>Ga0326728_10005529_pt1 | contig 35269 bp, 38 predicted proteins | sample MB3enrmetagenome_FD_207602 | JGI IMG/M metagenome (GOLD analysis project Ga0326728, IMG submission 207602) | Lab enriched peat soil microbial communities from McLean, Ithaca, NY, United States - MB31MN | ecosystem: Environmental > Terrestrial > Soil > Wetlands > Peat | place: USA: New York...
TCGCCCCTGACGCCCAAATCACGTTCGCCGGCTATCTGAGGACCACGGCTCGCATCGGCCGTCGGTAGCGGCCAAATCGTTCGTCAGGGCCGTTGTGGAGGCCACCTGAGTCAACGGGATAAGCCTCTGCGCTGCGCCGCGATATTGCTTCTCTTCAGGGCGCGTCCGTCGCGACCGCCCAAGAGCGGATCGACCCGATAAAGGATCGACTCGCCCTAAGCGGGCATATTGCAACCGTAACGTTCCCGAGTTGGCAAGCTCCCCCTCTCTATTTTCAAGACCCGCTTGTGGTTTCCTCAGCCAAGGAAGATTGCGCACAGGGCATCTGGTGTCCGTGTCTGCTCCCATTGATGTTCCAGACTTTCTGCCTCTTGTCGCCGGCGGCGACACATGGACTCTGCCTTTTCGCATAAGCCCCGATTACGGAGGGCGTCTCACATTGCGAAAATCTTGGCTTCGGCTCCATGCCCAATGTCGCCCTCGGCCCGAAAGCGCAAATTCGAGCCGAGACGCGACCGCGCCCGTTCACCACACGTTGACCACGCGATAGCCGGCGGCGCGGAAGCGTTCGATCAGGCCGTTCTTGCCCGATAGGTGCAGCGCGCCGACGGCGATGAAAGCGCCGCCCGCGGCCAGCAACGGCGCGGCGCGCGTGGCCATGACTTCGTTGCGGCCGACCAGCAGCAGGCGGGTGAACGCGTCCTCCGCCGCGCGCTCTTCGGGCGTCAGCCCCGGCATGACGTCGGCGACGGCGAGCATTTCGGCCGGCCGCTCGTCGCGGTAGAGGCTGAGCAGCGTGGCGTAGGCGTCGTCCTCGAGTTCCGGCGCGCGGGCGCTCGCCGCCAGCATGACGGCGAAGAGAGCGGGCGGCGCGGCGGCGAGCGTGTCCATTTGCTCCTCGGCCGACTCCAGCGCGACGACGGCAAGACCGCGCTCCTTGCCGGCGAGCGCGATCGTCTGGTCGACCTCCGGCAGGCCCCCTTGCGCGCGCGCCGCCTCGCAGGCCGGCAGCGAGGCGGCCGCGGCGAGGAACCAGAGCCGGAGATGATGCGCCATTTCCTTAGGGAATCCGCGCCCGGCGAGATAGGCCTCGACCGCGGCGGCGCGTTCGCCGGTCAGCGCGGCGCCGAACGTGTCCTCGTCGCGCGCGATCGCCTTGGCGAACATTTTGGCCGCCATGTCGGCTTGATCGACGGGGTCGAAGGGGCCGCCGAGTTCGGTGGCGACCGCCTTCGCGGCGGCGACGAATTCGCCCGCCTTGCGCGCGAGCGCGACGGCGCCCTCGTCGGTGGAGTGGATCGCGCCGAAAAGATAGGACGGCGCGAGGCCGTCGCGTTCGACGCGCCAGAGAAGACCCTGGGAATCGACGAGATCGTCGGCGCGCTTCAGCCGCGCTTGGGCGAGATCGAGGCCTTCGGCGAGGTCGCGCCCGACGCAAGCCTTAAGCGCGGCGGCGTCCTCGGCCAAAGCCGGCGGCAGAAGCGCCAAGCCGAATGCGGCGAGGAGCGCGGCGCGAAGCAGCGCGCGGGGGAGCCAAGGCGTCATCGGGCCGCTCACAGCTTGCGCAACGCGACTTCCTCGATGCGATGGCTGGCGCCCTTGGTGAGCCTGAGGCTGGCGCGCGGACGCGTGGGAAGGATATTCTCGTAAAGGTTGACCAGATTGATGCGTCGCCAGATCGCGCGCGCCGTCGCCTCGGCTTCCGCGTCGCCGAGATCGGCGTACTGGCGGAAATAGCTGCGCGGATCGCGGAACGCCGTTTGGCGCATGCGCATGAAGCGCTCGATGTACCATTTTTCCAGCAGCGCGTCGCTGGCGTCGAGGAACACCGAAAAATCGAAGAAGTCGGAGACGAACGGGATCTCCCTGCCTTCGCGCGACAGCCGATTGGGCAACAGCACGTTGAGGCCTTCGACGATCAGGATGTCGGGCCGATCGACGACGATCGTCTCTCCCGGCACGACGTCGTAGATGAGGTGCGAATAGACCGGCGCCGTGACGTTGCGCTTGCCCGCTTTGACCTCGGCGAGAAAGCGGATCAGCGCGAAGCCGTCGTAGCTTTCGGGAAAGCCCTTGCGCTCCATCAGCCCTTCGCGGATGAGCCTGGCGTTGGAATGCAGGAACCCGTCGGTGGTGACCAGTTCGACCTTGGGCGTGTTGGGCCAGCGCGTCAGCAACGCCTGCAGCACGCGCGCGGTGGTCGATTTTCCCACCGCCACCGAACCGGCGACGCCGATGATATAGGGCACCTTGCCGTCGCTGGCGCCGAGGAATCGTTGCGTCGCCTTGAACAGCCCTTGCGTCGCCGCGACGTAGAGCGCCAGCAGGCGCGAAAGCGGCAGGTAGATCGCCGTCACTTCGTCGAGCGAGATCGGATCGTGGGTCGATTGCAGCTTGCGCAGATCGTCGGCGGTGAGGGTCAGCTCGGTGTCGGCGCGCAACGCCGCCCACTCTTCGCGGCTGAAATGCCGATAGGGCGAGGCGACCGGGTCCGGCGGCGAGGCGGAGACTCGATTGTCCACGCGGGCCCCAGTTTCTTCGTCGGAGTTAAGAAAATAGGGCAAGGACGACGCCTCCGTCATGCGCGCCGCGACGCTTTCTCGGCAAGCCCGCCTTGGCGCGTGCGCCGCTCCAGCTCGCTCATCACGTCGGTCAGCTCGACCTCGCGCGAGCGCAGCACGACCAGCAAATGATAGAGGACGTCGGCGGCTTCCGCGCGCACCGCTTTTTCGTCCTGCGCGGCGGCGGCGATCGCCAGCTCCACCGCCTCCTCGCCGAACTTCTTTGCGCAATGCGCGGCCCCCTTGCCGAGCAGCGCGCTGGTGTAGGATTGGTCCGCGGGCGCGCGGGCGCGCTCGGCGATGATGCGGGCGAGATCGTCGAGGGTGAACATCGATTCCTACGCAACCGTTGGGCCGGCTTCGGCAAAACCGCATTGTGCCCGTGAATCCGACGCTTGTCGAGAAACGCGGCGATTGGGTCGCGGGGCCATCTGAGGTCGTGTCCCAGCCAGCCGGTGACGATCCTTCGCGCGTCGTAAGGCCGCAGACGCGGCCAGGTCGCTTAGGGGCTCTGCCCCTCGGCGCGCCACAAGGACAATCAGCGGAGCCGTGGCTCGCGCTTCGCGCTGCGCCGGCGCCACCTCCGCAGATTCTCCTTGCGGCTTGCACTCCCCGGTCTCGGCGACGGCCAAGGTTGCATCAGGAGATGCAACCCAAGGCCAACAAAGAGAAAGGGAAACACCATGACGGCGACAAACGACACCACGAAAATCCGCGAACTCAATGACGCTTTCCGGCGCACCGGCGACGGCGGGCGCATCCTCTTCACGGCAGGAGTCAGCGGCTTGGGCGTCGCGTTCTCGCATCAGGCGCTTGCGCTTGTGCGGCGCTTCGACGCTTTCACGCCCGACAACGACCCGCACGGGGAGCATGACTTCGGGAGCTTCGATCACGCCGGCGAGCGCATCTTTTGGAAAATCGACTACTACGACGCGGCTTGCGAACTCGGCTCCGAAGACCCCGCCGACCCCGCAAAGACGGTGCGCGTCCTCACGATCATGCTGGCCGAGGAATCTTGATCGAGGCAGGGGCCGCGCTCATTCTGCGGCGCCAGCTTCGGTCAAGATCGCGGGGCTGTCCTCGTCAAGCCCGCGAAATCGATTGTGCCATATCGCGCGGTCGAGCGCCTACAGATAGCGTTCGCCAACTTCGCTCGCGAAGCGGCTAGGGTCCCCCTCCCAGACGATCCGGGCATGCTCGAGAACGTAGACGCGATCGGCGTGGGGCAACGCGAAGGTGACGTTCTGCTCCCCGAGGAGCACCGTGATCGGCGTCGTCTGGCGCAGCCGCTCGAGCGCCTTCGAAATCTGCTCCATGATGCGGGGCGCCAAACCGAGCGTCGGCTCGTCAAGGATCAACAAGTCGGGCTTCATCATTAGGGCGCGAGCGATGGCGAGCATCTGCTGCTCTCCGCCGGACAGCGTGCCGGCGGTCTGATTTGCCCTCTCTTTCAGGATCGGAAACAGGTCGAAGAGCCACTCCAAGCGCTCGACCCTGTCCTTTTCCTTTAGGCGGCCGCCGCCCATGTCGAGATTCTCGCGAACGGTCATTTCGGTGAAAAGTTCGCGCCCTTCCGGCGATTGCACGATGCCGTCGCGCGCGATCGAGGCGGCCGTCTTTCCGCGCAGGGATTGACCCTGCCGACGTATTTCGCCGACGTAGGGCGCCAGACCTGAGATGGCGTTGAACAATGTCGTCTTCCCTGCCCCGTTTAGCCCGACGATCGCGACGAATTCGCCTTGATGGACGTGGATCGACACGTTCTCCAGCGCTTGCGCCTTGCCGTAAAAGACGTTCAGATTGTGAACCTCAAGGAACGGCTTCTGGGCGTCGCGAAAAGCGGATTCGGGACGCGCCGCGGTCTCCAAGGCGCCGCCGAGATAGACCCGGCGCACGGTTTCGTTTTGCATGACCTCCTGCACCGTGCCTTCGGCGATGCGCTCCCCGACGTACATCGCGAAAATGCGGTCGACGAGCGCGGCTACGCTCTTGACGTTGTGATCGACGACGAGAACGGCGCGCCCGTCGTCGCGCATTTCGCCGATCAGCTTCGCGAACGCGGCGGTTTCCCGCGCGGTCAGACCGGCGAAGGGTTCGTCCACCAGCACCACCTTGGGGTTGCGGGCGATCGCCTTGGCGAGCTCGATTCTGCGCAGATCCGCGAACGGCAGCGTCGAAGGGCGCCGATCGAGCGCCGCGCCGAGGCCCACGCGCTCGGCGATCGCGCGCGCGCGCGCTTCAATGGCGGGGTCGGGAAAGAAATCCAGCAACTTGTCGGGCAGGAGGCCGAGGACGATGTTCTCGAGCACCGTCTGCCGATGCAGCGGACGCGAATGTTGGAACACCATCCCCACGCCGAGCTGCGCGATTTTGTGCGGCGGCCAGCCCGCGACCTCGACGCCGTTGACGCGCACCGACCCGCCGTCGGGCGGTTCGACGCCAAGAATCGATTTCATCACCGTGGATTTGCCCGAGCCGTTCGGGCCGATCAAACCGAGAATCTCCCCGGCCTTGATAGAGAAGCTGACGTCTTTGACCGCCGTAAGCCCGCGGAAACGCTTGAAGAGGCCCTTGACCTCGAGATAGACGTCCGCCGCGCTCATGTCGCCTCCCGCGCGCCCTTGACCATGCCGAGCAGGCCGCCGGGAAAAGCCAGCACTACGAAGAGCGCCATCCCCGAGACGATGAACGTCGCGAGATCGCCGAGCGGACGCAGAGCTTCGCCCATGGCGATCAGGAACACCGCGCCGATCGCGGCGCCGAGGATCGTGCGCCGTCCGCCGATGACGGCGCCGATGATCACCTGCACTCCGACCGTCACGTCGATGAAGGTTCCGACCGAGGCCGCGCCGAGATAGAAGACCATGAGCGCGCCCGCGAGCCCGGAAAAGAAAGCGCTGACGATGAAGGCAGCGAGCTTGTGCTTGGTCAGGTTGAAGCCGAGCGCGCCGGCCTGCACCGCGTCCTGGCCGCTCGCCTGCAGGATCAGACCGACCGGCGAACGCGACAGGCCGTAGAGGACAGCGCCGCTGAAGGTCATGAAGCCGAGAGCAATCCAGTAGTTGACCTTGTCGTCGATCGAGATCACGTCGGGGACCGTCAGGCCGATCTCGCCGCCCGTCAGTTCCGCCGCGACGACGACGAAATTCTGCAGCATGAGAACCGCGACCAAGGTCATCAGCCCGAAATAGGGACCGCGCATCCGAAGCGCCGGCAAGGCCAGCGCGACGCCGCCCGTCACCGCCGCGAACGCGCCCGCCGCCACGCAAACGAAAATCGGCGGCTGATAAAGGTTGTCGAGGATGCCAGCCGTATAGGCGCCGAGCCCGATCAGGAAGGTGGGGCCAAAGTTCACTTCATTGGCGAAGCCGAACAAGAGGTCCCAGGCCATCGAGAATACGCCGAAATAATAGGCGATGGTGAGCAGCCCAAGAATATAGCCGGACACGTACAGCGGCAGGGTCGAGGCCGCGACGACGACGATCAGGCTGATCCAGACGGGCGGGAATAGGAGAATGCGGCGGAGCATGATCTTAGCGCCTGCCAAGCAATCCGCGCGGGCGCACGTACATCACCACAACGAGCAGCAGAAGCGCGGGGATGGTTCTGTAGGCGGGCGACACGAGATAGGCGGTGAGGGTTTCGAGATAGCCGACGACGTAAGCGGCGATGAGCGTGCCGTAGACGCTGCCCAGGCCTCCCAGGACCACGATCGAGAACGCGCTCGCGGTCAGCGGGCCGGCGCTATAGGAGGACACGCCGAAGAACATGCCGAGCAACACGCCGGCGATCCCCGCCAACACCCCATAGATCGCCCAGGCGGCGAAATAGACGCTCGACAGTTCGATCCCGAGCAGGGTGACGCCGCGAGGGTTCATCGAAGCGGCGAGCACCGCCTTGCCGGCGCGCGTGCCATTGACGAAGTACCAGAGCGCGCCAATGCTCAACCAGCAGACCACGGCGGTGAAGACTTCATTCGCCGGCGTGCGGACGCCCAGGATCGACACCACGCCTTCGACGATCGGCGCCACCGTCTTGGCGTTGTTGGTATAGAGATACGCGATGGCTTCCTGAATCATGATGCCCCAGAGCAGCGTCGCGGTGAGGATGAAAATCTCTTTCTCCTCCTCGCGTATCTTCCGCGACTTTTGCAAGCGTCCGACGACGAGGAAATACGTCGCCAGCGATAGGAGCAAGCCGGTCAGAATCCCAAAGACGGCGCCGAGATAGCTCCCGACGCCAAGACTCTCCGAGGCGGCCCACGCGGCGACCGCCGCCGCGACCATGATCGCGCCATGAGACAAGTTGAGCACGCCGGTGACGCCGAAGATCAGGGTGAAACCTGTCGCGCCCAGGGCGTAGAGCGAAGAGATCGCGAAGCCGGCGATCAATATCTGCCAAAACAGCATCACTCGGTCTCCGGCTCCGCCGCCCGCTGAAATTTCATTCTGGCGACCGAACGCCCGTGCGGCGTTTCTCAGTTGCCGGCCGCCCCGATCTTGACGAACGGCGGGAACGTCAGCTTGCCCTTCGCGAGGTCCGGCGGCCATAGATTGATCTGTTTTCCGTTCTGCCATTGCAGGAGCAGCCCGGTGATGAAGCCCGCGCCGGTCTTCAGGCCGTGAACATGGGGGTCGCCCTGGGGCAGGAATTGAATCCTGCCGATCGTCCCGACGTAGTCGGTCTTCTCCAGCGCCGCGACGAGCTTGTCGCTGTCGGTCGAGCCCGCGCGATGGATCGCGTCGGCGATGACGTAGACATCGTCATAGGCGGTGTAGCCGCACCAGGACAGCGCGTTTCCGAACCTTTTCTGGAAAGCCTCGACGAACGGCAGCGTCTTCGGCGTCACCGCGACGTCTGGGCCGGACACCGCCTGGTAGAGCACGCCGTCGGCCGCGCCGTTGGTGTCTTTCCAGAAAGTCGAGTTGTTCGCCTGCCCCGACACGCCGAACATCGGGATCGGCACCTGCTGGCTCTTCCATTGCACCGTCGGCTGCAGACCGACGTGAGAAAGGCCGGTGATGATCACGTCCGGCCTCTCGCCCTCGATCCTATTGAAGATCGGCGTGAAATCGGTGGTGTCCGGCGAGAAGCGGATATGGTCGAGCACGTTCAAGCCGATTTTTGGCAGGCATTCGGCGTAGCCGGCGTCGAGCGGCGTGGTCCAGGCGGCGTCCTCGCTCATGATCACGGCGGTCTTCATCTTGAGGCCGTCGACCAGCATGTCCTTGGCGGCGTCGCATACGAGTTGCGACAGCGCGCTCGAGATCACATAACCCTGGAAGGTGTATTTGTTGCGCTCATAGTCCTTGGCGATATTCGCGGTGACGGCGTCCGAGGCGGCGGCCGGCGTCACCAGAACCGTCTTCAGGCGCGCCGACCACGGCTCCAGCGCCAGAACGACTTCGGTGATGTAACTTGCCATGACCACGTCAACATGGTCCTCATTGACGAGGCGCTGGAAGGCCCGAACCGATTCCGCCGAGGACGAGTGGTTGTCATACGAGACGATTTCGATCTTGCGGCCGTCGACGCCGCCGTTGGCGTTGATCTCGTCAGCGGCGAGTTGCGCCGCCAACGGAATCGACGAACCGACCGCCTGAGCTTCGGCGATCACGCCGATCTTGATCGGGCCCTGATCCTGAGCCCAAGCGAACGAACCCGCCGCGAGGGCGGCGGCGATAGAACTCGCGCCGAGCATGCCCGCCGCGCGCAACGTAACTCTCTTATTTCGTGTCATGGCTTCCTCCCTGGACCCTTATCATTGTCGATAATCGGCCGCGATCAGCGCCCACGGACTGGTCCTGCACCGCGGCGCGATCTTCAGAAACCCGGCTGCCCTTTCCCAGGCGGCCAAGTGTAAGGTGCGCGCGCGCTCGCCAGCCCCTTCTTTTCGCCGCCCGCTGCCGCCCTTGGGCGGAGAGACAGTCAACTCAGCAATTTTCACGCAACGCGATCGTGCTTTACTTATCGAACCAGTATTCCGCTTCGGACCGTACCTGGTTCAGGCCCTTGTCCGGCTCGGCGATCGTGTGGTCCCACTCAAGCCCCCGGACCCCGAGATACTTGCCGGTGCCGCCGGTCCATGTAATCGTGCCCTCGTTGGTAATCTTCTTCGCGCCGTCCGGAGCAACGACGGTCTGACTCACGCCGTTAAACTCACCGAAGATTTTGTCGCCGTTCTCAAGCGTGGTAACAGCATATCCCCAAGCCCTGCCGTTACCGGCCGTATAGTCTGTATACAAGCGCGTCCAACTCTCGACGCGTTTCAGCCCCTCGCAGTTCGGCTTGTCGTTCGGATAGACGCGATGAATCTCGATGATGCGAACCTGATGGCCGGGCACGTCGCCCACGTCCAGCGCAAGCTGCTGGCCGTATTTGGTGTCGGCGGCCGGGGTCTCCCAGCTCATCTTGCATTTTTCATGGGCCGACGCCGCGCCGGCCGCGAATATCGCCAACGCGACGCCGACAGGCGCGGCATGGATGGCCCGCGACGTATGCTTAAGCGAACGTATCATGTTTGTTTCCTCCCACATTCCTCGGATTGTCCGAGCTATTAGGCCCATAAGCCGATGCCGATTGCTTAGCAATGGAAATCAGCGACCGGGGCAAATTCTTGGGACGACCACGAAAATGACACGGGGCGGCTTTTGCGTCGGTCGCGCAAACCATTGATATCGTTCATTGCCGCAGTTGCCAGAAGAAAATACTGCAACTGCTTGCCCAGGAATTTTCCCCGATTACACACAAAATAGAGGAGCAAATGGCTCATCTCCACCGATTGCAGAAATTCAAATGAACCATTGCAGCAATGCACACGAACCCACTACCTGGGAATTACGGGGACAGGACGAATTCCCCAATTCACCCCGCCCGTCCGCTCTACGGGGTTCCGGCGCCGCTCCACTCACCCCTCTAACAGACCGGCACCGGCTGGCGAGCGAGGCCCGCGCGGCGAGGCGGCGGAAAATCGTCGCGCAGGCCCTTGAAAACAAACCATCGCGCCCGAAAACGGGCAACTATGCACTTGACTTAGCCAAAAAAGTGTGGGATATTGTGGTCATTGGAGAACGCCGATGACCGATCTTACAGCTCCCCGCTTTCACGACGAAGACGCCGCTACCGCTTGGATCGAAGCCTCGCGCTGGCCCGATGGCGTCACTTGCCCGCATTGCGGCTCCCTCGCGGTTCACCGCATGGGCGGCAAAACGCAAGCCGGAATGTTCCTTTGCAACGATTGCCGGGAAAAGTTCACTTGCCGCATCGGGACTCTTATGGAGCGCTCGCACGTCCCGCTTCACAAGTGGTTGCTCGCAATTCATCTCTTGGCTTCGTCGAAAAAGGGCATGAGCGCGCATCAACTCATGCGCAACCTCGGCATCGGCTCGTATCGCACCGCGTGGTTTCTTTGCCATCGCATCCGCGAAGCTATGGGCGACGATGCTCCGGCCTCTAAAGGTGGTCTCGGCGGTCCTGGTAAGATCGTCGAGGTTGACGAAGCCTACGTCGGCGGACGAGACAGCAATCGAGCGCATGGCAAAGCAGCGCCGAAGAAGGCTGTTGTCAGCCTTATCGAACGCGACGGCCGCGCGGCGTCTTTCCATGTCGCTAGCGTCACCGCGAAGACCATTCGTCCGATCCTTATGACGCATGTCAGCCGCGCCAGCGGAGGCTTATCCCGTTGACTCAGGTGGCCTCCACAACGGCCCTGACGAACGATTTGGCCGCTACCGACGGCCGATGCGAGCCGTGGTCCTCAGATAGCCGGCGAACGTGATTTGGGCGTCAGGGGCGACCGGAAGCCCGCGGGGACTACGGTATCGGCTATAAGGGGTTACCTGAGTCAACGGGATAAGCCTCCGCCAGCGCGCTCATGACCGACGAGTCAAACCTCTATACGAAGCTCGGGCGCGAATTCGCGTCGCATGAGTCCGTCGACCATTCGCGCGACGAATACGCCTATTACGATAAGCTGACCGATCGAATCGTTTCAATCAACGCTTCCGAGAATTTTTTCAGCATCTTGAAACGCGGGATCAACGGGATTTATCACTCCGTGAGCGAGGCCCACATGCATCGCTATCTTAAAGAATTCGATTTCCGTTATAACAATCGCTCTGGCCTCGGCGTCGAGGATGACGAACGCGCGGCCAAAGCGCTTAAGGGCGTGGAAGGCAAGCGATTGACGTATGACCAGCCTCGTCAATCCGCTGCCCACTAAGCCGATTTGGGAACCGCCTCGAAAGCCCGGCCGGCCGCCCGACACGCGCCGGCGCCGACGTTTCGCGAAGGACTGATTTCAGTCCTTCGCTTTCGGCGGCCGTCCGCGCTTTTTCGGACTCGCGCTTGGCTTCGCGCTCGGCTTATGATCGGGAGGCGTGGCGAGTACTCTCTTCAAAATCTCCGCAGCGCGTCGATCAACATCGCCATCCCTCTGCTCGCAAGGTTCATCGCAGTGGCCGCCCATAAGCTCCCCTCCGATTTAATCAAAGGCTTCGATGCAGCCTACCTTCTTTCCCTCATCGTGGATACTCCAGATTGGCAAACCGCCCTCTCTGCCGGGTCGCTTTTAGAAGCGATGCTTGAAGCTGCAATCACTGTGAACTTCCACCGCTTATTGTCAAAAACAGATAAGGAGGAGATTTTTTCTGGGTACGGCCCATTGGCAACCTTCTCAGGAAAAATCGCGCTTGCCCATGCAATGGCACTTATTTCAAAGGAATCTCGCCATGATTTACAACAAATAAAGGCGATCCGAAACGATGCCGCACATCGAACGAACGGCTTTCAATTCTGCGTTATGGAAATAGAAACACGTTGTAACAAATTAATACTAACTGATTTGTGGACCGCCGACAGTCTGTGGAGCGCCGAGAGTAATGATAACGCCGTACCTCTTGCAGTTGGCTCGAGAGTGTTGCAGACCGAAGCATTGCAAGCCGCTACTCCTCGTGCCAAATTTCTGCGTTCATTTGTTCGGGTAATTGTTGATGTCACTTTTAACGTCAGTGGCGCCCTAATTCAGAAGCTCGCCACTTTTTACATAAGTAAAGCCGACGCCGCCGAACTAATAGCGAAAAAATTCCCAATACCTAAGGATTACCAAGAGGCACTCCTTAGACTCGCACAACTTCTCGCATCGCAAGATAAATTGCGACTACCGTATCCTCGGCGATAGCTGATTCGCGGTCGTAACCATACAAAATCTCAATCCCCGCCTCGATCATCTCGGGCGTGATTTCAATTTCGTCTTTCTCTCGCGCCGGCCTGTCGGCCGAATCAGCTACTATTTCCATTTTGCTAACTCAAGTACATAGTTGCCCGAAAACGGCGCCGCCCTCGGTCGGTTCGGCCGTCGCCTCCGCCGCCGCGCGCTGCGCCGCTCTAGGCCCCACGCGCCGCGAAGCGAATCCCGCCTCCCGCGCCGCGCCCCTCGCAAAAGAACCGTGAACGCGCGCGGCGAATTTGCTATGCTGGGGCATGGGATTGAGCAAAATCAACGCCGCGCCCGACGCGCGCCGGCGGGAAACGGCGATGACCGACGCCGAGCTCGTCGCGCGCTACGACGGCCGCGTGCCGCGCTACACCAGCTATCCCACCGCGCCGCATTTCTCGCCGGCGATCGACGCCGAGACCTACGCGAACTGGCTCGGCGCGCTGCCGCCGGCCGCGCCGCTTTCGCTCTATCTGCACGTGCCGTTCTGCGACCGGCTCTGCTATTATTGCGGCTGCAACGCCACGGTGGTGCGGCTCGATTCCTCGCTGCGCGCCTACGCCGGGCTGTTGGAGCGCGAGATCGAGCGGGTCGCCGGCCTGATCGGCCGCAAGGCCAAGGTTTCGCACGTCCATTGGGGCGGCGGCACGCCGACCAGCCTTCCCGCCGACCGGCTGACCGCGATCATGGCGCGCATCCGCGATTCGTTCGCGCTGGAGCGGGACGCGGAAATCGCGATCGAACTCGATCCGACCAGCCTGCCCAAGGACCGGCTCGACGCGCTTCGGCAAATGGGCGTCACCCGCGTCAGCCTCGGGGTGCAGGACCTGGAGCCGGCGGTGCAGGAGGCGATCGGGCGCCGGCAATCCTATGATGAGACGGAGGATTGCGCGCGCAAAGCGCGCGGCCTCGGCGTCGGCTCGCTCAATCTCGACCTCATCTACGGCCTGCCGTTGCAGACCGAGGAGAGCGTCGCGCGCACCGCGCGGCGCGCGCTCGACCTTGCCGCCGACCGAGTCGCCGTGTTCGGCTACGCCCACGTGCCGTGGATGAAGAAGCACCAGCAGCTCATCCCCGAGGAAAGCCTGCCGGGCGCCGCCGCGCGCTTCGCCCAGCAACGCGCCATCCATAACGTGCTCGTCGACGAGGGCGGCTACATCGCGGTCGGGCTCGACCATTACGCGCGCCCCGGCGACGCGATGGCCGCGGCCGCCGCCTCACGCCGCCTCAAGCGCGGCTTCCAGGGCTACACCACCGATGCGGCGCCGGCGCTGATCGGCTTCGGCGCCAGCGCGATCGGCTCGCTTCCCGACGGCTACGTGCAGAACGCGCCGACCGCGCCCGCCTACGCCAAGCTGATCGAGGCGGGAGGCCTGGCCGCGGTGCGCGGCGCGGCGCTGACCAAGGACGACCGGTTGCGCCGCGACGTGATCGAGCGGCTGATGTGCGATCTCGAAGTCGATATCGAGCAAATCGCGACGGCGCACGCCGCCGATCCCGCGCCGCTCCTTGCCTGCCTTCCCGGCCTCTCGCGCTTCGAGGCCGACGGCCTGGCGCATTGGGACGGCCGCCGCATCGCCGTGAGCGAAGAGGGCCGACCGTTCGTGCGCTCGGTCGCCGCCCTGTTCGACGCCTATCTGACCCAGGATGCGGACAAGCCGAGGCATTCGCGCGCGGTGTAGCGGCGAGGGCGAGGCGAAACGGCGTAGGGCCGCGAACTCGGGCTGACGGCCGGCTCGCAGCCGTCGACGCGGCGCGACGTCTAAACTCTCTCTCCCCGCGCATCCGGCGGGCGGCCCGAGACGCTGGCCTGGGCCGCCAGCGCGTCGTCGAAGTCGCGTTGTTCGATGCGCAGCGAATCGATCTCGATCCGCTCGCCGCCGGCGGGAAAAACGCGGCGGATGGCGCTTAGCGCAGCGCGGTCGCAGACGAAGCGCACCTCGGCGGCCGAGAGCCCCTCCGTCCGCTCGGCCAGGGCGGCAAGATCGATGCCCTCGGCGACCGGCTTCTTGCGCAGGCCCACCCCGAGAATGGCCGCGCGCGCGCGCCGATCCGGGCGCGCCACCTCCAGGCGATAGTCGAGCCGGCCCGGGCGGAGCAGCGCGTCGTCGATCATGTCGAGCCGATTGGTGGCGGCGATCACCCAAACGTCGCCCAGCGCTTCGACGCCGTCGAGTTCGGTGAGCAACTGGCTCACCACCCGGTCGGTCACCGGCGAGCGGCCGTCCTGGCCGCGCCTGGGCGCCAGCGCGTCGACCTCGTCGAGAAAGACCACGCATGGCGCGGCGTGGCGCGCGCGCGCGAACAATTCGCGCACGCCCTGTTCGGATTCGCCGACGTATTTGGACAGCAGCTCCGGGCCCTTGATGGAAATGAAGTTGATCGCGCTCTGCGAGGCCAGGGCCTTCACCAACAGCGTCTTGCCGTTTCCCGGCGGGCCGTAGAGCAGGATGCCGTGCGGCGGCTGCAAGCCGATTCTTTCGAACAACGCGGGTTGGCTGAGCGGCCATGCGATCGCTTCGCGCAGCGCGGTCTTGACGGAATCGAGGCCGCCGACGTCGTCCCAGCGCACGTTGGGCACTTCGACCGAGACTTCCCTCAGTCCCGAGGGCGCCACCTCGCACAACGCCTCTCTAAAGTCCGGCATTTGGACCTCCATCGCCATCAGCGCCTCGGTGGCGATCGGCCCCGACCCGAGCGGCAGTTCGGGAAGTTGGCGACGCAGCGCCGCCATCGCGGCCTCGCGGCAGAGCGCGTTGAGGTCGGCGCCGGTGAACCCGTGCGTCGTCGCGGCGAGATCGGCGAGGTCGACGCCTTCGCCGAGCGGCATGCCGCGCGCGTAAATCTGCAAGATTTCGCGCCGCGCCTGCTCGTTGGGAATGCCGATGGCGATCTCCCGGTCGAAGCGTCCGGGCCGCCGCAGGGCTGGATCGATGGCGTTCGGGCGGTTGGTCGCCGCCATCACGATCACGTCGCCGCGGCTCTTGAGGCCGTCCATCAAGGCCAGAAGCTGCGCGACGACGCGCTTTTCGACCTCGCCTTCGACGCGTTCGCGTTTCGGCGCGAGCGAGTCGATCTCGTCGAAGAAAATGATGCAGGGGGCTCGCTTGCGCGCGTCGTCGAAGATCTTGCGCAATTGCGCTTCGCTCTCGCCGTAGAATTTCTGAATGATCTCCGGCCCGCTGACGTAAATGAAGTCGGCGTCGGATTCGTGCGCCACCGCGCGCGCGAGCAGCGTCTTGCCGCAACCGGGCAGCCCGTGCAGCAGCACGCCCTTGGGCGGCGTCATGCCGAGCCGTTCGAAAATCTCGGGATGAGAGAGCGGCAACTCGATCATTTCGCGAATCTTGGCAACCTCGCGCTCCATGCCGCCGAGATCGTCATACGTGACGATGTCCTCGGCCTCGCGCGCCGCCTGGGCCGGCGCGCCGCCGCGCGCGCTTTCGACCGCCAGCAAAGTGTCGGGATGGATCATCACCGGCCCGTCGGGTTCGGTGCGGACAATCTGGAAATCGCGATGGCTTCCGCCGAACAAGGCGATTCGCATCCGATCGCCGGTCTTGACGGCGAGCCCGTCGAGCCGGCGCGCCATATGTTCGATTTCGTCCTCTTGCAGGGTGCCGCCGCTTAAGGGGGCCGCGACCACGCGCCGGGCGAGGGCGTGCGCGACCTTCCTGATCCCCGCCTGCTGGCCGAGCGCGACGCCGGCGTTGGTGCGCCCGACGCCGTCGAGCTGAACGATCTCGCGCCCCCTTTGTTCCCGATGGGTGGGCATCGCCCGCGCGACGGTCTTGGCGCGGCCTTCGATCTCCAACACGTCGCCGGGCGAAGCGCCGATCCGCTTGAGAGCCTCCGGATCGATGCGCGCGACGCCGCGTCCCACGTCCTCGCGCCGCGCCTCGACGACGGTCAGCCGCAACGCGTCGCGGTTCTCAGGGGCTTCACTGGACATCGAAATCTCCCGTTGCGCTGCATCGATCGATCGCTACTGGCCGCGCATCGCCAAATATTCGACGCTGACGCGCCGGGGCAGAAACCGCGCGACCTTGTGCAGAGCGCCGATGAAGAGGATGGCGTCCTCGTCGTCGCCCAGCGTCGCGTCGATTCGCCCGGCGATGAATCGATCGCGCGCCTCGAGCAGCGCGTCGGCCTGCGCCTGCGTATGCTCGGGGCTCTGCAGCAACCGATATTCGTCGAGCAGCAGCGCCGGCGATTCGGTTCCCACCAGCCTCGCGCCTTCGCGCATGAGGCTCTCGAGGAGCTGGTGATTGCAACTCCCCTGGGAGGCCAGGTCCCCGACCAGCTCGCGCTCGCGGCCGCACACCGGCAGGCTGTCCTGATACAGTTTCACGCGTTTGAAATCGAACCCGAACGTCTTGATCTCGTCGGCGATCGCGCGCCAGACGGCGTCGAATTCGGCGGATCGTTCGACCCACTTCGCTTCGCCGTAGCGGGCGACGAAGGCCGCCTTGTACCCCGGCGCGGCGGAGCCCATCTCGGCCATCGAGTGAACGACGGGAACGTAGATCAATCGCACCATTTCGCCATCGGCTCCCTTGCCGCTTCGCCCGACGGGGAAGCGCTAAGTCGCTTTGCTCAGCCGCACCTCCAGGACGCCGTTGCGCAAATTGAGACGCGGCGAGCCGGCGGCGAGTTTTTCTTCGATCAACGTCTCCTTGCGGTAGAGCCGATCCTCGGCCTTCGCCTCGAGCAGCAGGATGTCGCCGTCGACGATGCAGCGAATAGCCTTGCGTTCGACGCCGGGCAATTCGAACAGCAACACGATCTCGTCCTGCTCGTCGAATACGTCGGTGACAGGCTCGACGACTTCGAGCGCGCTTTTCTTGGCCGCCCGTCGCGGCGTCGTCGCCGAGCGCGTCGAAGGGCCCTCGGCGCCCCGCTTTTCGCCCGCCGCTTCGCCGAGCGTGCGCGCGCCGAACGAATATTCGATCACCCGTCCATCCTTTTCGTGCCGGCCGCGGCGCGGCAGTTCGTCGAAATCGACGAGCACGTTGAACAGGTCGGAAAGGCCGCGCGCAATCTTGGCGAAGCCCGCCGCGCCCGTGACGCCGTCCCTGTCATCGTGATCCTTCTTACCCATGAGCCGCACTCCTTCGTTTGACCGGTGCCGTCGCCACCGCGCCGAGCGCCTGCTCGATGCGCGCCAATCGTCCATCCATCGCCTCGATCGCCGCGTTGCGCTCGGACGCCAGACGGTCCGTCCGCTCCCCGTGGTTCCACCAATCGAGGCCGAGTTCGCGCGCCTTGTCGACCGAGCAGATCACCAGGCGCAGTTGGATCGTCAACAGTTCGACCTCGACCAGTTTGATCGAAATGTCGCCGGCGATCACCACTCCCTTGTCGAGGATGCGCTCGAGCAGATCGGCGAGATTGGTGCTGTCGACCGAATGCGACATGGGCATGGCGGAGGGCATGGTGGCGCCTTTCACAACGCCCCCTCGGGGAGGCTGAGGTCGAGGGACAGATCTTTTTCGGAGAAGCCGAACTGCCGCTGCAGCCGCAAAATCTCTTCGGCCTGGTCGAACAGCGCCGTTCCAAGCTTGTCGATTTGCGCGTCGGTGAGCCGGCCCGCCTCCATCCTGTGCACGGCTTGCCGTTCGAGCACGTCATGGAGCAGTTTCACCAGGGTGAGCACGAGCCGGACGAGGCCGTTGGCGGTCGAGGACCCTACCGCGCCCTGGCGCTCGTCGACCGCGATCGGCGGCCCGCCGCCGCCGGCGAAGGCGATTTCGTGCGATTCGCTTCCGCCCGAAACGGAGGGCGGCGCCGGGGACGCGGGCGGCGGCGGCGCTGCGGACGCGAGCGGAGGCGGCGCCGTTCGTGGGCGCAGCGGAGGGGCGAAGGGACGGCCGTCCGGCCAAATCGTATCCACCGAGCCCAGCAGCACGCGAAGATCGAGGAACACCAGCTCGATGTCGGCGAGCCCGATAGTCAGGTTTCCCTGCAGCGCCACGCCGCGGTAGAGGATTCGATCGAGCGCCTCCGCCAGCGAATAATCTTCGCGACAGCCACGCGCCGAGCCGACCGGCGAAGCGTCAGTCTCGATCATCGTCTGCATCGTCTGCCCTTCCGGAATGCAGATGGTCGAGCCGGTCCAGCAATTTTCGCTCGCGTCCGTCGAACTCCGCCTCGCCGATCGTCCCGCTGTCGAGCGCGCGGTGGAGCGCGGTAAGATCGGCCATGATCGTGCGTTCCTCCGCCTCGATTTCCGCCTGGACGGCCTCGTCGATCTTCTCGACGACGAACATCAGAGCGCGCAGCGGCGCCGCTAACAAATCGTCGATGATGAACAAAGCCTCGTTCTCCTCGATGGACGGCGCGGGAAGCGCGATCTATCGGCCGCGCGGATCGAATTGCACGAAATTGTAGGGCGGCCAGGGGCCGCCGAGGTTGAAGGCGATGTCTTCGTCGATTTGAGCCGCCGCCGCGTCCACCGCCGCTTCGAACGCGTCGAGGCCGGAGCGGGGCGCCAGCGCCGCGAGATTGGCGATCTCCCGTTCGCCGCAAACCGGCAAGGCGACGACTTCGGCGCAACAAGTTTCCAGCGCGGCGACGACCTGCCTCGTACGCGCGTCGCGATAGCGCTGGAGCGCATCCTCGAACATCTGGCCCAAGCGGATCTTGGCGTCGTTGGAGGGCGCGCGCCTGCCGTGGAAGACCCGCTCGCGCGCCGCCCGCAGCTCCGGCGTGCGTTCGACCAGATAGGCGATCGGATCGGCCGCCTCGAGGCACAGGCGCAGGCTCATTTCACACGCGCCCGCGACCCGCCGCAGTTGCGCGTCGAGCGTCTCGCGATGGTCGATGAGGAAACGGCGGACCTCGTCTTTCGATTCCGTTATCGTGCCGAACGCCATCGGGGCCACGTCGAACTTGGCGCTGAGCGCGGCGAGCACGCGTTGCGCGGCGGCGATGTGGCGTCGCTCGGGGCGCAACTTGACGACCGGGCATTCGCTCACCACCGCGCAAAGCGATCCGACGTCGAGCCGATAGGCCGGCCGGTCGAATACGCCGATCGGCGGCGGCGCTTCGCCTTCGCCCGATCTGCCGACCGCGTAGACGTAGAGGCCCATGAACCACTCTCCCGCGGGCCGGGCCCGCCTGCCGCCTTTTGAAGGACGACGATCTGCAAGAAGTCGGCTATTCGAATCGGACCCTGCCTCACTCGTCGTCCGGCCCGGGGCGCTCGTATGAGCGGACCGCCAGGTCGGCGTCGAGTTCGAGCGCGTAGCGCTCGCGTTCGAGAATTTCCTGCGTCAGCGGAAGTCCGAGCATCTTGACCTCGAGGTTCGGCACCAGGATCTCCGCTTCGACCAACCAACCCTCAGAGCCGTGGCCGGCGGGGATGAGCTTGGCGATGCGAACCTCCCGGGCCCCCAGTTCGCTGCAAAGAAACTGCAGCACCGCGGCGCGAGCCGCCGACAGCCTGCCGATCGGCGCGGATTGAGGCTCCGGCGTCGCGGCAGGCGGCGTCCTGATGGTCGGCGCGGGCTGAGGCTCCGGCGCAGCGGCGGCCGGCTTCCTGACGATCGGCGCGTGTCGATGAGGTGCCGCGCGTTCGGTTCTTTGGCTCTTCTGCATGATGGGTCTCGCCGCCGTTCGCGCGCCTCAATAGGCGAATTGAAAATGTCGAGCCGCCGGGCGGCGCCCGACCATCGTTTTCCGCGCCGCCTCGAGCGCCGGCGCCCGGGCGGCGGCGGAGTTGAGGCTTGCAAGAATGCGGGCGACTTCGGCGTCGATCTCGCCAAAGCGGTCGCGGATGGCGTCGCAGCGATCGCCGCAAGCGCGCACCTCCTGCATTCGCCGCGCGCGCTCCAGTTCGAGAAAGCTGAGGCGCAGATAAGCCTTGTGGGCGGAAATCGGCGCCTCCGAGCGCGCGCTCAGCGTTCGCAGATGGGACAGTCCTCGCGTTGGTCGTCTTTGCCGCGGCACGGTCACGCTCCTATGCGCGAACGGGCCGCCGTCCGCTCGATCGAGCCCGCGCCCTCAAAACGTCTGAGGAGACGATCGACGCAAGCGGCCGAGACGGCGCTGTCGTTCTTACCCGGCGGCGGCGCCGGCCTGAGGACGTCGCGGCAAGTCGAAAGAAAGACCGGGTTGCGCCCGCTCGCTTCGCCGCCGCGCGCGACGAGCACCCGCGCGATGGCGATCGAGGCCCGCAGCGTCGGATGATGGTGAGGATCGGCGCCTTCCGCGCGGCACAGCCTGACCAAATCGACCACCCGCTCGGCCCGCTTCCGATCCAGACCGGACTTGGCGATCGCGATCGCGATTTCCGTATCGCGGTCATAGTGATCGAGATGAAGCGTGATCATGCGGTCGAGCAGGGCGTCCTGGGCGCGATAGACGCCTGCGTATTCGGTCGGGTTCGAAGTGAAGATGGCGCGAAAATTCGGATGGACGGCGACGTAACCTTCGCCCCGGCCATGCAGCGCGGAAATGTTCAGCACGCCCTCGGAGAGGATGCTCAAGAACGGGTTGTTGGCCTCCGGCCTGCTCCTGCTGAATTCGTCGTAGATGATGGTGTGCCCGAGTCGGCAGGCCGTCGTGATCCGATTGTCGATCCACAGCGCGCGCCCCTCCTCTTCGAGCTTGACGACGGACGAGATGTAATTGTCGACTACGCGCGACTTGCGATAGCCGCTCTCGCGGCCGATCAAGTCCGAACTGCCGAATTCGTGATCGCCGTGCAGTAGAATCGCGGGACGCGCGAGCTGCGCGGCGACATGGAAGGCGAGCGTGGTTTTTCCCGTGCCGGCGGGTCCGGAGAAATGCACGGCGTAACCGGCCTCGAGATAGGCCAGGGCCCGCTCGGTGATCTCTTGAACCGCCGGCGAGGTCACGAACGCATGGCTCGGACCCAGCGCGATCGAGCCCTCTTCGCCGCCGGCGGCCGCCTCGGCGATCGGCATGGGGTTCGCAAACGCCACCACGCTCATTTCGAACCCTTTCCATGATGCGTCGCCGAGCCTTGGGCGGTGCGGGGGCCGGAGGGCGCTCGAGCGGATCGAGCGGCCGAATTCGCCGACGCCGTCGCGGCGACTTGATAGCTCGCGCGGGGCGAACTCGGCGGCGTCGGCGCCGGTTGCGACGGCGGCCGGTCGGCGGTTCGAGGCGCCGCCGCGGGCCGCTGACCGGCTTCGCCGCGTTCGGCGAGCGCGCCGCTGGCGCGCTTCAGGCCTTCGCGCCACACGGCCGTCGCCTCGCGACGGTCGAGCGCATAGGCGAGGAGGCGTCCGTGGATCGCGGCGGCGCGGTCGCGGCCCTGCTTGGCGAACCCGTCGCGAAGCGTCGCGACGCCGCCCGTCAAATCGCGCATGAAGGCCGCCGCTTTGTGGCGCAGCGCCGTCGCCAGCCCCCTTCGATGGCGCCGACGCGCGACGCGTTCATGAAAGAAGCGCGTCAACAGCGCGCTCACCTCGGCTTTGCGCTCCCTGGTCGCCGCGTCGACCTGTTTGAGATATTCTCGGCTCGCCCTGCGGCGCGATTGTTTCAAGCCCGCCAGCGTCGAGCCGACTTCGCCGTGGCGGGCGCGGGTCGCCTTCCTCATTTCCGCCGCCTGCTCCCGGCTCGCGCGCCCGCGCGCGCCTCTGAGGCTCGCCAGCATCGAGCGGACTTCGCCGCGACGGCTCTTCGCCGCCGCCTTGACCGCCATCGCCAGCTCGCCGCCTCGCCCACCGCCCACCGCGATTGCGCCCGACGCGCGCGCCATGCCTTCCGCCGCCTTCGCCATGTCCTGTCCCTCCGTGTGAGATCTGTCGCCGCCGAGAGCGGGCGCTGAAGAACCCGCTCCCGGCAGCCGCAGTCGTCGCTTACGCGGGCGCCGCAGCGGACGCCGTCAGGCCGACCGCTTCGGCATATTTGAGATACGTCTCGACCGAGGCGACGACCACGCGAGCTTCGATCGTGATCAGCTCGATGCCGACCAGCGACACCTTGACCCAAGCGTCGATCACGATGCCCTTGTCGAGGATCCGGTCGACGACTTCGGCGAGGCTCGACGAGTCGGTGGACTTTTGTACGCGTGCCATGAAGGTTCTCCTTACTAAAGGCGTTGAGCCCTTCGTCTGCTTGCCGAAACAAGTCGAACGCCTGTCCGGCCACTCAACAAAGCGCAAGAACGAGGCCAGCCCGCCGCGGCGCCGCGCCGGCGCCAAATAAGCGCGTACGATCAAACGGGTAGTGAAACGCGCGGGAGGCGCGTTCACCGCTTTCGTTAACGAAATGCGGGCGGCCGCGCCCGCCATCACGGGTGGAAATTCCCGTTATCCTCGCCTGCGGCCGCCCTCGCGATCGTTTCAATTTGAAAGGGTTTGGCGAGAAAGCCGTCGATGCGCGCCTCACCCATCGCTTTGAGAATTCGCGCATCGTCTTCCAGGTAATAACCGGAGATCATGATGATCCGCATCGCCGGCCTGAGGCCGCGCAGTTTCTCGACCAGCCGGAGACCGTCCATGTCCGGCAGCCTGGCGTCGACGAACGCGACGGGAAAGGCGTGATCGGCGATCGAGGCGATCGCGCTTTTCGCCGTGCCGACGGTCTTGACGAGGTAGCCGAGGCGGGCCAGGGCCGCCTCGAGAACCCAGCACATGTCCCGATCGTCGTCGACGACGAGGATCGGCGCCGGCGCCGGCCGGGAGGCGCGCGCGGTCAAGTCAGGACGCCTTCTTGGTCTTCGCCGCCAGGCTCAATTCGCGCGCGACCGGAATGCGCACGACAAAAGTCGTTCCGCTGGACGGCGAGGTGCGCACGCTGACGCCGCCGCCGTGTTGACGCACGATCGAATGGGACACCGACAGGCCGAGACCCGAGCGTCGGCTGTCGTTGCGGGTGGTGAAGAACGGATCGAAGATCTTGGAGAGGTTGGCTTCGGGAATCCCCGGACCGGTGTCGCCGATCTCGATGACGACTTGCGCGCCCTCGCGCCAGGCGCCGATCGTCAGCCGACCGCCGTTGGGCATGGCCTGGAACGCGTTCACGATGAGGTTGATGACGACCAGTTCGAGCAGGTTCTGCACCCCCTCGGCGTAAACGGGAGCGGCCATCGAGGGCAGCCTCCATTCGACCGTCGTCCCCGCCGCCGCCTCGCCGGAGGCGAACATCAGCGCGTTCTTCAGCACGTCGAGCACGTTGATTTTCGTCGTCTCCGCAATCGGTCCGGGGCGTGCGAAACGCAGCAGGCTTTCGACCACCAGAGAGGCTCTGTCGATGCCGGCGATGACCTTTCCGATGCACTCTTCGAGCAGGGCGGGCGAAGCGATGCGGTCGCGCATGAGCTGCGCGGCCGCGGAGCTGACCCCTAACGGGTTGCGGATTTCGTGCGCGATGCCGCCGATGACCATGCCGAGAGCGGCGAGTTTTTCGCCTTGGCGGATCTGCGCCTCCATCGCGCGCTGCTCGACCAGATTGCGCCCCACGACCACCACCCCGGTGACCTCGCCGGCGCCGTCGGTCATTCGCGACAGGCGCCAGGACACCGGGATGCCTTCTCCGCTTCGACACTTCATCGGCCACTCGACCGATCGGCGATCGTCGATCGCGGCGATGCCGCGAAAGCAGGCTCGCGCCTCGAGATTTTGCGGCGCCTCGATATGGTCGGCGAGCTTCGAGCCGCGCACTTCGAGATGCGCATAGCCGGTCGCTTTCTCCGCCGCCGCGTTCCAGGTCATGATCGCGCCGCTCGGATCGGTGGAGACGATGAGGTCGCCCGCGCTCTCGACGATGCTGGCTAGGTGCAGTTGCATGCGCCGCACTTCCTCGCCGAGCTGCAGGAGATCGGTCACGTCGTCCATCACCAGGATCGCCCCGCGCGATCCGCCGAACAATTGCAGCGGGCAGATGCTGTAGGAGTAGACGCGCAACGAAACGCCCGGCGCGCGATAGGTCATGCGCTGACGGTGCAGCGTCCGGCCGGTGACGATGACGTCGCGGATCTGCCGATCGAGCGCCGTATCCTGAAAGGCGGGGGGGAATATTTCATGCAATCGCCGCCCCAATATCGAACTCAGGCTACTTCGCGACTTCTCGAGGAAATTGTGATTGACCGTCAGAACGGCGAGCCGCTCGTCCAGGATCAGAATCGACGAGGGGATCGTCGCCATGATGGCGTGAAAGAAGCTTTCGTGGTCGAGCAGAGTCAAAGCCATCCCATCGCCTCAATCCGACGCCGCCTCATTCGGCTATTTCAAGTCCGGTCGGAAACTGAACGGCGGCCACGGTCCCGACAGCGCGATCTCCGCGTGCCGGCTCGACGCCCTCGGGCCGATGTCCTGGATGCGGACTCGAATTGCGGCGACGCCCGTCTTGGCGACCAGAAGCGCGTAACGAGCGACCGGTTGTGTTCCGTCCGGCGCGGCCGAGCTGGAGAGGGCCAGCGACCTCGCGTCGCTCGTCAACCCGCCGAGCTCGGCGACGAAATCGCGCGCGAAAGCGGCGGCCTCGGCTCGGGCGAAATCGATCAGCGCGCCTCTGTCGCGGCAGAGGCGCATGTACCGGGCGCCCCTCGATAATTTGCGCCAGTCGGGCCACGCTTCGCAGGCCAGCCGATCCAAGGCTTCCGGGTCGTCGAAATGCGCGAAAGCCCTGAGCTCCCATTCCTCCTTGTCGGCGACCTCGCGAAGGAAGGCGGCGATCGTCGCTTCATGCGCATGCATGAACGCGGTCAGATTGTCCAGGCTCGCGTAGAGCGTTGCGAACGGCGCGGGGAAGACGGGCGACCATTGCGTCATCCACTCCACCAGTTCTCCGTGACGGCGCACGCGGGGCGCGAGCCAGGCGATATCGCTCAAATGACGCTCGGAATCGGCGCCGGAATAATCGGCGACCGGCACGACGCCGACCAGGGCCGCCAGAGATCCCACGCCGAGCAGCATCAGCCGCCGCTCCAACGTCGCGTCGGGCGGAGGCGGCCGCAGCGCGTCGATGCGGTCGGCGAAGGCGAAGAGATAGATCGCCGTTTCGCTCGCGAGCCCTGACGAATCGGCGCCATCCTGGCGCGGCGAGACGCCTTCAACTTCCGCCATCGGTCTGCGCTCCGTGTCGTTCCGCCAACGTCTTCAACTTCGTGCGATAGGTCTTGTAGTCGATGCCGAGCAGCCGAGCGGCTTCCGCCTTGTTGCCTCCAGCCTGATCGAGCGCGGCGACCACCGCGTCGCGTTCGATCTCCCTGAGTTGGACCCGCAGCCGATCGCGCAAGGAAGCGGATTCGAGCGGCTTATGCGTGGGCGTCGCGGACGCGGCGCCGTCGCCCAGGTGGTCCGCCAGATGGTCGGCGGTGATCGCCTTGGCGGCGGTGAGGGCCGCCCGCCGCATGACGTTGCGCAGTTCGCGGGCGTTTCCCGGCCATTGGTAGGCGCAGAGCAGATCGAGCGCCGCCGGCGCGATTTCGATCGGCGCTCGCCCCAGCGCTTCGCGCGCCTGGGTCAAGAAGCGTCGCGCGAGGAAGGGGATATCCTCCGGCCTGGCGCGCAACGGAGGAACCGTGATGACGTATTCGGCCAGGCGGAACAGCAGGTCTTCGCGAAAGCCTCCGACCTTGGCTTGCTCTTTGAGATCGTCGTTGGTGGCCGCGATGACGCGCACGTCGAGCTGGATCAGCTCGGTTCCGCCCAGCCTGCGGATGGTGCGCTCTTCGAGCGTTCGCAACAGCGCTTTTTGCCCGTTCCAGGGCAGGTTTCCGATCTCGTCGAGAAAGATCGTTCCGCCGCCCGCGGCGACTTCGAAACAACCGTAGCGGCGCCCGCCGGCGCCGGTGAAGGCCCCTTTCTCATGGCCGAAGAACTCGCTGTCGATGAGAGACTCCGCGATGGCGCCGCAGTCGATGACGACCAGCGGGCGCGCCGAGCGCCGACCGTGCTGATGCAGGGCGCGGGCGACGACTTCCTTGCCGGAGCCGGTCTCCCCGTAAATGACCACGGAATAGTCGGTGGAGACGACGGCTTCGATTTGATCGGCGAGCCTCTGAATGGAAGGGCCTTCTCCCATGATCGCGGCGACCGCGCCTCGAGCGCCCGCCGCGAGGCGAACCAGCGGCCGGCGCGCGACGGCTCGCTGCACGGCGGCGATCAGATGCTCGTTGCGGAAAGGCTTGGTGATGAAATCGAAAGCGCCCTCCCGGGTCAGGCTGACCGCCGAAGAAATGCTGCCGTGGGCGGTGACGACGATGACCGGCAGGTCCGGATCGAACAGCCGCAGGCGCTTGAGCACTTCGTCGCCGCCGATATCGGGCATCCGCATGTCCAGCAGGACCGTGTGCGGTCGGCAACGGGCCGCCACTTCGAGACCGATCCCTCCGGCTTCCGCTTCGGCGACGTCGAACCCGGCGTCCGACAGGACGTTGCGCATGACCCATCGCATGTTCCGATCGTCGTCGATGACGAGGACAACGGGTTGTTGGAGCATCAAGACGATCTCCCAAACGCCTGCGAACGATCCGGCCGGCGAAGCGCGGGATCGAGGCGATTGCGCGCCCGGCGCCCCGCCGCGCCCCGAGGCCCGCCGGGCGTTGGACGCCCGTGCAAGGCTCGAACTCGAAGCCGACCCCGTTTCGGCCTCGTCGGCGACGCGCGCGGCCTTGACGCGGCCACGATCGAGACGGGCGAAGGAATTGTCCGCCGCACACGAATCAACGCTACCTGGGATTGCATCGGACCCATGATAAGCAAGCCTACGTTGCAACGCTATAAGAAAGTCTTTACCGGTCGCAAATCGGCGGTTTTCCCAGCGCTCGCGGGCGGCGTCGAACGCGGCCGTGAACGCGAGTCGTCTCCGATCGCGGAAGAAATCCCATGCGTCCTCGTTTCGCCGCCGCGACGGCGCGCCCGCCGCGGATCGCCGTTCTGCGCGGCCTGAACAGCGCCGAGCGAGGTCGTCATTGGCGCGGCGACTCGTGCGCTTGCCGAATCCGTCGCCGCGCGGCATGACGCGCCGCCGTCTTCGATCCGGCGCGCCTGCGTCATAGGCGCGACGACGAATCCCCCGCGAGACAGGCGATCGGCGATTGACAATAGGGCGTATTTGTATGACGTTTCGCCGCGATCGAGCGTCGGCGTGTTGTTCGACATCGGCGTCGGATATCGACGGCGTGCGCCTGCTGAAGCGCGGGCGCCGATCGAAATGGCGCACCACACCGAGCCGATGGCATGAGCGTAGCAGAGACGAGCCCCGAAACCCCGACGTTCCAGTCGATCGTCCGGCTCGAGGGGGTGCAGAAGTATTTCGGCGCCGTTCAGGCGCTGCGCGACATCAACCTGAGCATCGGCAGGAACGAAATCGTCGGCCTGATCGGCGACAACGGCGCCGGCAAGTCGACGATCATCAAGGTGATGACGGGCGTCATCCCGCCGACCGCCGGCCGCATCTTCGTGCGCGACCAGCCGGTCGACCTCTCCGACTATTCCGTCCGCCGGGCGCACAACCTTTCCATCGAGACGGTCTACCAGGACAAGTCGCTCGCCGAGAAGCAGCCGCTGTGGCGCAACTTCTTCGTCGGCCGGCAGATCGCCAACCGCTTCGGCTTCATCGACATCAAGCGCGAGAAAGAGATCGCCAACGAAATCCTGATCGACGTCATCGGCTTCCGCGGCGTCGGCATCACCGTCGATTCGACCATCGGCAATCTCTCGGGCGGCGAGCGCCAGGGCATCGCGATCGGCCGGGCGATGCATTACGACGCCGACCTTATCGTGCTCGACGAACCGACCGCGGCGCTCGGCGTAGCGGAGGTGCGCAAAGTGATCGACTTTGTGCGCAAGATCAAACAATCGGGCCGCGCCTGCATCTATATCGAGCACAACCTCGCCCACGTGCACGAAGTGGCCGACCGGCTGATCGTGCTCGATCGCGGTGCCATCGTCAGCGAGATCCTGCCCAAGGACATGTCGGTGACCGAGCTGACCGAATACCTGATCCAACTGCAGCACAGGACCTGAGGCGGCGACGAAATGGAAAAGAGCGGCTCCATCTCGATCTTTCGGCGCTTCGAGGCTCTGCCGATCATTATCGTCTTCGCTCTGCTGTTGGCGTTGTTCATGGTCGAAGCGCCGGAGGTGTTCGTCAGGCCCTACATCTACATGGTGTTCCTTTCGTCGTGGCCGCCTCTGATCCTACTCGCCCTCGGCCTCACCTTCGTGATCGGCGCGGGCGAGATCGATCTGTGCTTCCCGTCCATCATCGCCTTCTCCGGCTTCGTCTTCGCGGTGTTGTTCAAGGAATACGACCTCGGCTGGATCGCGGTCGTCGCCGGCGTCGCTTCCGGCGTTCTCGTCGGCTTCGTCAACGGCTGGATCATCGCCAAGGTCGGCATCCCCTCGTTCATGGCGACTCTGGGGACGCAGTTCTTCTGGGGCGGAATGGCGTCGGTGCTCTCCGGCGGCAAGTCGTACGCCTTGCGCGGCGCCGAAGAGAGCTCGGTATGGCAATGGATCGTCGGACGTCCCTTCGCGACGACGACGAGCGTCGATTGGCTTCAGGCGTTCTCGATTCAAGCGTTGTGGACGGCGCTGATCGTCGGCTTTCTCTGGCTCGTCCTCACCCACCACCGGTTCGGCGAGCACACCCTGTTCATCGGCGACTCCAACGACGTCTCGCGCGTGGTCGGCATCGACGTCGACCGCGAGAAGATCAAGATCTTCACGCTGATGGGGGCGCTGGCGGCCTGCGCGGCGATCATGCTGACGCTGGAGAACAAGAACTTCTTCGGCAACCAGGGGCAGGGCTATCTCTTGACCGCGATCGCGTCGGTGCTGATCGGCGGCACCTCGATCTTCGGCGGCCAGGCCACGGTCATCGGCACCGTGGTCGGCTGCTTCATCATCGGCATGATCGAAGCCGGGCTCGTCGCCACTGGACTGACCGGCTCCTGGGTGCGCACCGTCCAGGGGCTGGTGTTCCTCGCCGCCATCATCTTTTACATATACGCCAACGAACCGCAGCGCCGTCTCGCCTTTTTCGCGCGCTTCGGGCGCTGGCAGAGTTTCGGCCGCGTGCGATCGGCCGAATGAACGCCGCCGGCTTCGCCATACGGCGCAAGGACGGCGGGTGAATGGGAGAGCAAGATGAAACGTTTCAGTATCCTGATGGCGGGCGTCGCGACGGCGGCGCTGCTCGCCAGTTTCGGAGCGGCGTTCGCCGCCGATCCGATCGGCAAGGGCCTGACCATGTACATGCAGATGGGCGGCAACGCCGGCGATGGCACGACGCTCGCCCGGCAAACCGGCGCTACGCAGGCGGCGGAGGCGTTGGGCGTCACCCTCAAGGCGCAATTCTCCGCCTGGGCGCCCGAGACGATGATCGCCCAATTCAAGGAGGCGATGGCCGCCAAGCCGGACTGCATCGAGATCATGGGCCATCCCGGAGCAGTCGCGTTCCACGATCTCGTCAAGCAGGCCGTCGACCAGGGCATCGTCGTCACCAGCGGCAACGCCCCCCTGACGCCCTTGCTGAACGAGTTCGGGCCTAAGGGCTTCGGCTATTCTGGCGTCGATCTCTGCGTCGGCGGCACGCTGACCGCCAACGCCATGATCGCGCAGGGCCTGAAGGCGGGCGACCAGGCGGCGGTCTGGGGCATCTTCAGCCAGGCCGAGCGCGGCGTTTCAGAAAAGTGCCTCGCCGACACCTTGGAGAAGGGCGGCCTCAAGGTCGACCGGATCGATATCCCGCAAGACGTCAACAGCGACGCCTCGATCGGCATCCCGATGTTCGCCGCCTATATTCAGTCGCATCCGCAGCTGAAGGCCATCGGCCTGCAGCATGGCAGCGTGACGGGCGTCATGCCTCAGGCGCTGCAGAAGGCGGGCAAGAAGCCCGGCGAAATCATCCTTGGCGGCATCGACCTCGCCCCAGCGACGATCGACGGGCTGAAGGCGGGCTACATCAGCGCCACGCTCGACCAGACCCTCTACATGCAGGGCTTCGTGCCGGTCCTGCAGTGCGTGCTGACCGCCAAGTACAAGATGCCGGGATTTTTCCTCAACACCGCCGCCGGCGTCGTCACCCCGAAGACGATCGGCGACCTCACCGCCCTCATCGACAAGGGCATTCGCTGAGCGCGTTTCGCCTTTGTGAAACCATCTCGCCGGCGGGAAACCGCCGGCTTTTTTTTGCCGCCTTAACCCGCGCGAGGCTCGACGGCGTCGGGATCGGCGTCGATGTCGCGCCGTTCACGCCGCCCTTGCCGCTTCCTCCATCGCCAGGCGCGCCATCAGCGGCGCGGCGGCGCCCATCTTGGCCGCGCGTTCGGGATTGGAGGCGTTGCCGTCGAGCGAGCGCTTGTAGACGCCCTGCACGATCGCGGCGATGCGGAAGAAGCTGAAGGCGATCAGGAACGGCCAGTCCGGGATTCCGGCGAGCCCGGCGCGCCGGCAATAGGCGGCGACGTACGCCGCCTCGTCGGGAAGGTCGAGCGCGGCGCGGTCGACGCCGGCAAGGCCGCGAAATTCGCCGGCGTTGGGCAGACGCCATTGCATGCACTGGTACGCGAGGTCGGCGAAGGGATGGCCGAGCGTCGACAGCTCCCAGTCGAGCACCGCCAGCAGCCGCGGCCGGTCGTGGGCGAAGATCATGTTGTCGATGCGCCAGTCGCCATGGACGAGGGCGACGCGGCCGTCGTCGGCGGGCGTATGGGCGCCGAGCCAGGCGATCAGCCGGTTCATGTCGGCGATTTCCGCGGTTTCGCTGGCGCGGTACTGCTCGCTCCAGCGCTGCACTTGGCGCGCGAAATAATTGCCGGGCTTGCCGAAGTCGGCAAGGCCCGCCGCGGCGAAGTCGATTCCATGCAGGCGCGCCAGCGCTTCGTTCATCGCGTCGTAGACGCCGGCGCGCTCCTCGCGCGTCGAACCCGGCATCGCCGGGTCCCAGAAGATGCGCCCGTCGACGTGGCTCATGAGGTAGAACGCCGAGCCGACGACGCCTTCGTCCTCGCACAGCGCCAGCGCGCGCGGCGCGGGAAAGCCCGAAGCCGCCAGCGCGGCGAGCGCGCGAAATTCACGCTCGACCATGTGCGCGGACTTGAGCAGCCTGCCCGACGGCTTGCGCCGCAGCACATAGGCGCCGCCCGGGGTCGTGACGAGATAGGTCGGATTCGATTGGCCGGTGGCGAATTTGCGCGCTTGGCTCGGGCCGCGATAGCCCGCGACGCGCGCGCTCGCCCAGGCGTCGAGCGCGGACGTGTCTTCGGGGAACGCCGTCCCGCTCATCGCGCCCCGCTCTCGTTGACGTAGCGCTTCAGTTCGGCCTTGGCGACGACCCGCCGATGCACCGCGTCCGGCCCGTCGGCGAGGCGCAGCGTGCGCACGTTCGCCCACATGCGCGCGAGCGGAAAATCCTGGCTGACGCCGGCGCCGCCGTGCAGCTGCACCGCCTGATCGATCACTTCGAGCGCGACGCGCGGCGCGATCACCTTGATCTGCGAGATCAGCGGCGCCGCGGCGCGCGCCCCCTGCGTGTCCATCGTCCAGGCGGCCTTGAGACACAAGAGGCGCGCCATTTCGATGCTCATGCGGCTTTCCGCGATGATGTCGCGGTTGGCGCCGAGCGCCGCCAGCTTCTGTCCGAACGCCTCGCGCGCGACGGCACGCCGACACATCGCCTCCAGCGCGCGTTCGGCCTGGCCGATCGCGCGCATGCAATGGTGGATGCGCCCCGGTCCCAGGCGCCCCTGCGCGATCTCGAAGCCGCGCCCGCGCGCCAGCACGATCGCGTCCTTGGGAACGCGCACGTCGGTGAAACGAATATGCAAATGGCCGTGCGGCGCGTCGTCGGCGCCGTAGATGGTCAGCGCGCGCACCTTTTCGACGCCCTTCGCGGCGGCCGGAACCAGCAGCATCGAATGGCGCGCGTGGCGCGGGGCTTGCGGGTCGGTCAGCGCCATCACGATATAGAGCGAGCAACGGGGATCGCCGGCGCCCGAGGACCACCATTTGTCGCCGTTGAGCGCCCACTCCTCGCCCTCGAGGCGCGCGGCAAGCGCGATATTGGTCGCGTCCGACGAGGCGACGCCGGGCTCCGTCATCAGATAGGCCGAGCGCACGCGGCCCTCGAGCAAATCGGGCAGCCAGCGGCCCTTCTGCTCCGGCGAGCCGTAGCGCTCCAGCACCTCCATGTTGCCGGTGTCGGGGGCCGAGCAATTGAACGCCTCCGAAGCGAGCGGCGACCAGCCCATTTCTTCCGCGAGATAGGCGTATTCGACCGTCGTCAGGCCGAAACCCTTGTCGGAATCCGTGAGCCAAAAATTCCACAGGCCCTGCGCCCGGGCCTTTTGCTTCAGCGATTCGCGAATTTCGATCATGCGCGCCGTCGGCGTGAAGCGATCGCCCTCGCGCCCGACCTCGGCCTCGTACTCCTCTTCGAGCGGCATGATTTCGTCGCGCACCATCGCGCGGACCGCGGCGACGAGCGGGCGGACTTTGTCGGTGACGCCGAGATCCATGCCTTCCTCCCCCAACCGGATTTTCGGCGCGAGTTGACCCGCAAACGCGTTCTCGCGCAAGCGCGGAGCGCGGCGATCCTGAGGCGGCGAGGCTTGCTCATTGGCCCCCTAGCGCGCTTGCGGGCGTCGTGGGCGCCGCGAGCCTTGTCGGCGATCGGCTTGATCGCCGGATCGCCGCGCTTCGTTCACAATGACCGCCGCGATGGATCGATCTGGAGACCGGGCGCGCTCGTGCGCGGCTGCTCGGCGCGCGCCCTCCGCTTCGGCCGTTTCGCGGCGGCTGCGCCCGAGCGACGCCGCGCGGAGACTGGAGCAGGGTCCGTCCGGGAAAAGAGGAAATTCAGAGGTCGCTAAGCGCGCCGGCGACGCCGCCACGGTGGAAGCCATCGTCGGCGCCAGCGACGATCCGGGGTCGAGCCGAGGAGCGGCGATCACATGCGCTGCGAGATGAAGCGCGTCGGCGGCGTCTGGAAGATCGACGATTTCCGGAATCTCGAGTCCTACGCGCGGTCGCAACCCTCGGTGAAGACGCTCTTCAACGATCCCATCCGCTACGCGCAGTGAGCGCGAGCGCAAGATCGCGCGCGTCCGCGGTCGCCGCCCGCGGCGCCGATCACGCCCCCGCGTCGATGCGCTCCAGCAGCGCGAGGTGCCCGAGCGCCGCGCAATTCTGCGGCGCGGGCGAAAACTCGACGCCGAGCAAGGCGCCCGCTTGCGCGTAGCGCGCGGCGAGCGCCGGCGAGCCGACGATGAGCGCGGAACGCGCGCCGCGCGCGCCGGCGAGGATTTCCGCGCCGATGAGGAGGCCGGAGAGGTATTCGGCGAGTTCGCCCGGCGCGACGCGATCGAACAAGCCGAGGGTGCGCGTCATGAAGACGGCGTGCAACAGCTCGCCGGGGCGCTCCAGCGCCGCGGCGGCGCGAACGCCGAGCGCGAAGCCGCCGGGCTCGCCCTCGACCCGCGTCTCGGCCATCAGGCGTCCGAGCACGGTGTGTTCTTTCAGCGCGGCGAAGATTTCGCCGGTCATGAAGGTCTCGAAGGAAAGGATGCGGCCCTTTTCGACGCGCGCCCATTTCGAATGCGTGCCAGGCAGCGCGAACAGACCGTCGGTCCGCCCGCTCGCGCTGAGAGCGCCGAGGATCTGCGTTTCCTCGCCGCGCATGACGTCGGGCGCGCCGCGCGCATCGACCGCGCTGAGGCCGGGCGCGAGCAGCACGCGGCCGAGCGGCGTAGGAATCGTCAGCGTCGCCGCGGCGATTTCGCTCACGCCGGCCGGGCAAGGGACGTAGGGCGCCTCGACCCAGCCCTGCCGCGCGCCGACCATGCCGGATAGGAAGATCGGCAGATCGGGGCGCCCCTTCTTCCAGGCGCCCACCATCGCGGCGAGGAACGCCTCGTGCTCGGCCGGCCCGAGGGCGAGGGCGCCTTTGTCCGCCGCGACTTCCTCAATCGAGGACCCGTCGGCGGCGGCGAGAGCGGCGCGAAACGAGCTCGTCCCCCAGTCGACGCTGATGAGGGCGGGAGGGCGAGACGGCAAAGTTTTCTCCGTTGCGGGGCGGTGCGCTCGGGTCAGCCGGGCGCCGCCATAGCACGCGCGCCCCTATTTTCGCCAGGCCGACGATTTCCGGCGGGCGCTCGCCGCAGGCCCCTCGATTCATGCCGAAATCGCCGCCGAACCCCGCAGGAGCGATCGACAAAGCGCGCCGTCGCATTGCCGCAGCGCCCGTGTCGACGCGAGTTCGCCGCCCCGCCTCGCTCCCGAGGGGACTTGCATTCGCAGGGAACTCGTATTAATCAATCGATTGATTGACTAGGGAGCCGGACTCGCCCTTGGCCATGTCGACAAAATCCTCCTCCGCCGCCGGCGAAACGCGCGGCGCGGCGACGCGCGCGGCGCTGGTTCGCGTCGGCCTCGACCTGTTCGGCGCGCTTGGCTTCGAGGCCGCCTCGACGCGCGCGATCGCCGCGGCGGCGGGCGCCAATGTCGCCGGCATCGCCTACCACTTCGGCGGCAAAGAGGGCCTGCGCCTGGCCTGCGCCGACCACGTCGCGGCGACGATCCGCGAGGCGCTGGCGGCGGCGATGCGCGGGGCCGCCGAACCGGCGGCGCTGACCCCCCCGGCGGCGCGAGCGCGTCTGGCCGAGATCATCGAAGCGATGATCGGCTTCATCGTCGTCAGCCCCGACGCGCAGGCGATCGCGCGTTTCGTGCTGCGCGAGCAATTCGAGCCTTCGGCGGCCTTCGAACGATTCTACGCCGGCGCTTTCGCGCCGATGCACGAGCGAGTCTGCCGCATCTGGGCCGCGGCGACCGGCGCCGATGCGGACAGCGTCGAGACGCGGCTCGCCACGTTGGCGATGCTCGGCGAGGTCCTCTACTTCCGCCTCGCTCGACGCGTCGTGCTGCGCCGCATGAATTGGCCCGACATCGGCCCCGGCGAGGCCGAGGAAATTCGTCGGGTGGTGGTCGCCCATCTCGACGCCGTGATCGCCGCAGTCCGGAGAGCGCCCTCGTGATCCTCGAAGCGATCTGCTCGATCGGCCTCGTCGCGAGCTGGCTGCCCTTCTGCGCGCCGGCCAACGCCGCGGTGGTCGGCTACGTCGAAGGCGAATATGTCGAGATCGCGCCGATCGACGTCGCGCGCATCGTCTCGCTTTCGGTGCGGCGCGGCGACTGGGTCAAAGCCGGCGACCCGATCGGCGCCGTCGAGGCGACCGACGCGGAAATCGCCGTGCGCAGCGCCGAAGGCCAACTCGCCCAGGCCAAGGCGGAACTCGCCAATATTCTCTATGGCCGGCGGCCCGAGGAAATCGCCGCGATCGAGGCCTCGCTGAACGCGGCCAAGGTGCAGACGGAAGACGCCAAGCGCTCGCTCGACCGCAAGCGCGACCTCAACGCGCGCGGCTTCGCGCCGCAGGCCGACCTCGACGCGGCGCAGACCGCCTACGACGTGGCGGCGGCGCGGGTCAACGAACTGACCGCCAATCTCGCCGTCGCCAGGCTTCCGGCGCGCGCCGACGAAATCGCCGCCGCGCAGAGCCGCATCGCCC
>Ga0326728_10005532_pt1 | contig 35248 bp, 23 predicted proteins | sample MB3enrmetagenome_FD_207602 | JGI IMG/M metagenome (GOLD analysis project Ga0326728, IMG submission 207602) | Lab enriched peat soil microbial communities from McLean, Ithaca, NY, United States - MB31MN | ecosystem: Environmental > Terrestrial > Soil > Wetlands > Peat | place: USA: New York...
AACGCGGTCCGGAATTCCACCATGCTCGGGAAGGCTGGCTGAACTGTCTCCTCCATACTCGGGTTGTTCACCAGCACCACATCCAATCCAGCCGCGCGGCACGCTTCCAGTCCGTTGCTCGCGTCCTCGATTCCCACCGCCTGAGCCGCTGGTATTCCGAACCGCTCCAGGCATAGCAGGAAGCCATCGGGAGCGGGTTTGCCGCATGCCACATCATCCGCGGTGACGACACCTTCGAAGAAGGCGTGAATTCCCGTGGCAGCGAGCGCGGCATCCGTCGAACGGCGGCTGCCTCCGGTCACCACAAACAGGCGCTTGCGCCACTGCTTCAATAGCTCCAGCAGCTCCCGTGACCCCGGCATCAGCCGCAATTCGCCGGCCTCCACCGCGGCCCGATACCGCCGCTGCTTCTCGCTCGCCAGAGCCTCCAGCGCTCCGGCCTCGACAATGCCCAGGCCCCGAAAAGACCCTTCCGTCGATTTTCCTTTCAGCGATTCGTAATCGAAGCCCTCCAGGAGTGCCGGAGCATGCTCGCTCAACGCTTCCCGATAGGCCTTCTCGTGCAGGGCGCTGGAATCCACCAGCGTGCCATCCAGGTCGAACAGGAACGCCGTCTTGCGAAGCAGCCGGTTCACGCCAGCGACCCGAGAAGGTTGCGCACGCCGCGCCACAGGCGCCACCCCGGCTTGGTGAAGTTATTAAAGGTCCGGTACATGACGGGGATCTCGGCGATTTCCACGCGATTCGTCACTAGCAGACGAGTGATCCCCGCCGTGGTGCGCGGGCGGGAGCGGCCCATCGCCGCCCGGAACTCCTCATTCATCTTGCTGCGCCGGTACATCCGGAAGCCAGTGAACGGATCGGAGAGAATCACGCGAAACCGCAAGCCAAACACCGCCGTGAAGACGAATGCCCCCAGCGAGCTGATGGAGTGCAGCAGCCCCTTTTCGCCATAGGCTGCCCGCAATGCGGAGCGGAACTGCCGCCGGCTCTGCGTGCGCGATCCGAAGACCGCTCCGAATACGCCGCCATTCAATACCTGAAGGCCCAGCAGAAGATCGCGTAGCCGGTACTCGCCGTCTCCGGTCAGTGTCACCAGAAACTCGCTGTCGCCATTCTCCAGCCAGTCGTGGAAAACCTCCACGTCCGAGAACAGCCCGTCGTACTCCGCCGGCTCGATCCGCAGGTGCTCCGGCAGATTCCAGTCCTTCTGGCCGAGCCGGTTGATGCGCAGCCGGACGCGATCGAAACAATCCCGCCACGGCAGTTCCATGAATTCCTGCAGCAGGAAGTCGCTAGCCATCGATCGATCCAACAAATCGACGTATACATCGAGGCTCTTGGTTTGCCGCAACTCCATCTTGTCCCGGAGGGTGGCAAAGGCGCTCCGCACCACCTGGTATCCGCTGTGTACAGTCGGATTCGCCGGGTTGGCGTATTCGCCCGCCACAATGCGCGCCGACTTGTAGCTGGCCGCAGGCTCCTCGATCCCTAGCGGAACACCGCGCTGCCGCCCGTCCCGATTGTAAAAAATGTGAGTGATGGTGCGGTTCTCGTTTTCTGGGTCGCCCGCCATCTCCAACGCTTTGTCCGCCAGGTCCAGAACGCCGAGCGTCTGGATGTCGTGATCGGATTCCAGGTTCGCCACGAAGATCTTGGCGCTCGCCGAGCTGCGCCGGATGGCATCCCTCGCGATGCGGTAGCTGGGCAGCAGCGAAGAGAACTGCGTGCCAGGACCGTAGATCACCAGGTTGGCCTTCAGCAGGGCGTGCTCCGCTTCGGGCGAGAGTGCCACGTCGCGTGACAGCCCCGCCAGATACCGGGCTCGTTCCTCGGTGCCGAGCGGAGCGAGTTCCCTTCTCTGCTCATCGCTCAGCGGCTTATCCAGAAAGAAGATCTCCCGGATCGGGCTGCTGCTCTGCGACCCGACAATTTCCGATTCCCTGCTCAGGATTTCGCCATTGCGCTTCAGCGCCGCCAGAGTCCGGTTCTCACCTCGGCTCACATTGATCAGCCGGGCCTGCGAGCCGAACAATTCCGAGAGCGACTGCACCGTGGCGTTGAAGCTCTGGCCGCTTTTCAGGTAGCAGCCCGCGAAAATGAGATTGCCGAATGAGCAGTCGGAAAAGCGCAGCTCCCGGCCTTGTTGCGAACGAAAGTACTCGGCGAAGTGCTCCAGGAACCCGATCAGGCAGGCCCTGTGGCGGGTGTCCAGTTCCTCGAACAATCGCTCGACTTGCGGCAAGACGCCGGCTGGACTGCCCTTTGCCAGGCCCATGGTCAGACGCTCGAAACGCTCCGCGCTGAAATCGTTCGGCAGGCGGATCTCCAGAATTCTCTGCAGCGCGTATTGCTGGCTGGAGCACAAATCGAGTAGCTGCGACAGGTTCTTTCGGAAATCTGAAGGCCCCAGCATGCTAGGAATGAACTCACGCAACTCACCCGTGGAAAGCCCGTCGTCATACGCATTCACCAGCAGGGACAGGCTGACCTGGGGCCAGCGGATCAATTCGCGAATGATCGTGGAACTGCCCCGGCCGCCGCAGAACACCACCACGTGCAGGGTCGATTCCGGCAGTGGCACCGGAACTACGCGCGCCATGTCCGATTGAACCTGGATTCCCGTGTCGGACCCGGCCTGCGGCTCCAAGTCCACGGGGGCCAGCAGCGCCGCCGGATTGACGTGGCCGTAGGTTATGAGCATGGCTGCCGTCTCTCCAAAATGCGCAGCCGGAGCAACAACTGGCGCAAGCCGATGTAAGCCACGAAAAGCAGCCGGTCGAAGGCGCCGCGCAGCGCTTTGAGACTGCTCCTGCCGCGCGCGCGCCGCACGTGAACGATCTCGGCCTCAATCGGACGTACATCCCGCTCTAGCAGCTTTGAGGTGATTTCGGTGGAATAGTTGAGCCCTCTGGCCTCCAGGTGCAGCGAGCGCAGCAAGGGGCCGTGAACCAGCTTGAGGGCGGAATTGAAGTCGCGATAGCTCGAGCCATGCAACCAGTTACAGATCGCGCCGCTCGCCCAAGAACCGAAGCGCGCGAAGGCGGCGTCCCGTTTGACCGTCCGGACACCAATCGCCGCCAGCCCGTTGCTCGCAGCCACGGCGGAAATCAGCGTCTCCAGATTGGCGATGGGAAACTGGCCGTCGGAATCGATGAGCAGCACCCACTCGCCTCGCGTCTGCCCGATCGCAGTAGCCAAAGCGACCGCCGCTCCGCGGTTCCGTTCCAGGTGAATCACCCGCACTTCCGGTGTCTCGCGCGCTTTGGCGTCGAGCAGAGCGCCGGTCCCATCCCGGCTGCCATCGTTGCACACTACGATCTCGAATCGTTCGATCTGGCGGCACCGGCGCAGATGGTCCAGCCAGCCGTCGAGGAGTGTGGCGATCCCGTCTTCCTCGTTGTATGCCGGCGCGGCGATAGATAGAAACCCGATGGCCGGCTTGACCGGCGCGGCCACGGCGGATTGGAGGCTGGCGGTCATGCGACGCACGGCTCAGCGAATTCCGCCGCCATCGATTCCTTGAGCTCCCGCAGCCCGTCTTTGAATGGCACCGCCGGTTCCCACTGGAGCAATTCACGCGCCCGCGTGATATCGGCCAGCGTGTTAGCCGCATCTCCTCTGCGCGCCGGCCCAGACTCCTGGAGTGGGGAAATCAGGTCGGCCAGTTCCTGGATGGAAATGCTGGTCCCGCTGCCGATGTTCACGATTTCGCCGTGAACTCCGCTCTCAAAGGCTCGAATGTTGGCATCCACGACGTCGCGTACGTGGATAAAATCCCGGCGCTGAAGCCCGGAGCCGTGAATCGCCAGTGGCTGCCCTTCCAGCCACCGGCGAAGAAAGATGCCCAGCACAAGCGCATAGGCGCCCTCTTCGGGTTGTCGTGGCCCGTAGACGTTGAAGTAACGCAGGACGATCGTGGAAACGCCGTAGAGCCGGTCGAACAGCAGGCAGTATTCTTCGCCGGTAGCCTTCGACAAACCGTAAAGGTTCAGGAAGTCCGGCCGCATGCCTTCCACGTGCGGAACCTCCCCGCTGCCGTAGTAAGTGGACGAGCCGCTGTATACCACCTTGCGAACTTTGTGCGTGCGGGCCGCCAACAGCACGTTTTGTGTCCCAACTATATTCGTCGACGTACAAACTTCAATCGCATCCAAGGACGCTGCGGACCGGCTCATGGCGGCCATATGAAATACGCCACCGCACCCTTCGCACGCCGACTGGCAGGTCTGCGGATCGCGAATATCGCCTTCGACAAACTCCGCTTCCGGCGGAGTCCATTCCCGCCGCCCGGAGGAGAGGTTATCGAGCACACGGACGGAGTAGCCGCGAGACAGCAGTGCCTCCGTCAGATGGCTGCCTATGAACCCGGACCCCCCAGTCACCAGCACACGCATACCAAGACCAGTACAATCCAGCTAATGTCCAGGGACAATACTCGAAAACGATGGTACCCTCAAGTTAACCAAAGGTAGGGCATGCTTTAGCTTGCCCATTCGCCTTCGAACCGAGCCGCGCGCGTCAGCAAGCGGTTGTGCCGCAAGCAGTTATGTCGCCGCGTTTAGAACCACCGGCTCATGATCGCCTTCTGCTCGGTATAGAAGGCCACCGCGTCCTTGCCGTGGGCGTGCAGGTCGCCGAAGAAGGAGTTTTTCCACCCGGCAAACGGGAAAAACGCCATGGGCGCGGCCACCCCCACGTTGATCCCCACCATCCCCACTTCGATCCGCGAGGAGTACTCCCGCGCGGCCTTGCCGCTGGCAGTGAAAATCGCAGTGGCGTTGCCGAATGGCGAGCGATTCACCAACTCGATGGCTTCATCCAGCGTCTCGACCCGCATCACGGAAAGCACCGGCCCGAAAATTTCCTCGCGCGCGATGGTCATCTCGGGGGTCACGTGGTCGAAGATCGTAGGACCCAGAAAGAAGCCGCCAGCTCGTTTGATCTCCCGGCCATCCACCAGCGGGACCGCGCCTTCGGCCACGCCTTTCTCGATGTAGCCCGCCACCCTCTGGCAGTGGTCCGCTGTCACCAGCGGGCCCATCTCCACTCCCGGCCGCGAACCGTCGCCGACAACCAGCGCCCTGGTCCGCTTGACCAGCAGATCGAGCAGCCGGCCGGCCGCCGCGCCCACCGTCACGAGGACGCTGCCGGCCAGGCAGCGCTCGCCGGCGGCGCCGAATGCCGACCCAATTATGGCTTCGACCGTCTTCGGCATATCGGCGTCGGGCATCACCACCAGGTGGTTCTTAGCGCCGCCCAGCGCCTGCACGCGCTTGCCCTCGGCCGCCGCCGTCGCATAAATGTATTTGGCCACCGGCGTCGAGCCAACAAACGACACGGCCTTCACCAGCGGATGGCGCAGCAGCGCGTCCACCGCCTGCTTGCCGCCATGCACCAGGTTCAGGACCCCCGGCGGCAGCCCGGCATCATGTAGCAACTCCACCGCGCGGGTCGCCGTGAGCGGCACCTTTTCCGAGGGTTTCAGTATGAACGTGTTGCCGCAGGCGATGGCGAATGGCCACATCCACATCGGCACCATGGCGGGGAAATTGAACGGCGTGATCCCGGCGCAGACGCCGATCGGCTGCCGGATGGTCTTGCAGTCGATGCCCTGCGCCACGTCGTTCAGCGAATCGCCCAGCATCAGGCTGGGCATGCCGCACGCCACTTCCACCATCTGGATGGAGCGCCGCACCTCGGCCCTGGCATCCTCGGCGGTCTTGCCGTTTTCGCGCGTCAGAATGCCGGCCAGTTCCGCCTGGTGCTTCTCGAGCAGCGTTTTGTAACGATAGAGCGGCTGCACGCGGTCCACCACGGCCACGTCGCGCCAGATCGGAAACGCCTGGTGCGCGGCGCGGACGGCCCGGTCGATATCCGCCTCCCCCGCGTAGGGCGCCTCGGCGATGGTGGCGCCGGTCGCGGGGTTGGTCACGGTCCCGAGGACGCATCCCTCCGGCCTCTCCCACTTGCCATTCACGTAGAACCCGAGAACTTGAACGGTAGAGTCGGTGGTAATCATTCTCCCCTCCTATTTCCAGGCCCCGCCGCGCGCCGCGCGCTTCAGATAATGGCCGCGCCCGGCCTTCCCTAAAAACCTTCCGCCGTCCACAATCGCTTCGCCGCGCGACAGCACGGTCCGCGCATTGCCCCGGACCTCGAAGCCTTCGAACATTGAGTAATCCACGCGCATGTGATGCGTCCTGGCGCTGATCGTGTGGGCGGCATTGGGGTCCCAGATCACCACATCCGCGTCGCTCCCGGGCGCAATCTCTCCCTTCTTCGGGTACAGGCCAAAGATGCGCGCGGGCGCGGTGGATACGATCTCGACGAACCGGTTCAGCGAGAGTTTCCCCGAGTTCACGCCATAGTGGTAAATCAATTGCATCCGGTTCTCGATGCCCGGCCCGCCGTTGGGAATCTTGGTGAAATCGTCCCGGCCGAGCGTTTTCTGGTCCGCGAAGCAGAACGGGCAATGGTCGGTCGAGACCACTTGAAGCTGGTCGTGCTTGAGGCCGTCCCACAGTTTCCCCTGGTGCTCTTTGGGCCGCAGCGGCGGAGTCAACACGTATTTCGCGCCTTCGAAACCGGGCCGCTCCAGGTCTTCAATCGAGAGCAGCAAGTACTGCGGGCAGGTCTCCGCGAAAACCGGAACCCCGCGGTCGCGCGCCTCGCGCACCTGCTCCAGCGCGTCTTCCGAACTGACGTGGACGATATAAACCGGCGCGCCCGCGATCTCCGCTATGGCGATGGCCCGGTGTACGGCTTCCGCCTCGGCCAGCGGCGGGCGCGTGAGCGCGTGGTAGACGGGAGCCGTCTTCCCCTCGGCCAGCGCGCGCGCTGTCAGCACGTCGATCACACCGCCGTTTTCGGCGTGCATGCAGATGAGCGCGCCGTTTTTGGCCGTCCGTGAAAGGGCCTTGAAAATGGTGGCGTCGTCCACCATCAGGGAGTTGGGGTACGCCATGAACAGCTTGAAACTGGCCACGCCTTCGCCGACCATGTCATCCATGTCCTCCAGGCCCGGGCCGCCCAGGCCGGTGACAATCATGTGCAGGCCGTAGTCGATCGTGGCGCGCCTCTCGGCCTTCTTCCACCAGGTATCCAGCGCGTCGCGCATCCGCGTGCCGCGCTCCTGGATGGCGAAATCGACGATGCTGGTGGTTCCGCCGAACGCCGCCGCGCGCGTCCCGGTTTCGAAATCGTCGGTGGACACGATGCGGCCCAGGGGCATGTCGAGGTGCGTATGGGCGTCGATGCCGCCCGGCATCACGTACATGCCGCTGGCATCGATCGCGTGGTCCGCCGGGTTCGCCGGCAGGCTGGGACCAACCTCCGTGATGCGGCCGCCTTCGATCCGCACGTCGGCCGCCCTGGTCTCTCGCGCCGTCACCACCGTCCCATTGCGAATCAGGGTATTCACGCTGTCCCTCCATAAACAGTATGGCGCGCACGGCCACTCGAATTTGTGCGACGATTCTCTTGGAGGGAACGAAACATGAGCAAACGAGCCATCATCGTTGCCATTGCCGGTCTTGTGGGCGCCGCGGCTGTCTACGCCGCGAGCAAGCCAGTGACCGTGGCGCTAAAGGACGCGAAAGGACAGAGTGTCGGAACCGCCGTAGTGACCGAAAACAAAGGCGGATCCGGCGTGACCATCAAGCTGAACCTCAAGAACCTGCCGCCCGGCGACCATGCCATTCACATCCACTCGGCTGCCAAGTGCGAAGCGCCATTCACGACGGCCGGTGGCCACTTCAATCCCGACCAGAAGCACCATGGCCTGAATAACCCGGAGGGACCGCATGCCGGCGACATGCAAAACTTCACGGTCAAGCCCAACGGCACGGCGAAAGTCACTCTGCTTGACCCCAGGGTGAACCTGGGCGCTGGCGACCATTCCCTGTTTGTCAATGGCGGAACGGCGCTGGTGATCCACGCCAAGGCCGACGACATGAAGTCCGACCCCGCCGGCAACGCCGGCGACCGCATCGCCTGCGGCCCCATCACGAAGTAAGTTGGAAAAGGGAAAAGGGAAAAGGGGACAGACGCATTTTCGATGGTGGAAAATGCGTCTGTCCCCTTTTCAAAGCGGCGTCACCACGGACAATGCCGTTGTCTGTTGCAGCACCACCGTCGTCTGTCCGGACGACGGATCGAATATCTCCAGCGTCGGCAGTATCGAGCAGAACGCGGATACCGGTGTGCCCGGCGTGCCCGGCGTCAGGACCGTGGACGAACTGACCAAAGCGCCGCGAACGGTGCCGCGAATCTCGCTGAGCCCCGTCAGAGTGTCGATGTCCGTCCGTAGCATGTCGAAATGGACCGCGGCCCCCTGCGCCACCGTGGCCGTGCCGGTCTTCAGGGTCTTGCCCGTGGCGTCATAGAAAGCGAATGTGACCTGGCACGATGCGCCCGCAATAATCGGGCCTCCCACGGGAAGGGCGAAAGCGTTTAACCGGGCTGTCTGGCCCGTGCCGAGGCCCACCATTCCGAACGTCACGTACTGGGGACTGGCGACCATGATCGCAGGTAGGGCCCCCGCACGGACAGCCGTAATCGCCGCGCAGATCAATATCAATGCGCAACCAACCACAAGCAGCGGTTTCATTGGGAATCCTCCTTGATCTCTACAAACCCGGCGGCCGGGCGCCTGTTGCGCTTTGCTCCGCCAGTTCGATCTGCATGCAGAGGTTCATCGCGGGGGTGACCTCGCGGAACACCGCCAGCATCGATTCAACCAGGTCCAGCCCCGTCGAGCCGCGCACTTCGCTCTCCCGCATCGGGTAAAAGATCTGGAACCCCGCCCAGCCGCTTTTAGGCGCCGCTTCGAGCACTTTCCGCAGCTTCCGAACGCCCGGATACCCAGCCCGCGCGAAGTATACAGGCTGCTCCTCCCAACCACCCGCGTGCAGCATGAACCCTTCGTGGAGCACCAACCGCTCCAACTCCCGTTCCAGGGCGCTCCCAGGCTTGAGCGCCTGAATCAGCCGATGCCAGTCCCAATCCGGCCGCAACTGGCAGTAGCGGGACTCGGGTGGGGCGGTCACGTAGCCGCGTTCCACCTGCAACCCGCACTTAAAGAGCTGCTCCCCGGTATCCACCGTGAGGAAGAACTTCGAGCACCCGAAGCTCACATCGCTGGAGACAGGCTTGGCCGTGCGATTGGCCCGCGGCAAATAGCCGATCCACTGCCAATAGACCCCCCGCCCCCAGCGCTCGGTGACGAACGGCTGCCCGTAGCGGCCCTCCAGCGCCAGTTTCAAAATGCGCGTGATGCGTTGGTTCTCTTCGAGGTTTCCGACATGAATCCCGCGCGCGAAATCCAGATACTCAGGTCGAAACCCGACGGCCACCCCCAACCCAGGGAGAACCGCCGGCGGATTCCCATGCCTGCTGCCGCTGCTGATCTTTTGAGCCATTTGCGACCATCTTAAACCAGCCCGGCGGCAGCCATGGCGGACGCAGCCGCTCTTATCTTGACGCCTCTGCCGCGAGCCACCGTGTTCCCCGTTTCGATCTGCTGAATTGGCGACGTTATTTCGTGACGTGTACTTAGTTCCCGCCGCCCCCGAGGTTGAAGCCTTCCACTACGATGCGGGGTTTCTCGCCGCGCGTGTCGGCGTCGCGCAGCTCAGTCGTGATTGCCCGCTTCTCGCCCGGCATCAAGGCCACGTAGCCGTCGCTGTAGATCGCGGGGAGAATTCGGTCTCCACTCTTCTCGCGCACGGCTTTCAGACGCACCATCAGCGCCGGAGTCTGTGACGCGTTGGCGAGGTCGGTGGTGAGGAACCAGCGGTCGCCGCGGCGCTCGGCGGTAGTGGACGCGTCAATCGTGACTTTCGGCAGCGTCCGCAAAGCCCGATAGTTTTCTTCCTCCACGCCGCGCCAGTAGAAGTTGTCGGAGACCAGTTTCTGGCCCTGGCGGAGTTCCAGGCGGATGAAGTGGACGGGCGTGAGACCGGCGGGGTACTCCATTTTGAAGGGCGCGGCCATGCTGTCTTCCGCGCTATCGAGAGCGGCGGACTTCTCCCATTTCACGGCGCCATCGGAATTGATTAGCTGCACGCGGGCGGTAAGGCCAGGCGTCGCGCCGGCGCTGTAGTTGACCACTTCAATGTTGTCGCTGGCAGCGTTCCACTGGATGTGCAGGGGCTCGGAAGCCTTCTTGGCGCCGAAGTAGCCGGCCGTCGGCTCGAAGTAGTAATCGTAGGTCTGCCAGACGAACGACGGCCAGCAGGAATGGCTCATCCAGATGAGCAGGCCCATGCGGTTTTTGCTCTGCGCCTCGAACATGCCCCGGTAGCCTTCGTAGTTTACGAACTGGGCGAGCCAGAGCCAGTCGGCCACGTTGTCGGCGGGGCCATAGAGCTTGTCGATGCGCGCGCGAAAGCTGTCGCCGTTTTGCGCGCTCGCGGCGGTGAAGTCGTGGAGACCCCACATCGCGCCCTGCGGCCACATGGCGGATTCCGGCATCATCAGGCGCAGGCTGTCGAGTGTGACCACGTTCGGCATGCCCATCTCGCTGTGGAATTTCGGAGTGGCGCGCTCGGAGAAATAGAACTTGGGGGACTGAACCTGGTAGGGACCGTGGCCGCTGACGACGCCATCGGCCGAGCTGGGGATGTAGTGCATGCCGGGATGGAGACCGTCGAGCGTGGCACGGATGCCGTCGTCGATGGGCTTGGGCGGGAAGCCCTCATTGCGGCCCACGTAGAGGCCGATGGAGGGGTGGTTGCGGATGCGCAGCACGTAGTCCTGGACGTTGCGCAGGAACATGGCATCGTCGTCGGGATCGGGGCCATCCCAGGGATTCGCCAGCCAGAAATCCTGCCACACGACGACACCGTGGCGGTCGCAGGCGTCGTAGAACTCGTCCTCGCCGATCTGGCCAACCCAGTTGCGGATCATGGTGAAGTTCATTTCGGCGTGGTAGCGCACGGCGGTGTCGTATTCGCGGGCGCGGTAGCGCAGCATGGACTCGCCGAAGCCCCAATTGCCGCCCTTGGGAATGAAGCGGCGGCCGTTGATCCACATTCTGAGCGCGCCGCCTGCTTCGCTGTAAGTGAACTGCCGCACGCCCGTCTGGAAACTCTTGGCGTCGGAAATGGTGTTGGGGGCGGTTTCGAATTGCAGGTTCACGTCATAGAGGTTGGGCTGACCGTATCCGGCGGGCCACCACAACTTCGGGTTGGTGAGTTGCAGAGTCTGTTTCACTAATTTCGCCTGGGACGCTTCGAGAGTGACCGGGAGATCGAAAGATTGGTCGCCGAAGCGGCCGCGCAGGGTCCCGGAGACGGGGGTGGCGGAGTGATTGTCGACAGTGACGGAGATGGCGACGGTGGCACGCGTGGTATCGGGGAGCGGCAGAGTGGAATTTACGAAGGGATTCTCCAGGGTCACGGGGCCGGTGGCATCGAGGTAGACGCGGTTCCAGATGCCGGTTTCACGGCCGCGGATTTCGGGGATCCAATCCCATCCTACGGAAGCGTGGAAGGTGGGATTATCGGCGCCGAGCGCGCCGCCATTCTTGCCGGTAGTTTGAAAAGTCTTCTCCCTCATGCTGCCGGGATTGGCGGTCTTGAGGATGCGCACGGCGAGGGCGTTCTTCCGGCCGGCGAGTAGCTTCGCAGTCACATCGAAGCGGCCGCGCATGAAGCCGCCTTCGATGCGGCCGAGCTTCTCGCCGTTGAGGAAGACATCGGCCTTCCAATTGATGCCGTCGAAGTTCAGCCAGACGCGCTTGCCGGAAAACGCGGGCGGCGGCGAGAACTCGTTGCGATACCAGAAGTCGGCCTGGAAAAACGAGTCGGAGACCATCAGTTGGTTGTCGGAGAAGTTGGGGTCGGGGATGGCGCCAGCGTTGAGGTAGCTGACCAGTACGGTGCCGGGGACGGTGGCCACCACCCAGTCGGAATCGGCGAAGCCGGGTTTGGAGAGCGCGAGGCCATCCGCCTTGACTAGCGAATCGCGCTCCACGCGCCACGCGCCGCCAGCGAGTTCGAGACGAGTATCGGAAGGTTGTGGGCCGGGATTGGCCTGCGGGACAGGGCCGCCTTTGCCGAAGACTTCGATCTCGCTGAGGATGTAGCCCTCGGGCGCGGCGGGCTTCTGCATAAGGACGCGGACGTAGCGGGCCTGCGCGGGCGGCGCGAGCTTCAAGTCGTCGGCACGGCCGGAGGCGGGCAGAGCGGCGATGGATTTCCAGTTGACAGCGTCGGAGGACACCTGGAGCGATCCCTCGACGGCGCGGCGGATCCAGTAGAGCCTGACGCGGTCGAAGGTGCAGGAGGCGCCGAGATCGACGTAGACCCACTCTTCGCCCGCGCCGGCGCTCTTCCAGGCGCTCGTGAACTGATGCGGGCCGCCGATCCGTAGGGGATGGCCGCCACGGAACAGTGAGACTTCCATTACGCGCCAGGAGACCGCGCGCGGATCGGAGAAGGCCACGCGGTAGAAGCGGTGGCGCGTGGGCGCGGCGAACCGGATGGAGGGGCGGACATCGCCCGAAGGGCGCGCCATGCCTTCCAAGTGGCCGAGTTCTTCCCATCCGGCGCCGTCGTTGGAGCCGGAGACGGTACAAGCCCAGATCTCGGGTTCGCCGGAGGGCGACTTGACGGAACCATCGATGTCGATGCGGTCTACTTCCAGTGGGGAGGCGCCGCCGGCCAGCTCGAGTTGCACCCAGGCATTGGGCCCGGGCAGATCGATGCCGGTAACCCAATTGCCGTCGAGGATGAATTCGCGTTCAGTCTTATCGAGGACCCCCTGCGCGCTGGTGGAGGTCGAGATCCACCGGGGCAGCGCGGTTTCCTTGATGCCATCGGTCACCAACTGGGCGGTCAGGTTGTAATCGTAACTGGAGGAGTGCCAGGCCGGACGGTGGAGCGCCAGGTTGCGGTAGTTAATGGAATCGATCTGCATGGCCGGCGCGAAGTTCTCCTTGGGATCGCCGGGGTAAACCCCTACGCCGAGCGTGTAATCCTGGCCGTGCAGCGTAAGCGCGATGAGTGTCAGGAGGAAGACGCGATGCATGAGTGTCCTTTCCTTCTTACTTGGGCAGCGGATCGCCCCGGCCGAGCACCCAAGGGTCGCTATAGGCCGTCTTCAGCCGGTCGGCCTGCCGCTCGACGCCGCCGGCCCAGTCCATGAAGAAGACCCACTTCGGCTGAGCCTTGAGAATTTCGGCCGAGGGCGGAGTTCCCACCTCGCCGAGTGCGATCGGCTTCCCATTGGCCAAGTCCAGTATCTCCCAGTAATAGCGATCGTCGAGGGTGCGGTAATTGTCGTAGCTGACCACATCGACGAAGTTCTGGCCGGGAAAGAACTGGTGAAACTCGCCGAAGGGGGCGGGGCCGTTCTGGTTCCACACCCAAAGCAGGTTGTCCAGGTGGTGGACATTGACCATGCGGTAGTACACCTCCCGGAAGAGTTGCGCCGTGCCGAACTGGCCGGGACGGCCGCCCCACCAGAAGAAGGTGCCGTTGTTCTCGTGCATGGGCCGCCACAGGACGGGAATGTGGGCATCCTGAAGCTGCTTGAGAAACGCCGCCGCCGTGTCCATGTACTTCTCCCAGCGCTGGTGGAGCGGCGTGTCGGGCGTGATCAACTCCTGCCACTGCTCGTCGGTCAGACGGGCCTGGACGCTGCCGCGCCAGGCATCGCTTTGCCTGCCGTTCTCGCCCGCTTTGGCAGGTTCATCCTCGGTCGGCCGCAACATGTGCCAGCAAAGATAAATGATGGAGCCGGCAGCGGCCTGCTTCTTGGCCTCCTCGATCATCAGGTCGCGATGGACGATGGAGTCCTTGTCCTCGCCGTCCAGAAAACCGAAGTCCGATCCCCAGATGGCCGGGTACTTGCCGGTGGCGGCATATACGCGGTCGGTATCCAGGTTGCGATGGTTCGGGAAATTGTGCTGCCCGGAGAGGATGCCCTTGCCCGAGACCGCGCACAGGGTCTTCAGCAGCGCGCGCGCCTCCGGGGTGGCGTTGGGGTTGACGGGATCGCAGTTGTAGGGCGGTGGCGCGGGTGGCCTCTGCTGGCCTACTACGGGCGGAGTCTGCTGCACCGGCGGTGTCTGCGGCGGCGCGGCTTGAGAGAAAGCAGTGAGAGATGCCCCAACCCCGAGGACCAGGGCGATGAGTATTGGTTTTCGCATGTTGTTACCCGATTCTCAAGGAATATCACAACCGGCGCATATCGGGTATGGAATCGACGTTCTTGGAAGCCGAAGGTGGGACGGCGAGAGAGATTTACCCCGCCGCCCGGTCCCATTCCAGGACCTTCTCGATGACGTGGTCGGCCTCGCCGGGGGTCAGTTCGGGAAACATGGGGAGCGAGATGCAGCAGGCGGCGTTGCGCTCGGAGTTGGGAAGGGGGGCGGCGATGCGGGCCGGCTTGCCCCAAGGGAAGCCTTCCTGCTGGTGAATGGCGATGGGATAGTGACACTTGGCGTCGATGCCGTGGGCGGTCAGGAAATCCAGAAGTGAGTCGCGATGCTCCGGCTGCTTCGTCTCGATGACATACAGATGGTAGATGTGGTAGTTACCGGGTGCTTCGTACGGAAGATGGATGTTGGCGGCGTCGCGTAGGCCGGCGGAGTAACGCGCGGCCCACTGGCGGCGCAGGGCGTTCCATTCGTCGAGGTGCTTCAACTTGGCGCTGAGCACTCCGGCTTGCAGGTCGTCCAGGCGGCTGTTGTAGCCCATGCTGTGGCAGGATCTCTTATCGGACCCGTGGTTGCGCAGCTTGCGGATTGCGCGGTCCACGTGCTCGTGGTTGGTCACAACCGCGCCGCCGTCGCCAAAACAGCCGAGGTTCTTCTGGATGATAAAGCTGGTGCACGCGGCGTCGCTCAATTCGCCGATTTTGAAGCCGTTTCCGCGGGCGCCGATGCCCTGCGCGTTATCTTCCACGATCAAAAGATTGTGGCGATTGGCGACTTGGCGGAGGGCCTTCATATCGGCGGTCTGGCCATATAGATGAACCGGGACCAGGGCCTTGGTGCGGGGCGTGATGGCGGCCTCTACCTGGGAAGGATCGAGGCAATTGGTGCGCGGGTCGGAATCCACGAATACGGCGGTGGCGCCGGCGATCCAAATGGCCTCGGCGGTGGCGAAGAAGGTATTGGTTGTGGTGATGCACTCATCGCCGGGGCCAATCCCGAGGGCCATGAAGGAAAGCCAGAGCGCATCGGTTCCGTTGGCGACGCCGATGGCGAACTTCATTCCGTGATACGCGGCCAGCTCCCGCTCGAACCGCTCGAGCATGGGACCCATGACATACTGGCCGGATTCCAGAACAGCGTGAATGCTTCGATCAATCTCCGATTTGAGGTTGTGATATTGACGGACCTGACCGTAAAAAGCGACGTTCATACTCTGATGATGTCACGGCCATTCACTTGGTTGCAGCCCGCGGCGTGAGGTGATATACCTGCTGAGTACAGGAGGCATTTCTCCGATGGATGCTCAGAGGACCAACAGGCGAGGTTTCCTCAAGGGAACGATAGCCGCGATGGGGTTCCCCACAATCATTCCGGCCTCGGCACTGGGCGCGGCCGGCGCGCCGCCGCCGAGCGACCGCATCACGCTGGGCGTCATCGGCGTAGGCAGGCAGGGGACGGGCGACATGCGCGGCTTCCTGCAAAGGGACGACACGCGCGTGGTGGCGATCTGCGACGTGCAGGAGACCGCCCGGCAGGCGGCCAAGCAGTTGGTGGACGCGCGCAACGGCGACAAAGCCTGCGACCTGTACCACGATTTCCGCGAGCTGCTGGAGCGCAAGGACATCGACGCCATCCTGATGGCGCCGGGCGAGCGCTGGACGCCCATCATGGGAATCGCGGCGGCGAGGCACGGCAAGCATATCTACTACGAGAAGCCGTGCGCACTGACCGGCGAGGGCGCCAAGGCCGTGCGCGACGTGGTGAAGAAGTCGGGAATTGTATTCCAGTTCGGCGCGCAGCAACGCTCCAGCTTCTACTTCCGCAACGCTTGCGAAATGGTGCGCAACGGGCGGATCGGGCAGCTCAAGACGATTGCCATCGGGTCCTCGGGCGGCGGTGGACGGCAGCAACAGGAGATCCCCGAGCCTGTTCCGCCGGGCTTCGATTGGGACATGTGGCTGGGGCCGGCGCCTTATGTGCCGTACAGCAAATTACGCACGTCGGTGATCTGGCTGCGCATTTCCGATTACGGGCTGGGCAACCTGGCGGGCGGATGGGGCATCCACGACATCGATATCGCGCAGTGGGTGAACAATGCGGACAACACGCTGCCTGTGACTACCGAGGGCACGGGCACGTTGTACGACGATATCCGCGACACCATCGCCAACTACGATATCGAGCACACCTATGCCAACGGCGTGAAGATCAACTTCATGGATGGCGCCGCGGCGCACCGCAAGTACCCGCAGTTCGGGCCTGGAAACAGCGACCTGCTGATCGGAACCGAAGGGTGGATCTGGGTGAGCCGGCAGGGCATGAAGACCTACCCCGAATCGCTCATGAAGACCACCATCGGGCCCAACGAGATCCACGTGATTCGCAGCAGCGACCATCGCGGCAACTTCATCAACGCAATTCGCACGGGGGAGCCCAACGTATCGCCGGTGGACATCGCGTGGCGCGCCGAAATGATATGCCAGGCCGGCGACATCGCGGTGCGGCTGAAGCGCAAGCTGAACTGGGACATAGAGAAGGCAGTATTCATCGACGACGAGCAGGCCAACAAGAGACTCTCCAAACCCATGCGCAGCCCATGGCGTTTCGAGGTGCCGGATGCGCCTGAGAAATCCGTATAAACACATGCAGACGAATCTATCCCTGGCGCTCGCCCTGCTGGCGGGCTTGGCGGTCGGCCCAGTCTCCGCGCAGCAAGCCGCATGGACCGTGATCGGGTGGCGGGTTGGAGTTCACGCGAGAAGTTTCCCGCAAGCCACATTCTTCGAGGCCATCGAGAAAACCTCGGCGGCCGGCGCGAAGAGCATCGAAGGGGACGCGGGGCAGAAGGTCAGCGCCGAGATCTCCAAGAACTTCGACTGGAACCTGGCGGACGGCGAGATCGCGGCGGTGCGCCAGAAACTGCGCTCCGCGGGCGTCACCATGCCGGCCTATTACACGCACGATATACCGGCCAGTGAAGAGGCGGCACGCAAAATGTTTCAGTTCGCCAAGACGCTGGCGGTCGAAACCATCGTGAGCGAACCGGCGGCCGGACAACTGGCGGCTATCGATAAGCTGGCCAGCGAGTATGGCATCAACGTGGCGCTGGTGGATCGGGACGCGAAAACGGCGATGCAGGCTCTGGAGGGCCGCAGCAAGCGCATGGGCGTCTGCCCCGACGTCAGCGCGTGGATGACGAACAACGTCAAGCCGATGGATGGGTTGAAGCTGGTGAAGGACCGCCTCATCAGCTTGCACCTGAGTGGCACAACGGGGCTGGAGGAGTTCCTCAGGGAAGTGAACCGGCTGGGCATGAAGCCCACGGAACTCACCACCACGGGCGAGCCGGCGGAGATCGCGGCATCGGTAGCCTACCTGGACAAGATGGTGATCGTGGCGTTGGGCGACACCATGGACCAGACCTCGAAGACCACCGCGACGCGCTGGAATGCGACGCCTGAAAATCGCCAAAAGATTGAGGCCGCCGTGCCGAAGACGGCGCCCGCGCAGCCCAAGAAACCGCGCAAGCTCCTAGTGGTGGACCTGCAGGCGGCTTACGGCGGGCACGGCTCGCTGCCGAATTCCAACGTGGCCATACAGGCCATGGGGAAGCAGACCGGGGCCTACGAGGCGGTCTTCAATAACGACCTGGCCAACCTGCGGTACGACAAGCTGCGGCAGTACGACGCGCTCTTCCTGAACAACACCGTCGGGCCGATTTTGAACGCGGCGGAAGTCCGCGAAGGGCTGCTGCGGTACGTGCGCGAGGGCGGCGGCTTGATCGGCTATCACGGAACCGGGCGGGCCTCGCTCGATTGGCCGGAGTTCGGCGAAATGCTGGGCGCCTACTGCGGGCCGCACACCACCAGCGACGAGAAGATCACCATCCATGTGGACGACCCCAAGAGCCCGCTGGTCGAAGGCATCGACCCTCAACCATTTCACTGGGTGGACGAGATTTTCCGCTTCCCCTCACCGCCGTACACACGGGAGAAGCTGCACATCCTGCTCACCATGACGCCCGATACGGTGCAGACCTGCGCGGGCTGCACGCGCGCGGACGGCGATTATGCCGTCAGTTGGATTCGCGAATACGGCAAGGGGCGCGTTTTTTACAGCGTGCTGGGGCACACCGCCAGCGATTTCTGGCAGCCTTGGATTCTGGGGCATTTTCTGGCCGGGATTCAGTTCGCGCTCGGCGACCTGGCGGCGGACTCCACGCCCAGCGCCGCCAAGAAGTGAACAGGGCATGTTGATCCAAAACAGGCGTCGGTTTCTGAAACTGGCGGCGGGTTTCCCGCTGATCGTGCCGGCGTCTGCGTTGGGCAAGGGCGGCGCTACCGCGCCCAGCGGGCGGGTGACGGTGGCCTGCATCGGGACCGGCTGGCAGGGCGGCAACAACGTGCAGAGCTTTCTGGCCGAGCCGGGCGCGCAGGTGGTGGCCGTCTGCGACATCGACGCCGACCACCTCGAACAGGGCCGCACCGCGGTCAACCAGAAATATCAAAACCAGGACTGCAAGGCTTATCACAACTTTGAAGACGTGCTGGCGCGCGACGATATCGACGCCGTGATGCTTGCCGTGCCGGACCATTGGCACGGGCTGGTCTCGACCGCGGCGGCGCGCGCCGGCAAGGACGTCTACGGCGAAAAGCCGCTGGCGCAGAATTGGGCCGAGGGCCGCGCGATTGTGGATGCGGCGAAGCGCTACGGCACGGTGTGGCAAACGGGAAGCTGGCAGCGGTCGGAGAGTCAGTTCCGCTTCGCCTGCGAATTGGTGCGCAACGGGCGCATCGGCAAGGTGCGCACGGTGGAAGTCGGCCTGCCGGGCGGGCTAAGCGATTTCGACGGCCTGGGCGACCAGGACAGCCCGGTGCCGCCTCCCAAGACTCTGGACTACGACCGCTGGCTGGGCCCCGCGCCCTATGCGCCGTATTGCCCGGCGCGCGTCCACAAGACCTGGCGCTGGAATCTGGATTACGGCGGCGGCATGCTGATGGATTGGGCGCCCCACCACGTGGACATTGCGCACTGGGGCCTCGGCATGGACGAATCCGGCCCGGTGGAAGTGGAAGGCACGGGCGAGTATTCCGACGTGAGCCGCGTATGGAACGCGCCCTCGAAATTTCGCGTGGTGGCGCGTTACGCCAACGGCGTGGTGATGACCATTACGGGCGGCTCCGACGGCGTCCCGCGCGGCGCCAAGTGGACGGGCGACGATGGCTGGGTGTGGGTGGACCGCAGCGGCATCGCGGCGCAACCGCGGTCGCTGCTGAGCAGCGTGATCCGCCCCGACGAGATCCGGCTGGAGCGATCGCCGGGGCATCACCGTAATTTTCTGGAGTGCGTGGTCACGCGCCGCCGCACCATCGCGCCGCCGGATGTGGCGCTGCGGTCGGCAACACCGGCATACCTGGGCATCATCTCGATCCTGACCGAGAGCAAGATCAAGTGGGACCCGGTGGAGCAGAAGATTTTGGATAATCCGGCCGCCGAAAGGCTGCTGGGGCGGACCATGCGAAGTCCGTGGCATATCTGAGGTGGAACCATGATGAAGCGAGCAATTCGACTGGTAATGGTGGCGGCGGCGACGCTGACTCTGTGGGCGCAGGTGTCGCCTAAGCCCGAGCGCACGGCCGACGAGATGGACCCGCTGCTGGCCAAGATCGCGACCTACGGCTTCGAACAAAGCCGCATTCCGCTGGCGCAGTTCACCATGTTCGTGCAGGATTCGCTGACCAACCCGGCGCTGCTGAAACAGATTGAAGCGCGGCTGGATCAATTCGTGGCGTCGGATGCCACACCGGCGGGAAAAGATTTCGCTTTCCGCGAGCTTTCGCTCATCGCCACGGATGCCTCGCTTCCGGTGTTGACGCCCATGCTGACGCAGCCTGCGACGGCCGAGATGGCGCGGTATGCGCTCTCGAAGATCCCCGGACCGGCGGCCGACGAAGCGCTGCGGAGCAGTCTCGCGAAAGCGACCGGGAACACCAAGGTCGGCATTATTAATTCGCTGGGGCAGCGGCGCAGTGCGTCGTCGGTTCCCGCGCTGGTGCCGCTGGCGGCGTCCTCCGATGGCGCGGTGGCTGAAGCCGCGGCGGCGGCGCTGGCGCAGATTGCCGACCGGCCGTCGCTGGACGCGCTGGCAGCTGCGCGCGCCAAGGCCACGGGCCTGGTGAAGCAACGCATCGACGAGGAGTATGCCCAGTGCGCCGGCCAGTTCGCGGCGCGCGGCGACAAGACCACGGCAGCGCGCGTCTACCGCCAGTTGATTGTGCCGCAGGAGCCGCAGATGGTGCGCATCGTGGCTTTAGGCGGACTGGCCGCAGCCGAGGGCACGGCAGCCGTGCCGGCGCTGGTGGCCGAGGTGGAATCAAAAGACCTCAAGGCGCAGGCCGCGGCGATCCGTTTGCTCGGAGGAATTCCCGGCCCCGAAGTGACCGCCGCCATGGTGAAGGAGTATCCGAAGCTTCCGCCAGCGGGACAGGTGAGGTTGCTCTCGGCGCTGGCCGACCGCGGCGATACGTCCGTGGGATCTCTATTTCTGAACGCCGCGAAAGACGCCAACCCAGACGTGCAAGCCTCCGCCATCGCGGGGCTGGGCAAGGTGGGCGACCGGTCGAGCGTACTGGTGCTGGCAGAGGCGGCGGCCAATGGTCAGGCCGCCGCCCGCACTAGCCTGTACGACCTGCGCGGGCCGGCGATCGACGACGCCATCGTTTCCGCGATTGGGACATCGAGCGGCAAGGTGAAAGTGGAATTGATCATGGCCACTGGAGAGCGCGGCTCGACCGCCGCCGCCGATGCGCTGGTGAAGGCCGTGCAAGAACAGGACCCCGACGTGCACCGCGAAGCGCTGAAGGCGCTCAAAAATGTCGCCGGCCCGGCGCAGGTGCCTGGGTTGGTGGACATTCTGGTGAACGCCACGGCGGCGGCCGACCGCCGGGATGCCTCGCAGACGCTGGCGCTGGTATTGAAGAGATCGCAGCCCCCGCAAATCGGCGCGGTGCTGGCGGCGTATCAGAAGAACACCGCGGCGCAAGCGCGGCTCTCGCTCATGGAAGTGATGGGCCAGACGTCGAGCAAGCAGGCGCTCCCGGTGTTGCGCGACGCGCTGAAGGACCCCACGGCCGAGATCAGGCGCGGCGCGATATTGGCTCTAACTGACTGGGCCGACGCCGCCCCCATGCAGGACCTGATGGATTTCGCCAAGGGCACTGCCAACCAGTCTCTACAGGTGCTGGCGCTGCGCGGATATTTGAAGCTGTTGGCGCTGCCCTCGCAGCGTCCCGACACGGAAAGCGCGCGGTTGCTGGGTGAAGCGATGACGCTTGCCAAACAACCCGCTGAGAAGCGGCAGGTGCTGGCGCTGTTGGGCAATTACCCGTGCAAAGAGACGCTGGACATCGCGCAGGCCGCGGTGGCGGATGAATCGGTGGCTAAGGAAGCTAGGGCGGCGGTGGATAAGATCAATAGCTTGGTGAAGTACAAATAAAAGGGGACAGACGCATTTTCCGGGGGCGGAAAATGCGTCTGTCCCCTTTTAGGTGATTTTTAGGGCGATGGCGTGGTCGCAGGGTTTGGTGGGGGGCATGGTTACCTTTAGGCCGGACTCGTCCTGCGACCAATGGAGGGGGGCTTTGAAACCGAGCATCTCTACGTGTTCGATTTTGCGGGCGTCAAGCGCCAGGGCGGTGATGGTGGTCTCGCGGTCTGGCCAGCCCATGAGGAAGGCGTAGAGCGACTTGCCCTTCACCGTAAAGCGGACGTCGTCGGCCGTCAGTGCCCTGCGGCGGCTTTCGCTGGTGCTGACATCACCGGCCGCGTGCGGAACCGCTTTTCCCCAGGGGCGCGTAGCAAAGATCGCCTCGCCGTTTATGTCCATCCAATCGGTGATTTCGGAGAGGATCTTCAATTCGCGATCATCCGGTTCGCCCGAGCCGGGCAGTGGGATGTTGAGCAGCAGGTTGCCGTTGCGGCTGACGACATCCACCAACATATCAACGATGGTTTTAGTTGACTTATAGGTAATGTCGCGTTTGTAGTGCCAGTTACCGAGGCAGGTGTCGGTCTGGTATGGTTCCGGCCAAATGGTATCGACGATGCCGCGCTCCACATCCAACGCGCAGGTGCCGGTGGCACAATCGGCGGTGCGTTTGCTGAAGAATACGGCCTCTGGCTTGCCGCCATGCTTCCGCGCACTCAGGTTGTAGTAATTAGCCAACAGCGTGAGTCCGTAGTCCTCGAATGAGATTGGACCATCGGCATACCAAAGGTCGGGTTGATAGCGGTCGTGGAGATCCTTGATGCGCTCCAGATACATCCTGCGGAACGAATCCGGCGTGCCATCTTCGTAGCTGGAACTGGCTTCGGTCTGGTAATCGATCGAAAGGGTCTTGCTGTTGGCGAATCGCGCGGCGCCGGCATCGTGGTACAGGTCGGCATAGCGCTGGTCGGCGCCATCGTAAGGCGCGCCCTTGTAGGGGCCTTGGCTGTCACTACCGTGGCTCAGACCAAACCACCGGTAGCTAAGCCAAAGGTGTTCGCTTACTCCAAAGCGCAGACCGTGCCTGACAGCCGCTTTCTGGAAGAGGCCGACCACATCTTTCTTGGGCCCCATGGCGACCGCGTTCCAGCGATGGTTGGGGGAGTTCCACATGTTGAAGTTGTCGTGGTGAACTCCCATGCTCATGAAGTATTTCGCGCCGGCCCGCTTGTAGGCGCCGACAAGATTCTCCGGGTCGAACTTCTCCCCCTTGAAGGTTGGAATCACATCCTTGTATCCGACCTTCGACGGATGACCGAAATGTTCCACATGCCACTTGTAGACCGGCGAACCTTCGTCGTACATCCGGCGAGCGTACCAGTCGCCCTGCTCCGGCGCGGATTGCGGGCCCCAATGAGCCCATATGCCGAACTTGGCATCGTGGAACCATGGTGGGATGGTATAGGCCCGCAGCGACTCTCGAGTTGCCTGAAACGGGCCTTTGGCGATTTCAATTCCGGGGATTTGAGCGGCGCCCCCGCGGCGCCATGCCGCCCCTAACAGGGCCAGTGCGGTTCGGCGGGAAATGTTCATGAGCGGAAGGTGTAGCCGAGTTTGATCAGGTATTCTTTGCTGGCTTGGGCGGTCTCGAAGGGGGTCATGGGGGCATCCCGACTGCCGTCCAGTTCGACCATGACCCACTCCAGGTCTTTCGATGTCTCGAGCACATCCAGCACCGCCGGGATATCCACCTTGCCTTGTCCCAGGGGGCAGTAGCCGGCCCAATTCGGGCCACCCAAAAAGTCCTTCAGATGGACGCTGCGGATGATGGACGCGAAATCCTTGACAATTTTGACCGGGTCGGCGCCGCCCTTGGCAAGCTGCGCGACATCCGGGCCGAACTTCACGTACTTAGTGTCTACTGCCTCCAGAACCGCGTATATCTCGTCGTGGGTCATGACGCAGGTGTCGGTGTGCGGATGCAGGGTTGCCGCCAGTCCGATGTCGTTGAGCGCTTTGCCGGCGTCGTTCAGGGTGGCCACAACGCCCGGCTTGGCGGCCTTGAAATCGTAAGTGGCGCGGTTCACGTGGTTGGGTCCGAGGACGCCGATGATCCCGCCATACTTCTTTAGCATGACGCCCCACTTGACTACCTTGGCCACTTCTTCTTTCCTGCGCGCCGGGTCATCCACATTCATCGTCAGGTGGAGGTAAGTGGAGGGAAGCGGCATGTTGTTCTCAGTGAGAATCCGGCCGAGGCCGCCTTTGGCTTCCCAGGCTTCGAGCGTCTCACCCAGCGACTCGTAGCCGTGGTAGCCCAGTTTGGCGACGTCTTTAATTCCCGGCTCGGCGGCGGCCGCATTGGAACCCCAGGTGATGCTGGTGTGGCCGATCTTCAAGCGTCGCTTGGGGGCCGCGTGGGCGAGCGGCGCTGCCAGACAGGCGAGGCCCAGTGTCTTGATCGCGCATCGGCGGTCGATTGCATGTTGCATTGCGTTTGTACCTCCGTCAGAATTACTTTACCGGCTGTCCGAAGACTTCCACTTCGATGTAATGGTTGGTTGCGGTCTTGTCGCTTCCATTGCTGATGAGGCGCACATAGCGGGCCTCGACGCCCTTGGCATCGATGAGTTTGCCTTCGGAAGTTTCCACGTAGCGCAGGTTCTTGCCGATGCCCTGGCCGGCGGCGTTGGTTCTATCGTTATTGAAGAGGGTGCGCACATTGGTGATGAAATCCGGATCGTCGGCCACCTGGACCACGACGTCGGCGTAGGCTCGGGCTTCCTTCAGATAGTGCCAGACCAGGATGGCGTAGATGGCGCACTTGGACTCGAGGTCGATGGTCACGCTTTGCACGCCATCTTTCAGTTGGACGAAGGTGCCGTCGGTGCCGGCCTTGTTGCCGTCGGTAATCATTTCGAGGGTTCCGAGGACCGGATCGGAATCGCTGCTCGATACGTCCTTTCCGCGGGCCAGATTGGTCGTGCCAGCCGGCGCCAGGAAGGGCGGCCGCATTCGGCCCGACGGCTTTTCCAGGTTGGGCACATTGGGAGGTTCGGGGGTACCCTCGAACAATGGCTTGGGCAGGACAATTGGCAGAGGCGCCAATTTCGGCGCCTGGGCGGCCGCGTTTGAGCCGGCGGCGGTGAGAACGAAGATCAAGGGCAGGAGTTTCACAATTCAGGCTACTCTTATACAAGGATACAAATGAATAGGGCCTTGGCGCCATGCCTGGCGATATTCGCCGCCGCGCTGGCGTTTCGTATCCCCGAATTGGCGGACCGGCCGATGCACGCCGATGAGGCCGTGCTGGCCGACAAGTTCGGCGGGTTGCTGGAGACCGGCTCGTTTGCGTACGATCCCCAGGACTACCACGGACCCGCGCTCGCTTGGCTGACGCTACTTCCCGCCCGGCTCGCCGGCGCGCACCGATATGCGGACCTCACCGAGACCACGCTGCGGATTGTGCCGGCGCTGTGCGGTGTGCTGCTGGTGCTGATGCCGCTGCTGCTGTGGGACGGCTTGGGGCGATGGGGAGCGGTGACGGCGGCGGGGCTCACGGCAATCTCGCCGGCGATGGTCTACTACAGCCGATACTACATTCCGGAGATGCTGCTGACCACACTCACGGGCGGCGTGATCGTCTGCGGGTACCGCTACGCACGCTCCGGCAAGGCCGCTTGGGCAATCGCGGCAGGCGGTTGCGCGGGGCTCATGTTCATCACCAAGGAGACGGCGGGAATCGCGGTTGTGTGCATGCTGGTGGCGCTGGCGGCGACCATTCGCCGCAAGCCATCGGTGGCCTGGCCGGTGGTGGCGGCCGGCGTGATTGCAATCCTGATTCCGGTGGTGACGCTGGGATTCACGGATGGATGGCGCGCGCTGATGAGCTACTGGCAACGGGGGATTCACGGTTCAATGCACCGCCATGCGTGGCACTACTATCTGGGGCTACTGGCCGGGCGTGAGGGTCTCATTGTCGCGTTGGCGCTGGTGGGACTTGTTGTGGCGGCCACCAGCAACGGCGCGGGGTTGCTGAAGTTTCTGGCTGTGTATGCGTGCGCCATGACGGTGGCGTACTCGCTAATTCCGTACAAGACGCCCTGGTGCGTCTTGGGGCCGTTCGACGCGATGATTCTTGTGGCTGGCCCCGGCGCAGTCGCATTGCTGGAATGGTCGCCGCGGAGGCCGCGGCTGGCCGTCGCATTTCTGCTGGTCCTGTGCGCCGCGAACCTAGGCTTTCAGGCCTGGAGGGCATCCTTTCCCTTGTCTTCCGACCCGCGGAATCCGTATGCATACGCACACACCGGCCGGGATGTCTACGCTATTCGGGATCGTCTCGAGGGTCTGGGACGCGGCATGCCGGTACAGGTGATCAGCAGCCAAAACCTCTGGCCGCTTCCGTGGTATCTGCGGGCGTTCCCGCACGTGGAATGGTGGCGGAGTTTGGGACCGGGCTATCGGCCCGCCGACGTGATCCTGATAACGCCGGAGATGGAGCTGGCTCTGATTCATGAGCTCTACGAAGTCCCGCCGCCGGGAAGCCGGGAATTGTACCGATCCATCTTCGACCGGTACATGGAACTGCGGCCGCAGGTTGAATTGCGAGGTTACATTCGGGCAAGCTCATAGCGTGTTCAAGGAGGCATTGTGAAGCTACAAGGTAAAGTGGCCCTCATCACGGGCGCCAGCCGGGGCATTGGCCGAGGCATCGCGGAGGTGTTCGCCGAGGAGGGCGCGGACGTCGCGGTGAACTACGTGGCCAGCGCACGAGCAGCCGAAGATGTCGCGGCGTGGGTCCGCGGCCAAGGGCGGCGCGCCGTGACAGCGAAGGCCGACGTGTCGAAGCGGGCCGAGGTGGAAGCGATGTTCGACCAGGTCTCAAAGGAACTGGGGCCTATCGACATCTTGGTCAACAACGCGGGCATCGAGACCATTGTGCCGTTTCTCGATTTGACGGACGAGCAGTGGACGCGGCTCGTGGACGTGAACCTGCGGGGCGAGTGGCTTTGTGCCCAGGTGTTTTGCCGACGCGTGGTGGCGGAGGGCCGCAAGGGAAACATCGTAAACATCGGGTCGGTTCAGGCCGGCAAGGTGCTTCCGGGACGCACGCACTATGCGCCCACCAAGCTGGGGCTTGAAGCGCTGACCCGCAACATGTCCGCGGAGATGACACCATTGGGCATCCGGGTAAACTGCGTCCACCCTGGTCTGATCGACACGGACATGACGGCGTGGGTGATGAAGCGGGCGGACATTTTGCCGGGAATCCTGGCGCAGATTTCGCTGGGCCGGGCGGGAGAGCCGCGCGAGATCGGGAAGGTAGTGGCGTTCTTCGCGTCCGACGAGGCCAGCTATCTTACCGGCCAGTCGATACACGTGGACGGCGGCTGGGTCGGCAAATGACAAGATTCAGGGCAAGCTAAAGCATGCCCTACCACGGTAGGGCATGCTTTAGCTTGCCCTGGGGTTGCCAAGGGAGACGACTCATGAATGTCAGGCTGATCGATTTGAGCATGGAAGTGTACCAGGGGATGATGACTTACCCCAATGTGACTAAGCCGGTGATCGTCGAGATGGAGAGCCACAGGGAGATGGCCCGGAGCATCGGCGTAGACCAGTTCGGCGTGGATGAGATCACCAATCACTGCATGATCGTCACCGGCGATCACGTAGGGACGCACATCGACTCGCGGGGACACATCAAGCCGGACGCGCCGCGCGCGGAGGGCATCCCTATCGATCTCTGCTACGGCGATGGCGTGGTGCTCGACCTGACTCATAAAGGGCCTGGCGAGGAGATCAGCCCCGCCGATATCGAGGAAGCCGAGCGGAAGCTGGGCGGTTACCGGATCAAGCCGCTGGACATCGTTCTGCTGCGGACCGATGCAGCAAAGCTGCGGTTTGACAAGAGATACCTCACGGATCATCCCGGGATGACGAAGGAGGCGGTTCACTTACTGCTGGACCGCGGGGTGAAGGTCATGGGCATTGACGCCATCGGCTTCGACCCGCCGGTGGCGAAGATGTTCGAGCGCCGGAAATTCTGGGAAGCCCACCGGGTGATGCGCGAGCGGGAGTATTATCACTTAGAGAACCTGTGTAACCTGGATGAGATCCCGCCTCCGTATCACTCCTTCTTAGTAAGTGTGCTGCCGGTGAAGTGGCGTGGCGCTTCCGCGGCGCCGGTCCGGGCGGTCGCGATATTGAAAGGGTAAGGAGCGAAATGGGATTATCCGAACAATTGCTTCGTCTGGACGGCAAGGTCGCATTAGTCACGGGCGGATTTGGCGGGATTGGCGCAGCGGTCAGCCGCGGGCTGGGCGCAATGGGCGCGAAAGTGGCGGTCACCGGGAACGACGCGGAGTTGGCGGCGGCCTTCGCCGAGGAACTCAAGAGTCAAGGCTGCGACGCCTATGCAACGGCCTTCGATGTGATTTCCGTACATGATACGGAGCGCATGGTGGACGAGGTGGCGAACCACTTCGGGCGGCTGGACCTCTTTGTGAACTGCGTGGGGCTGAACCGCGAAGAGAAGGCCGAAGAAGTCACCGAGGAACAATTCGATACGGTTCTGGACGTGAACCTCAAAGGCGCGATGTTCCAGGCTCAGGCGGCCGCGCGGCACATGATCCGGCAGGGCACGGGCGGGAAGCAGGTACATATCGGCTCGGTGCGCACGCTGCTGGCCTTGCGCGGGCGCGGGTACGCGGCGTATTGCGCCTCCAAAGGCGGGTTGGCCACGCTATGCAAACAGTTGGCGGCCGAGTGGGCGCCGCACAAGATTAACGTGAATGTGGTGGCGCCAACGTTTGTCCGGACTTCGCTGGTGGCGGACATGCTCTCCGACGCGAACTTCTACAACAACCTGGTGGCGCGGATTCCGCTGGGGCGGATTGCCGAACCGGAGGATGTGAGAAACGCGGTGCTGTTCCTGGTTTCGCAGGCGTCGGATTTCATCACCGGGCAGACGATTTACCTCGACGGCGGGATCACCGCCACCCAATAGCGATTCGCAGCGCGAAACGCAGCGGTCTGCGCCATGGACCGGAGAGATTTGGCCGTGCGGACCGGAACAGCTTATATTTCAAACACTTCCATCGAAATAGGACATCAGGAGTTGTTTTACTGGTTGCAACTGAATCAGGTTTGAGAATACCGCTTGCCGGATTTTGCAGTGTGCATCAAAATATCACGAGGCGTGTTAGGGGCCGGAACATCCGTGCAAGAAGGAGCAACGACAATGAGAAATGCGAGACGTGTAATTGGGGCGATCATCGCGATTGCCGCCCTATCCATCTGTGCTTTCGCGCAGAACAGTGGTTCATTCACCGGTACGGTGAAGGATTCCGAAGGCGGGGTGATCCCTGGAGCGGCGGTGACCGTCTTCGAACAAGCCACGGCTCTTCGCCAGATGACGACTACCAATGCGGAAGGGAACTTTGTTTTCCCCCAGCTTCCGGCGGGGACCTACAACATTACAGCGGAAGCCAAGGGGTTCAAGAAGAGCGAGAACAAAGACATCGTTTTGTCGGTGGCCACCAGGGTCAGCCTGGGCGACATCGTTCTTGAGGTAGGCAGCATCACCGATACCATCACGGTCGAAGCCAACCCCGGAACCATCCAGATTCAGGCGGACTCCGGCGAGCGTTCCGACGTTCTGACCAACCGGGACATTCGGGAGATCGCGCTCAACGGCCAGAACATCATCGATATGATGAAGTTCATTCCCGGCGTCAACGTAAGCGCCCTGGTGGCGAACGCGGCTTCGACGGTGACCAACATCACGGGCAGTTTCCAAGTCAACGGCACGCGCAGCCTGGAACACGAATACACGCTCGACGGGATCACGAACTTGAACCTGGGCAACAACACGGGGGCGCTGGTGTCGGTGAACCCCGACGCACTCGAAGAGGTCAAGGTTCTGACCTCGAACTACCAGGCCGAGTATGGCAGGTCCGGTGGAGGCCTGATCGCGCTCACGACGCGCGGGGGCACCAACGAGTATCACGGTGGGGCCCGCTACTTCCGCCGCCACGACAGCATGAACGCCGACTCCTACTTCAACGACCTGCGGGGCGGCCAGGGGACGTACGCGCGCCCGCTCTACCGCTACAATTTCTACGGATGGGATTTCGGAGGCCCGGTCTACATTCCGCACGTGGTGAACGGAAAGAACAAGCTGTTCTTCTTCATGAGCCAGGAATACTACAGCCAACTGGTGCCCCAGGCTTCGTCGGTGAACATTCTGGTGCCCACGGCGGCCGAGCGCACGGGCGACTTTTCACACTCCGTGGACGGAACCGGGAAGGCGATTACCATCACCGATCCGACCACCGGGGTTGCGTTCCCGGGCAACATCATCCCATCGAGCCGTATCTACGCCCCCGGCACGGCAATTCTCAAGTTCCTCCCCACGGCCAACACCACCGCGGGTGGATTCGGCTACAACTACACTTCCCAGGTGCCCAGTGCGTACCCCCGGAACGAGACCATCCTGCGCGGCGACTGGCTGATCAACGACAATGCGCGGCTGAGCGTGCGCTGGGCTTACAACCACGACGACCAGCAATTCGCCTACGGCACGACGACGGCTTCGTGGAACTGGCCGCTGGCCATCACGGACCGGAAGAACGGTCCGGGCAGCGTGCCGAGCATTTCGCTGACCAAGAACTTCGGACCCACGGTGGTGAACGAGTTCGTGTTCGGAATTGGGCGGGGCGGTGTGACTATCGCGCCCGAAGGCGACTCGATCCTGCGCTCGACATCCGGCATTAACACGCCGCTGCTATACCCCAACGCCAACACGCCCGGCTACATCCCCAGCCTGAGTTTCGGCGGGATCGCCAGCGTCGGTTCGATCGCCAACACCAGTTTGTTTGGGCCCTTCAATCAGCGCTTCCTGATCTGGCAGATCATGGACAACCTGACCAAGGTTCACGGCGCGCACGTGTTCAAGTTCGGCTTCTATTTCCAGAGCGCCTCGAATGCCAGCAACAGTCAAGCCCACGTCCAGAGCGACATCGACTTTACGACCAGCGGCTCCAACCCGCTCACTACCGGCGACCCCTTCGCGAACGCCCTGCTGGGGGTGTACAACACTTACGCGCAGTGGAGCACGAAGGTGACTCAGAACTACCTTTACCACGACATTTCCTGGTACGCGCAGGACACCTGGAAGGTCAACAAGCACCTGACACTCGACCTGGGCATACGGTTCTCGTGGTTTCAGCCGGTTTACGACACCGCTGGAGATGCGGCCTACTTCGACCCCTCGGCATACGACCCCACCAAGGCGGCGCGCCTTTACAGGCCGGTCTGCGTGGGCGCCTCGACCTGCTCGTCGGGGGCCGCCACATACCGGGCCATCGACCCGGCCACGACGGGCACGCCGACGCTACAGAACACGCAGCCAGGCTACTACGTGGGCAAGTTGGTATCGGGCGCCGGCAGCATGAGCGACGGGATGGTGCTGGTGAGCAATGGCTACCCGGACGGCGGCGTGATCACGCGGAAGATTCTGCCGCAGCCTCGTCTCGGGTTCGCCTATGACCTGACCGGCAGCCACAGAACGGTAATACGCGGCGGCTTCGGAATCACAATTGACCGGTACGAAAGCGGCATCACGGGGTTTGGAGCGAGCAATCCGCCGATCGTCCTCCAGCCCTCGCTTCAGTACGGCTATTTACAGGACATCCAGCCGGGCGGGGGCGGAATTCTGTCGCCGTTGACCGTCACCGCGGTAACCAAGAACATGAGTTTTCCGCACATTTACTCCTACAGCATTGGCGTGCAGCGCAACATCGGAGCCGGAACGGTGCTGGATATCTCGTACGTCGGATCGAAATCGCGGGACCTGCCGCGCAAGGACAACCTGAACAGCCCGCCCTATGGGATAACCTTCAAGGCCTCGTCGCAGGATCCGACCAAGTTCGCCGGGGGAGTGATTCCGACGACCGAACCTGGATTGCCGGCGATCTACTCCAACGCGGGGCTGAGTTTCAGCGGGGCGGACATTTTAGGCACGGACTTCCTGCGCCCCTACCAGGGGTACAGCGACATTACCAACTACGCCTTCGACGCCAACGCGGATTACAACTCGCTCCAGGTGGCCCTCAATCGGCGGTTCTCGCAGGGTGTCACCTTTGGCGTCGCGTATACCTGGTCGAAGACCATGACGACCATTTCCGACGATGGCACGATGACCAGACTGGTGAACCCACAGTGGGATTATGACCTCGCCGCGTTCGACCGCGCGCAGTACATCGTCGGGAACTTTGTGTGGGACCTGCCGAAGGGCAGCAAGCTTGTCGGGGGCAGTAAGGCGGCGGGCTTGTTCCTGGACCACTGGATCCTTTCGGGAGTCACCACGCTGGCATCGGGGATGCCGGCCGATGTTGGTCTAACCATCTCCGGCCAGGATGCCGGGACCCGGCTTCTGGGCACGCCTACCAGCGGCAATCTCTCGGGACAGCAAATGCGCTTCCTGCTGAACGGCAGTCCGCAAACCGGCTCGACCATCAACATGTCGGCCCTGGTGGTTCCTGGGATCAACAATATCGGCCCCTACCCGCGCACGTACCTGCGCAACCCGTGGATCGTGAACCAGGATCTCTCGGTGTTTAAGAACATCCCGTTCAGCGCCGACGGGAAGCGGTACTTGCAGCTTCGCCTGGAGGCGTTCAACGCCCCCAACCATCCGCAGTTTTCGGGCTACAACCTGACTAGCAACGTGACCAACGGCGCGGGCGCGACCGGAAACAGCATCTTTAGCAATTTCACCGGCCTGGTGGCTTCGAACAATACTCGGCCGGCCGGGAGCACCGCGGTGCTCGGGACTTACTTTGGGGAACCCAACGGGGCGCAGAACATGCGCGTCGTCCAGATTGCCGCGAAGTTCTATTTCTAAGCGGCATTCCGAGTGACCTCTGGGCCGTAATGCGCTCTCCAGGAGCGCCTTACGGCCCAAACTATTTTGGGGACGGCGCGAGCAACCTGAATTGCGCCATCGGCGGCGATACCTGATACACTAGCTCCCAGATTCTGAAAGGAGCATTTCGGTGAACAAGAACTTCAAGGGGGTTTTGCTTGTTGCTCTAGGAATGTTGCTGGCGATACCCGGTTCCGGCCAAATCGGCGGCACGGGGACCGTTCGAGGGATCGTTTCCGACCCCTCCGGGGCTGTGATCCCCGCGGCCAGTGTGGTCGCGACCAACGTTGGAACCCAGGTCAAGACCGCGCGACAAACCACGGAATCCGGCGACTACACCCTTTCGCCGCTTCCCGCGGGAGAGTACACGATTACCGTGACAGCATCGGGCTTTCAGACCTTGGTGCAGGAGCACGTCGTTGTGGACGCTCTCACCACGGTCAGCTTGAACATTGCCATGCAGGTGGGGAGCGCAAGCCAAGAGGTCACAATCGTCGACAGGCCGCCGCAGTTGGATACGGTGGATGCCCGCGTCGGACAAACGATGACGAACGATGTCTTTATGTCGCTGCCGCTGTTTATGGGCAACGCTCCACGAGACCCCACGTCGTTTGTCAGTCTGGAGGCCGGCGTGCCGACCAATTCCGGGACCTACGCATATGGGGATGTCTTTGGCGCCCAAGGCAATTCGGGCGAGATGTACGTGGAGGGAATGCCGCTGACCAACCCCGCCATTCAGGGTGAGACGCGAAACGTCCTGCTGGGCGTTTCCGCGGAAGGGGTGAGCGAGTTCCAGTTAGAGACGGCCGGCTCGTCGGCGATGTACATGGGCCAGGGGGCGGCCAACTTCGTCCTCAAGTCCGGAACCAACCAATTCCACGGCGCGACCTACGAGTTCTTCCGCAATACGGATTTGGACGCGCGCAACTTCTTCGCCTCCAGCCGGCCGATCGAGCGCCAGAACGAGTTTGGAGAGAACGTGGCCGGCCCGATCAGGAAGAACAAGGTTTTCTTCTTCCAGTCGTTCGACGAGTTCCGGTATCTTACGGGCAACAATTCCAACTACTATACGATTGCGCCCACGGCGGAGCGGACCGGCGATTTCAGCGCCTATCCCTCGACCATCTACGATCCGCAAAGCCTGAATTGCACGAACGGATCATGTACGCGGACCGCGTTTCCCGGGAACATCATTCCCTCGAACCGCATTTCGCCCATTTCCAAGTACCTGGAGTCCTTTCTGCCGCCGACCCTGAACGCGAATATCACGAACAACTACCTGGGGTCCAGCGTCTATGGGTTTAACAATTACGGCACCACGCAGAAGGTGGACTACAACCTGACGGACAAGCACCGGTTCCTGGTGCTGTACAGCCGCGGACGCCGGGCTCAGGCGAACGACACGCGGGGAGCGACGTTACCTATCCCGTACGGCAGCGGCAGCAGCGCGCTGGTGGTGCATGAGGTGGTGACGACGGTCCAGGCGCGGTACACGTATGTGGCCACGCCGACCCTATTGAACCAGCTCAGCTACGGCATCGCGCGGTTCTATCAAAACGAGATCAACAATACGCAGCCGGGGGATTACTCGGCCAAGGCCGGGATCCAAGGGCTGCCTGTGGGAGGGGCGCAGTTGGAGTTCCCGACGGTTTCATTCGGCGGATCGAACGCGCCGAGCAGTTGGGGGAACGCCCATCCCGTGACCGAGGTCGACCAGTCGTTTACGCTGCAGGATAACTTACAGTGGACCAAGGGCAAACACGCGATCACGTTCGGCGGGCAGATACAGTGGAGCGAGATTAACTACGCGAACAACTCGTTCGACAGCCAGGCGAACTGGAGTTTCAGCAATGCCCAGACGGAGGGCTTCAACAGCGCCGGCACGGCGGTCACCACCACGGGCAACTCCTGGGCGTCCTTTCTGCTGGGGGCGCCGAGCTCCTTCAACCTTCAGAACGATGCCGCGGAGGGCACGGGCGCCCGGGACTATTCCGGGTGGGTCACGGACAACTTTAAGGCGTCGAACAGGCTGACGTTGAATCTGGGCCTCCGATACGACATCATGACGCCGTTCGTGGAGGTGTACAACCGGGAGTCGTTCTTCAACCCGACGGCTCCCAATTCGGCGGCCAGCAATTACCCGGGGATACTGGAGTTCGCGGGCAGCGGGCAAGATAGCTGCAACTGCCGCACCAACATAGCGACGTATTACGGGGGGTGGCAGCCGCGCATCGGGATCGCGTACGCCATTAATTCGAAGACCGTTTTCCGCACGGGTTACGACATGACGTATACCCACCGCGGGGCGGTAGGCGGCCGGGGCGGCGCCAGACAGGGCACGGGAACCTTGGGCTACACGGCCAACCCCTCCTGGAGCAGCCTGGACACTTACAGCCCGGCCTTCTACTGGGATGCGGGGGTGCCGTCGTATACCCCGGCGCCGTTCTTTAGTCCGACCCTGAACACGGGGTTCACCACCACGGTAGCCAGCGGCTCATCGGTTACGTACGGAGATCCTCAGATCGGCGGGCATCCTCCGCGGTATCAGAACTGGAGCGCCGGCCTGCAGCGCGCCATTACCAACACTTTTACCCTGACGGTGAGCTACGTGGGCAGCAACGGCCATTACCTGGGAGGCGGCTCGCGCGGCATTTGGGGCAGCCAG
>Ga0326728_10005533_pt1 | contig 35246 bp, 32 predicted proteins | sample MB3enrmetagenome_FD_207602 | JGI IMG/M metagenome (GOLD analysis project Ga0326728, IMG submission 207602) | Lab enriched peat soil microbial communities from McLean, Ithaca, NY, United States - MB31MN | ecosystem: Environmental > Terrestrial > Soil > Wetlands > Peat | place: USA: New York...
CAGTGTCACGATTTTCGAAAAAACCCCGATTTTAGAGGGCTTTTCCAACTTCAACGATCAATCTACCGATGTCGATCCAGGTATCCAGTTGAGCCTGTTCGACTTGTAATGGGACAGCACTGATTTGAAATCAGTTACACTCGGCCACCAACGGTCCGGCCAGCGCCTTGGTAAAGAACAGGACACCGGGTTGGGTAGGCATCCAAGTGGAAGGTATATGCCGGCTGACCGGGTGCCGCAAGGTTACCCATAACGAGAGGCCCTGCCACTGCATGCCACGACCGAGTTCGCCATCCGCCCCGCCAATGGCGTAGTCGGCGCGCGTAAAGAACGCGGGGCCGATGGTATTGGCGAAGGCCGGCACCAGTGTGGTTCGACTCTTGAAGCTGGTGATGGCATTCTGCTCGATGGTCAGCGGGTGCAGCTTGGCGCCCAGGCGATGAGTCTGGCTGCGCCATTCGTCGTCGCTGGAAAACTCGAGCCCGAAGTGGGGTTCCCAGAAGGCGATATGACAGGCGCGCCCGATGCCATACACGACCACGAGCTTGGCGCCTTCCTTGCGCAAGGCGCCGATCCGATCTGGATACTCAGGGAGTAGGCGCCGGGTGGCGAAGAACCGCTGCTCGCGCGGAATAGTGAGATTGGCGAGCGGAGTGTAAAAGGCCGATTCCATGGCGTACTGGAAGGCGCCTGGGTTGTCCGGAGGAAGCGTGTTGCCTTCGCTGTCGCTCCACTCGTCCATGTTGAAACCGTAAACGTGCTGGCAAGGGATGTTCCAGTCTCGCAGGAAGTAAACGGTCCATCGGTACATGCCCATGGGGCCGACCGGCAAAATCAGGGCTAGCTTGCGGCCAGCTTCGCGGCAGCGCCGAATTTCCATGGCGAGCTCATGCCCCAGCATCACGTCAAAATCTGCGACGGTATCGGCCATGCGGATGGAAAAGTCACTGTGCCACTTGGACTGCCGATCGAAAATTGCCTTGGGATCGTCCGCCACGCAGGCATCCCACTTTGCCAGGTCCCACCCGGCAGGAAAGAAGGATTCGAGCAAAGAGCCTTTCAGCGTCGTAAGCAGGTTCATGGGAGTTGACCTCTCGGATATTTGTCTGCTGTAACCCTGGGCAAAACCGGGCAGGGGGATTGTACACCATTGTAGTGCGGGCGTCTCGCCCGCCCTGGCGCAGACGCGCTGCTCGCGTTGCAGCCGGCGCGTTGCCGCCTGCCAGGGTGTATCGGAAAATCCGGCCTAAGGCCCTTGCCGCGCTGCACTCGGAAGAGGCTTGGGTAAGAATGCACACCTGAAATCTCAAATCTCCGGTCTGAAATCTGACATCTCCTATCGGGTACCCTATACGAGTCGGCTGCCCTCGGGGTTCGTCAGCGAACTCGGCGGGCGGGCTGTTCATATACCTCGCAGGCTTCACACCAAATCGCTTGACTCCAGGCGCGTGCATGAGAAACTGTCTTAACGGGGTAGGGCATGGGGCAACAAGTTTTCATCAGCTATTCGTCCGCTGACAAGGCCACGGCCGAGCGCATTTGCGGCGCCTTGGAGGAAGCCGGGATTGCGTGTTGGATCGCTCCCAGAAACATCGAGCCGGGGACCGACTATCCGACCGCGCTGGTGGAAGCGATTCGTTCGGTTCGTGTTCTGGTGCTGATTCTCACGGAGCCGGCGGCGGCCTCGCCGCACATCCTCAGTGAAGTCGGCCACGCGTTCAATGGCAAGAAGCGGATCATACCCTTCCGCATTTCACAGAAGGCCGTGCCCGAAGATCTGGAGTACTTTCTTTCCCTGACCCAGTGGCTCGACGCCCCAGACGGCTGCACGGACCGGAACTTGAAGCGCCTGGTCGAGGCCACTCGTGCAGCACTGGCGGGCGACCCTATTCCACACCTCACGACCCCGTCCAAGAGCCGGGTAAAATGGCTTGTGGGCGCGGCCTTGACGCTGGCGTTAATCGCCGCGGCAATCCTCTTCGTCAAATCACGCCGGCCGACGGTTCGCAACATGCCCCCACCGCAGACTACTTCTCAACCAAAGACTTGGACCAATCCGGCGGACGGGCTGAATTACGTACGGATACCTCCCGGAACATTCATGATGGGGTGCTCGGAGCAGGACAGCGAATGCAAAGACGACGAAAAACCGACGCATCAAGTGGTTATCGAGAAGGGCTTCTGGATGGGGCAGACCGAGGTGACGGTCGCGGCCTACAAGAAATTCAACCCCAAATTCGTCCCGCGCGGTCCATCCAGCGACGGAAATCTTCCCGTCTGCGGCGTAAGCTGGGCCGACGCAAAGAACTACTGCGCCACGACAGGTGGACGCCTGCCGACCGAGGCGGAGTGGGAATATGCGGCGCGAGCGGGCAGCCCTCAAGCCTACTATGGAGTGCTCTCCGAGATCGCCTGGTATGCAAAGAACAGCGAAGATGCGCCCCACGCAGTGGGAAAGAAGAAACCGAACGCTTTCGGCCTTTACGATATGCTGGGTAACGTCTGGGAATGGGTTCTGGACCGCTACTTCATCAAATACTACGATGACTCAGTAGCAACCGGCCCCGATGTTGAGCAGCCCCTCGCTCCAAATGCTACCGCAGTGGCGCGCGGGGGATTCTGGGAGAGCGATGCCGTGGGCCTTCGCGTTTCGCACCGCTTAGAGCAGGAAAAGGAGGGAAACGATATCCCCATCGGCTTCCGCTGCGCGAGAGATCAACCCTGAGTTCTGTTCTTACGGCTCGTTATCCAAATACTCTTCAGGGACGTCGTCTTCCGCGACCTCGTGCGTTCGGACTTCTCCCTGATCGGCGTCGGGAGCGTCTTCCACGCCCTCGATGATTCCGGCCTCCAAGGAGTTTCCTTCCTCGAGCAGTTCATCCACGCTTTCAGGCGCCGCGTCGGGCAGATCGGAGAGGCCCTGTAAGCTCCCTGACTGGCCTGCCGAGCGCCCTTGGCTTTCCTCACGGTCCAACGCCGCCGGCTCTCTGCATTAGATGCGAGTAGATACGGACCGAGGTGCAGATTTTTGGCCTCCTGCCTTCGGCTGTCATCCTGGGTGGTGATGACCTGCGGACTACCCGAGTAATGAGAATTAGCTTCGTCGCCCCCGCGAAAGCGGGGGCCCATTGTCACTCCAATGGATTCCCGCTTGCGCGGGAATGACCTCACTTTCGATGGAGCCGGTCCAATTGCATTAAATGGGGACGATTCTCGAGCCTTCGCGGACGACTTGTTCCGTATAGCCGAGCTTAACCAACTGCCGGTAGCAATCCAAAACCTTCTTCGGAATTCTCTGCGGAATCTGAAATCCCTTTTGGGGGTAGAGCGCGATCTTCTGCAAATCGCTCAGCATTATTGCAATCACATCTCTTTTCGAGATCGATCGGTTCGGATAATCTTCAAACGAGATCGGCGGCGAGGTGACGATGATTTTCTTTCGCGGCCACACTTTCTTAAACGTGGCCCAGGTTCTCCGCTCCATGTAAGGCTTTTGGACGACAAGAAAGCTCCCAGCATCGAGACCCCGTTTTTCCAGCAGCCTTTTCGAAAACAATACATTCTCTCCGGTATTCGTCGCCTCTTTCTCGATGAGAATTCTGCTTCGTGGAACCCCGGCCCGAATGGCGATTTGAGCGAATTTCTCAGCCTCTGTCTTTGTCCACTTCTGGGTGAGGCCACCGCGCTTTCCGGAAAAGAGGATCAGCGGGGCCAGTCTCCTCAAGAACAGCTCGGCGCCGTATGTCGCGACGCGCGGATCGTGGCTGCCGAAGACCAGGATGCATTCCGCGGGCGTGAGCGGCTGGTTCAGTTTCATGTAGTCCCAGATAATTCTCGCCAGAGCATCGATTTGCTTCATCTTTGTTCACTGCAGCCGAGCGTATTCCGCTTTGGCTTGCTTGAAGATCGGCATCTCGGGGTCGGCTTCTTTCCACAGGGTGAGGAAATCCTGGTACGCAGCCTTGGCCTTGGTCTTGTCTCCCGATAAAGCCAACGCCCTGCCGAGTTGCAGACGCGCCATGGCTCCAACCGGGTCGGCCACAACCAGGCCGCGATGGTCGAGAATCTTCTGGAATTCGGCCGCGGCTTTCGCGGGCTCGCGCACAGCCAGATAGGCCTCGCCACGCACATACGCAGGGTAGAGGGCGCCGAAGAACGCGTTGAAGTCGATGGCCGGAACCGCGAAGTCGTAGGGAACGGCAACTTGCAACAGATCGATGGCCTCCTGCGGCTTACGATCGTTCAACGCGAACAGTGCGCGCAGCGCCGGCAGGTAGTTGAACTGTACCGACGTATCCTCGGGGAAGCGGTTTTCGAGATCGCGGGCAAGCGCTTGAGCCCTGGAAAAATCACCCGCCAGCGCGAGTGCAAAGGCTGCGCCGTACTCCACGTCGCGACCCTTAGAAAGCTCAAGCGCCGCCGCAGCGCTCTGCTTTGCGGCAGGGGCAATCCCGTAGAAGGCTTGCCACACCGCCTTTCCGGCTTCATATGTCGCAGCTCTTTCCCGCTCGCCGGCTCGTTGCGCCAGGTCCATGGCTTGGCGCGACCTCTCTGCGGCTGCCCTCAGATGCCCCGAACGAGCCTCGACCAGGGCTTCTGAATGCGCCACCCAGTCTTCCGTTCCGGGCTTGCCTTTCGCCTGGGCTGCAGCCTGGTCCATACCGGCGTGGTCGCCCTTTAGAAAGGCAAGGTAGAACTTGAACAGCATCAACTCCGGTACCTCGAATTTGCGTTCAGAGGCGCGACGGACAATTTCCTCGGCTTCCAAGGGCCGGTCCAAGTAAAGATAGTCGGCGGCGATATTGATAAAGCCGATACTGAAATCGGGGTCGATCCCCAGAGCTGTTTTGGCTTCTTTAAGAGACTTTTCATACTGGCCCATGCCTTGAGATGCGAATCCGGACATCAAACCATGGGCGTCCCGGTCGCGCGGATAGGTTTGCGCCCACAGCTCCAAAGTCCGCTGCTCCTTTTCCAGATTGCCCGTCACGTCTCGTTCGTAGAGGGTAGTGATAAAGAAGCTCTCGCGGTCAGTGGCGTGATCCCGCAACTGGTAGGCCCGGCGCGTGCTCTCAACGGAGAGGACGGACTCTCCAAGACTGCTGTACATCAGCCCCAAGGCCGCGTACGCCATCGCGAACTGCGGGTCGATTTCGACGGCGCGCTTAAATAAAGGCACGGCGTCGGCAAAGCCCCCAGTGAAAGAGACCCTAAATCCAGCCGTGTAGGCTTTCAAGGCTTCGAGCGAAGGGGTAGTAGCTTCGTAGAGAGGGACATCGTGCTTTTCGACGGTGGCGAGCGATTCGCCGACGCGCGTTCTAAATCTGCTGGCGATCTGGCTTAGTGCATTTAACACATCTTCTTTTCTGGGTGCTTGTACCTGCTCTTCATCCAGGACTTGTCCCGAGTCGCAGGTTTTCGCGCTCAGCCCCAACACATACTGGCTGCCCAGGCTTGCGATTGAGCCTTCCAGGACGGCGGCACTGGCGGTTCGCTCACAGATTTCCCGAGCCCGCTGCGGGATCAGCGGGGCATCGGGCGGCTGCCCCATCAGTCGCAGCGTCCGCCGGATTCGGTCGTCAGGGACAAGACTGAGAAACGGCGACTGCTCAAGCTGGATGGCTAACCCTCGGCGCAGAGCGTCGTCGAACACGGGATCGCCCGTGGTGTTCGTGAAGTCGGCGAGCACTATCGTGTCCTTTTCGGTCAGCGCCAAGGCACGATGACCGTGGACAAGGAATATCAGCAGCGCCACGGCCCCGGCGACCGCTATCAGAAACAAGCCCAACGCGATTGCGATCCTTGTGCGTCGTCGCCTTGCCGTCCCGCGCGTAGGCAGCGGGACCGAACCTTGGGCTGGATGACCGACCTTTCCGGAATCCACATCGCCTTTCAATCGCCTCAGATCGACAAGCAGGTCCGCGGCGCTGCGGTAGCGCAGGTCGCGGTTCTTTTCGAGCAGGCGGAAAATGATCTCTTCTAGCTGCGGCGGCAGTTGAGGATTGAATTTGAGGGGAGAGGCCGGGGCGCGATTAAGAATCGCCTCGAAGATGATGCCGGGCGAGTTGCCTGCGAACGCGCGCTGGCCCGTGGCCATCTCATACAACACCGCGCCAAAGCTGAACAGGTCGGTGCGCTGGTCCACGACTTCGGCGCGCACCTGCTCCGGCGACATGTACTCCACCGTGCCCACCGTCATCCCCGTGTCGGTGAGAGATTCCTCTTGCATCGAAGCCGTCGGGGAATCGGGTAGGGGCACCCCTTGTGGGTGCCCTGTTTGGGCGGGTGCAAGGCCCGCCCCTACAACCAGTTTCGCGAGTCCGAAGTCGAGAATCTTGGCATGTCCCCGATCCGTAACCAAAATGTTCGCAGGTTTGATATCGCGATGGATGATGCCTCGGGCGTGAGCGGCCTCCAGCCCTTCGGCAATTTCGATACTGAGCGCCAGGAGCCTTTCGGTAGTCATGGGCCGCCCTGCGATGCAGTGCTTCAGCGTCGCGCCTTCCAGATACTCCATGACAAGAAAGGTGCGCCCTTGGTGCTCGCCGATGTCGTAAATCGCGCAAATATTGGGGTGATTCAGAGCAGAGGCGGCCCGCGCCTCGCGCTCGAAGCGGCTGAGCGCCTGGGGATCGCGAGCCACTTCATCAGGAAGGAATTTGAGAGCCACGGAGCGGTGCAGCCGGGTGTCGTCAGCTTTATAGACGACGCCCATCCCGCCGCCGCCCAGTTTCCCGGCAATGCGGTATCGGGAAACGCTCTGGCCGTCGAGAAGGGACTTGTAGCTGTGTGTCTCAGAAGGCGGATCAGACTCCGCCATGTCCCGCGCTGCCATTTCGATCGCGGGGCCTTCCAGGAAGCTGCCCGCTTGATCATGCGAGCTCAGCAGGGAGCGGATTTCCCGCTCCAGCGCCTGGTCGCCCGCGCACGCCTGGCGCAGAAAGGCCTCGCGCTCTGCGATCGGACGCGCCAGCACGGAGTGCAGCAAGTCATCGATTTGTTTCCATCGCTCGGAATTCATCGGTGGTCCTGCTGGTGAGTTCGCGGTGCAGCCAGGCCTTGGCGGTATTCCAATCACGCATCACGGTGACCGGTGATACTTTGAGGACTTCGGCTGTCTCTTCCAGAGAAACATGCTGTACGGCCCCGCCGCGCTTCAGGTTGCGGCGCCGCGCATGCTCCACCAGAATGCGCCGCATCAACTGGGCGGAAACCGCAAAGAAGTGCGCGCGATTCTGCCATTGCATGCGCTTGTAATCCACCAGGCGCACGTAGGCTTCATTCACCAAAGCCGTGGCTTGCAGGCTGTGGCCGGTGCGCTCGCCCCTCAGGTAACGGCGCGCCAGGCGGCGCAATTCCTCATAAACAATCGGAGTCAGCCGCTCGAGCGCGCCACGCTCCCCGTTGCCCCAAGCCCGAAGCAGCCCAGTCACGTCGCGGGAAGACGGGCCGGTAACTTCATTCTGCCTTGCTGCCATCTAGGGTAGCCCAATAGCCTTGATTATACCGGCAGTTCTCAGCCCAAACAAATAAATCTTCCGGGCGTGATAGTTCCGTCGCGCCGTTTGCGCCTACCTCAAATGAGAGGTCAGGCGGAAAACAAAAAGGAGGACTTATGACAAGGAAGATCGGAAACCACAGTGGGGTGTTAGGCAGGGGCCGGTGGGCGGCTCGTGGCGTGCTGGCGTTGGGAGCGGTGTTTCTGTGGGCCGCCGTTGGGGCGCGAGCGCAGGGCACGCCAAGTTATGCCGTGCTTCACACATTTACAGGGGCGGACGGGGAATATCCCGGGGCAGGCTTGGTTCGAGACTGGGAGGGCAATCTCTACAGCACCGCTTTCCTCGGGGGTGATCTCAGCAAGTGTGGCGGATCCGGCTGCGGAGTGGTGTTCAAGCTCGATCCCGCCAGCCACGAGACTCCCCTCCATCCCTTCACTGGGGGTGCCGACGGGTACGGTCCATACGGCGACTTGCTGCTTGACGAAGCAGGTCACCTTTACGGCACGGCATCGAAGGGTGGCGACGTAAGCGGATTTTGCGGCGACATGGTGCAAAACGCCGACAATGTCGTCGGCTGCGGTACGGTGTATAAGCTCGACAGGACCGGAGAATTCACCGTGCTTCATATTGCCGATGCGGGGGGCAGCGAAAACCGCGACACTGCAGGTGAACTGCGCTCTCGGGAGGGTCCCCGCAGATCAGACAACCGACGGAATGAGGTTGGGCGTGGATGGAGGAAGTGAAGAGTTCAACGAGGCAATCAGCGGTCGGACGCTCTTCGTCTTGACAAGAGAACAGGCTAGCCCAGCTCCGAGGAAGCCTACACGGCCCGTGGCCCAGTAGTGATGGTCCAAGAGGGTGCGACCTTGACAGGTACGACAAAATGTTCTATGCTCTGATTGTCAACGTGAAGAATGTCCTCCAACTCGCCGCGCTCGCCTGTTGTTGTAGACGCTCAGGACCGGCGTGTGGAGGGTGTGCTTAGCAGGGAGCCAAATAGAATACCTGCATCCCAACCCACCGTCGGGCCCAATCCGCCGGCGGGTTGTTTTGTTTTTGCGTACGGGTTAAAGGGCAGCAAGCTAACAGAAATTTGAGACCATTGCTTCTCGCAAACGGCTGAGTAAGAACATGCCGGGGGGCGCGGGAGACGGTGAGCCCGTGTATCGGGATGGAGACAAATGATCATGCGACACATAACGCGCTTACGGTTTAAATCAGAAGCAGCAGGAGCGGGGTTTGTCCTAGCCTCTCGCCGGGGACGGCAAGCCGGCCCCCTACAGATAGTGATCGTCCTCGCGCTTCTTGCCCTTGGCGCGACCCGACTCAGCTTTGGCCAAGCTGTTTCCGGAAGCATTTTCGGCACGGTGACCGACCCCAGCGGGGCAGCAGTTCCGGGCGCGGCCGTGACCATCCGAGATTTGGACCGAGGGATCGACTACCAGCTCAAAACAAACCCTGATGCCAACTACATCCAGACGCATCTTTTGGCAGGACACTATCGAGTGACCATCGAAGCGCCCGGCTTTGAGACGTTCATTGCCGATGCCACTGTGGACGTCGACGCCGCGACGCGGGTCGACGCGAAATTGCTGGTGGGGAAAGCCAGCACCGCGGTGAGTGTTACCGGCGAAACGCCCATTCTCAAGACGGACCGCGCGGAGTTGAGTGACACGCTTTCCTCCAGTGAGTTGGCCGCCCTTCCGGTTTTGGGCCGCAACATGACGAGCCTCATGCTGGTCATGCCGGGATCTTTCCAGGATAGTTTTCAGGTTGCCGCGAGTGAAAACCCGCAACAAGGATTGCAGGTTGACTATAACGGCCAGAGCTTCACCGCCAACGGATTCCTGCTGGACGGCACGGAGAATCAGAACCCCCTGCTGGCCATCGCCATCATCAACCCGAACATCGACTCCCTTCAGGAATTCAAAGTGACCACCAGCAACTATGACGCGGAGTTCGGTGCTGTCGCCGGAGCCCTGCTGCAAGCGACGACGAAGTCCGGGACCAACGAGATACACGGAACGGGATTCGAGTACCTCCAAAATGACATCTTTAACTCAGCCAATCCCTTCACCCAGTTGAAGCCGCCCCTTCGGTGGAATCAGTTTGGTGGTTCGCTGGGAGGGCCGATCATCAAGAACAAGCTTTTCATCTTCGGTGATTACCAGGGATCGCGCCAGCGGAATGGCGGGTCCTTGATCACCACGGTCCCCACCACGGCCGAGCGCAGCGGCAATCTCCAGGCTCTGCTGGGGAATTACATTTGCGCCAACGGTTCGGTCTCCGCCACCGCCTGCGGTAACCCTTTGATGGTGCCGACTACTGAGGGCGGCTCCGTGCCGGCGCAGGCCGGCATGGTGTTTGATCCTACCACGGGAAATCCGGATGGAACCGGACGGGAAGCCATCACCAAGAACGGTCAAGTGAATATGCTCACCGTCCCGGCGCCTTTAACCAGTATCATGTCTTATCTCCCCGCGCCGAATAGCGGCCCAGCGGGGGCGATCTTCAACAACTACATCGCTTCCGCCTCCGAGATTTTCGATGTCGATCAGCCGGATGTTCGCGTGGACTACAACATCTCGCAGAAAGCCAACTTCTTCGGTCGTTACTCTCTGGCGGACTTCACTATTGAAGCGCCAGCGGCCTTCGGAGCGGAAGCGGGCGGGCCCGCGTTTTTCAATTTTGCCGGCCAATCCCTGGACCGCAACCAGAGCCTGGCGCTGGGATTGACTTACACCTTCAGCCCCACATTGGTTGGGGAGTTTCGCTTTGGGACCTTCCGTTACCGAATACGCGTAGAACCGTTCGGAGTGGGTACTGATCCGGCCACGCAGGCGGGTCTTCCCGGTTTGAACCTCGGATCCCAGGCCACCAGCGGCATGCCCGCCTTCTACATCCAAGGCAATGGCGGCTTCAATTTCGGATACGCTCTGGGCGTGAATGGTTGCAATTGCCCGCTGAAAGAGACCGAGAATCAATTCGATTGGATCACGAATTGGACCAAGGAACTTGGCAATCACACCATCAAATGGGGGGCGGAGATTCCTCGTGATGAACAGCAGCGCATCCCCAGCGACGAACACCGTTCGGGTGAAATCTCCTTCGCGCCGTCGATTACCGGCAACGCCGCGGTAGACGCGCTCGCCAGTGGTAGTGCCACCACGGGCTCCGGCTTGGCGTCCTTCCTGCTCGGCCAACCGTCCTCGTTTGGGCGCTATTTCACCGGCATCGGTTTGTATCCCGGCCTGCGTGAAACGCGCATATTCCTCTATGTGCAGGACACCTGGCGGGTTACGCACAAGCTGAGTTTGGACTACGGCTTGCGTTGGGAGAATTACCTGCCTCAGGGCGCCGCCAAACCGGGGGGCGCGGGCAGTTTCGATCCGCTGACCGGAGATGTCCTCGTCGCCGGTCTCGGGTCCAATTCCCTCTCTCTAAATGTCAAACCTTACAACCTGGGATTTGCGCCGCGTCTTGGCATTGCCTACCAGTTGGGGCAGCACACCGTGCTTCGCGCCGGCTACGGCTGGGGTTTCACCCCGGCAGGCTACGGCGCGATCTTTGGCCAGGGACTGGAGTACAACCCTCCCATTCTCAATGGCCAGACGATTCCCCAAGCGAACCCGTACAGCCCAGACTTCAATCTGTTAACGGGTCCCGCCCTGCCGGTTAACCCACCCATCGCCTCGAATGGCACGTATCCCCTTCCCGACGGCATCAGCGTCTATAACTGGTTCTGGCCCCTGAACAAATACCGGATCCCGATGGCCAATTTCTGGAATGCCACCGTGCAGCACCAGTTCGGGGGTGGGCTTTCCTTCCAGGTGGCTTATGTCGGCAACGTAGGGCGGCACCAGTACGAGAACCCCAATATCAACCAGGCGCATCCAGGCCCCGGCGACTTCGACCCACGCCGGCCCTTCTATCCCCAGTTCGGCCTCGAACAGGGGATCTACTATACGTGCAACTGCGACAACAGCAACTACAACGGCCTGCAATCGAAATTGGAGAAGCATGCCTCCCACGGCCTCGATTTCACGCTCAATTACACGTACTCGAGGGCTCTGGGCATCAGCAACTTCGGCGGTGGTGGTTTTGACAACAACTACGACGTTCGAGCTTCTTACGGGCCTCTGAGTTTCAATTCCACCCACGCGCTCACGTTCACCAATGTCTGGCGGATTCCCTATGGTCGCGGAATGCGCTGGGGATCTGCAAATAGCAAGGCGTTGGATTTAATCCTCGGTGGTTGGAGTCTGGACGGCATCACCACACTCTACTCCGGACGTCCCTTCTCGCCCATGGTGTCTAACACGGCGTCGGTGAACGCGGACTTCAATGGCGTTCGCGCGGACAAAATTGGCAGCCCCCACCTCGCCAATCAGAGCGCGGCGGAGTGGTTCAACGTGGCAGCCTACACCGACCCGCAAGCGCCTTACAGGGACGGCACGGCTTCCAATGATTCACTCTGGGGACCGGCGCAGTACGTTCTTAACCTGGCTCTGGAAAAGACGTTCAGGATTACCGAACAGAAGACCCTGGAGTTTCGCTGGGAGAATTACAACGCTTTCAACTTTGACAACTATGGCCAGCCTGCCAATACCATCGACGTTTCAGGCGCCGGCCAGATTACCTATGCGGCGACGCCGATGCGCCAGATGCAGTTCGGATTGCACTTCCGGTTTTAGGAAATTGACGGTCGCCGCAGGCGCTTTGGACTGCGGCAGCTTGCTGCCGCTTTTGCTCAGGCCAGCTTGCTGGCCGGGAGTTGCGGCCTTACCGGCGGGCGCGAGCAAGCTCGCGCCAGGGGAGAGCGGCAGCAAGCTGCCGCACTCCAAAGCCGGGCGTCAGCCGCCCCGGGCAACCACCAGGGTCGCCACTACAGTCTACACATCAGGATGAATGAAAAATTCCCAGCTCCGATCTACGACGAAACAGTGTTGGCGGTCAACTTTGAGGATGCCAAGAAGTATTTCCTCGACTCCTTGCTGGAGATTCACAGCGCTCACACTTTAATGCTTTGCCGGCAGCGAATCCTCCGGCGCCGGGAAGCAAAGGCGTGCCTGGAGGCTCTGGCTCGTCTCGACCGCGACACGCTCGTCGAGGCCAAGCGCGAGCGATCCTGCGAGGACCTGTTCTTTCATATCGAGCAATGCCTGCAGCGCGAGTGCGGATGTGACACCGCGGGTAAGATGCACACCGCCCGCAGCCGCAACGACATCGATGTCACGATGTACCGTATGGTCTTGCGGCGAGAGATTCTCAAACTTGTGGTGGCTCTCGTGGATGCCTCGCGGGTTCTTCTGGAGTGCGCGAGCGATAACGTCGCCACGCTCATGCCCGCCTACACGCACACCCAACCGGCTCAGCCCACAACCCTCGCGCACTACTTGCTGGCTGCCGTCGAGTTTCTCGAACGCGACGCGGCGCGGCTGCGGGCGCTTTTCGATCGAGTCAACCGGAGCCCGCTGGGCGCTTGCGCCATCACTACCACAGGCTTTCCCATCGATCGTGAATACACTGCTCGACTGCTGGGTTTTGATGGGGTGCAGCTCAACTCGTACGGCGCGATTGCCGCCGTCGATTACCTGACCGAGTCCGCTGCGGCCGTGGCCGTGGCTATGATCAACCTGGGACGACTGGTACAAGACCTGCTGCTGTGGTGTTCAGACGAGTTTGGTTTCCTGCGTCTCGACGATGCGTTTGTGCAGGTGAGCAGTATCATGCCGCAAAAACGCAATCCCGTGGCGCTCGAGCACACGCGCGTCCTGGCCAGCAAGGCGCTCGGCCAGGCTCAGGCGGTTCTGACGTGCGCGCACAACACGCCGTTTGGCGACACTGTGGACGCTGAAGATGACCTGCAACCCTTGATCCGCTCGATGTTCGATGACGGCTTGAGGGCTTTACGATTGTTCGAGGGAGTGATGTCTGCTTCGGAGGTCGACAAAGAACGTTTGCGCCGCAGCGTCTCGGATAAGCCTCTGACGGTGACGGAATTGGCGGACACGCTGGTGCGGAAGGAGGGCATAAGTTTCCTCCAGGCGCACCAGCTTGTTTCACAGGCCGTGGAAGAGGTGGCCGGCGCCTACACGCATCAACGGCTGGTTGCCGCCTTAAAACGGCTGGCGCCCCAAGTGATCGAGCGCCGCCTCAAAATCTCTGACCGGGAATGTCTGAAGGCTCTCGATCCCAGGCACTTCGTGGATGTCAGAACCGTTGAGGGAGGGCCCGCGCCCCGCCAGATGCAAGCGGCCATCGCGCGATCCCGAAAGGTCATGGCGTCAAACCAAGCCTGGGTGAAGAGAAAGCAGCAGTTGCTCCAGAATTATCCGAAGCGCATCCGCCAGGCTGTAGTCGCGATTATTGCGACGCCGTAATAGCTCGGGGGGCACACTTCCTCGCGATGCCGTGATTGCCGGAACACGCGTGGATCCGCAGTGTTGACAGCGACGGTGCGGCGTCATAGGATGATTGTGTGGGTGCAACGATCACTGCTCCGGTTGAATGGGTGGAGGCCGTGGGAAACCTCCATCTCCCGGCGAAGGCGGATCACCGCCTTCAGGAACTCATGGACCGCAACAACGAGGGCGTTTTGCTTGAATCCGAAAGGGGAGAGCTCGAGGCCCTGGTTGAATTAAGTGAGCGACTGTCGCTTGTGCGTGCCGAGGCGTTGCAGATCCTGGGCAAGCAGCCGTAATGGGCGTTCCTGAGGAGCTTTCGCGCGAAGTTCGGACGCGCGCCCGTGCGCGATGCCAGTATTGCCTGATGCACGAGAGCCTCCAGGGAGCCACCTTCCACATCGAACACGTCGTTCCGCAATCCAAGGGCGGGATTTCCGATATGGAGAATCTCGCACTGGCATGCCCGGGCTGCAATCTGCCGCCAATTCATTTGCCCAGTTAGCATCTTACAAAAAAGCCGGTCGATTCAGTTGGTTTGTCGAATGCTGGGTGTGTCGTTGTCTTTAATCAGGGTACCGCAAGCCATCTTAAGAGTCAGGAGCGAACAGAGAGAGGGTGAAAAACCATGCCATACGAGAACATCTGCTTCGACATCGAAGGGCCGTCGGCGATTGTCACGTTGAACCGGCCCAACCGCCGGAATGCGCTGTCGCTCGAACTGATGCTGGAACTCATCGACTGCTTGACGCATATTGGCGGCGACTCGAGTTTGCGCGCCGTCATCCTGGCGGCTGCAGGCAAGGTGTTTTCCTCCGGCCATGACCTGGGCCAAATGGTGGGGCGCGATATCAATGAGTACCGGCGCATCTTCGACGTGTGCACGGAATTAATGACGAAGGTGCAGTCGATACCGCAGCCCGTCATTGCCCAAGTGCAGGGAATCGCTACGGCCGCGGGGTGCCAGTTGGTGGCGACCTGTGACCTGGCGGTCGCCTCGGCTCAGGCATCCTTCGCCACGCCGGGCGTGAAGATCGGATTGTTTTGCACCACGCCCATGGTGGCGCTGAGCAGGGCGGTGGGGCGCAAAAGGGCCCTCCAGATGTTATTGACGGGTGATCCGATCGACGCCGTTACCGCTGCCGAATGGGGATTGATCAACAAGGTCGTCGCCGATGCTGATTTGGCCCGAGCAACCCGCGAACTCGCCGCAAAGATCGCCGCGGCCAGCAACCTCACCGTCGCGCTGGGCAAACAGGCGTTCTATACCCAAGTCGACTTAGATCAGCCCAAAGCGTACGCCTACGCCAAAGAGATTATGAGCATGAATGCGCTTGCTGCCGACGCCCAGGAAGGCATGTCGGCCTTCTTAGGCAAGCGGCAAGCTTGCTGGACCGGCAAATAGTCAGCGCGACGGCCGTCGTCCTGAGCGAAGCGAAGGATCTCCGCAGTTTCTTATGTTTCAGCGGCTTACAAACAACTGCAGAGATCCTTCGCTGCGCTCAGGATGACACATTCAGGAATCCTCCAGAGCTTTAGCGGGCTGTTTTCCCATATGGCCGACCGCCCTCCAGTTCTTTTTGGAACTCAGGGCAGCGCTTTCGCGTTTTGGTCAGTAGGGAATCTCTCTGTGTCGAGAGTCTCCCTTAACACGGGAGGACGCTTCCAATGCAGACCCTTTGGCAAGACATCCGCTACGGCTTCCGCATGCTGGCGAGCAACGCCGCCTTTACGATCGTCGCCGTCTTGACGCTGACCCTCGGCATCGGCGCCAACACCGCGATCTTCAGTGTGATCAATGGAGTACTCCTTCAGCCGCTTCCATACCATGATCCCAGCCGGCTCATGATCCTGGGGGAAAAGACGCCGGAGTTCGACAACATGTCCATCGCCCTCCCCAACTTGCAGGATTGGCAGAAGGAGAACCGGTCCTTTGAGAGTCTCGCTGGGCACCGTTGGGCCGATTATGACCTGACGGGCAGCGGGATGCCAGAGCACCTGAATGGGAGAATGGTGTCAGCCTCTTTCTTCTCCACTCTTGGAATCAAGCCCGTACGTGGCCGTGATTTCGAACTCCAAGAGGACCATTTAGGTGCGGCCCGCGTGGTGATGATCGGGGGTGGGCTTTGGAAGCGCCGATTTGGCTCGAGTCCCGACATCGTCGGGAAAATGATCACCTTGAGCGGACAGGGCTACACCGTAACCGGTGTTGTTCCGGCTGATTTCCGCTTTTGGGCCGCTGCGGACGTTTTCACGCTGCTCGGCCAATGGGACGACGTGCTTGCGCACTCGCGCGAGGCGCATCCCGGGCTGCGCGCGGTAGGACGCCTGAAGCCCGGGGTCAGCAGGGAACAGGCTCAGTCTGACATGAATAGCGTGGCTGCTCAGCTCGCGCAGGCCTACCCTAAGTCGAATGCGCATCACAGTGTCAACGTGAGGCCGCTGGCGCAGGATATCGTGGGGGATGTGCGGCCCGCTCTGCTGGTTCTGCTGGGCGCGGTGGGCTTTGTGCTTCTGATCGCCTGCGCCAACGTGGCCAATCTGCTCCTGGCCCGCTCCACGTCGCGCCGCAGGGAGATGGCCATCCGCGCGGCCCTGGGCGCGAGCCAGGGCCGCATGATGCGGCAGGTCCTTACTGAAGGCGTGCTGATGGCTCTCGCGGGCGGCGCCTTGGGATTGCTCCTCGCTCACTGGGGGACCAAGGCAGTCTTGGCGGCCATTCCCGGCGGATTGCCCCGCATGGAGGACATCGGTGTGGACGGCTGGGTCCTGTTGTTCACTCTGGCGGCTTCAGCGGCCACGGGCGTGATCTTCGCCCTGGCGCCGGCCCTTCAGATGTCGCGGCTGGATTTGCAATCCGCGCTGCGGGAAGGAAGCCGCGGCTCCACAGGCGGGCAACACCGGCTGCGTTCCGCGCTGATGGTCGCTGAGGTGGGGGCCTCAATGGTCCTGCTGGTCGGCGCCGGTTTGATGCTGAGAACCATGTGGCACCTCAGCCGGGTGAGCCCGGGCTTCACTCCGCGGAACATGCTCACTTTCTCCGTGGGCCTCAGCCCCGCCAATCGCGCCACGGCCGATCGAATCCGGAATGCTGACCGGGATATCACCCAGAGCGTCCTCTCATTGCCGGGTGTCCAGGCGGCAGGGTTTGTGGACGATGTTCCGTTGTCGGGTAGCGACTCCGAGATGCCGTTTTGGGTTTCGGGCCGGCCTCGCCCTAGCTCCCAAAGCGAGATGCTGTGGGCGCTGAACTACATTGTCACGCCGGGGTATCTTCGCGCCATGGATATCCCGTTGCTGCGCGGGCGCTTCATCAGCGATGCGGACATCAAAGGGTCCAGCCAGGTGGTGGTTATCGACGAGACGATGGCCAAGGGTCTCTTTCCACATCAGGATCCGATCGGCCAAAGCATCAGAATCGCTGTGCCGGAAGGATTTGGCCCCGGTCTCGACGGGCCGATTGAGATCGTCGGCGTGGTGGGTCATGTTAAGCACTTCGGGCTCGACTCGGACGCCTCGTCCAAGATCCAGTACCAGCTTTACCTGCCGCTTACGCAATTGCCGGATCAAATCCTGCCGCTGGCGGCGCAGGGCATGACCATGATGGTGCGGACGAGCGTGGACCCGCTGAGTCTGGTCAGCGCCGTCCGCAGCCGCGTTTCTGAGCGCGATGCCGACCAACCCGTCTTCGACGTTCAGACGATGGAGAAGATCATCTCAGACTCCGTGGCGGGCCGCCGCTTCTCCATGCTGCTGCTCGGCGTCTTCGCGGGCCTGGCTTTGGTGCTGGCTTCGGTGGGGATTTACGGAGTGATCTCTTATACGGCCACGCAGCGCACGCATGAGATCGGCATCCGCATGGCGCTGGGCGCCGAGCGCGCGGACGTGCTGCGCATGGTGGTGGCACACGGACTGCGGCTGTCATTGATCGGGATTGGCGCGGGGCTGGCTGCCGCCCTGGTTCTGACACGCTTGATGTCGTCCATGCTGTTTGGCGTTCGTCCCACAGACTTCGTGACCTTCGCCGCTGTCTCTCTGCTTTTGGCGGGGGTCGCCGTCCTGGCGAGTTACGTGCCCGCTCGCCGGGCGACTAGGGTCGACCCGATCATTGCGCTGCGCTATGAATGAGTGGAAACTCAGGCCTCGTCCCGCCGTGCCGCCCGAAATGTGTCATCCTGAGCATTGACAGCCGCAGTGGCTGCCCTTGCTGATGACAGGCGCTTGATTGTGTTACATCTTCTTACGCACTGGGCTGCCTTATGGCGCCCCTGACGGCGCTGCTGACGCGAAGTCGAATCGTCTCGACTTGTAATCGCGAATTATTGAGACACGACGATAGTTGACACTCGTTCTCTCCGCCATTTTGTCCGCAATTCTCGCCACCCAACATCTTTCTGTTGATGTTACCTTTTCCGCATATTGTTTCCGCATTAGTGTGTAGGCGCGGGAGTGCGGGTGTAAGCACGCGCCCGTCAACGTCTGCAGGAAGGGGGGAAGTTCGATGAATAATCGCGAGCGTGCTGTCACGGCAAGCACTGTGAAGCGGCGTATCCGGCGATTTGTGTTTTGGGGAGCTTGGTGGGGAGTTGCCTTGGTTGGAGTGATGCTGGCTTTGCCGGTCGCGGGCCAAGATGCAGCTTCGCAGGTTCAGGCCGAAGCGGAGCGGCTCCAACAGTTGCTGGCCAAGAAACCCATTTCTTTTCCGGACAACTCCGACGCGAACCGGCAAGCCGGCGATATGCTCAAATCGGCGCTCAAGGATCAATCCGCCGGCAGGCTCTACCTGAGCCTTTATGGAATCGGTCAGGTGTCGGACTTTATCCACGGCGTGTGGTTTGTGATGGACAAAGCAGAGGCGGTGAAGAGAAGCGTGCCCGCCTTCGAGGCGGAATGGGAGAAACTCAGCGCGAGTGTTGCCGCGCTCGACCAGCAGACCCGAGCGAAGAATTGGAGCGACTCGCCCGCCGCCCTCCGGGCGTTGTCTGAGACAGCGGAGGCCATGACCATGCCGCTGCTCGAGGGGGGCCGCGGTTTCGCGGTCTCGACCGAGCCGAAGGAGGGCCTTTTCAATATCGGTGAAGCGCAGGGCCAGGCGGAGTTCGCGGCCTTTGTTGCTTCCCTGCACCTTCCCCGCAAGGGCGCGGCGTACCCGCTTCGTTCGCTCCTGCCGGAACTCGCGAGCCTCCAGCAAAAGGTGAATGCCGCCTTCCAGCCGCCTCGCTCTATCGATCTCCACGTGCAGTTTATGCTTATTAATTCCGGGCTCAAGCAGGCGGCGGATCTGGACGCATCCAAATCGTACGCCGGGGCGCTCTGCCAGTATCTGAAAGCAGTGCACGATTACGGCATGCTCGAAGCCGGTCCGGTCGAGACTTCCCTGCAACCGGCGCTCAAAGACGCCCTCGCTCAGGCGCGCAGCCGCCTTAACGCTTCCGGCCGCGACGAGTCCATCGCACAGCTTTTCGTGGAGTGGGCCGAGTCGAGCCTGGCACATCCCGACGGTTCCGCACCGAGCGCGGACGACTGGAAAGGCGCTTCGGTGATCCTGGACCAAGTGTTGCCCGCGTACTTTGCCGCCGACCACCCGCTCGCCGCGCCGGAGAGAGCCTCCGGTAAGACGGTTGAGATTACCCTGGTTCGCTGGCCCTACACTTGAAGCCTCTGCGACCCAGCAAGTTTGCTGGTCCAAGGAGTTTTAGCCAAGTACCCAGGCAAACTGACTTTAGTGAGCGAGAATTTTGGGACATCCAAACTCGCTGACCGTCTTGGTGTGAAGGGTTACCCGGCGGTGTTCGTGGATGACATCCTCGTGGCTTGCCCCAGGGACTTCGGGTATTTCCGGGAGAAGATAGGGCTTGGCCGCTATGCCCCCTGGCAGAATGCCGATAACCAGGCCAAGTTCAAGGCCGATCTCACCCACATGATTGACCTGATCCTGGCCGGCAAGAAGGACTCCGCGCTTCGTGAAAGCGAGGCCACCAGCGCGGCGCTCAACCCGCTTCTGACTCTCCCCAAGCTCGAGCTCAAGGACCTCAATGGGCAGGCGCTGACGTCCGAACAACTGGCCGGTCGCGCGGTGCTGGTGGAGTTTTGGGCGACCTGGTGCCCACCCTGCCGCTCGACGCTGGATTGGCTGGGCGAGCTGAAGAGCAAATACGGTGACAAGCTTGCCATTCTGGCGCTTGCTGTCGAGTCACCCGAAGATAAGATACACTCCGTCGCCGCTTCGCTGAGCCCTGGTCTGCGTGTGGCCATCACCGATGCAGCGACCGCAGAAGCGTTCGGCAATATCACCTCGGTGCCCACCATGTTTCTGTTCGACCGTTCGGGAAAGACGGCGCGAGTGGTTTACGGGGCGCCGCCTGACTTGCACGCCCAGGTGGATGAGGTGCTGGAATCGCTGGTGGATTAGTCTTGTGGCGAGTTAGCCGGCTCCGTCGCAGGCCGTTGGGTTGTGGTGGGGGCGTCTCGCCCGCTGTCGCGCGGGCATTCCTTCGCAATGCTCAGGACAGCCTCTGCCCGCGCGCGAGAGCGGGAACTCCCCGCGACAGCGGGCGAGACGCCCGCACCACAACGCCGCCCGATCAAGGCCGTTGCTTGCTTTCGATTTGCCGAACCCGTTCCTTTACGAGCCTCTTGATCAGGGCAATGGGAAGAGGTTTGTCCAGTGGGAATTGGATGGTGCCTTTGGACGTGGAGAATCTTTTGAGTTCGTCCTTGAACTTGTCCATGACGGCCGCAGTGGGAAATAGGCTGCAGTGGTTCGAAAACGCTGCGTACCACACCAGCACTCCGTTGTACTTGAAGGCCGGCATCTTATAACTGATCGTCTCGGTAGCCTCCGGCGGCGCAGCGGACCGGATCGCGTCGCGAATTTTGCTTAACATGTCACGGGCAGGGTCCGTGAGACGGGCCAGGTACTCTTCCACCTCGTGCAGCGTGCCTTTCCCTTTGGGTGTAGGACTGTGCTTCTCGGTCCGAGTTTTTCTCATGCGTCCAATACTACAAAACCTGGCTGTGCAAGTCTAGCTATCGAGGTGTTTGAAATCAAGAACGGCGTAATTGCCACCCGCGGCGCCAAAAGGCGGCAGTGAGCAGGCCGGCGGCAAGTAGAAGGTAGACGCATGCATACTCGACGGTATGCCTGCCATTGGCGCCTCCGGTGAAGTCCAGACCCGGAACCCGGTTCAGCGGTCCGCTGTACCAAAGGGCCGTGAAAAGTGCTTCGAACGGGCGGCTGGATTTTGTCCAGACCCCAAGCGCCAGCGCCAGGCTGGGGATAAAAAGCGCGCCGGCGAACCATCCCAAAACGCCGGGATAGTTGGCCGCCACTAACAGCCTGGCGGCCACTCCTCCGCCCGTGACAACCGCAATGAGGACTCCAGCAAGCCACTCCGCAGGGAGTTGCCGGGGCAGGATTTCCGGGCAGGCGAAGACGATCTGCTCCGTGCCGTGGCGAGCTTCGCGCGCTCCCATAGCTGACCACAGGAGTACGGGCCAGATCCAGGCCGCGGTCAGCAGCGGGCCGCGCGAAACCTCAAGGGGGGCGGCACACTGCGCCACAAGAAGCCCGCCGGCCGCCGCATACCACCACCAGTGATAACCCTTCAGCGCCAGTCTTAGCTCTGCCACGAACATCTCATGAAAGCCCCGGCTCCGATGGACGGAAAGCGGCGTCAGGTGAATTAACGCGGGACTGCGAGGGGACTGGACAGATGCGGCGTCACTCCCCTCCTCTCTGAGGAGGGGGCTAAGGGGTGGTGCGGTTTTTTGCCGAGCCCGCGGCTTCGCACCAGACGGCCTGCGGCCGCGCGCCGGATCGAAACGGTCGAAGAAGAGCGTCGCCAAGAGCACGAGCGCCAGAGCTACGCCGATCCATTCCAGACGCAACCAAAGCTGCGGCAGGTCCCACCGGATTCCAGGCCAGCGAAGATTGCCGGCAACAATCGTTCTGCGGCTAAATTCAAGCTGTAGTGCGAATTCTCCGCTATATCCAGGGATAGCGGCTCTCGCCGCGCGCGTGATGCTATCCATCACCGCGAACAGGCCCGTGGGGTCGAGCCACTCCAGGCCCGTGATGACGGGCAACGCGATCATGAAGCTCCAAGTGAAGAACCATGCGACATTACCGATGCCGCCCCGAAGGATCGGCGCCGCCTCGAAAAGAACCGCGAGGGCTCCAACCACCGCCATGGTGGGAAGGGCCAGCAACAGGAAGGGAGAGAGCAGCGCCCAAAGGTCAACGTGCGGGTCTTCCGCCACCACGAATTGCATGACCACGGAAGCCAAGGCCAGCACGCCAACCTGCACACTGAGAACTGTAGAGTTGCTGAGCCACTTGCCCAGAAGGTAGACGGCGCGTGTAAGCGGCGTGGCAGCCAGAATCTCTCCCACACGGGTAGCGCGATCCCGCTCGATCGCATTTTTCACTACGTAGAAGCCGACCAACGAGATGAAGCAGGAGGCCACCATGGCCATGTTCGCGCCGATCCAGGCCGAGGTATAGACGCCCCGGTAATCGCCGAGCCGCAAGGCGATCTTTCCCGTGGCCGCGGCGTAGCCGAGGTAGACGGCGAAGAGCAGCGTCACGAGAAAACTGTACCGCCGCACCCGCTCGAGGAAATCAGCTCGAGCAATATGGTAGATGGCGCGAATGTTCACGACGCGCCTCCGAGGGAGGCTGTTGGGTTACGGCGGGCCGCGAGAGCGCTGAGATAGGCGTCCTCGAGCGTTGGCTCAACAGGGCGCGCCGACGCCGCCGGGGCGTGGTCCGCCACGACGCGGGCGTGGACTCCGTCGCTGCGGTGTGCGGTGTTGCTGACCAGATAGCTCTTACGAAGTTCGCTGAGCTCCGAACTGGGTATCACAATCTCCCATACGCGGCGATCGACCGATTGCAGGAGCGCCTCCGGGGCGCTATGCACGACGAGCCCGCCATGATCGATTAACGCAATGTCGGTCGCCACCGCTTCCACATCGGAAACGATGTGGGTCGAGAGAATCACAATGCGCTCTCCGGAAAGCTCTGAGAGCAGGTTGCGAAACCGAACGCGTTCTTCCGGGTCGAGCCCGGCGGTCGGCTCATCGACGATTAGCAACTGCGGGTCGTTCAGCAAGGCCTGGGCAATTCCCACCCGCTGCCGCATGCCTCCGGAAAATCCCCCCAGGGGACGGCGTGCGGCATCCGCGAGATTAACCAGTTCGATCAATTCGGAGATTCGCTTCCGGGCGGCGGAGGCGTCGATGCGCTTCACTGCCGCCAGGTATTCAAGAAACTCCACCGCATTCAGGTTCGGGTAGACGCCGAAGTCCTGAGGCAAATAGCCCAGTACGGACCGCACCTTGTCCGGGGACTTCGCGACATCGGCGCCGTCCCAGATCACTCGGCCCTCCGTCGCTCGCGTGACCGTTGCCAGGATTCGCATGAGAGTGGATTTGCCGGCGCCGTTCGGCCCCAGCAGACCCAACACTCCCCGGCCAAGCGTCAGACTGAATCCACGCAGCCCCCAGACCTTGCCTTTGTAGAGTTTGCCTACGCCCTCAATAATGAGCTGCATTCGCGTCTCCTGATTAGCACCTGATTATACGCGCCTTTGTACCGTCAGGTTCCGGCCGACTGGGGCTTGGCCAAGCGGCACTATGGCTGGTAGCGCTGGCCTTCAGGCCGGCACTTGCCGGCCTGAACGTCGGCGCTGCGTCCAGCATGAGACAGATTCCGGCGAGCCTTGGCATTGTGAATCGTCAACGCCGGTGTTATATTAGAATATAATCGAAAGGAATGGCGATGCACAGAACGAATCTACGCAAGGTGGGTGGATCAGTGATGCTGGCCGTGCCGCGCGCCGTCCTGGATGTCCTGCACTTGGGGCCGGGAGCAAGCGTCGGCATCAGGGTGGAGCGCGATCGGTTGGTGGTGGAGCCGCACAAGCGTCCCCGCTACACCCTGGACGAACTGCTTGCGCAATGCAACCCCAAGGCCCGGCGCACCAAAGAAGAAAGGGAATGGCTCACTGACAAACCTGTGGGCGGCGAGCTAATTTAATGCGGCGTGGCGAAATCTGGGTGGTGGGACTTGATCCGGTTGAAGGGCACGAGCAAAAGGGCCGGCGCCCGGTCTTGGTCATCTCGCCGGACGCTTTTAACCGGGTCACCAAAGTGCCCGTCGTCCTCCCGATCACCAGCGGAGGGAGTTTCGTTCGAACGGCCGGGTTTGCGGTCTCCCTAGCCGGGGCTGGCACCAGGACAACCGGAGTTATCCGCTGCGACCAGCCCCGCGCCCTGGATCTCGGCGCACGCAAGGGAAGAAGGCTGGAGCGTGTGCCGGATACTGTCATGGACGAGGTTCTGGCGAAGTTAGCGACCATTCTCGAGTGAGTCCAAAACCTGCCTCCGGCGCGCTGTGACGCCTAGCCGATTCGTATGACTTCGCCGGGGTTGATAGAGGCCAAGGCAGCTAATATGGCGGGTATGTGAGGTAGCAGGTCAACCAGGCGGTTAGACTTGGCTCGGATGATAGCGACCGAAATCGTTCGGTCCGCGAGATTTTGCTGGAAAGGCATCCCTTTGTCCATCGTTAGAAGAACCTCCCAGCCGGACCGTTCCGCAAGCACCAGCAATTCACCGTTCGCTTTGCCGGCGAGACGGGCCTGCGGCACTGTCATGCAATCGTGGGCAGTAAGATGTTTCCGGAGGTCCTTCGGCAAGCATTCGTCCAGCAGGATCTTCACCCAATCCTCGTCAAGAGCGAGTCCTTTGCGGACTCAAGTGCCTCGATAGCCATTTCGCGCGTAACAGTCGGGAATTGCTCGAGGAACTGGTCGAGAGAGTCTCCTGCTTCAAGGTAATCCAGGAGGTTCTGAAAGGGCACACGAGTACCGCGGAAACAGGGGATTCCGCCGAGAATCTCCGGGTCGCGAACGATAACGGAAGCGGCCATAAATCACCCCACCTTTAGCCGTCCATTGTAGCTCAACTGGCCCTCCGGGGGCAGGAAGAATGGGGCGGTCTGGCGCCGTGCGATTAGCGGTGGGGCTTGTCGAAGCGATCTCGGGACGGCCCTCGTGGCCGCCCTGGGCAACCATAAGGGTTGCCCCTACCACCAAGGCCACCGGCTTTTCGTTTTTCATGCCGCAGAGTTCCTATCCTCTTGCGCTCGCACTCCGCCTCACCTAACCTTGGATTTGGAGGTGGATTATGAAAAGGGCTCTCTGTTGGGCGGCTTCGATCCTGGCACTGGCGGGGCTGCCGGGGTTTGCGGCGGATCAGTCACCCCCGGACGTCGTGACCGTCACTAGCGAAATCAAGCGCGTCGTCCTGGTGCGCATGAAATACAACTCCGATCTGTTGGACGGCTTGCAGCAGGCGGTGAAAAACGAAAAGATCAAGAACGCGGTCATTCTGAGCGGTGTCGGATCAGTTACCCGATATCACGTTCATGCCGTGAGCAACACCACCCTTCCGGCAAAGCTGGCCTATACCGAGCGTGCAGCCCCCATGGATCTGATCGCCGTCAATGGGTACGTGCTGGGCGGCCGGATTCACGCCCACATCACTATGACGGACGACCAGAAGGCTTTCGGCGGACACGTGCACGAGGGAACCACCGTTTTCACCTTCGCCATTGTTACATTGGGCGTCCTCGACGACAACGCCGACCTCAGCCGTTTCGATGACTCGGGTTGGCGATTAGCCGGCCGCTGATCGTCGGCGCTTAGCCGGACCCGCCGAGTGATCTGCCAGCCTGGGGCGGTCACCAGAGGGTAGTTACCAGTTGGGCCTCACCGATAGTGGCATCCTTGGTTAACAGCGTAATGCTGTCTCCAAGGGACTGAATGTGGAGCGCACAGCCGACAATCAACCGGTCATGCATCTCGGGCAACACTGTGGCCTTAAAACTCTCCTGAAATACCTCCCAGGTCAAGGGGAAGATCGAAATGCGAGGGTCAGAAAGAACTGATCTGAGCAGATCGGGTACTTCGGGGATAGACGTGCGTCCGTGCTCAACAATGTAGGCTGCTTCGGCGAGCGCAATGATAGGCAAGACGAGGCTACTGAGCGGGTCGTCGATAACTCGTTTAGCGTTCGCCCCAAGGCGTGGATTACCCTCCAAGTGCCACACTACTGCGTGTGTATCGAGAACGTATTTATGGGCCATTCATCTCTCGGTCCTGCGGCCGCCACTCTGCGATGGTGAAATCCTCCTCCTTCGACATTTTTCCGTCTCGGAATTCGCCGTAGGTAAGTAGCCGCGATTCGGCTGGCCGACCCGTCGTGATCAGGGTGTCAACAACGATGCGGATCAGCTTCAACCGCTCCTGGGGAGAGAGGTCCTGAATCTCGGCGACGATCTTCTCAACGCTCGTCTGTCCCATAAACCACCTTCAGGCCAATGCAATTTAAGAGCCCTGCGCATTCCTCAATTATCCTACCGCATTTGCCGAGGCCACTCAACATAGGGTTGTCGTTCACGGGCGGACATGCCAGGTTTTGGTACGCCCGGCACAAGGCAGAAGAGATAGCGAGGCATGGCACGCGCTCCGTAACGTTCGGCTCTTTATACGCCTTCGTGATGAGCATTACAAGCGAGAGAGAGTCATTTTCTGTTCATCGATAGGAGTGGAGTTCGGGGCCGACCGCATTGGAGAAATTGTAATTGCCGCGGCGGTCGTCGTTAATCGTCCAGAACATGGCGCCGATCAAGCTGGGGTACCCGCCGGGTGCGTGCAACTTGTACTGGGTTCCTGCGGGAGCCCTGCCGGTGATGAGGTAGTCCATCGCCTCGGTAACTTCGGTTGGCGTCGCGTCCCCGGTGAGGAAACCGACGGCTATCTTGTTGGCGGGCAGAGGTGGAAAGAACTCTTCGCCCCCAACGTTGAACCCTTGCAGCAGAAGTTCGGTCATGGCGGCGTGATAATTCACTGTGCCGGGCTGATAGATTTCACCATCCAGGCCTTCCAGAGGCGGTGTGTTGTAATCCTGCACATCAATGAAGGAGAGAATATCGCGGATGGCATAGGTGATGGGCAAATAAGAGCCGAACTGGCCTCCGTAGCTTGGGTAAGCGGAGGGAATCTGAGTCCCTTCCGGCACCAGGCTGATCATGAAGCCAGGCCCGAAATGGTCGCGCAACTGGCGCAGGCCGGCGATGAGATTCACGACGGATGGCGTGGTGGGATTCTTGAAGTTCGTATCTCCGGGGGCGAGGTTGAGAGACGGGCTCTCGAAGTCTAGATCGATGCCGTCGAAGCCGTAATCGGCGACGATGCGCGTGACCGAGGAAACGAAATTCGAAACGCTCTGCGGGCCGTCGAGCGAGACGTACACGCCGCCGCCGCCGAGCGAGATCATCACTTTCTTCCCTTGGCTCTTCAGGTAGGCGATGTCGGCTTTGAACTGCTCGGTTTGGTAGCCGCCGGGCGTGTGGAACGTCAGGGTCCCTTCCGGCGCATTCTTTTCCGGCGTGGCAAAAGCAACGATGATTACGTCCCACTGCGGCGAGATCGCGCGGAGCGGCAAACCGGATCCAGGACCGCCATAGCCGGCCCAGTATCCAATCAGCCAATGGCCGTTCGGCGAGCTGCTCATCGGGGCTGGACTAGCGGTGGGCTGGGGGGACCCGCCACGCCACCTGCCGCGCGCCGGGCACGGTTTGGCAGGCTCAGCAAGTGCTTGCGCATCGGGAAAGCTGTAGGCTTTGCCGAGTCCTTCCGCGCCGCCGGTGTACCAGGGAAGCAGGGCAACGTTCTGAAGGTGATAAACCGCTTGACGTGCCCTGGCGACGAAGGCTTTCGAGGCGGGAAAATTGTTCTTGGGATTCGTGTCGGGGGGCTCGAGAAGGAAATACGCGCTGGCGTCGCGCGTGCCTCCGCAGGCGCCCTGGTCGCCCGGCCGCATTGAGGCGGGACGCAGCCATCCGGGAAAGGCGTTGCCCGGACCTTTCGTGCTGTCGCCTCCCAGCAGCGGATCGTGCAGCGGATCGTTGATGAACTCGCCGAGTTGCTGGGTGAGCGGCTGCACGTCGGCGTCTTCGACAACGGGTGGGGCGGCGCTGAGATACGAACCAAGCACGAAGGAATTACCTGTAGCGGAATCGACGCCGTGCGTTCCCCACGAGCAGCACTCCGTGGCATCAGCGTCAGCGTAGTAGGTCGTGTTGTGCGTCACGGCAATGACGAGCTTGCCTTCCTGCTTGGGAATCTGCCGGAAGAGTTCTTTTTGCAGGAACATGACGTCCACGACGGCGAATGATGCGCCGCTCTGCTTCGAGGTGAGAACATAGCCGTAACCGGCGGGAACGGCGATCTTCACCGGATTCACTTCCGGCTTGGCCAGCAGCGTGTGCCACCCGCTTGCCGAGGGGAAGGTGGTGCGCAGCATCGCGTCCGCATATTGCGTATTGCCGCCGGAGGGAAAGTCAAACTTGGAGAAGATGGGCGAGCCAACCAGGCCCGGTACGTCTTGGGCTGCGTCCATGACGAAAGGCTTGCCGCCGGCCATTCGAGTCTCGAAGGAGAGCGCGATAGGAACGAGCACCGTGGGAATCTCGGTGACGCCGCCTTGCGACGGGTCGCGTCCGGCCAAAGTGTAGGTGCCCGTGCCGACCGTGCGCTGGAACGTGGGCACCGTTCCCTGTGCGCGCGCCAAAGGCAGCGGCAGGGCGAGGAGAAAGAGTAAGGTGAGGGATTTAATTCGCATATCCTGGACTCGCAGTGGATGTGGTGCGGGCGTCTCGCCCGCGCTAGGCAGTGTATTCCACGCGTGGCCGCCACGGCAACTGGGTCTCGAAGAGTGTAGGGGGGCGGCAATGGCTAACGGCGGCGGTCATCGGGGGGCTTCCTTACGCTACATCGCCTCCTGCGGCTGCACCGGCACGATCTGCGCCACGCGTGCCATGACTTTCTTGTTTTGGGCCGCCTTCTTCAGGTCGTAATCGGCTTGGAGGCGCATCCAGAACTCGGGAGTGCTGCCCAGTAGGCGCGAGAGCTTCAGGCACATGGTTGCGGACAGGGGCTTCCGCTCGGCCAGGATGTCATGAACCATCTGGCGCGACACGCCGAGTGCTTTCGCCGCAGCCGTCACCGTCAGACCAACCTCAGGAAGGATATCTTCGCGGAGAATTTCGCCAGGATGTACAGGTGGTAGTCCATTTCTACGGTCCATTGTTTCCTCCCTAATGGTAGTCTACCTTGGAAAGCAGGCCTGCGCTACGCTTTGACAGCCCAGTGCAGGCCTATGCCGCCCAAAACATAAGAGTGTGCGTCGACAGGCGCATACCCCATTCGCTTCAACAAAAGAGAGAAATCACCGATCGTAGTGAAACCTCGCAGGGAATTCGGAATATAGGTGTACAGGCGAGGACGGCCGTGCAGCAGCAAGCCCCAGAAAGCGCCCTGGGCGTAGAGATAGCCGAGATAGAGAGCGCGCCAAAGTCGATGGGCGGGCAGAAAGAAATCCAGGCTCACCAGCATGCCGCCCCGCCGGGTGACGCGGCGAATCTCTTGAATCGCGGCGTTCAAGTCGGGGAAGTTGCGCAGGCCGTAGCCAACAAAAACGCAATCGAAGAGGCCGTCGGGGAAGGGAAGGACCACAGCATCGGCGCAGATCGCCTTACAACCGCACCGCCCTCGCGCCGTCTCCAGCATCGCTCGGGTGATGTCGGCGGCGACGGCCGTTGCGGTCGGCAGCGATTGCAGAACGAGTTGAGAAAAGTCGCCGGTGCCGCACGCCAGATCCAAGACCAACGCGCCGCCCGGCAACGCCGCCTTGCGGACAGCAGTCCGCTTCCATCGACGATCCATACCGTAAGAGAAGACGCTGGTGACAAAGTTGTACCGAGGAGCGATAGCTCCGAACATCTGGCGCATCAGTCGCCGGTCAAACTTTTCCGGGGGCACTATCATGGGGTACAGAAATCGTACCATTGTTGCGCCGGCGATGTCGCAGTCATTCCCGCGAAAGCGAGAATCCATTGGCCCTTAGACTAACAATGGATCCCCGCCTTCGCGGGGATGACGGATTCCGCGCGAGCGTGAGGCGGGGGAATCGACCCCTCACCCGTCACGCTTCCCGATGAAGTGCATCGGGACAGCGCGACACCCTCTCCCCACGGGAGAAAGCTGTTACGCTACATTGGTTTGCTGAAAGCTGATAGCTGACGGCTGACCGCTTATGGCGCGATTCGCGTACCCGCCATGCCCTGCAACGCTTCGGGAATGTTTTCGGGAGAAGTGATGATGACCAGCTTGCCTCCGCGCTCGAGGTAAGCCAGCGCGGCCTCGATTTTCGGCCCCATGCTGCCGGGAGGGAACTGGCCTGCGCTGAGGTAGCCGCGAGCCTCGCCGGCGCTCAGCCCTTCGAGTTGTTGCTGGTTGACTGTGCCGTAGTTCAAGGCCACTTGCGCGACGCCGGTGGAAATCAGAAACAACTCCGCTTCCAGTTCCCATGCCAGCAAGGCCGAGGCGCGGTCCTTGTCGATCACGGCCTCGATTCCCACCAGCCGCTCGCGCCGGAACACGACCGGGATTCCTCCTCCGCCGCAGGCAATCACCAGCGCGTCGCTTTGGAGCGCTGCTTGAATGGCGGGCAGTTCCATGATCTCTTTCGGCTCAGGAGAGGGCACCACGCGGCGATATCCGCGGCACGCATCTTGCACCATTTGCCAGCCCAGCGTGCGGTGGCGGCGCTCGGCTTCTTCCTGGTTGTAGAACGGGCCGACGGGCTTGCTGGGTTTGCGGAAGGCGGGATCTCGGGGCGAGACCAACACCTCAGTGACCATCGTCACCACGGGCCGCCGCAGGCCGCGGCGCGACAGGGTTTCCTGCAGCATCTGCTGCAACAGGTATCCGATGCTCCCCTGGGTCTCCGCCACGCAGGCATCCATGGGCAGCGGTTCCACCTGGCCGGCGGCGAATTCCGAACGCAGCATGGCGTCGCCCACCTGCGGCCCGTTGCCGTGGGTGACCACCGTGCGGTAACCGGCGGAGAGCACCGCGGCGATGCCCTCACAGGTGGTCTGGAGGTTCGACCGTTGTTCCTCGAGTGTGCCCCTCTCGCCGGGTCTGATCAGGGAGTTGCCGCCAATGGCGACGACTGCGGTGGGCATAGCCGTCTCTCAACAGAGCAGTGCCGCCAGCATTGCCTTTTGAATGTGCAGGCGGTTCTCGGCCTGGTCATAGACAATGGAACGAGGTGAATCCATGACTTCGTCCGTCACTTCCTGGCCGCGGCGCGCCGGCAGGCAGTGCATGAAAAGCACTTGAGGCCCCGCGTTGCGCAGCAGTTCGGAGTTTACCTGGTAAGGGCGAAAGACGCGCATACGCGTGTCGGCTTCGTCCTCCTGGCCCATGCTGATCCAAACATCGGTGTAGACCGCGTCCGCGCCCGCCACAGCTTCCAGGGCATCGTGAGTGAGCGTGATGTCCCCGCCTTCGCGTTTGGCGTCGGCCACGACGGAGCGATCCGGTTCGTAGCCCGCCGGCGTGGCGATGCGCATGCGCACGCCCAGCCTTGCGGCGCCATAGATGAGGGAATGAGCCACATTGTTGCCGTCGCCCACCCAGGCGAGGGTTTTCCCCTCCAGGGGGCCTTTGCGTTCGAGCAGCGTAAAGTAGTCGGCCAGCGCCTGGCAAGGATGCTCGAAGTTCGAGAGAGCATTGATGACCGGGATCGAAGCGTGGGCGGCAAACTCCATCACGGTTTGATGGGCGAAGGCGCGGATCGCCACCGTATCCACCCAGCGCGAGAGATTCTGCGCCACGTCTTTCACCGACTCGCGCTTCCCCAACCCCACATCCTGCGGGCCGAGGTAAAGCGCCTTCCCGCCCAGTTGCTCCATGCCGACCTCGAAGGTCACCCGCGTCCGCAGGCTGGGCTTCTCAAAAAGCATCGCCAGGGTCTTGCCCTCGAGCGCGTGCTTGAAACGCCCCGGTTGGGCCTTCACCACCTTGCCCAGCTTGAGCAGGTACTCAGTCTCCCCGGGAGCCAGATCGTGCAACGAGACCACGTGCCGATGGGCGAGCGTGGAAGGCCGTGCAGGCAATGGGGTCTCCTTATTAGCCCGGGTTACAACCTTGAGTCTGCGCATGGATGAGTCCTTTCTTTCCCTTTGACCATCGTTGTGCCGAAGGCACCTTGGAGTGCGGCGGCATGACGCCGCCTTCGGATCGACGCGGCGCCCGCACTCACCCGAGGCGCCAGTGCTGCAACTCGGTCATTGACCCTCCGCTTCAGCAGAGAATTCGGTCCCCGTACTTCGAAGGCGGCGTCAAGCCGCCGCACTCCAAGGCGCTTCGCGCTTTATTGCTTTCCGCGAAGCGCGGGCGAGACGCCCGCACCACAACTCCTTCACGCCGACTTCGCCTTCCTGGGCGACGCCGCGTGCGCCGCAAATTCCGCAATCATCTCGGCGAAGCCGGGCTTGGTTCGTTCCACAACCTCGTATCCGATTCGCAGGCTCGGTTTGTTCAAATGTAAGAGCCGAGTAAGATCCACCGGAGTCGCCACCAGAACCAGATCGCAGGGAGTACGGTTGATGGTTTCTTCCAGTTCATGGCGCTGCGTTTCGCTGTAGCCCATCGCCGGTAGCAGGCACTTCAGATGCGGGAAGCGTTCGAAAGTAGAACGGATCGATCCGACCGCATACGGCTTGGGGTCGGCTTGGTCGGCGGCGCCGTACTTTTGCGCGGCCACCACTCCCGCGCCGAAGGCCATCTCCCCGTGGGTCAGCGTCGGCCCATCCTCCACCACCAGCACGCGCCGTCCTTTGATCCGTTCCGGTTCCGCCGCCGTCACCCGGCATTCCGTTTCGATCACCACCGCGCCGGGGTTGATTTTCCGTATGTTCGACCGCACCGCTTCAATGGCTTCCGGGCTCGCCGTATCGACTTTGTTGATCACCAGCACTTCCGCGCGGCGGAAATTCACTTCCCCGGGGTAATAACTCAGCTCGTGCCCGGCACGGTGAGGATCGACGACCACGATCTCCAGGTCGGAGCAATAGAACGGCGTATCGTTGTTGCCGCCATCCCAGAGGATCACGTCGGCTTCCCCTTCCGCCTGGCGGAGAATCGCTTCGTAATCCACGCCTGCATACACAACCGCGTTTTGCCGGAGGTGAGGCTCGTATTCCTCCATCTCCTCGATCGTGCAGCCGTACCTTTCCATGTCCTCCAGGGTGGCAAAGCGCTCCAGGCGCTCAGCGGCCAGATCGCCGTAAGGCATGGGATGGCGGACCACCACCGGCCTCAAGCCCTGGGCGCGCAATTCCTGCACCACGCGCCGCGAAACCGGACTCTTGCCGCAGCCGGTGCGCACCGCACAGACGGAGACCACCGGCACCTGCGCGGCCAACTGTGTGCGTTCCGTCCCCAGCAGCCAGAAATCGGCCCCCGCCGCCACGGCCCGCGACGCCAGATGCATCACCGTTTGGTGCGAAACATCGCTGTAAGAAAAAACCACCGCGTCCACACCATATTTGTGAATCGTGCTTTCCAACTCGCCTTCCGGGACGATCGGAATCCCGTCAGGATAGAGCTTTCCCGCCAGTCCCGCGGGATAAGCCCGGTTCTCGATGTTGGGTATTTGCGTGGCCGTGAACGCCACCACCCGGTAGGCGGGGTCGTCACGGAACACCACGTTGAAATTGTGGAAGTCCCTGCCTGCTGCACCGAGAATGAGTACCTTTTTCATGGCCTGTGCCTCAAATTGCAGTGACGAGTGACAAGTGACGAGTGACGAGACTACCTCCATGGCATCGAACCGCCTTCACCATGAGAATCGCATGGAGCAAGAGGCGGGCCAAGTCTGTAACATTCGCCGAATCGGTAGCGTAACTTGTTAGTTTTAAACGCGTTAGAGGTGTAGAGGGGATAGGGTCTAAAGAGTCTATGATGAGATTTGGGGGTTATTACACTGTTTCTTTATGTCCCCAACTCATTGGATGTAGAACTGGTAGCGCAGAGTCCCTGGCTTTGGGATTCTGCGGTTCTTCCAACCAGCCACAACGCGTCATCTGCCAGATTATGTTCACAGTGGTGGAAGCTGGCGGAGAAACACGGAGTCGGCGCACATCCGCGCTATGGCTGACGGCTGGGTGAGCTTTGCGGAGCGATTTCACGCCGCGTGATGTCGCGGGCTGCCAACACCAAGTCTTGAAAACCCCGGGCCTCGAAAGGCGAGCTTGCCCCGGCTCGCTCCTTCAGTTCCGGCAAGAGTTCGGTGAGACGCTCATAAGCCTGTTCCATTTCTCGTGTCGTGGGCTGAGACTTGAGCCGGACGAAGGCATTGCACGGTTGCGTAAAGACGCCGCGCGCGTTGCCATTGTGGATATAGACGTCGGTGCCGCTGATGTCGCTGAGGGATTTCTCAGCTCGCCGCGGCATAGCTTCGAAGACAAACCACGTGTGGTTCGGCCGCTTCAGCTTTTGCCACGAGACCGCGAGCCCGAGCTCGAACGGCATGTTGAAGCGCGGGGTTGTGGGCGGGCGGCGGTCAAGCTCCACGCGGGAAAGGTCGTGCAGGGAATAGGCGCAGCTCCGGATCAGGGCCAGGATCCGGTCCAGTCGCCTCTCCCCACCTGGGATTTCCAGCGTGGCGCGAGGCATTAAGCCGAAGGAGCTGACACCCGCAATATAAGCCAAGTACAAGTTGGTAAAAGACGAGTCGTAGGGGATGTTGAGAAAGAGACTTTCCTTTGCACGCGGCAAGTCTTTAATGGTGCCGGCCGTTTCGCGGCCGCGCACTCTCCCGCTTGCTCCCGGACCGCCGATTAAGAACACGACCGTCCCCGTGCGCCTTGTACTGCTTTTCTACCAAACGCTCGATTTCCTTCCCACGCTCCGCCGAGACCCCTAGCGTCTTGGCAACTTTACGCATGGACGGGAACGGCGTTTCGATTACGACTGCCACGGTAAGACCTCCCAACTGCTCCAAGTTTATAAGTTTCGGCCCGCTGGGACAAGTAGATTCGTGTGAGCTTATATCACTCCCAAAGTCCTGGATCGGCAAGGGCCAAAAGCGGCTCTGCTGGCCTTTGGCCTAAATATGCACGTTCTTGCATATATGTGTCAAAATGCTACATCTGCGGGCCTGATTTTCACAATGTGAAAACTCCTCGTCTCGCCAATCCCTTGATTCCATTGCCATAGAGATTTACTTTTGCATTATTCTCAGCTTTTCCCACTCTCTCATTTTCATCTGATAGCCTGGAAGATGGGGATTATGTCTGATGGCATAAGGTCATCGGCTCCTGGACGGGGAGAGTAGACTGGTGTTGTGAGTAAACCAGGAACTCTCAGCGAGGAGGAGCCGAGACATGATCATTATAGGCTGTGATTTGCATACGCGT
>Ga0326728_10005534_pt1 | contig 35245 bp, 16 predicted proteins | sample MB3enrmetagenome_FD_207602 | JGI IMG/M metagenome (GOLD analysis project Ga0326728, IMG submission 207602) | Lab enriched peat soil microbial communities from McLean, Ithaca, NY, United States - MB31MN | ecosystem: Environmental > Terrestrial > Soil > Wetlands > Peat | place: USA: New York...
AAACGCATTTCAAGGCCATATGCTGGCTCCAGGTTGTAACGAAGAAAATCTTGCCGGGCGAGCTCTTATTGATTGACGTAAACGTGCCCTCCACCTCGGGCCGGTATCTGGTAGGTTCTACCGGTTTCGGGTTGCGGAGAGCGGGGCATCACCTCGGCGTAATAAAAGCGACAATAAGTCTCGCCTGCGAACGCCAGGAGAGCTGTAACAAGCAAAAGGCCGTACGCGGCCATTTTGAAAAGTTTGCTTTTGGCAAGGCCGTCAATCAGCGACACGAGCATTTCCTCCCGACAAATGGCTTGAATTAGGAAACCGTAGCAGCGAAGGTCCGTTGGGGGCAAATTGTACGGACAGCAGCCGGCCTTCTGGCCGATAGCCGAAGGCCGACGGCCGACAGCCGGCAGCAACATATTTGCGAACCAATTTCAGGCCCATTCGCATCCATTGTAGGTAGTTGCTTCAGGCCATGCAGGGCCGGCCTTGGCCAATGCTATCGGCGGGCCGGAGTTCCCCACCTTCTCCGGGGGCGGGAAGAATTTCTACGAAAGGAAGTATGGCAATGGCTACGACTGATGTACCGGTGGTGGCGCACCAAGGAGATCGCCTGCGCGACCAGGACCGCCGGATTGTCAACGACATGAGTATCCAGGTGGCGACGGTAAACGGCAGCGGTTCGCAATCCGCCAATATGGTGCTGTTGCGCACGATTTTCCAAATGGGAGTGCCGGTTTCCGGCAAGAACCTGTTTCCTTCCAATATTGCCGGCTTACCGACCTGGTATACAATCCGGGCCAACCGCCGCGGCTACATCGCCCGCAAAAAAGAAATTGATTTCCTGATTGCCATGAACCCGGAGTCCGCGCGCGAGGATGTGTTGTCGTTGGCGCCGGGTTCGGCCGTGCTCTATGACGAGCCGCTTAACCTGAATGCGTTACGCGAGGATCTCCACTTTTATGCGGTGCCCTTCGACAAACTCGTAGCGCCGGTGTGCAGTGAAGCCAAACTGCGCAAGCTCGTCAAAAACATGATTTACGTGGGCGTGACCGGCCATTTGCTGGGGCTGGACATGGAGCAGGCGGAGAAGGCCGTGCGCAAACAGTTTGGCCGGAAAGTGAAAGCCGCCGACCTCAATGCAGCTGCGGTACGAGCCGGTTACGACTATGCCCGATCGGCGCTGGTGAAGGACGATCCCTACTGGGTCGAGCCCATGGACAAGACGCGAGGCATGATTATTATCGACGGGAATTCGGCCGCTGCGCTGGGCGCCGTTTTTAACGGTGTGACCGTCGTTGCCTGGTATCCGATTACGCCGTCATCCACGGTATGCGAGGCCATGATCGAGTACCTCAAGCAATACCGCATTGGGCCTGACGGTAAGGCGACGTTTGCCGTGGTGCAGGCCGAAGATGAGCTGGCGGCCGTGGGCATGGTAATTGGGGCCAGTTGGGCGGGAGCGCGGGCCATGACCGCCACCTCCGGTCCGGGTATCTCGCTGATGGCGGAGTTTACCGGCCTTGCCTATTACGCCGAAGTGCCGGCCGTGATCTGGGACATACAAAGGGTGGGGCCCTCGACCGGGCTCCCGACCCGCACCTCGCAAGGCGACGTATTCAAGAACGCTTACCTTTCACATGGCGACGCCAAACATATCCTGCTCTTTCCCTCGTCGGTTTCCGAATGCTTCGATTTTGCCGGTGATGCCTTCAATCTTGCGGAACGTTTCCAGACGCCGGTATTTGTAATGTCGGACCTCGACCTGGGCATGAACAACTGGATGAGCGATCCGTTTACGTATCCGGAAAAGCCCATGGACCGAGGAAAAGTCTTAAGCAAGCAGGACCTGGAGCGTCTGGGCACGTTTGCCCGCTACAAGGATGTGGACGACGATGGCATCGGCTGGCGCACGCTGCCGGGCACCGACCATCCCGCCGCCGCCTATTTCACCCGCGGTACCGGCCACAATGAGGAAGCGAAATACAGCGAGCGTCCCGAGGAGTTTGAGAATAATCTCGATCGCTTATTGAAGAAATTGGAGACCGCCAAGCGGCAGGTGCCGCCGCCCATCGTCGAGGGCGCGGGTGCTTCCGTGGGAATTATCGCTTATGGCACCACCCATTGGGCCATCGTCGAGAGCCGCGACCAGCTGGCGGCGGAGCACAAGTTGGCCACCGATTATTTGCGGGTGCGCGCCTTCCCCTTCTCGCAGGAGGTGGAAGACTTTATTCGCCGCCACGACCGCGTGTATGTGGTGGAACAGAACCGCGACCGGCAGCTGCTGAGCATGTTGAAAATTGAATTGCCGGCGGAGCTGGCGCCGAAACTGCGCAGCGTGGCCCATATCAACGGGCTGCCCCTGGACGCGCGTTCCGTAACCGAAGAAATCATGCAGAAGGAGAGCGAGTAATGGCTACGACCGCAACCCCGCCACCGAAGACGAACCGCATTGGACTGACCGTGCTGGACTACAAGGGCGCCAAGAGTACGCTCTGCGCCGGTTGCGGCCACAATGCCATTTCCGAGCGCATTGTCGATGCCATGTTCGAGATGGGCATCAAGCCGGAACAGGTGATCAAGCCTTCCGGCATCGGATGCTCCTCGAAAAGCCCGGCGTATTTCATGAGCCGCTCGCACAGCTTCAACGCGGTGCACGGACGCATGCCGTCCGTGGGGACCGGCGCGTTGCTGGCCAACCGTAAACTGATCTGTCTGGGCGTGAGCGGAGACGGCGATACCGCCTCCATCGGGATCGGCCAGTTCGTGCACACCATGCGGCGTAATTTACCCATCATTTACATCATCGAAGACAATGGCGTTTACGGTCTCACCAAAGGCCAGTTCTCCGCCACCGCCGATGTCGGTTCCAAGCTGAAAACCGGAGTGGTCAATGAACTGCCGCCGATCGACACGTGCGCATTGGCGATCCAGTTGGGCGCCACCTTTGTAGGCCGCTCGTTTTCCGGCGACAAAAAACAGTTGTTGACCATGTTGAAAGCCGCCCTCTCCCACAAGGGGACGGTCATGCTGGATGTCGTCTCGCCCTGTGTTACGTTCAACGACCACGAGGGTTCCACGAAGTCGTACAAGTTCATGAAAGACCACGACGAGCCCATCACGGACGTGACCTTTGTCCCGTCTTTTGAGGAGATCGAGGTGGACTACGAACCGGGAGAGGTGTTTGAAGCGACCATGCACGACGGTTCCCGGCTGCGCCTGCGCAAACTCGAGGCCGATTACGACCCCAGCAGTAAAGGAATGGCGCTGAAGAGATTGGCCGAAGCGAAAGATCAGGAGGAAGTGCTGACCGGCCTGTTCTACGTCGATCCGCAAGCGCCCAATTTCATGGATCTGCTGAATGTCACCGATGAGCCGCTCGCTACCTTAGCCCCGGAGCTGGTTCGGCCGCCACGCTCGGCGCTCGAGGAAGCGATGGAGTATTTAAGATAATGGGAAGTTTTCGCCGCAGCCGTTCCTGATTTACCACCGGCGAGTCAGGGTAAGGTAATTCCGCTGATAAGGGTTCCGACGGCCGTCCCGCGGTCCCTCCTCCACCCGTCATTGAACATACACCTATAGTCCTATCTAGCTTATTTAAAGTGTGTTACGCGCGATTCCCAAAATGGGAATCGCGCGAATGGGATTTGCGTGGGGCGCAATAATATGTTGCTGAAACCATAAGGGAATTCTGCTACTCTGGCAATCGAAGATGGGGCAGTATAGTGCAAGCTTACGAAAGGCCAATACGGATTATGTCCTATGGTTCAGTCTATTGTTAAAAATTGCTTGATCTAAGGACCATATCCAAAGACCTTAGGCGTAAGCCGTTTGCGTAAGACTTAGGCATGCATACGGCGTCTAGTTGTCCAGGGCCCCAGTAGGCAAACTTAAGCAGTGAAGGCGTTCCCAGGCGCGTTTGGAGCGTGGCTGTGTGGATCGGAGATCCGTTTTCCGAAGCGCTCACTGGTGTGTGTGTTCCTGAACGATTCGTTCAGACGCCAATGGAGGCAGAATATGTTGTCTCAAAGCAGCTGTGGAGTCGTTTCGCGCGTTCGTCTTGTGGCGTTGTTGGCATTGGTCGGGCTGATGGCTTGTGGCGGCCTCTATGCGCAAAGCTCATCTGTCTCCCTGCCGCAAGTGACGAGCGGAACTTGGGCGACGGCCGGACAAATGTCTCAGGCTCGCACGGGCGCGGCGTCGGCGGTATTGCATGACGGCAGCCTGCTGGTGGCTGGCGGAACGGATGCCTCGGGCAACGTGCTGGCCACGGTGGAGATTTATGGCGCGACGGGAGCGTTCCAGGTGGCGCCGCCGATGCAGGTTGCGCGCACGGGGCACACGGCTACGTGGCTGCTCAGCGGATATGTGCTGGTTGCCGGCGGCACCACGACCGGCGGGGCCATCGTTAGTTCCGCCGAGATTTATGATCCGGTGGCGAAGCAGTGGACGTTGTTGCCGAACATGAGCAACGCCCGTGCGGGGCACACGGCCACCGCGCTGCCCAATGGCGACGTATTGATGGCCGGAGGCCAGAATGCCAGCGGCCCGCTTGCCAGTTTGGAAGTTTTCCACGCTGCGACCCGGCAGTTCAGTCCGGCGCGCAACCCGCTGGCTACGGCGCGTAAGGCGCAAGCGGCAACAGCGCTGAACGATGGCCGCGTGCTTGTCGTAGGCGGCACGGACGCGAATGGAGCCACGCTGGGCTCCACGGAAATTTATGATCCCAAATCCGGAGGAGTGACGGCGGGACCGTTGCTGACCACTCCGCGGGCTTCGGCTACGGCCACGACCCTGCTTGACGGCACGGTGCTGATCGCGGCCGGCAGTTATCCGGAAGGGGCGATTGCCAACAACGGCATAGCCGAATTGCAGACCGCCGAAATTTTTGATCCGGTGGCGGGTGCGATCACGCCCCTGGCGCTCAAACTGATGAATGCGCGCAGCGGGCAACTGGCTGTTCTGCTGCCCCACAATAACAATGTGCTGCTCGACGGCGGCGTTTTCGCGGGCGCGGATTTAGCGCAGGCCGAACTCTACGCGCCCTGGACGCAGGCGTTCTCGGCAACGGGCTCGATGGGCGCGGCGCGCTCGCAGGCGGTAGGCGGAGCTTTGTCCCCGCTGGCCGAGGGCTTGTTCCTGGTGGCGGGCGGCAGTGATTTGGCAAGCGCCGAATTGTACGGCTTTCCGACGGTCAAGACGGACCAGGGAGATTATGCTCCGGGAACGCCGGTCAACATCACCGGTTCCGGTTGGCAGCCGGGCGAAACCGTGAGTTTGTATCTTCGCGAATCGCCGCTGGTCGATACTCCCCCGGTGATAAGCGTCAGTGCTGATGGAAGCGGGAACATCAGCAACAGCACATTTGCTCCCAACCATAACGATGTGGGAGTGCACTTTTATCTGACGGCCGCGGGCGCCCAGTCGCAGGCGCAGGCACAGACGATGTTCTCCGACGGCCTGCCGCCCTTTATTTCGATTGACTGCGAACCGGATCCGGTGGCGCTCAACAGCCCTACCTCATGCGCGGTCTCGTTGGTGGGTAACGGAACGTGTGTACCTGCCGACGGTACAGTGATCACCTGGTCCGCCACGGCGGGCAGCCTCAGCGCACCGACGTGCACCCTGAGCGGTCTCGGTTGCGCCGTAAACTTCACCCCGACGGGAACGACGGAGTCGGTTTCCGCAACCTATCCGGATACCACCGGCTGCTTGTCGCAAACGGCCACCGTGCAGCCGGGTTTGCAAGCGGCGCTATCGGTGATCTGCACCGAAGTTCCCTATGACGGGAATCCGCATTCCTGCACGGGCGTGGCCACGGGCGCGGGCGGTGCGGCGGTAAGCGGGACCTGGAGCTTTAGTCCGGCCAGTGCGACCAATGCGGGCAGCTATCCGGTAACGGGCACGTTCATCAGCAGCGATCCCAACTATGCCGGCGGGACGGCCAGCGGCGTACTGACCATTGACCCGGCCACGCCGGCTTTAACGGTGTTGTGCCCCGTGGTCAATTACACCGGCTACGCGCACACTTGCTGGGGTACGGCCACCGGCGTGGGAGGCGCGGCGGTTAACGGCTGGTTTAGCCTCTTCAGCCCGGCCAGCGAAACCAATGCCGGTACTTACCCGGTGACTGGTACATTCAGCAGTTACGACCCGAATTACGCCTCTGGCGGGACGGCGGTCGGCACGTTGACGATCAATCCGCTGCCACCCACCCTGGCGTTGACCTGCCCCAAGGTCCAATATGACGGGAATCCGCACAGCTGCACTGGCGGCACGGCGATTGGCGTGGGCGCAGGCTACGAGATCGTCAACGGATCCTGGAGCTTCAGCCCGGCCAGCGAAACCAATGCGGGCTGCTACCCGGAAATCGGCACGTTTGCCACGAGCGATCCGAACTTCGTGAGTGGCGGGACTAGCGGCGGTACTCTGGTAATTACGAAGGCCACACCGACGGTGACGGTGATCTGCCCCGCCGTCAACTACGATGGCAAACCACACTCCTGCACGGCTACCGCGACGGGCATAGGTGGAGCTGCGGTCAGTGGCTCGTTCACCTTCAGCCCAGGCAGCGAGACTGCCGTCGGCAGTTATCCGGAGACGGCCACGTTCACCAGCAGCGACTCAAACTATACCAATGGTTCCGGTTCCGGCACCTTGGTCATCAATGCTGCGCCGGGCAATGTGACCGCCACGTTCAGCACTACGGCGGTGACCTTCCCCGGTTCGATTATGGTGGCCCAGCCGTCGGCGGCGCAGTATGTGCTGATCACCAACACCGGAACGGCGTTGCTCCAGGTGAGCGGGGTGACCCTTGGCGGAGCTAACCCGGGAGACTTCGCGGTGACCAATCAGGCCGGTACTTGCACCACCGGAGCAACCCTGGTCAATCATGCGGATTGCAACCTGAGGGTAATCTTCACTCCCACTGCCATCGGCACACGATCAGCAATCCTGTACATCTACGACAACCTGCCGGGATCGCCGCAACAGGTGACGCTGAGCGGAACGGCAATCTCGGGAGCGCAGCTCACGCTTAGCGCTACCACGCTTTCCTTCCCCACCACGCCGGTAGGTTCGACGGCGGCAACTCAGTACTTAACGCTTAAGAGCACGGGGTATACGAATGTGATCGTGTCCAGTGTGAATCTCAGTGACCCGAGCGACTTCGTCCTGAGCGATCAGGCTGGCACGTGTACATCTGCGCCATCGACGACCTTGGTTCCGGGAGCGGACTGCAATATTAGAGTGCAGTTCCATCCGAAGACCACGGGCCCTATTAGTGCAACCGTGACCATTGTCGACAACACGCCTTCGTCGCCACATATCGTGACGCTGAACGGCGCGGGCGAATAATGGAAAAGGGGTGGCGGGGAATTCCGCGTACACCCCAATTTGCTGAGACAAAAGGCGCGATCTTACGGCCGCGCCTTTCGTCTTGTGCGGGACTTTCTGCTTAGGCGGTCTCCACCTCAGGCTGCCAACTGCAGACGGTCAGCCGTGATCTATGCCCGGCCCTATTACTGACTGCTTAATTACTCTCCGCGGAAGTAAATATCTCCCGCATTTTCTTTGCCAGGTCATGCAGGGCAAAGGGCTTTTGAATGAACGCCGCGGGGCTGGTGAGTTGAAAGCGGGTGAGCGCATCGTTGGAGTAACCGGACATGTAGAGTACTTGAGCTTCCGGGCGCAAGGCGGTCAACTGCTGAGCCAGATCCGGTCCGCTCATGTGAGGCATAATGATGTCGGTAAGCAGCAGATGCAGCGGCCCCTCGCGTTGTTGGGCAAGCTCGAGCGCCTGCTGGCTGTTGGCCGCAACCAGGACGTTGTAGCCTAAGGCCTGCAGTCCCTGAAACAGGAACTCACGCAGGGCCAGCGTATCCTCCACCAGCAGGATGGTCTCGGAACCGCGGGGCAGGTCCGTTGCCTCCTTCACGCCCGCCGCATCCACGGCACCCTCCACGCGCGGCAGGTAGACCTTAAAAGTTGTCCCTTTTCCCAATTCGCTTTCCACCAGGACATAGCCACCGGCTTGCGTAACAATGCTGTACACCGTAGCCAGACCCAGTCCCGTACCCTTGCCCTCGGGTTTGGTGGTGAAAAACGGTTCAAAGACGCGTGCTTTGGTGGCCGCATCCATGCCAACGCCGGTATCGGTCATGGACAGCAATACATAGCGGCCGGCCTGAATAGTAACGCCTTCGTATGCGAAATCTTCATTGAATTCCACGTTTCTAGTTTCCAGCGTGAGTGTGCCCACTCCCGGCATGGCATCGCGGGCATTGACCGCCAGGTTCATGATCAGCTGCCCGATTTGTCCGGGATCCGCCATTGTTGCCCATAGATTGGGAAGGAGCACGAGTTTAAGTTCAATGTCCTCTCCGATCAAGCGGCGCAGGATCTTGCCGGTTTCGGAGATCACCAGATTCAGGTCCAGCACCTTGGGCACCAGCGGTTGGCGGCGATTGAACGCCAGCAGTTGCGCGATAAGCGCGGTGGCGCGTTCCGCGGCTGCCGTAATCGGTTCCAGCCGCTTCAGCACCGGGGATTCGGGAGGAAGTTCATTGGCCAGCAGTCCGCAATATCCCAGAACGACACCCAGCAGGTTATTGAAGTCATGGGCGACGCCGCCGGCCAATCTGCCCACTACCTCCATCTTCTGGGCCTGGCGAAGTTCTTCTTCCAGCCGCCGCTCCTGGGTGACATCTTCTTCGATACCCTCAATGATCTTGTCGTCAGCCCCGTTGGGACCCTGATCGACACGGCCGCTGGCTCGCACGATGATTGGCTTGCCGTCCTTCCGCCGCCAGTGCATCTCCCGGCCGCTGAAATCCCCGGCGACCGGCAACTGTGCCAGAAATTCACGGCGCCCATCCGGGTCGCAGTAGAGATCGCGGGACAATTTCAGGGCCAGGACCTCGGCCTCCGAATCATAACCAAGCATTCTGACGGCTGCGGGATTGACGCTTAAGAACCGATCCTCCGAGATACTGGCCCGGGTGATGCCGTACGGGGCATGCTGCACAAAGGCGCGCAGCTGTGCTTCGGAATGGCGAAGTTCCTCCTCGGCCCGCCGGCGCTCCGTGATTTCCCGTTCCAGCGCGGTGGCATGGCGGAGCGCCCGTTCGTGAAGCAGGGAATTCTTCAAGCCGATGGAGATTTCCGCGGCGAGAGTTTCCAGGAATTTCGCCTGATTCTCAAAGTCGCGAGGGGCAACCGAGGCCAATCCGAGAATGCCCAGCACTTCGCCGGCGTTCTTCATGGGGATCGCCGCAAAAGATCGCAATCCCGCATTCTTGCACTCCTGCCAGGTGCAGCGGGGATCGCAAACAATATCGAAACAATAAATCGGCTCCCCGCTCCGGGCCGCCAACCCACACAAGCACTCCCCTAAGCGGTGGGTGGCGGTTGCATCCAGCTTGACTTCAGAATTGATCGGCGCCATGGACTTCAGATGCAGATCCTCGTCCTTCCGCACGAAGAAGAGGGCCAGGTCGCAGCCGACCGAGTTGATGACCCCCTCCAGGGCGGTATGCACAACATCTTCGAGTAACATGCTGCTGGCGATCAAATGGCCGATCTTCCAAAGGAGGGCGGTTTCCAGAGCGGTGGTGTCCAACTCCGGCCGGGAAACCTCGTTCAGGCTGTTCTCATTTCCGCTTACCGCTGAGGAAAGCGTGTTCAGGGCTACAAAATTGCTTTCCGCCATTAGATTACCTCGCCAGAAAAACCGCAGAGGCCGCCTATCGAATCGAATCTTTTCGCTCCCAGATTCTCGCAGCCGTGGGAGGCAGACTTATGCATTCATTAGGACCATAAGGGAGAGGGGTCAACGCCAAAATTTCACCGTCGCCATGATTCCAGTGCATTCCACCACCTACAAACTTTGCCGTGACCGCAATCACAATCTCTCGGGTTGGCGAAAGCATGCGAAGTACCATGCGGCGCAATTCTAAGCCGATTCGGAGCCTAGGTCTAGCTTTGTTTCGGACCGCCCGGTTTTGGCTGGTTCCCGCAGACGGCTTGCGGATTAAGGTTCCCGCTTTGCATGAAGTCAGGTGCCCTTCCCGGAATGCGCAACTATCGCATCAGCCGGGATTATGGGTGCAAAATCGTCACTGTCCGAACATTTTGCGGCGCACGTCGGGCCAGAATTCTTTCATCACGTTGAATACGGTATCCAGAGCGAGCTGTTGCTCCCATTTGGTTGTCGTATTCGCTGCCGACCGGTCAGCCGAAGGATAGTACACGTTGGAGATGCCCGCCGCGACGGCATTGCCGACGACTTCAGAGGTATTGAAATGAGCGTGGCCATCGTCGCCTTGCGTAATCACCTCCCGGCTGATGGCGTAGCCGGTGCGTTTCCAGAAACCGCCCCTGCCTTTGACGAAGTAGCGTGGGTCCTGATGCAGGACACTCGGAAACACGGCTTCGCTCATCATGTTGCCGATGGCCTGGTCGGCAAACGCACCGCCATAGTATTCCCCAAAGCCTGCCGCTCCATGCCCAAAGGGTGCGTATTGGTTTTGTGCCATCGCCATCCCGGCGAAAACGCCGGCTACCAGGAATGCCGAAGGATCGAAGGAATCGTCGATCGCAACCTTGAATTTGCCCCGCACCGGCAGCGGCTGAATATTCGTCGAGTTCTCGTCCGAGCGATAGTTTGGAATTACCCAGAAAATACGGTGCTGGCTTCGCGATTTCGCTGCCCTATGCGATCCCGTTCTAATTTGAGGGGCAGGAGCGTCCGGCGGCGCTGGTAGCTGAGCCCCGGCCGTCAGCGCTGCTTCCGCCAGGATACAGGCCATCAACCTCCGGCAGAGCAGGGCAGCGTAGCGCGGGATGATCGCCATGATACTAATGGATTCAGGACGGGCGCGGCGGGTCGCATTTGGCCGTCAAGATTTTCTGGCGGATTGTTGATTCCGTGGCGAAGACCGGAAGCTACTTGAGTTGCCGGTTCCCTTGCTGGTCCAACTCCTCGATTTCCCTCTCCGCACGCGGGTCGGGGCCAATCGCCAATTCGGCCTCCAGTTCCTCGCGGGCCTCCCGCAACCTGCCTTGGCTTTCCAGCAGCGAGGCCAGTTGGAAATGGGCGCCTTCGGGAACCGGCGACGAGGAACAGGCGTGTCTTAGGGAAATCTCCGCTTCCCGCAATTTACCGGCCGACTTTTGCACCAGCGCCAATCCGAAAAAGACACACGGTTCCTCCGGCTTGAGTTGGGTCACCATAAGGAGGCTTTTTTCGGCATCCTCCCATTGCCGGGAGTGGGCCTGAAAGAAGCCCAGGGAATAGTAGGTCCGGAAATCATCGGGGTCCAACGCCAAAGCCTGCCGGTAGTAGCGCAGCACGGCTTCCGGTTGATCTTCTGCGGACATTTCCTGTGCCCAGGCAACATTGGCCGGGGCGCTGCCGGGCGCCACGGCCACGGCATGACGGTACAAGGTCCGATTGTCGGCCCAAGTGCCGGTTTGGGCCACGGTGGCGATCCCGAAAATACAGACGACGGCGGACAGAATTACCACCTGCGTCAGCGGCAGCCCGAATCGCGTTATATCAAGCAGCTTCACCCGGCGCAAAGCCAATGCCCCCAGCGTGACCATTCCCACCATTGGCAGGTATAGATAACGGTCGTGCACCAATTGTCCACGGTCGAAATATGCCACCGAAGTCATGACCGGCAACAACGGAAGAAATAGCCACGCGCAGGTCTGTCCCACCCTTGGTTCCCGCCTGGACCATGCCGCCAAGCCTGCCCCGATGGCTATAAGTCCCAGAAGCGGCCCAAAGAAATTGCCCATCCGATATTGAGTAACGAATGGCAGGGTGTGGTACAAGCCCAAGGGCCAGGGGATGATCAATTCCTTCACGTAGAACCACAGTATCGCCGGCCAGGTGGAGAACACCGTGACCAGCGAGACGCTGCTGCGATGTGCCGGCGCCAGGCCATGGAGCGCAAGCCCACGCGCTCCCAGATAGACGAGCACTGCCGCCGCATATGGCACGAGCGTGCGAACAACCGTCCCCCGTCTCCCGTCCTCCGTCTCCCGCCCCAAGACTTTGGTGCGGCGACCTCCGAAACCTTGAAACTTTGAAACCTTAGAACCTTGAAACCTGATTTCGTATATCAGCACCAGCAGCGGCAATATGATCGCGGTTTCTTTTACCAGTAAACCGGCCAGATAACACAGTGCGGAGATCCAGACCCAAAGCTTCTGGCCACGCTCCCGGGCGTGCAAATAGCACAGCAGCGAAACCAGAAACATCACTGTCATCAGGGGTTCATTCGCGCCGGCTACCCAGGCGACGCCTTCCACGGCTGCGGGATGCACTGCGAACAGGAGGGCGGCAAAGCCTGCAGCCAGCGGATCTTGCCATAGCTTGGCGACGAGCACATAGACCAGAGCGGTTGCCAGGGCATGCACCAGCAATACGGCGGCATGCCATCCCAAAGGCTCGAGGCCAAAGAACATGTAATTCAGAAGCATCCAGGTTAGGAACAACGGGCGGTAATAATTGCTGCCGCACTTGTGCAGCCAAATATCCTGCGTGAAGTACTGCGGGAGGAACTGCCAGGACTGGATATGCGGTTCGCCTACGACTTGCGTGGTGTCGTCATCCACGAAGGCGAAGCCCAGGGCGGCGATGTGACTTAGCACCGCCAGGGCCAGAGCCAGTACGAGTAGAACCCGCGGGGCGGTGACCAGCGGAGCCGTACTTTTGTCCGTTCCCGAGGCGCGCCGCTTGTCCGCACGTCGCGATACCGATTTTTGCCCGGATCTCATGGATGTTTTCCGCCCAAAATGCCAACCATATGCGCGCCACGGCATTGGGACATTATGAAAAAGCACTTTTGCACTTGTGCTTTGCGTTCCCGTACCACAATGCCACCTCTGCGCCAACGGGAAAAGCCCAAGGTGTAAAACGTGTCCCTCAGACTATCAAAGCCAAGCTTTTGCGCCTTGTTCTTTTTTCGTAGGGCTAATATCCGCACTATGACTAAGGGTTGTTTTTTCAGCTTCTCTTAATTGATTTGTGCTAGTCTGAAAAAATTATAGCTGCCAATAAGTAGTCAAGACTGCGTGCATCCGTGTACGAAGTGGCGAAGCGCAAGCCTTACCAGCGCTTCTCCGGCGGGGAGTTGGCCGCTTCAGTTCGCATCAGGGTCCTTTGCACCTTAACGGAGGAACGCCCAGGATGGGAATCGCCGGGACAATCCTGTTCGTATTGGTCGCCATCGTTGATGGCGCCATATTCACTCACATTTGTGGGAAGAAGTGGCCGTTGGCCGTTCGTCTATGCGCCGGAGCCTGTACCGGATTCGCCTTGGTCGCGACCGTCGGGTTCCTCGCGGCTTCGGTATGCGGGCTGCTGAATCCGGCGGTAGCTTGGATTTCTCTGATTCTGATTACCGCTCCGGCTCTGGCGGTAGCGCGGGCCGGCGGGCCGCACATTAGGCAGGAACTCGCTGAAGCTGGCCGGGGACTGCGCCAGACGGTTCTTCATCCCAGTTGGTTGGGCGCCGGACTGGGTGCTTTTTATGCCGGGATTGCGGTTTTCCTGGGCCGGGTGTTTGGCAAGGCGGTCTATTGGGGCGCGGACGGCATCTACACGGGCGTGGCCAACAATCTGGGCGATCTGCCGTTCCACTTGCAGATCATTTCCAGCTTTGCTCTGGGCCGTAATTTCCCGCCGCAGGATCCGGGATTTGCCGGAGTTCGCTTTGCCTATCCATTTCTGGTTGATTTCCTGGCGGCGATGATGAAGCAGACCGGCGCCTCATTGATTGCCGCCATATGGATCGAAAGCGTGGTCTTGGCGATTGCCTTGGTGGGGCTCCTGCACTACTGGACGCGGGAACTGACCGGAGACCGGCTGGCCGGTTGGCTGGCGCCCGTGCTGATTGTCTTCAGTGGTGGCCTGGGTTGGTGGGCGTTGTTTCAGGACGTGCGCAATAGTGATTCCGGCTTCCTGGGATTGCTCAAGCATCTGCCCCACGGCTACACCATCGGCTCCGATGCTCTTTGGCGGTGGGGAAATTCATTTTCTACGCTTTTTGTTCCCCAGCGAAGCATTTTGCTGGGAATGCCGCTGGCGGTGGTCATATTTACGGTTTGGTGGCAGACGTTGACCCTGGACGGGAAGGGAACCGGCGAAGACGGTACGCCGGCGGCGGAGAGCCGGGTTCCCGGTATGATCGCCGCGGGATGTCTGGCGGGAATGCTGCCCCTGATTCATGCGCATACGTACCTGGTGGTCATGATGACGGCGGGCTGTCTTCTTTTTCTTTTTCAGAAATGGCGGGCCTGGGCCGCATTCTTTCCGCCGGCGCTGCTCATCGCAATTCCGGAAATGCTGTGGACCAAACATGGCAGTGGAGTGGATCCTCAGACCTTCTTTGGCTGGTATCTGGGCTGGGACCATGGCAACGCGAATGCGCTGTGGTTCTGGTTTGTCAACACCGGGGCATTCATACCCCTGCTGGTGACCGCGGTTCTTTGGCGCCAGCGGGAGGAAAGCCTGGTCCCGCCCAAGCTGTTGCGTTTTTACCTGCCATTCCTGCTGTGCTTCATCGCCCCCAATGTCATCAAGTTTGCGCCCTGGGGATGGGACAATATCAAAGTCCTTTTCTACTGGTATGTGGCTTCGGCGCCGCTGGTGGCGCTGCTGTTGGCTTCCTGGTGGAAGACCCCGGGGAAACTACGGTGGATGGCCGCTGGTTTGCTGGTTTCACTCACGCTGGCCGGGGCGCTGGATCTGGTGCGCGTTGTGACCGGGGGAGAAGCCAACCGCGAATTCGATCCCGACGGCGTCGCCATTGCCCGAATGATTGACGAACAGACCGCCCCCCATGCCGTGGTATTGCATGCTCCCACCTACAATCCTCCGGTTTTTCTGACGGGCAGGCGATCGCTGCTGGGCTATCCGGGACAGGCGTGGTCCCGGGGTTTGGCCTATACCGGGCGGGAGAGCGATATTCATGAGATTTATGCGGGTTCTCCGCAAGCGGCTTCCCTCCTCCGGAGCTACCATGTCGATTACGCCGTGGTGAGTCCACAGGAAAGGGGCAGTTTCACGGTCAATGATGCTTTTTGGAACCAGTTCCCGGTGATCGCGCAATCCGGGAATTATCGAGTCTACAAAGTCGAGTCAGTCCAATGAGCGTAGCTGAACATAAGAGTGTTTCCCCAAGGGCCGCGAAGACGAAGAAACTGGCGCGGACACGGCGAAATTCTCCCGATTGGGAATCGTTGCGGGGAAGGCGGTGGTTGTGGGCGGCGGGAGCGATTCTGCTGACTGCCGCGCTGCTTCGTTTCTATGATCTTCCCCTCGCACCGTTGCATCACGATGAAGGGGTGAACGGATCGTTCCTGACGGCAATGTTTCGCGGCGGAGTTTACCATTATGACCCCGCCAACTATCATGGGCCGACGCTCTACTACCTGGCTCTGGTGGTGACCACGCTGAATGCTTTTCTCTTTGGGAAGGCGGGTCTAAGTACGTTTACCATCCGCTCCGTGCCGGCAATTTTCGGGACCGCCACCGTCTGGCTGATCTTGCAGCTCCGGCGCTATCTGGGCGGCTATGGCTCGCTGGCCGCCGCGGCCCTGGTGGCGCTCTCCCCCGGCATGGTTTACTTTTCCCGCTATTTCATCCACGAGATGCTGCTGGTGTTTTTTACCCTGGGCATTGTGGTGGCGGTGCTGAAATATTATGAGACGGCGCGCCCCCTTTACCTGATGCTGGCCTCGGCGTCGGCCGCTTTGATGTTTGCGACCAAGGAAACCGCCGTGTTTTCCGCTATCGTGCTGGTGCTGGCGTGGATCCTCGCAACGGTTTACCAGCGCCTGATCGGAAGTTGGAAGTCGAAATATGACCGTTCGGAGCCTGCGGCAAAAGAAAACGCATCCGCCTCCGAGCCGTTCCTTATTCGCGCCGGCGGCGGCGATAAGCTGATGTTTCTTCTGGTGGGCGCGGCTGCGCTCTTTGCGGCGGTATACGTTGCGCTCTATTCGTCGTTTGGCGACAATTTTCCCAAAGGGCTTTACGATTCCTTTCTCACCTTTGGCTATTGGACCAAGACGGGTTCCAGCGCCCATACCCATAATGCTTTCACCTGCCTGAAGTGGCTGGGGAAGGAGGAGTGGCCATGCCTGGTTTTGGGGGCGCTGGGGTTACTTTTCGCGGTCTGTCGCGGACGGAACCGTTTTGCGCTGTTCAGCGGCCTATGGGCCATCGGGATTACGGCGGCCTATTCCCTGATCCCATATAAGACGCCGTGGCTGCTTCTGAATATCATCCTCCCCCTGGCCTTGATCGGCGGATACGGAGTCGAGGAAATCTGCGCCCTGGCAAAGCGCATGTCCGACCTGCGGCTCCGGGTGGTATCGGTATTGCCGGTGATTGCGATGCTGATCATCCCGTCGTTTTATGCGGTCGATCTTAATTTCTTCCGCTACGACGACGATTCCATTCCTTACGTCTATGCCCATACCCGCCGTGGATTCCTGGATCTGATCAAGCAGGTCGAGGATATCTCTGCCCGTAATGGCACGGGAACGGAAACCGGTATTGTTATAGCTTCTCCCAATCATTGGCCGATGCCCTGGTATCTGCGCAATTATCCGAAGACCGGCTATTGGGGAAAGATAGTGCCTACCCAAGAACCGATCGTCATCGGACAGAGCGATCAAGAGGATCAGCTGCGGACAACCTTGGGGGATGGATATCAGCGGGTTGGACTCTACGACCTCCGGCCGGGTGTGGTGCTGGTCCTATATGCGCGACGCGATTTGGTGCAGTAAGTAAGTCTTGTTCCGCATGGTTCATGGCCGAAGATATCCTCCTCTGGGGACGAATGTCTGAATCCTAAACGGACCTATTTCGCAACTCTCTCAGAATCATCCAGGCGCACCGCCCTGGATTCGGAATAGGGCAATAACTGTGGATTCCGGAGATCATCGCCATCCAGCGACCAAACGGTTCGGCCGGACATATCCCGCAACAGGAGGCGATTATGTTCGGCGCCCAGATCGCGGGCCCAGACCACCTTGGAATTCGGCAAGTCGGCGTCATTGTTCACCCATTCCAAAGCCACGTGATGAGATGGCCCGTACTTCACAAAAACCAGTTGCGGTCCGGCTTGCCGCTCCAGCCAGCTTTGCATATCGGCACGCCTGACGCTCCATTCTTTCTTATCCGTAACCAGGGTCTCCCAATCGGGTAAAGTGTCCAGCCGGGCCATGCCGTTTTTGCGTAAGGCAATTCGTCCCACCAGGGAGAGCGCACAAAGAACCGGAAACAGATAAACCAGATTGCGCAACCCTATGCGCACAGCGGCAGTATTCGACTTCCCCGGATCACGGCCTGCCGCCGCCCGGCGGCGCTCCCGGTGAGGCAGGCGCTTCTGAGTCGCAACCATGTCAGAACGCCAATGCCACATGCGCCGCAGACCTTCGATTTGCAGGAACCAGCACAAACCGGCCACCGGCGCAGTGTAGTGAGCGAACCACCACTTCGACAGGAAGCCAATAAGCAGCGTCGCGGCGGTAACGGCGATGGCCAGCCGCGGCCAGAAGCCATCAAACACAATCCACAAAAGCGCCAGTTGAACCAGCACTAGCACGTCAATCGCCGTCAGCACTTGATACAGGCTGTCCTGCCCGAGGTCCGGCATTCTGGAAACTGCGAACAGCGCAATCAACCCCGCCAGCAAGACCAGTTGCCCATAGCGAATCCAGCCGCGGCGTAAGAAAACCGGTATCAGCAACGGCAGGCTGAACAGAACGCCGCAATAGAAACTCCAACACTCTCCCAGCTTGAACGCCACGGAACAGGGCCAGAAACGGCGATCGTATTCATAACGATAGATTTCCACATCCTCGTAAAACTTCCTCAATACCGGACTGCTGTACGAGATTCTCGAACGCATCGGGAGGAAAATGAAGGGAGGAGTGACTTGATATTGCCGTTCATGCTCGACATAGGGACTTCTGAAGTACGAACCCGTGACGGCATGGTTATAAGCTACAGTCGCCGCCGCGCCCAAAAGTAGAACGGCGCCCGCGGGAACCACCAGGCTATACCAGAAGCGAGCGGTGACCCACTGCCGGCTCCGCCCTATCCGGTATAAAAGGACCGCCCCGCCGATGCCGGTGGCCAACAAACCTTCGACGGGACGGCTGTTCATAAGAATCACAATGCCCACACCCAGCCAAATGGCATTGCCCCATGATGAGCGGTCCCAGAGCCGCCGCAGCGCCCCAAAGAACAGCACTCCGCCCAGGGCCGCAACCATGCCTCCCCAATACGTTTGACTCCAATAACTGAACACCCCGAGCTGGATCATTACCAGCAAACCACCCACCAAGCCCCACATTGGACCGGCCCAGGCCTGCAGCATCCAGCATGTGGCCGCGCAGGCCAAAGCGGAGCTCAGCCAGACACCCACTGCCGGATGCCGGGTCAACCTTTCGCCAATGGCAAGAAATACTCCCTGCGCCGGATAGTACTTGGAGACATAGGCAGGATGGACGAGAACGTGCAACGTGTCGAAGAATTCAGGATGGGGAGGCGTCGGGTTGGCAACACGACCCTTGGCGAAGGTACTGGACATCAATAGATAACTGAACTCATCCTGTACCCGCGGTACCGGCTCGCGCAGGGTGCCTGCCACCACCACGCATCCTAGCATGGTAGTGCAGGCCAGAACGGCGATCGTCAGGCGCCGCCTCGCCGCCAACTTACGGATCCACCCACCGGGCTCGGAGTTCCGCTTGAACCCCAGCACGTCAGCCAGGGACAGAATCATAGCCAGCGCTAACAAGGATATTTGAAGCGTCTCAATCATGACTTTAAGGGGAACTCCATCTTCAGTTTAACGCCTGATCGACGGAAATCGCCAAGTTGTGACAACTATACCAAGCCACTTCTATCTGGCAACGATAACCTGCACGTCAACCTGAAGAAATTCAAGTAAATCTCAAATTCCTTGTGCTACTCTAAGCTCAAACCTCGATCTTAAGCGGTCCGGACCACCGGAGGAAGTAACTCAATGCAGGCACAGCAGAGCAGGCAGTTTCAGCAATGCCGGCGTATCGGGCCGCTGGCGATGGTCTGCACTTGTATCCTGGTTGCCGGTCTCGCCGGTTGCCGGAACAGAACTTCCACGTCGGCCGTAGTTCCCCCGCCAAGAATCACAAGCTTCACCGTTTCCGCCCCGGCGATAACCGCGGGGCAAACGGTAACGCTCACGTGGTCGGTGGCCGGCGCTACAACGCTGAGTATCGACCACGGCGTGGGCGCGATCACGGAAAACCTTGTTAGCGTGAAACCCGCGGAGACCACGGCTTACACCCTGACAGCCTCAAATCGCGCCGGAGAGTCGATTGGTTTAAGGGCGATGCTGATCGTGGTGGATTGCAGCGGCTTGTGCCGCAAGCTGTTTGAAGCTGCCACCGGCAACGACCTGCAAGGCGTCAACGCACTGCTGGGATACCACCCTGAATTGGCTTTGAGCAAGGATATCCATGGCCTCACACCTTTACACCTGGCGGCGGTCACCGGCCAGATAGGGATGGTGAAGCTACTGCTGGCCAACAAAGCCGGGATCAATGCCCGGGCCGACAATGGGGAGACGCCTTTGCACTTGGCGGCGGCTTTCGGCCACAAAGATGTGGCGGAACTGCTGCTGGCCGGCAAAGCCACGGTCGATGCCCGGGCTGAGAACGGGGAAACGCCTTTGCATTCGGCGGCAGCATTTGGCCATAAGGACTTGGCAGAGTTACTGCTGGCTTATCATGCCGAGATCAACGCCAAAGACAACAACGGCGCAACGCCCTTGCACTTGGCCGCCCAGGAGGGTCATGAGGATGTGGCGGAATTGCTGCTGGCCCATCAGGCCGAAGTAAATGCCCAGGCCAACGATGGCTGGATCCCCTTGCACTCTGCGGCGGCTTTCGGCCGCCAGGACGTGGCGGAATTGCTGCTGGCTGGCCACTCCCAGGTCAATGCCGTATCCAACAGCGGTATGACTCCCCTGCACGCGGCAACCGCCAGCGGCCACTTGGAACTGGCTCAATTGCTGCTAGCCAACAAGGCCAACGTGAATGCCCGGAGGAAGGACGGCCTCACGCCATTGCACATGGCGGCATGGAAAGGCCGTTTGGACATCGCGGAACTGCTTCTGACCAACCAGGCCGAAGTCAATGCCAGGGACAACAATGGTCATACGCCTGTCTCATGGGCTGTACAGGATGGCCACGAAGACCTGGCGGACTTGCTGCGCCGCCATGGCGGTCAAGAATAGATGAGTGCGCCGGTGTTGTTCCGGCGCACTCCCTGAAGATTGGTTCTATTTACTGTTAACGTGCCCAGGTTAAAGTTCTCTCCGGCTGGGAAGCGCGGCGGTGTGATGCCGGCGCACTTCCCAGGACGGTTCAGTTCACTGTCGACTATGGAGCAAACGATGCCACCGACTGCGCCAGTGGCTTCGAAGCCGTGGTCGTCCAGCTCATCGTGGTTGCTCCTGCCGTGGCCACTGACTTAACGCTGCCTCCGCCGGAGCTGTTGCTGGTGCCGCCCTTGGTCTCCTGCGACCACTCCTTCGTCTGCCCGCTGCCCGCCGTTACCGAGCTCTGCGAGGCGCCGAAGCCGAAGATATCTACGACCATCGACCCATTCGTTTTCGTAATGATTGAAGTCGAAATCGAACTGGCGTTACTGTTTACGGCATTAGTAGCGACCGCTTCCGGAGCGCCCTGTGCCACGTTGGACATCGAAATGGCTCCCGCCATTGCGTCAGTTACCGCGGCGCTGAACGTCACCGCGACCGTGTAGCTGCCGGCGGAAGGCAAAGGCTCCGGCAGGTAGAACAGCTCGGTCTGGTAGACTCCGGTGCCCTTGGTAGCGCAGGCGATGGAACTGGGCACCGCCGTGGCGGCCAGGCTGTTATAGGTCACACTCTTCACCGTCTGGTTGCCGGAAGAGCAGGAAGTACCGCTGCTGTAATACCAGCCGACTTCCATCGCGAGCACGCGGTTGGAGCCGCTGCCGATGGTGTGCGTCCACGACAATGAAGTCGGACTCGAAGTCGTGGTCGCCGCCGAACTCGCCGCACCAAAGCCCACCGTCCCGCCTGGGGTTGGAGTTGGCGTCGGTGTCGGCGTCGGTGTCGGCGTAGGTGTCGGCGTAGGCGTCGGCGTTGGGGTTGGAGTTGGGGTTGGAGTTGGCGTCGGCGTCGGGGTTGGAGTTGGCGTAGGCGTTGGGGTTGGGGTTGGAGTTGGAGTTGGAGTTGGGGTCGGCGTTGGAGTCGGGGTTGGCGAGCCGTTCGTGGTGATAGTCACCGAACCGAAGCTTACCGCCGCATAGTTGCTGTCTCCCGAATACGAGGCCGTGTACGTGTGCGTGCCGGCGCTGACGTTCGAAATCGTGATATTAGTCAGCGAACGTTGGTTCGAGTTGGCATACGTGGTGCCCGCTGCTGCCGCCGTGGCGGTGGCCACCTGGGTGCCTTTGTCATAAATCGTCAGCGTGCCGGTGGGCGTCACAAATGGACCGTCACTGGCCGCCGCGCCTTCGTAGGTCTCGCTGGCGATGATCGGCTGCAGGATGGCATCTAGCGTAACTGAACCTCCGGCCGCTACCGAATAACTCTGGGCGGTCAGATCCGGCGCCATGTACGGAATGGTCGAAGTGCTGCACGCATACGGCGCCTCGCCGTTCGGATAGCCGGAGACTTCGGTGATGGTCGAGTTAGTGCAATCCCCCGAGAGCGAGGACTCGATATCCACCGGACCCGGCCCGATGGTGAAGTTCACGTTGTCGCACTTTTCAAACTCGACCTTGCTCATATTGAGGACTACGTTGTTCAAGGTCAGACTGAGGGGATAGCTGATTGCATTTTCGTCATAACCCGCTATGTACAATTTCTTGCTGGAATTCCAGTTCAGCTGGGTAACGTTCTGTACGATGATGTCTTTGAAGTCCGGGTAGAGCGTGCCGGAACTGGAGTCGTAGTAGGGATCGAAGTAGAGAGTGTCTCCGCCATTGTTGATGCAAATGTTCTGGTAGGTTATGTTCTGCACCAGGTTGCCGCGGTCGGCCGCCGACTTGATACGGAGACCATACATCGAGGTTCCGCTGACATCGTCGATGGTGTCATCCGTCACCAGAACATTGTTGTCTCCGGCGCTGGTCTGACTGCCCATGGAGAAGCCATGACCGGTGTAGGCATGCACGTTCGAGATCGTGGTATTCGTGCTCGGGGTAGTGCCCAGCAGCAGATTGGCGTCGTTGCCTCCGTTTTTCAGCGAGACAAAGTCGTCGCCGTCGGAGATGTAGGAATTTGTGATCGTAACGTCACTGGAGCCTAGCGGATCAACGCCGTCCGTGTTCGGCGAATCCGATGGCGCTGTGACCTTCATGTCCCATACTGTCAGGTTATTAGCGAAGCCGGTGAGTTCGTACATCGGCGAGTTCTGCAAGGTAATCCCATAAATGGTGACGTTGTCGGCCGGAGCCTGGGTGGAGGTGCTGCCCAGGAAGACCAGGCGCGGACGCGGATTGCCGCCCTTTTTCCACCAGCTTTCGCTTTCACCATCCTGCAGGGTAACGCCGCCGCGGCCGTCGATGATGCCGAAGCCCATGATCGAGGAGCCCGGCGTCGTCGTGTTCGGTGCTATGGTAATCACCGGCGTACACCAGTCATAGCCGTTTAGCGAAGTGGTGCAGGCATAGTCGCCATATTGAATGGAAGCGAAAATAATGACGTTGGCATCCACCAGCATGCCGACGCCGGCCGGCACCGTAATTGGCGCGATCAGGAAGGCATCGTCGCTGCCTGCGGCCGAGAATTCTACCGATTGTCCCGCCGGACAGGCGTTAAGGGCCGCTTGCACCCGGGTGGTATCCGGGGAGGTCTCAACCAGGCTGCCCGCCACCTGTTGAGCTGTCAAAACTGTACAGACGGGCGGCGGGAAGGTTGGTTGAGTGACGGTGCGCGGGTCGCCCGTGGCCTGCGCCGCCAGGAAGAGGGAGATTGTGAGTACGATTGCCAGAACGACGCATCCTGCAAGGGTGGTCATCCTGACCCGTGTGATTCGACTTGTCATATTCTTCTCCTAAGAAATTCTCATGGGGCCCACCTTCTGATTCCCGTGTACAACCACTACAAAATGAAATGCGACGGACGACTCGCAGCCCGGCGCATTCTCAACTGCGCGCTAACCGGGGCTTTGGACTGCTGCTATCCCCGCAATCATGCTTACGGAGCAAAGGAAGCAACGGACTGCGCCAGCGGCTTCGAAGCCGAAGTCGTCCAGCTCATCGTCGTTGCTCCCGCCGTGGCGACGGACTTGACGCTGCCGCCACCGCCGCTGTTGCTGCTGCCGCCGGTTGTTTTCTGCGACCACTCCAGCGTCTGCCCGCTGCCCGCTGTAATCGTGCTCGACGAGCCCAAGCCAAATAAGTCAACTACCATCGCCCCGTTCGTCTTGGTCGTAATCGAGGTTGAAATCGAACTGGCGTTGCTGTTGACCGCGTTCGTGGCTACCGCTTCCGGCGCGTTCTGCGCCACATTGGTCATCGAAATGGCGCCGGCTACGGCCGAAGTGGTTGCCGCACTGAACGTCACCGCGACCGGGTAGCTGCCGGCGGAAGGCAAAGGCTCCGGCAGGTAGAACAGCTCGGTCTGATAAACTCCGCTACCCTTGGTGGCGCAGGCGATGGAACTGGGCACCGCCGTGGCGGCCAGGCTGTTATAGGTCACACTCTTCACCGTCTGGTTGCCGGAAGAGCAGGAAGTTCCGCTGCTGTAATACCAGCCGACTTCAATCGCGAGCATGCGGTTGGGGCCGCTGCCGATGGTGTGCGTCCACGACAATGAAGTCGGACTCGAAGTCGTGGTCGCCGCCGAACTCGCCGCACCAAGGCTCACCGTCCCGCCTGGGGTTGGCGTCGGCGTAGGTGTCGGTGTCGGAGTAGGTGTCGGCGTTGGCGTTGGTGTCGGCGTTGGGGTTGGCGTCGGTGTCGGCGTTGGCGTTGGCGTCGGTGTCGGCGTTGGCGTTGGCGTTGGTGTAGGCGTCGGGGTTGGCGTTGGTGTAGGCGTCGGGGTTGGCGTTGGTGTAGGCGTCGGGGTTGGCGTTGGTGTAGGCGTCGGGGTTGGCGAGCCATTGGTCGTAATGGTGAACGAACCGAAGCTCATAGCCGCGAAGTTGTTATCGCCGGAGTACGAGGCCGTATAGGTATGCGTTCCGGCGCTGACGCTGGGTACGGTGATGTAATTCACGGATCGGTTGTTGGCACGGGCATAAGTGTTTACCGGCGAGGCCAGGGTCGTAGTCGTGACCGTGTTTCCGTTGTCGTACACGGTAGCGGTGCCGGTGGGAGCGCTGGAAACCGTGTAACCGCCGGACTTGGCGACGATCGGCTGCAGGATGGCCGTCAGGGGGAGCGACGAACCGGCCGCGGGAGATGTGGTCTTGGAGAAGAGCTCGCCCGCCAGATAGACGAAGGACGACGAGCTGCACGGGTAGTAGGCGTTGCTGTCGCTGATGTCGCTAATGACGGTAATGCCGGACAGCGTCGCCAGATCGGCGGCAAAGTTGACCGGGTCCGGGCCCAGCGTAAAGGTGGCATCGGCAACCGGGTTGAAATCGCTGATCTTATAGGCGAAGTTGACGTTGTCGAAGGTTACCGTCAGCGGATTGTTGACGCCGTCGGCGTTATAGCCCTCCATGATGATCTTCTGGCTGCGATTCAGCATGGTCGCGTTCTTGACCGTGATGTCATGGAAGTTGGGGTACAAGGTTCCGCTGCAGGAATCGTAGTACGGATCGAAGCGCAGCGGGTGCCCGGCATTCTGCATGCAAAGGTTCTGGTAGAGGACATTCTTGACCTCGCCGCCGCGGTTGCAGTCGGACTTGATGCGCATGCCGGCCGGGGCCGAGCTGCCGAAATTATTGTCCAGCACCACGCCGTCCACCAGAATGTTCTCGGCGCCCGCGTTGGTCTCGCTGCCGATGGAGATACCGTGGCCGGCGAAGAGGTGGTTGTTTCTGATCGTCATGTTGGAGCAGTGGCCGACTCCGCACTTCGGAGCGATATGATCGTCACCGTCGGAGATCCAGGAATTGATGATGGTCACGTTGCTGGAGGCCGAGGGATCGAAGCCATCGGTGTTCACCGGCGAGCCGCCGTCGGCGGTGATCTTGATGCCCCAGATGGTCATGTTGTTGCCGATGCCGGAGAGGTGGAACTTTGCCCCGTTCTGCAACGTGATCTTGTAGGCGGTAAAATTATCCGCGCCCAGATTGTTTACGTAGTCGCCCAGATAGACGAGCCGGGGATGTGCACTCAACTGGTCGCCGCGGCCGTCGATGATGCCGTAGCCCATGATGGACGAGCCGGGCGCCGGCGCCGTGTTGGGGGCCACCGTGATCAGCGGGGTCCACCAATCGGTTCCAGAAAGATTAGGGTAATCGGCGTTGTTGATGGAGCCGAAAATGGTCACTTCGGCATCTACGATCATGCCAACGCCCGCATTGAGCGTAATCGGCTGAATCAGGAACGCATTGTAGGCGCCGTTCGCCGAGAACTCTACGGCTTGGCCGACGGGGCAGGCATTAATGGCGGTCTGCACGCGGGCGGTATCGGGAGCGCTCTCGTTAATGCTGTTGGCCGTCTGTTGTGCCGTGAGCACGGCGCATACAGGCGGGAAGGTGGGCTCAGTGACGGTGCGCGAGTCACCCGTGACTTGTGCCGTCAACGGCAGGGCAAAGGACAGGATAGCAATCAGCGCCAGGGCCAGCCCGGTGAGCACTACCTGCGAGCGTATATCAGATCGGGACATTCTGGTTCTCTCCTTCAATGTGATTTCTGACCATGGTGTGACCGCGGGTCATGAGGTAGCACGGCGCGAACCACGCGCCTCCCGTCACCTCCAACGCGACCAGACTTTTCCGGGATAAGCTTGACTGCAGAGGCCGGAAAGGACGTACTGATTCAAAGGACAAAAAGGCGAGTGAGGAGTTTAAAGCGAACCTCTTGAATGGTCTTCCGCATGAGTAGTTTATGAGCTCGGACTTTTGTGCCTTCGAGGAATCTGGTGATGTCAGACGACTTGGCCAAGAAGAATGGAGCCAAATCGATTGGCTCAGAGATGCGGCGGCGTCTTGTAGGCAGACATTAGAAGGCACAGTTGCGCGCCTCACGCAAACGTATCTTCAGGAATGTTCTGGATCCAAGCCGAGGTTTCTTCTGCCAATGGTCAGGAGCGACGAATCTGGCTGGCGACCTGGGAAGAACGCCTGCCACGACTGAAGATGAACTTCAGTGTCCCCGATCAAGAACTCAAGGCGCTCTACGGCTCCCACACCGATCTGACGGTTCCTGCAGTTCTATGATTTACTGCAATCTGGTGCTACCCGGGAGAACGTGTTTCTCTGCAATAGCAATGACTAGACTTCAGTCGAAAACAGAAAACCACACCGTAGCGAGCTGCCCTTCTTGGATACTGGAAGTGCGCCGGCCTACCTTCCACGACTTCGTGAGTATCTGAATCGTGGTGATTTTGTTAATCGAGAGAGTATGGCAGAAGTGTCTGCCTGTCAAAACATTTTCGTGCAAACCGTGTGAGTTATTTCAGTCATCGATTACGTTAACGTTAACTTATCAACGAATATATGCTAAAATCCGTGATCCATCTGCCAAAGTATCGCGGCCGGCAAGACACTTGAGGCGCGCGGCTGGAAACAGAGCTGGTCTTGCGTGCACGTCACGATCTGGTGCGCGAGGACAAAAATTCCCCATCCTGACGCCGAGAGACGCGGCGCCAGGATGGGGGCCCCGAATTCAGTCAGAAGGTGCGCCGGTGTGGTATCTCCGAGGCACTCCCTTGGATTTCGGCGGTCGGCTGGCAAAGGCGATGAGGTTTCGCTGTTAGTTCCTCATCATGGTAGGACGCCGATGCCCGCGGCAGCCAAATCCATAGCTCTGGATGGCTAGGAATGAAATCCCAGCGTGGAGCAAACTGCAATAAGATGCTCCTCGCCAGACTGATTTCCCCACAATCCCAGCGCTATCGATGGGGGAATGCTAAGGCGAATCGTTTTTGCTGTCAAAATAAATGCACAAAAACACATGAACTTTTGCCGACAACGATTACGTAATCGTTGTCGTAAACCATGTGGGGACAGTCGTTTACAAACTACCTGGCAGCAGACCGCTTGGCGCGCTGCCGCTGGGTTGAGGCGCGGATCACCAAATGTGGTTCGAGCACAATATGTTGTGGTGTTGGCCGGGTCTTGGCTTCAATCAGGGCAAAAGCCAGATTGGCGGCCGTTTCTCCAGCAAGGTCGGTTGCTTGATCGATGCTGGAGAGAGGAACGCGCAGCGACGAGTCATAGTGAAGATTGCCACAGCCGATCACGGCGATATCCTCCGGGACCTTCAGTCCCGAATCCAGAATGGCGTCGATGGCGCCAGTAGCCAGAATATCGTTGTAGCCAAAGATACCATCAGGCCGAGGCCGCATTTTCAATAGACGCTTGGCGGCTTCAAAACCGCTCTCGTAATAGTTCTTGGTGCCCCCTTCTTCCTGGCATACGACGTATTGAGGCAGCGCTGGCAGACCGTGCCTGGCCAAAGCCCGGCGATAGCCGTTAAGCCGGCCAAGTCTGGTGCTGGTCTGCAGACCGCGAATATGAGCCACCCGCTTGCAGCCAACCGAAATCAGATGTTCAGTCGCCAGGGTTCCTATCCTCTCATCGTTCACGGTCACGGTGTTGGCGGATAGCCCGGGAATAATGCGGTCGATCAACACGTACGGGGTATTTCCCTGTTCAATTTCGCGAAAGCATCGCGGCGTCGATTGCGAGGAAGCGATGATGATGGCATCCAGACGATGGGCGAGCAATTGCTCCAATTGCTGCACTTCCAGGGCCGGGTCTTCCTCCGAAGAGGCGATGAGCAGACAGTAGCCCTTCTTGCGTAAGGTCTTGGAAATCGCGGTGGCAACCTGGGCGAAGAAAGGATGCAGAAGATCCGGGACGATCAGTCCGACCATGAAGCTGCGTCCGGTGATTAGGGCGCGGGCGGTGAAGTTAGGCGAATAGTGCAACTCCCGGACCCGGCTGAGTACTCGCTGGCGGGTCTCCTCGCTGATATCGCTGTGTTCGCGCAGCGCCTTGGAGACGGTCACCACGGATAACCCCAAATCCTTGGCGATGTCCTTCATTCGTACGGCCATGGTGTGAAATATAGCATGGACGAACCGGCAGGGAAGAAAACGTTCCTCTTCCATCATGCATCGGCGCACTAATCGAAAGGCGTAGCGGAGGGCGTTCCGGCGAAGGCATTGATGGTCTGATACAGTTCCTCGAACTTGATCGGCTTGGCCAGATATCCATCCATGCCGGCGGCCAGGCAACGCTCGGCATCTCCTTTCATCGCATGCGCCGTGAGGGCGATGATAGGCAGGCGGGAGCCGTCACTGGATTTCTGGGCGCGGATGACGGCGGTGGCTTCAATTCCATCCATTTCGGGCATTTGCACGTCCATCAATATCAGGTCGAAGGCGTGGGTCTGGCACAGGTCCACGGCCTCCTTGCCATTCAGAGCGACCGTAACCGTGTGTCCCACCCGCTCCAGCAGTTTCAGCGCCAGCTTCTGGTTGACGAGGTTGTCTTCTGCCAGGAGAATGCGCAACGGGCGGTAATCGGCTGGCTCCGTACCGGCAGAGCCGGCTTGGTGTCCGGGGCTGAGCGCCTGGTCGGCGAAACCTGGCGCGGCAACCGAATCCATATCGGGAAGGACCAGCGGAATCGTGAAGAATACGGTGGTCCCTTGGGCGGGATGACTCTCCAGCCAGATTTGTCCCTGCATGAGTTCCACCAGCCGGCGGGAAATTGCCAGACCGAGGCCGGTGCCGCCGAACTTACGAGTGGTGGAAGGATCGGCCTGGGAAAACGCTTCAAAAAGGGTGGCTTGCTTTTCGGGCGGAATTCCCACGCCGGTATCGGAAATCGAAAACTTCAGAACCTTCCCGTGGTCTTGGAGTACAGGCTTGACGCGTAGAATTACCTCTCCCTGGTGCGTGAACTTGATGGCGTTGCCGAGTAGATTGAAGAGCACCTGCCGGAGGCGTGCGGGGTCTCCCAGGAAGAGGAACGGGCAACTGGGAGTGACCTCCGCCGTCATCCGCAGGTTCTTTTTCTGTGCCGGCAAGGCAAACGCGGTCAGGGACGAGTCAATGAGCCGGGCCAGATCCACCTGGGTCTCTTCCAGTTCGAGCTTTCCCGCCTCGATCTTGGAAAAATCCAGAATGTCATTGATGACCGCCAGCAGGGTCTCTGCCGACCCGCACGCGGTGACCAGCAGGTCCCTCTGTTCAAAGCTCAATTCCGTCTCCAGAACGAGTTCGGTGAGACCAATCACGCCATTTAAGGGAGTCCGAATCTCATGGCTCATATTGGCCAGAAACTCACTCTTGGCCCGGTTGCCGGCCGCGGCGGCGCGCTCGGAAGCTTCCGCCCGGACCCGGGCGGCCCGGACGCGGAGGGTCTGCCAGCCTAACAGAAGCAGTGCAGCGGTCAAGATGCACAGTCCGATCGTCAGCCGGCGGTTCATCTGCTGCGATTCAATGAAGTAATGGATGAACATCGTGTCGTTGGCCGGACCGCGAAAATTACGAAAGAAGATGGTGGAGATGTCCCCACTATGCGCCATTTCACCTATCTGGGCGCGAATGGCATCGGCGGCTCGGACGGCCTGGGGCCGGCGGAAAGATGCGCCGATCCCAAACAAGATGTCTCCCTGGGGAACCAGGGAGAAATGGAGTTGCCGGCCTTGGCAGGCGGGAATGTCAAAGAACTTTGCGTCCGCCCTGATCGACGAAAGCAAGCCGGCAGCTGCCCGGCCCTGGCAGACAGCTTCCAACGCGCTCGTATCGGTTTTCTGACCGACAAGAATGGCGCCGGGAAACTCGGTGTGAGCCAGTTTGGCTACAATGCTGAGATCCCGAAAGTACAGCGTTTGTCCCACCATGTCCTGCGGGCCGGAGATATGGTTGGACTCAAGGCTAACGATCCAAAAGGCATTGTCGATCCACGGGGCGGAGATGTACATGCGGCCCCGCCGCTCGGAGAGATCGCCGACCAATGGCCACAGGTCCACCTTGCCGTTCAAAAGGCTCGAGTCGGGTCCCTCAGGAGCGTAAACCCATTTATACGGAATGTGGGCGTGTCTTGCGGCTTCGGTGACGGCCTCAATTGCGGGCCCGGCGGGCGATCCATCCGCTGCCACCCACTGATACGGAGGCGAACTTTCAAAGCCGATACGGAAGGGCTGCGACACACGAGTGGGATCGCGGTGCCGGTCATAGGCCAGCCATCCAAGCGCGGCGCAAAGCACTACCCCAGCCAGACACCAGAAATGCCAGTGCCGGTGCCATCGAGCAGGCGCACGGATTCCTTCCATACATTCAACCTATCGGCACCGCCGCCGATTTTCTTCAAGGTATTTACCTTGGAAAAGGAGCCTTTGGCCCTCGGCCGTCGGCCGTCGGCCGGAAACGAATGCAGAGGATGCGCAGAGCGCGGCGGTACTCCTAACAGCCCCAAAGAGGTCCTCCAGCTCTGCCGGGGAGGCGGTAGAAGTTTGACGGCTCCTGGAGTGTGGTGCTTCGACGTTACAGATGCATCGGAACGTCATGACATAGCTACCCTCCGCCTTTGACTTTTCGGTTGCGATTAGGCCCCTTTGAGGGGCCAGCAACCGTAAGTCCCCCGGCTCTGCCGGGGGATATTTAACCCGAGCAATGGTTCACAGCTTACAGATCACAGTTTGCAGCCAGAAAATACGCGGCCTCGTCGTTGACCGCAAACTGAATAAGCTACCGGCCTGCCTTGCCAACATGAAACGAAGAACGGGAAACGGGTTCCTCTGGCCGAGGGCCGACGACCGAGAGCCGACGACGTTCTGCTCAGCTTCCGATAAACCGCGCGTACAGGCTTCGGGCGACGCCGGTATCGGTGGTGCCTTTGATGATGGCGCGGCCGTCGGGGAACAGGGTCATTTCGTAGGGTTCGCGCCAGAACTTCAGGACAAACTCGTTGCAGCGTACGGTGCCGTGCGGCTGTAACCGCTGCTCCAGCTCGCCGAAATCGATGGGACGCTGGCGTTCGTGAATTTGCACGGAGTTCCGCCCGCAGAGAGTAATGTGAGGGCGCCCTTCCCCGGCCAGATGGGGGAAGTCGCGCTCGCCGCAGCAACGGCAATCAGGGCGGGGACGACCGCTGGCGACTTCGGCGCGGTCGTTCCACCAGACATCCTGGGAGAGCAAGGTGCGCCGGACTTGCTCGCGGGCGCCCACCAGCAATTTAAGCGCTTCCGTGGCGGCGACGGATGCAATGAGGTTCACCGCGGAGTTCAAAATGCCGGAAGTATCGCAAGTTTCGACTGTGCCCCGGGGCGATTCCGGAAAAACACACGCCAGGCATGCCGTTTCGCCCGGCAATACGTTCATGGTGACTCCGTAACTGCCCACGGCGGCCGCATAAATCCAGGGAACGCCATTGCATACCGCGTAATCGTTGATCAGGTAACGGGTTTCGAAATTGTCGGTGCCGTCCAGAATCAGCGGGAACCCGTCGAGCAGTTGCACAATATTTTCAGGAGTCAAATCGGCAACCTGCGGCTCGACGGTGATTGCGGAATTGAAAGCTGCAATTTTTCGTGCCGCGGCCACTGCCTTCGGCAGCGATTCGGCGGCATCGGCTTCGTCGAAGAGCCCCTGGCGCTGGAGGTTGCTGGGTTCCACGTAATCGCGATCGATGACGCGCAATGTACCCACCCCCGCCCGCGCCAGCAAAGAAGCCAGCGCCGAGCCGGTAGCGCCGCAGCCCACGATGGCCACGCGTCCGGCTTGCAGACGCTGTTGTCCGGCGGCGCCGATCCCGCGAAACAGCACTTGGCGCGAATAGCGTTCCTCGGCAGAGATTGGCATATCTGAAATCCTGTCCCTTCAAGGTATTATAAGTTCCGGCACACTTCGCAACTGAGGATTCGGGTAATTGGGTACATGCCCAGAACCGATTTTGCGCTGGGGTGGGAGGTGCTCAATTTCCCGATTGGACGATGATCCGCGGTGCAACGCGGCTGGGGTGGAGGTGGCATGAGACGGGGCGCCAGGATTACGCTACTGGCCCTTTGGGCTTTGCTGGCGGGCGGCGCGCTCGCTCAGGCAGGTCCCGCGGCATCGGATTCCGCCAAAATTCCCGCTTCCCCGGAAAATCCGGTTTCATTCTCCGGGGGGATCGATTCCTATGTGGGCCTGCGCGTGCGGCAGATTCTGCTTCGCGGCATCTCCGGGGAAGCGACGCAGCAGCGCATGCGCCAGCTGATTTTGCAGCAGGTGAATGAACCCCTGGACCGGCTCAAAATCCGCCGCAGCCTGCACGCGCTATACGCTACCGGGCGCTTTGCCGATCTGCAGGTGGAAGCCGAGCGCGAAGCGCCAGGGGAAGTCACGCTGGTGTTTGCCGCCCGCCCGAATTATTTCATCGGCGCCGTGGCGGTGGAGGGGGCGCCACGGCGTCCGGCGGCGCATCAACTCGTAAGCTCTGCCAAGCTTCAGTTGGGCGAGCTATTTACGCGTGAGAAGGTCGAAGCCGCCAAGCGCAATATACAGGCGGTGATGACGGATAACGGCTATTACCAGACCCAAATCACCGATAGCGAACAGTTCCACCCGGAAACCCAGCAGGTGGATATCGGTTTCCGGTTGATCCCCGCCCGGCACGCGCGCGTGGGCGAGGTTACGATCGAAGGTCAGCCGGGCTATTCGGAGCGCCAGATCGAGCGAATTACCGGATTCCAATCGGGAAAGTCAGTCACCGGGCAACGGATCGCCAAGGGCGTGCAAAAACTTCGCCGGAAGTATCAAAAGCAAGGCCGGCTGGAAGCCCAGGTCGCCGTCAAGGAGCGGGTTTATCACGCGTCTGCGAATCGCGTGGATTACCGGCTGCAAATCAATCCGGGGCCCCAGGTGGACGTGCAGGTCAATGGAGCGCGGATCAGCCGTGGCAAGCTGAGAAAGCTGGTGCCCATCTTCGAGGAGGGCACCGTGGACGATGACCTGCTCAATGAGGGATTGCGCAATCTGCGCGACTATTTCCAGACGCGGGGGTTTTTCGATGTGCGGGTGAAATGGGACCGGCAGACCACCGCCGGCGGCCGCTTGGCCGTGATTTACCAGATTACTCCCGGCATCATGCACAAGCTGGTGGCCATCCACATCGAAGGCAATAAGGCTTTTGACACCGATCTGATTCGCGAACGCATGCGGACAAAACCCGCCAGCAGTTTGCTTAGCCATGGCTGGTATAGCGAGTCGATTTTGAACCACGACATCGAGGTCATTCAGGAGACCCTGTACAAGGCCAATGGCTTTTCCCAGGCGAAGATTGAGCGGTTGGTGACCGACAACTATCAGGGAAATAAGGGACACATTCTGGTGACCCTGCGCATCGACGAGGGACCGCAGATCACGGTCGGCAAGGTGAAGCTCCTGGGAAATCATAGCTTCGATGAAGCTACCTTGGAAACGCGCCTGGCCAACGAGGGCGCGGGGCTGGTAACCGTTGCCGGTCAGCCGTTTTCCGCAACCAATGTGGCCCAGGATCGCGACGTATTGATGGGGTTTTACTTCAATCATGGCTTTCCCGATGTGCAGGTGGATGCCTCCGCCAATCCCAGCGCTGACCAGCCCAACCGGATGGATGTTACCTTTACCATCCGCGAAGGCGCTCTGGTAAGAGTGGATCGGGTCCTGGTCTCCGGCCTCGAGTTTACGCATCCGTATGTGGTCCAGCGCGTATTGCAGGTCTATCCCAACACCCCGCTGAGCCAGTTGGGCATGTTGGAGACGCAGCGGGCGCTGTATGATCTGGGTCTGTTCAATCAGGTGGACATGGCGGTCCAGAATCCGGAGGGCAATACCGGATATAAGGATGTGCTGTTTCAAATTCAGGAGGCGAAGCGCTGGACCTTTAATTATGGCCTCGGGCTCGAATTGCAGACGGGCGGCGAACCGTTGGACGAAATCAATAACGCACCGGCTCCCGGCATTACCTTGCCGAAGAATACGGTCCCGGCCAGCGGCATCAGCCCGGGCGCCAATCCGCAGGGCGGAACCGCGTTCAGCCCAAGTGTCACTTTTGAGGTGACCCGCATCAATTTCCGTGGCCGCGACGATACCATAAGCTTCAAGACGCACCTGGGCACTCTGCAAAAGCGGGCTCTGTTCAGCTACTCGGCGCCGCATTGGATCAATCGCGAAGGCCTGCACTTTACCTTCAGCGGACTCTACGATGACAGCCGCGATGTGCGTACCTTTGCCTCCCAGCGCCTGGAAGGGGCGGCCCAGGCGGAAAAGATCCTCACGCACCGTGGCGATGGCCAGCCGATTACCAGCCTGTTGTTCCGCTACAGTTACCGCAAGGTGAAAGTGGATCCCAGTACGCTGGCGATCAGCGCTCCTTTGATCCCGCTGCTGTCCAAGCCGGTCCTGCTGGGCATGCCCAGCCTTACTTACCTTCGCGACAAGCGCGATAACGTGCTCGATACCCACCGGGGCAATTACACCACCCTTGATTTTGGCGTATCGGCCAAGGCGTTTGGATCGGCATCGGTGACCGGCACCGCCGCGCAGCTCTCCAATGGCGTGCTGACGCCCACCGCTACGGCTGCCAACTTTACCCGGATGGTAGCCCAGAACTCGAGTTACGTGCAGATTTGGAGAGACCCGCGCGCGGCCGATCGTGGCATTGTGTTTGCGCGTACGACCCAGATCGGGACCGAAAACGTGTTCGGAGCCGGCGCTCAGGGCCTGACCATTCCTCTTCCGGAGAGATTTTTTGCCGGTGGCACCGCTTTCGACCGCGGTTTTGCGCTCAATCAGGCTGGCCCCCGCGACTTGACCACCGGATTCCCCTTGGGCGGGAATGCCATCTTTCTAAACAGTCTGGAGTTCCGCTTCCCCCCGCCTACCTTGCCCTGGGTGGGGAATAACGTTGGGTTTGTCCTGTTCCACGATTTGGGCAACGTCTTCCAGACGGGGACGGAAATGCTGCACAGTTTCTCGCGCTGGCAACAGCCGGATCGTCCGGCTTGCAGCCAGGAGCAGGAACACGAGGAATGCCGCTTCGATTACATGAGTCAGGCGCTGGGAACCGGCGTTCGATATAGAACACCCAT
>Ga0326728_10005535_pt1 | contig 35241 bp, 13 predicted proteins | sample MB3enrmetagenome_FD_207602 | JGI IMG/M metagenome (GOLD analysis project Ga0326728, IMG submission 207602) | Lab enriched peat soil microbial communities from McLean, Ithaca, NY, United States - MB31MN | ecosystem: Environmental > Terrestrial > Soil > Wetlands > Peat | place: USA: New York...
AATCCATTAGGGAGAAACTCTCCCGCTGCCGCCAGACTCTGGAAAAGATCCAACCCGGCTGTACACTGCCGCGCAGCAGTAAGAGGCGGAAAACATTGTCCAGTTAATTCTCGGACACTACACTAGGCGCCTTTCGGAAATACCAGTTCGCCGACGAATAATCAATAACTTACAGACACCAGAATCTCGCTAAGTCATTGATTCTACGTACAAGGGAATCTATCTCCGACATGCTCCTGGCAGTTGTGACTCTGTATCTTGGTACAAGCGCCCTTCTTCAACGGCATACTCAAGGAAGTAGATATGGCCGTCCCAGAAGAACCATCGGGGCGCTCATTATCCTTCGTCAGGCGATGGGTGAAGTCACAGGGGGCGATAATGCTGTTGCTTGTTGAATTCGTCGGGTTGCTCCCTGCTGAAATGGGATGGCCTCTGCGCCCATCCTCTATTATGCGGACAGGCCGAAGGGTGTGATCCCCGGCCTGTTCCACATTTGCTCACTGTTTGTCTCTCATTTGCGTCGGTCAATTGAACGTGCGTGCGTCGGCTGCTTGGGTCTTTCAGAATAAAAGGAGGCAGTATGAAAGACCAGTGGTGTGTACGCTTGTGCCGACTCCTGGCTTTGTGCGCACTCAGCGCGAGTATTTTCCTGAGCGCGGGCCAGCTCCTCGCCCAGGTTGATACTGGAACCATCCTGGGCACCGTTAAGGATTCCAGCGGCGCGGTGGTTCCCGATGCCCAAGTTACACTAACCAACACGGAAACAGGTTTTTCCCAGACCACCAAGACCTCAGGTGTTGGTTCCTATATTTTTACCCCTATCAAGATTGGTACCTATACGGTTCAGGCCACCAAGGCTGGCTTCGAGAAGGCGGTCCAGCTCAATGCCAAGGTCGACGTGGAGCAACGATTGGTCGTCGATCTTAACCTGGTGCCTGGGCAGGTAACGCAAACCGTGGAGGTCACCGCCGCACCGCCGGCGCTGCAAACCGAAAGCGCCATGGTGGGCCAAGTGGTGGGACAGGGGGCAGTTAACGATCTACCCCTGAACGGCAGGAATTTCACGTTCCTGGCGCAGACCGTCGCGGGCGTGCATATGTCGGGATTTTGGAGCGGCGGTTTTGGAGCCGCCGGGTCATTTTCCGCCAACGGCACGCGCCCCGAACAGAACAACTACCTCCTCGATGGAATGGATAACAATACCAACCAGCTCGACTTTCTAGCGGGAACGAATTACGTCAACCTTCCCCCGCCGGACGCAATTGGGGAATTCAAGGTGCAGACCGCCGACTACTCTGCCGATGTGGGCAAAGCGGGAGGCGCGGTATTGAATGGAACGATCAAGTCCGGCACGAATCAGTTCCACGGGGATATTTGGGAATTCCTGCGCAACGACAAACTTGACGCCGCCCAATTCTTTGAAAATTCCGGTGGGATCAAGAAGGGTGAGTACCGCCTGAATCAATTCGGTGGAACCATTGGCGGTCCCGTGGTTATCCCCCATGTGTATAACGGACATAACAAAACCTTCTTCTTTGCCGACTACCAGGGAACCCGCCTCCGCCAAGGCCAAACCCATACGAATTCCGTGCCCACGGCGCTGGAAGTTTCAAGCGGGTTCCAAAACCTCTCGGACATCATTAGCGGCCAGACCAATGCCGGATGTCTGCAAGATGGAACGTGTACCAGAACGGACGATCTGGGTCGAGTATTCCCGGATGGAACCGTTTTCGATCCTGCCACAACCCGAGCCGTCACGAAGGGTGCAGTCGATCCTATCACCGGGCTGACCGCCAGCTCGAGCGGCTTTGTGCGCGACCCCTTCTACGCACCCAGCCTGACGGGAGTGACGAATTTCACCACCGCGGCGATGATCGCGAAGCTTAACCAGCTACCTTCGGGCCGCCTGGATTCGAATGCCATTAAGCTTCTCCAACTTTATCCCGCGGCCATGAAATCGGGCATTTTCAACAACGAAACTGTCAATCCCCCCCTCATCGACACGGTAGACCAGTCCGACATTCGGATGGACCATAACTTCGGTGACCGGGATCAGATGTTTGGCCGGGTAAGCTTCTCCATTAATCCCATGTACAACCCACCGCCATTTACAGGCTACGCCGACGACGGCGCGCTGGCCATCAATGGCGGCGGCCATCAATGGAACCCGACGCTCAACACCGTCCTCAGCGAAACCCACTCCTTCTCACCGACTATCGTCAACGAAATCCGGGTAGGGGTGACCCGCCAGTCAACGACGGCTCTACAGGCCTATGCGGACCAAATGGGTATCCCGGCGCAGTTCGGCATTCAAGGGATTCCTCAGATGGATCGAAACGGAGGCCTGCCCTCACTTGGTATCGGGGGGCTTACGCAAATCGGCAGCACCGCTTGGTTCCCCAGCGAGGAACCCAACCAGACCGACCAATTGACTGAAAACGTCACCTTCTTGAAGGGCGGACATACCTTTAAAGGCGGGGTGGAGATCCAGCACATCAAGTGGGCCGTTTTGCAGCCCTCCTGGTCACGAGGTCAGTTTAATTTCGGCGGGAGCTACACGGAAATTCCCGGAAACGGCACGGGCACAACCGGGATGGCACAAATGTTACTCTCTGCGGAAGCCCCCACGGTCGAGGGCGGAGTACAGTCCGGGGGAGCCGATGGAGTGTTCGCCAGCAATATATTTAACCGCGACTTTACCCACAACTACTATGGCGGTTACTTCCAGGACGATTGGAAGGTCAATTCCAAGCTGACCCTGAACCTGGGGCTGCGCTACGAGTACTTTGACATGGGCGTGGATGACAACGACCAAGAGGCTGCCTTCCAGTTCCACTCCTTCGCCCCCAACGGTGGGGGTGTGTATAAGATAGCAAGCAAGTATTACAACGCGAATTTGCTCGCGCCTGCCTTCCTGGCCGTCTTGAAGGAGGACAATTTTGGTAGTCCCCAGTCTGTGAAGCTCAATGGTTTCATCGATGTTCCCAAGACCGATTTCGCTCCGCGCTTGGGATTCGCGTACCGCGTCAGTAATAAGCTCGTGATGAGGGGCGGTTATGGGTTGTCCTACGGGCCGCCCGAGCAGCCCCTTGACCATGAGACTGAGACCTATCCCTTCGATAACACCCTGAGTTGGTTCGGGGATAATGTACATTCCATCACCTACGGGGGCGGGAACCTCGCCACTCTGGAGAATGGAATGTTGTACACTCCCGTCTATAATACGGTGAGCTTTGACGCCAACCAGGTAGGCGGGCTACCGCCAAACGGGGATGATCCTCACTTTAAGCCGACCTACACGGAGTCCTACAACCTCACGTTCCAATACCAACTGACTCCCAATAACACGCTCAGCATCGGTTACGTCGGCAACCAGGCGCATGATCTCACCGTGCAACCCAACGTCAACAGCACCACCGCCGTCTTACCCCCGAGTTATGATGCCTCTCCGGGTAACCCTGGCGCCCAGTACAGACCCATGCCTGACCTGGTGAATAACTCCTTAACCTACAGCGAAGGCAATAGTTTCTATCACTCCGCGCAGGTGACCTTCGAGCGCAGACTCAGCCACGGCCTGTACTTCAATGCCAACTATACCTTCTCCGAGCTCTTTACGGATGGCCAGAGCATCAACAACGGCTCATCCCCCTATAGGGCTCCGGTAATTCCCGGACTGGGAATCCAGTACGACTACTCTCGCTCCCAGTATGACATTCCCCAACTCTTTCACTTCAGCGGGGGATACGAGCTGCCCATGGGAAAGGGTCATAGTTTCCTTGGCAATTCGTCGGGGGTAGTAAACCAATTGGTATCAGGGTGGAAGACCAACTTCATCCTGACGCTTCAGGATGGCTACGCCTTCAACGTCGCCAGTTGCCCCACACAGACCCACGCGTCAAACGATGGGCTGAATTGTAACTCGTTGTTGGTGCCGGGGCAGAACGTCGACGCCGGGCCTCACAACGTGAACCAATGGATCAATCCTAATGCCTTTGCTGCTCCCGCCCCAGCGACCGCTATCGGGCAAAACGCGGCCCTGGGAGGGATGGGCATGCAAGCACGGGGTCCTGGCTTCCACCGTCTGGACTTCTCCGTTTTCAAGGATTTCCGGACTTCGGAGAAGACCCGCCTGGAATTCCGCGCTGAGGCCTTCAACTTGACTAACACACCTCAGTTCGCCAATCCCAGCAATACAAGCATCGGTAGCATATACTTTGGACAAATCACGGGTCTCGTGGACGGAAACAACGACCCGCGAGAAATCCAGTTTGCGCTGAAATTCTACTTCTAGCTGTTTCCACCCATGGGTGTTTGAGCCGGCAGTGCAGGGTCCCCACCTTCCTGCCGGCTTTTTTTTCGGCCGGGGAACAGGGAAGTCCGGGCGTGCGGGGGGAAACCGAGGGGGGGAATCCGCGGCCGCGGCAAACCGCCGGCGCGTCCCCGCGCGGTATTTTATAGCCTCTGGCAGTGGTAAACTCTCTTGACATTTGTAGCGTAGCATGATATACGGAAGGATCGTGATGACAGGGATGGGAGTCCGAAAGGGGGCGCCGGCCCCTAGATAAAAATGAAGATCGATCGGACATTGTGCATAAAAACAACGGGATAGCGATAAAATGCACACCCCTGAATTCGTCTTTTTGCACGAAAATGGCCCATCGAGCGGACATTCACCAAAACCTGCCGGGCTTTTGGACCTAAAATACATGGGTTGCGCGAGAATCCGTGACGCTCACGGCCGCGGAGATGGGGCGGCACGTGGGAGTGAATCACATGCATGATTGTACGCGGCGAGAATTTATGGTTGCCGCTTTGGCTGGAACCAGCCTCAGCAGCGCTGGACTTTTGGCTGCGACACCTTCCGCGCCTGAGCGTGGAGAGACGGTTCTGTGGTATCGGCAACCCGCCTCGATCTGGTCGGAGGCCCTCCCCGTGGGCAATGGGCGCTTAGGGGCTATGGTCTTCGGGGGAGTTGAAACTGAGCGCCTGCAATTAAACGAAGACACGCTCTGGTCCGGCCATCCCAAGGATTGGAACAACCCGGACGCCAAGAAATATTTGCCCATCGTTCGTCACTTGGTCCTGGCCGAGGGCAAGTACGTCGAGGCCGACGACGCCTGCAAACACATGCAGGGGCCTTACAACGAGTCATATTTGCCCTTAGGCAACCTGTACGTGAAACTCCATGGCCAGGCGGGGTGGTCGAACTACCGGCGCGAATTGAATCTCGACACTGCCATCGCGAGTGTCGCCTATAGCGTCGGCGAAGTTGGCTTCAGCCGGGAGGTTTTTTCCTGCGCCGTCGATCAGGTATTGGTGGCGCGCCTTGCCTGCGACCACCCGGCGGGGCTCAACTTTGGCGTTTCAATGGACAGCCTTTTGCATTTTGCCGTGAAAGTTGCCGCCAACGACACGCTGCGCCTGCAAGGCAAAGCGCCCGCACACGATGACCCCATTTATCTGCATACGCCCGATCCCACCCTCTACGACGAAGCGGAAGGAATGGGGATGCGATTTGCCGCCTGGGTAAAGGTCGTCCCCGACGGAGGCAGCATCGTCGCACTCGAGGACCAGCTTCAGCTTCGGGGCGCCCGCTCCGTCACCCTCTTATTGGCCGCCGAAACAGGATTCAAGGGATTTGAGCGATTCCCCGATAGAGGAGCAGAGGCCCTTGCTGCGGCGTGCCGTGGGCGCGTCGAGGCGGCCGCAACGAAACCCTATACCCGGTTGCGGGAAGACCACATTGCTGAACATCAAAAATGGTTCCGGCGCGTGACCCTCGACCTGGGATCTTCCGCCTCCGAGGACAAACCCACGGACGAGCTCGTGCGGACGTTTCGCCAGACGCAGGACCCGCGGTTGCCGGAGCTCTATTTCCAGTTTGGACGTTACCTCCTGATCGCAAGTTCGCGCCCCGGCACGCAGCCGGCCAACCTTCAGGGGATATGGAGCGACCAAGTGCGGCCACCCTGGAGTTCAAACTGGACCGCTAATATCAACACCCAGATGAATTACTGGCCTGCCGAGACCTGTGATCTCAGTGAATGCCATGAGCCGCTTTTCGACTTGGTTGAAGGACTCAGCCAGAACGGCAGACAGACGGCTGAAGTCAACTATGGTTTGAGTGGCTGGGTATCGCACCATAACGCCGATCTGTGGAGGCAGACTGGGCCCGTGGGCCAGGGGGCAGGCGACCCAACTTGGGCCAACTGGCCCATGAGCGGCCCGTGGCTTTGCGCTCACCTCTGGGACCATTACCTGTTCACCCTGGATAAGGACTTCCTCCGCCGGCGGGCCTATCCCGTCATGAAAGGATCGGCGGAGTTTTGCCTGGGTTGGCTGATCGATGACGGGAAAGGGCAACTGACCACTTGCCCCTCCTTTTCGACGGAGAATTCATTTCTCACGCCGGACGGGAAGAAATCCTGGACAAGCGCGGGTTGCACCATGGATATGGCCCTGATCCGCGAAGTCTTCGGAAACTGTATCGAAGCCTCGAGGCTTCTCGATATGGATGTCGATTTTCGCGAAAAACTGGAGCGGGCGCGCGCGCGATTATTGCCCTATCAGATCGGCAAGCACGGGCAACTGAAGGAATGGTCGGTGGATTTCGATGAGTCGGAGCCCGAGCAACGCCACCTGTCGCCCTTGTATCCGGTCTACCCGGGCAGCCAGATCACACCCCTGCAAAACCCCGAACTTGCGCAGGCGGTAGGTATCTCGCTTGCCCGGCGAATGAAGGCCGGAGGGCAGCGCGGGGGCTGGAGCTGTGCCTGGGCGATCTGCATCCTCGCGCGCCTCCTGGACAGCGATCGGGCATATGAGTCTCTGCTAAACCTGTTGGCGCCCGGGAGTACGGGGCCGAGTCTGCTGGGTACGTTCAGTATGGGAGATTCGGTAGTTTTCCAGATTGACTCCAACTTCGGCGGCACCGCAGCCATCGCGGAGATGCTTTTGCAGAGTCACGACGGGGCAATCAGTTTCCTTCCTGCCCTGCCCCGTGCCTGGCCGGAGGGACAATTCAAGGGGCTCCGGGCTCGGGGAGGTGTGGAAGTGGATGTTACCTGGACGGGCGGCCGCGCGCGCGAGGCGGTTCTGCACTGCCGAGTGACGGGGGAACGACGATTGCGGCCCCCGAAGGGCCAGGGCATTGTCGGTGTCTGGGAGGACCAAGCCGGACTTCCCTTGCACCATGAAGAGGCCGTAGTCCGAGTCTCGCTCGAAGCGGGTAAGAATTATCGCGTGAAATTCGTGTGATTTGTTGGGACAGCGATAGAATACGGCTCGGACCCCGGACGCGCAGGCGGGGTTTTGGGATATGCCTTATGGATTTGCGGAGCCGCCACAGCTTGAGGACTTTGGCCGCACTGGCGATTTGCGCCATCGTCCCCTGCGGCGGAAGCCGTTTTTTGAACGCTACGGCCCAGACCCCCGAGGGCACAGATTCCCGCAGCCACCTCTTTCAATCCGCCGTGAAGAATTACGAGTCAGGTAAGTTCGTGGAAGCGGAACAGATTCTACTTCCGCTCCTCAAGGGCTCGCCACGGGCATTTGATGTCAACGAGCTGATGGGTCTGGTATTGGCCGGTGAGGGCAAAGACGCCGAGGCGTTGAACTATCTTAAAACCGCCGTCCACGCGAACCCGGCTTCCGCGCCGGCGGACATTGCCTATGCTGCCTGTCTTGTGCGCCTCGGCCAGCCGGCGGAGGCCGAGGCCGAATTCAGAAAAGTGGCTGCCTTGAAGCCTTCCGACTACGATTCCAATCACAATCTGGGAGAACTTTATGTGCAGGCAGGCAAAATAGCCTCGGCCATCCCCTATCTGGAGAAAGCGCAGGACGTCCAGCCCGCTGCTTACGACAATGGATACGACCTCGCCCTCGCCTACCTGCGAACCCAGAAACCGCGCAACGCTCGGGATCAGTTGCGGAATCTTATTCGCTACAAGGACACCGCGGAGTTGCACAACCTTCTGGGGGAAGCGGAGGAGAAATGCGGAGACTACTTGGACGCCGCCAGGCAATATGAAACGGCGGCCCGCATGGATCCCAGTGAAGCGAACATCTTGGATTGGGGCACGGAACTACTGGTTCACCACACCTTCCAACCGGCTATCCAGGTGTTTACCTTCGGGACGGGAAAATACCCCGCTTCCATGAAAATGGAAATCGGGCTGGGTTTGGCTTATTACGGATTTGCCGTTTTCGACAAGTCGGCCGCGGCCCTCATGCGCGCCAGCGACCTTGCTCCTCGTGACCCCGGTCCTTACCTAATCCTGGGGGAGACTTATAGCGACTCACGCGTCCCCGTGCCGGGAGTCGTGGACCGGATGGAACGGCTCACCTCGATGGATCCCACCAACGCCCGGGCCTTTTACTACCTGGCGCTTGCTCTCTGGAAAGATCAACAAGCCGCGCCTGGGGATAAGGATTTCAGCCGGGTTGAATCAGCGCTGAAAAACGCAGCCTCCCTGGATCCCAAGTTCGCCGATGCGCGCCTTCAGTTAGGCATCCTCTACGCTGGCGACAGCAGGATTCCGGAGGCCATTGCCGAATACGAGGAGGCCATTCGGATTGATCCGGACCTTGAGGATGCGCACTATCGCCTCGCCCAGCTTTATCGCCGGACGGAGAAAACCGCCGAGGCCCGGAAGGAACTTGCCCTGTACCAGAAATTGCACCAGGAACAGTTGACGGAGAAAGAGAAAAAGCGCAAAGAGATCCAGCGTTTCATCATCACCATGAACCGTTAGCGGCGACCACGAGAATCTACAGGTCGCGATCTGCCAAACTCAGCGCCACCTGCAAGAACTGGAGGCGTGCCTCAGGAGTAAGCGGCTGAGGGCCATCGTGAGCATGGTCCTGTTCCTGGTCTAACATGCGCTCGATCTTGGAAGAATCCAGATCCGCGGAGCCATTCACGGTCTTGAATCTTTCCAGGGTCTCGCGGGCCTTGGAAATCTGGCCGGTTTGCGAGTAAAAAAATCCCAAAGTCGAAAAACCATTCACCCATTCCGGCAGGAGGTCTGTGGCCCTCACCAAATCGTCCTCCGCATGCTGATTGTCACCTTTCAATACGGAGACAACCCCCAGTCCCCAGTGAATCCGAGCGGAATTCGGCACGCGAGCCAACCCCTGTTGCAGCACCCGGCCGGCTTCGTCCGCATTTCCCTCCCGCAGGTAGGTCATGGCCAAAGCCAGGAAGTATTGGTCGTTATCGGGATTCACCTCGACCGCGTGGCGGAAGATCTTTGCGGCTTCGTCCACCCGGCCAATCCGGGCCTCGACATCGCCCAGCAGGAAGAGGTAACTATCATCGCGGGCGGCCTCCGAGACTTGCTGTAAGACTTCGAAGGCACGAGTGTAATCACGCGCATGAAAGCAGGCGTCCGCCAAATCGTACCGCGCTTCATCGGATTTAGGATCGGCCGCGAGCGCTCGCTCGAAATGCGGCATCGCTTCCCGGTAGAACCGGTATTTTGCCAGGAATACTCCAATTCCCAGTTCCGCCCGCAGATCCCCTCCACTGACCTCCTCGAGATGATTGAGCGCGGCCATAGCTTCATCGCGGTGGCCAAGCTTCATTTGCGTCTCCGCCAGCAGGTATAGATTTTGAGGGTCTGTGGGGTGCCGGTCGACCTCCGCTTGTATAGTTTTCAGGTCGAGATCAAGGCGCGTCTTGGGGGGGAGGCTTTCCCTGCGGCTGGCGAGTTCAAAGAAATTCTGATAGGGAATGGGTTGGGGGGCTGGACTCTTCGAGAGAGTCTGAAAGATCTTAAAATCCCTTTGGGAATCCTCGGTGCGATGCAGGATGCGCTCGGCCGTTGCGAGCTTGTAATAGGCCGGCGCAGGGTCCCGGCTCTCTTCCATGGCATGCCGGAGGAGCGGGATGGCCTCCTCGTATTTCTTCGTGGTCATCTTCAAACTGGCAAGCTCCAACAGGGCTTGGTCAAAGTCTGGATCGGTTTTGAGGGCCTCGACGAGGTACTTCTCGGCTCCCACCACGTCACCTTGCTTATTCAAGATAGCGCCCAGGTTGAATAGACATGACAGATTGTGCGGGTCAATCTTCAGCCCTTCGAGGGCGGCTTTTTTTGCCTCATCGAACCTTCCCAGGTACCGGTAGTAGAAGCTCAGAAATGCATAAGGCTTGGCTGTAGGATCAATCTCCCGCAACAGTTCAAACTCCGCCAGCGCCTTATCGGCCTTTCCCGTCTGAAAATAGCATTCGCCCAAGGCCGCATGGAGCTCGGGATTCCGGGGCGCAATCTTGATTCCTTCCTCGAGGAGGGGGATGGCGTCGTCATCATAGGATTCCAACATGCTCACTCGCGCCATCAGGAAGATGATGTCGGTGTCGCGCGGTGCCAGCTTGTGCGCCTTGACCAGCACCTGGAGAGCATCAACGGTCCGGTGCTGATCGATGAAAACCCGCCCCAGCGTATTCATGGCCTCGAGAGAGTCAGGGTTGATTAATAGCGCCCGATGCAAAGCACTCTCCGCCTTCCCATAGTGTTTACAATGGAAAGACGCCTGCCCCTGCTTGAGGAGAATGGCGTAGTTTCCCGGTTTCAGGCCGTCTGCAATCTCCAGCTCATGCTCGGCGGCTTCAAACTGGTTTTCCTCCCCCAGCACTACGCCCAGGGCGAAATGCACGTTGGCGTCGTCGCCCCCCTTTTTAGAAAACTGGCGGGCAAATTCCAGACCTCTCTCAGTGTGGTGGGCGCGCAGATAAGCACGAATGAGGTTCACGGCAGTGGGAAGATCAGGAGGGGTAACTTTGCGCAGATAGGCAATGGCAGCCTCGGGTTGCTTGTTGGCGAGAAGGATCACTCCCAGATTGTAGTTGGCGCCGGCGTTGCCGGGTTCGATAGCGAGAGAGGTCCGGTATTCCTTCTCCGCCAATTCCATTTTCTGCTGTTGGGCGTAACAATTCGCGATGTTGTTGTGCGTCACAGCCGAACGCGGGTTCAATTCCAAAGCATGTTGGAAGGCTTCTAGAGCTTGCTCATAATCCTTCCGTTGCATCGAGATAATCCCCAGCAGTTCATAACCCTCCACGCTCTTGGGCGCTAATTTGAGTCCGGCCAATGCCGCCTCGCGGGCGCGACCCAAGTCCCCCTGCGCAAGAAAATTCCGCGCGGCGGCGAAATCATTTGCCGAAGGGGCTGGTGCTGGGGAAGGCTTTTGCGCAGCGGCGGGCAAACACAGGACGAGAAAGACCGCCAGTAAGGGAAAATGCTTTACGCTCATAAGTGCGATACCCTCTTGATGATCGGCCCTCGGGTCGGCGGCAACAACTCCCCGGTATGCCGTCGCGCCGAGCGACGAGTGTTGCAGATTTGAGACTCCATCCCGCACAGCCATTCTATCGAGCTCGAATTGGAACTGCAATTGGCAGTACTTGGCAATGCCAGGGCTCCGTCAAAGTCGATGGGGTTGAAAGGGACCCCTCACCCCCGCCACAAGCAGAACGTGGGGGGGAGGGGTCTTTTCCCATCCAGCCAACCGCACTACAGAACATGTCAAACTCTTACTGCCTCCCCGGCAGAGCCGGGGGATCCCCCAACAAAGTGGTTAGCGAGAAGTTGTGCGCTCTCTGCACTACACCGCGGATCTGAATACGATGAGCTTTCGCCTCGTTTGATAATGCGAAAGAACAAAAAGCCACAGACTGACCCAAACTTCAGGTAATTATGCGCTACCCTGCCTTCAAGCTACTCCAGATAACCATCGGAATCATCGATGTGCAAGTTCCCCAAAAGTGGCTTTCGGCCGGCGAGTTTTTCTGAATACGACGGGAAAACCGGGGATAAACGAAACGTTTTCTGGTATTGTACCTGCCCATGACAAGACTGGAGCGGGTGGTCTGCGTGGCTGTGGCAGAGTCGGTCGTTGTTTGAAGGGAGAAACGACTGAAACGTCCCGTCTGTCCCCGATTTCCAGCCAGAATGATTCGGATTGGTGGAACAGGTAGAACCATAAGTCATAACGAAGAGCGGCGATGAACGGCGGAGAGAATTTGTAGTCTCCGCATTCTTGCTGCGGACGGACGGGGGGAAAGACGGGATCTGTGAGCCTGTAACCCCACTCAAGACACAAAGGGAGACGACATGCCAGTGAACCGACGAGAGTTTCTAACGGCCACGGTGGCAGGAGCCGCCATTTTGAAGCATGGAATGATTGGACTCGGTGCTCCAGTAGGTGACCTCCAAGTAACAATCGATGCCGCCAAGCCCGGCGAACCCATTTCTCCGCTCGTTTTCGGAGGGTACATGGAGCCGGCCACGACGCGAGTGTGGGCCGAGATGTTGACCGACAGAAAGTTTGCCCGCCCGATTACCAGTGCTCCGCCACCGCCATCAAATTCCTTCATCCGCCGCTTTCAAGGGGAACCCTGGAGGCCGGTGGGGCCGGAAGGAACCGTCGAGATGGATACCGTCGAGCCATGGGTCGGTGCGCACAGCCCGCGCATCAAGCTGGACGCTACGGCGGCTCACGGAATTCAGCAATCCCGACTGCGCCTGGGCCGCGGGAGGTCCTATGTGGGCCGGGTTTATCTTGCCGGTGACCCCGGCGCCAAAGTTGAGGTGCGGTTGGTTTGGGGGCCCGCCACGAGTGACGCTCAAACCATCCCCATCCCATCACTCGCGCGCGAGTACCGGAAATTCCCGTTAGAATTCACTCCCACGGCCGACACTGAGGACGCACGCCTGGAAATCTTTGGCACCGGCAGCGGCACATTCCACATCGGGGCCGTTTCGCTGATGCCTGCCGATAATGTGCAGGGATTTCACGCCGCGATGATACGGCTCTACAAGGAGGCTGGCTTCAAAATGGCCAAGTGGCCGGGCGGCAACTTTGTCTCCGCTTATGATTGGTACGACGGCCTCGGTGACCCGGACAAGCGCCCGCCGCGCCTCCAACCGATGTGGCAGAGCATGGTGGAGCCGAACGACGTCGGCATTCATGAATTTGTTGCCTTCTGCCGATTGCTCGGAGCCGAACCCTATGTGACGGTCAACAGTGGATTCGGAGAGGCTCGAGTGGCGGCCGAGGAAGTGGAATACTGCAACACCTCCCCCAACACGCGCCTGGGCAAACTGCGGGCGGAGAACGGCCATCCCCAGCCCTTCAACATTCGCCTCTGGTGCATCGGCAATGAAATGTACGGTCCCTGGCAATACGGCCACATGTCACTGAACCAGTACTGGGTGAAGCACAATTCCTTCGTCGAAGCCATGAAGAAAGTGGACCCGAGTATCAAGGTGACCGTGTCCGGGGCAAGCATCTGCGAGAAGTCCCTGGGCGGCGCAGAGAAGAAAAATGATTTCTTTCCCGACATCTGGGAGCCGCCGGTGCTTGACAAACTACCCTACGAGTTCGGAGGGTTGAATGACTGGGACGGACGGCTGCTTGCCAACTGCGCCGACAACATCGATCATCTCTCCGAGCATACCTACGCGTATCCTGACCTGGCATTCGACGCCGAGAAGCAGCGGTTTGTGGATGTTCAGGATCCGCTGCAGTTCAGAACCCGGAGGATGTCCAACCGCATCGGCGAAGCCTTTGAGGCATGGCAAAAGTACGTTGAAGCGATGCCGTCGCTGAAACAGAAGAACATCAAATTCATCTTCGATGAATGGGGCCTTCGCTTCCGGTCGGCGGACGGGCAATCCCACCGGCCGACGGGAATGGTGGCGCCACTCTCTTACGCGCTTTTCTTGCACGAACTGTTCCGTCACTCCAATATGGTGACAGCCAGTTGTCCGACAGGAGGACTGTTTACGGTATTGATCGACAACACCGGCGAGGCTGTGGGCTTTGCCGCCGAGGGACTGGTGATGAAGATCATGGGAACCCACTTTGCCGGCGCTCTCCCCGTCACCGTGGGCGGGAATTCACCCCAGCCGCCGGTGAGCGGCACCCCGTTTGTGGATATTCCTTTTGTCCCCATCGGAAGCCCCACCTATCCCCTGGATGTGGTTGCCGCCCTCTCCGGCGATCGAAAGACTTTCCTTCTTTCCGTGGCCAACCCCACGGAAGCAAGTCGGGAGTTCACGCCCCAGATTGCAGGAGTCAAACTGCAAAGCCCAGGCAAGCTGTGGCAGATTGCAGCGCCCAGCGTGACCGCGGCGAACGAGCCGGGCAAAGAGCCCGCGGTCCAATTAATTGAAATTCCGCAAAGGGCGCTTCCGGAAAAGGTGCAAGTTCCGCCTATCAGCGTAAACGTTTACGAGTTCCAGGTAGGGTGAACGTCGTCGAACATGCTGCAAAAACTCTGTGAGGTGCTACGATGGTGGGCACAGTTGAAGTTGTGGGTTGACCGCTGTCCTCATGAATCAACCGGCTTGCCGCCTGCGTCCCCACGTCGGGTGCGCAGGTCGTTAACGAAATGACGGGCAAACGCGATTGAGACGCATTGCCTTTGGAAAGGACCTTATGCGCAACGTTTTCTTGCTTTCACTGCTTTTGTGCATCGCCGTCGCAGCGCCGCTCTCCGCCGCCGATCCAGTGCTCTGGTACCGGCACCCGGCCGAGCGATGGGGTGATGCTCTACCCGTCGGCAATGGCAGATTGGGCGGCATGGTATTCGGCGGCATCAACAAAGAGCGCATTCAACTGAACGAAGATACGATCTGGAACGGCAAGAAGCGCGACCGCGTCAATCCGCAAGCGCTCCAGGCATTGCCGGAGGTCCGCCGTCTGCTTTTCGCGGGGAAACCTCGCGAGGCAGAGGCGCTGGAAGACCAGAGGATGATGGGCATCCCCAATCGCCAGCCACCCTATCAGCCGTTGGGGGATCTGAACATCGAGTTCTCGGGCCAGGACAACGCCGTCGACTATCGGCGCGAGCTGAACCTGGCCACAGGCATCGTGCGCGTCTCTTATCGTATCGGCGGGGCGACTTATACTCGTGAGGTGTTTTCCTCCGTGCCGGACCAGGTATTGGTGGTGCGCATCGCCTGCGACCAGCCCGGCCAGGTGTCGTTTCGCGCCACGCTCGCGCGCGAGCAGGATAGCCAGACCACGACCGCTGCGCCCGACCGCGTCATTTTGCAAGGCGAAGCGATCGCGCACACTAATTTCTGGATGCGCGGGAACTTGCCTCCCGAGCGCCTGAAGGCCGAGCGCGACCAGCTCGAACCGACCGGCGTGAGATTCCGTGCGGTCCTGCGCGCCGTAAACGAAGGCGGCCAGGTGGAGGTCTCCGGCAGCGATCTGCTCGTCTCCAAGGCCAACGCCGTGACCCTGTGGATCGTCGCCGCCACGGATTATCGCGGTGGCGACCCGGCCGCCGCCTGCGCTAAGTACCTGGCTGCCGCCAAGCCGTACGCCAGCCTCAAAAGCGCCCACGTCGCGGACCACGAGCAGCTCTTCCGCCGCGTGGAGCTGGAAATGGCGCCACCCGCCGGCGATGCTGTGATCGAGAGCCTGCCGATCGACGAGCGCCTGGCCCGCATCAAGAAAGGCCAGGACGACCCCGGCCTTTCCGCGCTGTATTTCCAGTTCGGCCGTTACCTGCTGATGGGCAGCAGCCGCCCCGGAACTATGGCGGCAAACTTACAGGGCATTTGGAACGATCGCATGGCGCCGCCCTGGGACAGCAAATACACCACGAACATCAACGTCGAGATGAACTATTGGCCGGCCGAGGTGGGCAACCTGGCGGAAACCACCCTGCCCTTGTTTGACCTGGTGAAGATGTCGCTGGAGAGCGGCCGCCGCACCGCCAAGGGGATGTACGGCGCGCGCGGCTTCGTTTTTCATCACAATCTCGATGCCTGGGCCGATACCGCGCCGGTCGATTACGCCTATTGCGGCATCTGGCCGATGGGGGGCGCGTGGCTGGCGCTCCATTTCTGGGAACACTACCAATATGGCCTGGATCGCGCTTTCCTGAGCCGCGAAGCGTACCCCGTCATGAAGGAAGCCTCGCAGTTTCTTCTCGACTTCCTGATCGATGACGGCAAAGGCCATCTGGTGACGAACCCCTCTTATTCACCGGAGAACAGCTATCGTCTGGCGGATGGAACGATCGGCCAGCAGACGGTGGGCGCCACCATGGATTACGAGATCATTTACACGCTCTTCCACGCCACCATGCGCGCCTCCCAGATCTTGGGAACAGACGCCGAGTACCGCGCGCAACTCGCAGCAGCGCTCAAGCGCATTCCGGACCTCAAAATCGGCAAGCACGGTCAATTACAGGAATGGAGTGAAGATTACGATGAGCCCAACCCGGGAATGGGTCACATCTCCCACCTGTTCGCGCTGTTTCCTGCCGATGAAATCACGCTCCGAGGCACGCCCGAACTGGCCCAAGCCGCGCGTATCTCACTCCAGCGGAGGGTGCAGAATGGAGCGGGCAAGAACGACTGGCCCGCGGCCTGGTACGTGAACCTCTGGGCGAGGCTCGAAGACGGCGATCACGCCTACCAGCACATCCAGGCCCTGCTCTCCACTTCTGCCGAGAGTCTGTTGAATTCCGGGCGCTTCTTTTTCCAGATCGACGCCAATTTCGGCGGAGCTTCGGGGATTGCCGAAATGCTCTTGCAGAGCCACTCCGGAGAGATTGCGTTTCTGCCGGCATTGCCGTCGGCTTGGCCGGAAGGTCATTTTCGCGGACTTCGCGCTCGCGGCAACGTAGAAGTAGACGCATCCTGGAAGAGCGGGCGGGCAGTCAGCGGCGCATTGCGCCCAGGCGTCGCGGGCGAGTTCAAACTCCGGCCCCCACACGGCCAGCGCATCGCCAGGATTCAATCGGCTGGTCGCACGATCCCCGCTACGGAGTCCGGCGGCGTGTGGCTGGTCCGCCTCGAAGCGCACCGGGAGTACACAATCTCTTTCGAGTAGGGACGCCGACTCGCGGGAAACTCCGGAACGTGGCGTCTCTACCCGTCCCTCACTACTGACTTCTGCATAATTTGGTGACGGATGAACCCCCTCACCCCCAACCCCTCTACCCCAAGGGGGCGAGGGGAGAGTTGATGGATTTAGTCGTACTATCGACTCCCCTCGCCCCCTTGGGGGCGAGGGGTTGGGGGTGAGGGGGTCTTGTCACTCTGATTTGCAGTACGCACTAGGGCAGCAACATCTTCCGCAGCTCGCCTTCCGGATCGTCGACCATGCGGCAGTGATTATCAAACACCATGGTCTGGTTGCGAACCGGATCACTGGGCGTCCAGATTAAACCGGGTTGGCTGGGATTGCCGGTGCGGGCGAAATTGGTCCAGGCTGTGGCCATCTTTTTGGCGAGGGCCTGAGCCTCCGGCGTGTTGCCCGTGCCCTGTTCGCAGCGCTTGGTGTTATCGAAGCAGAAGGCGAGTTCGGCCGTGTGCCAGGCGCCCGCGTCCTCGAGCATGGGCGATTGCCAGGTAAAGTAGTACGTAAAAACCGGCGCACCCTTCTGTTCAGACTTCAGTTTGGCCATGCGCACGACATTATTGCGTATCGCCAGGCCATTAAGTCCGGGGCCGCTACACATATAAGAGAGCGTACGAATGCTCTTCTCCGGATGCGCCTTCTTCATGGCGGCGATCAGGGCGCTCGCCTTGGCGTCGCCATAACCGCGGGCGAGCGTGGCGTGCCATTCCGCCTCCGTGGGACGGGAAGACATCCGGTTCCCCTCTTCGCTGACCGAACCGATCAGCATGGGTACGTTCTTGGAAACCTCCGGGGCGACATCATTGAAGGAGCGCAAGGTAATGATGCGGCCATCCATGGTGGGTCCCCAGCCGACCCGCGGTGGCGCTCCCGGCGCCCCAAACGGCGACATACCGGGCCCCATGGGCGGGTTGATTTTGGCGACGGCAGCGTTGCCGGCCGCCAGCAGTTTGGACCATTCCATCTTCTGTAGCGAGGCGATGTCGTTGGGCGCCAGGCCCAGCTCTTTCATCGTCTGCCGGGCCAGCTCGCGGGATTGCTCGCCGCTGGGAGGATTGCCGCCGCCGCCCGACTGCGCCGAGGCGCGATGGAACAGACCCGCCGCCGAGGGCATGCCCATCAAACACGTCACCTTGGAGCCGCCGCCCGACTGGCCATAGATCATCACGCGGTCCGGATCGCCGCCGAAATTCGCAATGTTGTCGCGCACCCACTCGAGCGACGCCACCAGGTCCGTCATTCCGACGTTCACCGAATCGGCGTAGGCTGGTCCGCCAATCTCCGACACGTCGAAGAATCCCAGCATGTTCAAGCGGTGATTCACCGTCACCGATACGACATCGTGATAGCGGGCCAACTGTGCGCCTTCCTGCGAAGGCAGTTCGTAGGAGGAGCCGAAGAAAAAGCCGCCGCCGTGGTAATAGACCATCACCGGCCGCTTGCCGGTCAGGGCGGGGGTCCAGACGTTCAGCTTGAGCATATTCTCGCTCATGGGGCCGTCGTCCCAATCCTGGAGGAACGATTGTTCGATGGCCGTGTAGTCATGCAGGCGCTGGAGACAGTTATCTCCATAGATCAGTGCGGGGTATTCGTCGTCCCAGGGTTTGGGAGGTTTGGCCGGGAGCCAGCGGTTTTCGCCACCGGTGTCCTGGCCGTAGGGAATGCCCTTGAAGGTGATGACGCCGCCCTCGACAAAGCCGCGCAGTTTGCCGTATTGCGTCTTGGCGATCGCGCTGCGGGGCGTCGAACATGTTCCCGGCGCCTGGTGCGCGGCGGTTTTCACGGTGTCAAGAGCGCGTGCCTGCGGGGTGAGAGCGACGCCCATGCCCGCGGTCGCGGAAAGCAGCAGCGCCTCACGTCGGTTCAATAGGGTGCGATTTCGAGAATCTGGTTTCATGGCCTCTCCCTTCATCACATGTTTCGCTCATCGGGTGATGGGTGTTCGCCAGCCACAGCCGGCGCCCTCACCTTCCCGTCAACGGCTTGAGACGCGGCGGGGTGAGAAAACGTGTTCCGGGGGAGCACATTAGAAGAGACGCTAACCTTCTGTCAAGAAAAACCGGGGACAGACGGGCCGTTTTCTGGTATCGTGCCTGCCTAAGGCGAGACCGCCGCGGGTGGTCGCGGTGGAGTCGGCGCATACGGTGACGCAACGCGGGAATGGGCGGCAATTCATTCCGGCCAGCGACGTGTGGCATATATCTCCCTGCCTGGGTTGTTGCTACCGTTCCCATGTCATCTCCGGGAATTCCTGAGTGCGGCGCCGGCAATTGAAGATTCAGAATTCATCATTCAGAGGAATGGAGAAAACCCATGGCTAAGAGATCGGCTCGCAAAGAGTTTCTCGGTATGGTTACCGGCGCGGTCCTGGCAGTCTGGATATTGCTCGTAGCTCATGCCTATGTAGTGAGGGCCCAGGAAGCGGCCGGCGGCGCGGGAGCGGCGATTACCTCCAGCATCGACGCGAGTCAAGTGGGGACACCGGTTTCAAAATACCTATACGGCATGTTCATTGAGCACATCCGCTCCCTCATCTACCGAAGTCTTTGGTCCGAGCTGCTCGATGACCGGAAATTCTACTTCCCGATCTCGTCCCAAGACTCCAAACCCGAAGGCCCGGCGCAGGGCGGCCCGATGCGTAACATGCAGCTTCATAAATGGCGCCCGGTTGGCCCTGACGAATCGGTGGTGATGGACAAGGTCCAGCCATTTGTCGGCGACCAGAGCCCGCGCATCGAACTCGATTCCGCCACGCCGCGCGGCATCAGGCAGTCGGGCTTCGCTCTGGTCAAGGGCAAGAAGTATACAGGTCGAATCTATCTTCGCGGTACTGCGGGCAGCAAGGTAAACGTCGCGCTGATCTGGGGTAAGGGCACGAACGACCGGCAGACCCTTTCCTTTGCCACACTGTCGGGGATGTACAAAAAGTTTCCGCTCAGCTTCACTTCTCCGGCCGATACCGTTGATGGCGCTCTAGAGATTACCGGCACGGGCACGGGAAACTTCCACATCGGCGCCGTTTCATTGATGCCGGCTGACAACGTACAGGGATTCCGGCCCGACACCATCGCGCTCCTGCGCCAGCTCCACTCCGGCTTTTGGAGGTTACCGGGCGGCAACTTCCTCTCCGGCTGGAGTTGGTACGACTCTGTGGGCGACATCGATAAGCGCCCGCCCATGTTTGACCATGCCTGGGATGCCATGCAGACGAACGATGTGGGCATGGACGAATTCATGACCCTGGTCAAGCTGATCGGTGTGGAGCCGTACATCTGCGTAAACGCAGGCTTCGGCGACGCGCACTCGGCGGCGGAAGAGGTGGAGTACATCAATGGCTCGGTGAACACGCGCCTCGGCGCCATGCGCGCACGCAATGGTCATCCCGAGCCGTATCATGTCAGATTCTGGAACATCGGCAACGAGCCTTGGGGTACGTTCCAACTCGGCTATACCGACCTGAAGTATTACGTCCTCAAGCACAATGATTTTGCCAAAGCGATGCGCAAAGTGGACCCGTCGATCACCCTTATCGCCTCGGGGCTCATGCTGGAGGATGGAAACCTGCACGGCGAGACGCGCGCCAAGTACGTGGGGAACCTCCAGCCCCTGTACGGAACCGATGCGGACTGGACCGGCGGCCTTCTGGCGCACTGCTGGGGGAACTTCGACGGTATCGCCGAGCACTGGTACGCGCAGGGAGGCAGGCACTTCGATCTTGCGGCTGCCAAGAATCTGCCGCCGGATGCGCCCAACGACAATGCGTATGTAAAGGTTGACCAGACACCGCTTGAATGGGCGCGCTATGCCGCCAATGTCGTGCACCAAAAGGCGGAAGAATGGCAGGGATACCAACAGCGATTCCCGGCAATGCTCGACAAGAAGATCTTCCTGTCCCTCGACGAGTACGCCTATTTCGGCGGAGGCTTCGGTCGAGGCGCGAATCTCAAACTGGCCCTCGCCTACGGGATGCTGTTCAACGAGATGCTCCGGCACACCGATTTCCTCCCGATGTCGGCGCACACCATGGGTGTCTCGACGCTCGACTATAACAGCACCGCGGCGACCTTCAATACGACCGGACTCCTGTTTAAGCTGTACGGCGGGCACTTTGTGGGGTCTACCCCTGTGGCCCTTTCCGGGAACTCGCCGCAACCGGCGCCCAAGTATCCCATCGGCGGTGATCAGCCTAAGACCAACTCCGGCAGCCCGACCTATCCGCTCGACATGTTCGCGGCGCTGACTCCAGACCGCAAGTTCCTTACCGTCGCTGTCGTGAATGCGACCGAATCGGCGCAAAGGCTCGACCTGAAAGTCATGGGCGTACGGTTGGCGGGAAATTCGACGCTGTGGCAGATGACCGGCAAAGATCTGGAGGCCGCCAACCACGTTGGCCAGGAGCCGCAGGTCATAGTGAAAGAGATCGCGCTCGGGGAAGTCCCGCAGACTCTCTCGGTTGCGCCCATCAGTATCGATATTTACCGCTTTCCCGTAGTGCCGGCGGCGCAATAACGATCCACTGCCGGGCGTTGCATTCTGATTGCTGACGACACAATGCCGACACGCTGATCCAACTTGGAGGTTTGGTCCACGGGTTTTCCGATGAGCGAAGGAATTGGAAAGGAAATCGAAAATGAGAATAATCTTGCTGGCAATCGTTATGGCGGCAGTCCCCTGGATGAATTTGGCCGCGAAGCCTACCGTGAAGGTTGAGCAGGGCCGGTTGGAAGGCACCGTGGAAGAGGGACTGACAGTTTACCGAGGCGTTCCTTTCGCGGCGCCGCCCGTAGGCAATCTGCGTTGGCGGGCTCCGCAACCAGCTCCTGCCTGGGACGGCGTGCGGCGCGCCGATAAGTTCGCGCCGCAGTGCGTACAGGCCGGCTTTGGTCCCCCGCCGCAGGGAGAACAACCTCCCCCCATGAGCGAAGACTGCCTGTATCTGAATGTCTGGACACCGGCAAAGGCGGCCTCCAACCGCATCCCGGTGTTGGTATGGATTTATGGCGGCGGGTTCAATGGTGGAGCCACCTCCGTTCCGACCTACAGCGGAGAGAAACTGGCCCGGAAGGGAGTGGTGCTGGTCAGCATCGCCTACCGCGTAGGGCCGATCGGCTTTCTCGCGCACCCGGGGTTGAGCGCGGAATCACCCCAGCACGTCTCGGGAAATTACGGTCTGCTCGACATGATCGCCGGGTTGAAGTGGATTCAGAAGAACATTGCTGCTTTCGGCGGCGATCCCAACCGGGTCACGATCTTTGGCGAGTCGGCCGGAGGCATCGCGGTGAGTATGCTGTGCGCTTCGCCGCTGGCGAAAGGTCTTTTCCAAGGGGCGATTTCGGAGAGCGGGGGTTCCTTTGGTCCTGCCCGCGCCGGCAGCATGCCGGGCGAGAATATGCGGGTTCTTGCTGATGCGGAACGCACCGGCGAAGAACTTGCTCGCAGTGCGGGAGTTGCGTCGATCGCCGATTTTCGCAATCTGCCCGCGGAAAAGGTAATGGCGGCGCGGCCCCAGCGCGGCATGGCCTGGCCGATCATCGACGGTTGGGTGATTCCGGACGATCAGTACAAACTGTACGAAGCGAAGCAGTTCAACGATACGCCCATCCTGGTGGGTTACAACTCGGATGAAGGCGCAAGCTTCTCGCCGCCCCATAGCGCGCAGGAATATGCCGACAGCGTGCGCCGACGCTACGGCAAATTTGCCGATGACCTGCTCAAAGCGTATCCGGCCGACGGCACTACGGTGCCCAAGACGGCTCGTGATCTTACCCGCGATGCGGCGTTCGGCTGGCATACCTGGACGTGGGCGCGGCTGCAATCGAAGTTGGGAAAGTCCAAAGCCTTCTATTACTATTTCGATCAACACCCGGACTATCCGGCAGATTCGCCCCGCGCCGGCTACGGCTCCCCGCACGGCATGGAGGTTTCCTACGTCTTCGAGCATCTGACCGGCGGGCCCAACAAGGAGCAGCCGGCCGCCGCGGACTTGGCGATTTCGGAGGCGATGGCGACCTATTGGACGAATTTCGCGAAGCACGGAGATCCCAACGGTAAAGGTGTGCCCAACTGGCCGGCCTTCAGCGAGGAGAATCCGGCGCTGATTTACTTCGCGGGGACGCCGCACACCGGGCCCGTTCCCAGCGCGGCCGGACTCCAGACGCTGGACGCATACTTTGCCTGGCGCCGCACTCCGGAAGGCGCCCGCGCCGCGTCCGTCGACGATGCCCCGCCAGCGACGACCAACGTGATGAACGCGCAATTCCCCCGAGTTCATCCCGATCACAGCGTGACATTCCAACTCAAGGCGCCCGATGCCCAGAAAGTGGGGGTTCAGATCTCCGGTGGCCGGTACGAGATGACGCGAGGCAGCGACGGAGTCTGGAGTGTAACGACTCCTCCCCTGGTTCCGGGTTTCCATTATTATTCGCTCACGGTGGACGGCGTGGCGGTGAACGACCCGGGCAGCCATGCCTTCTTCGGCACCGGGAAAGACGCCAGTGGAATCGAAGTGCCCGAAGACGGCGTGGATTACTACCTGGCGAAAGATGTGCCCCACGGCGATGTGCGCATCCGGACTTACTTTTCCAAGATTACGGGACGCTGGCGGCGCTGCTTTGTGTACACGCCGCCGGATTACGACACCAACCTAAGCGCGCGCTACCCCGTGCTCTACCTGCAGCATGGCATGGGGGAAGATGAGACTGGATGGATCTTTCAAGGACATGCCAATCTGATTCTCGACAACCTCATTGCGGAGCATAGGGCCGTGCCCATGATTCTGGTCGCGGAGAATGGATACGCTTCGCGGGTGGGGCAACCCGGCGCGCGGCCTGATGCGAGGGCCTCGGGCGACACCGGCGCGTTCGAAGACGTGATGACGCAGGAAGTCACTCCCATGATCGATTCCACCTTTCGCACCCTACCCGACCGCGAACACCGGGCCATGGCGGGTCTCTCCATGGGGGGCAATCAAACGCTGAGGTTCACGACCCATAATCTGGACAAGTTCGCCTATATTGGCGGATTCAGCGGCACCATGAACGGCTTGAGCACCGAGCCCCTGGACCCGGCCACGGCGTTCAATGGACTGTTCAAAGACGGTGCGGCATTCAATGAGAAAGTGAAGCTGCTTTGGATCGGCATGGGCACCGAGGAGCCCAATCCCTTCCCGGGGGCCATCGGAGCTTTTCGGGCGATGCTGGATAAGGCGGGAATCAAGTACATCTACTTTTCATCTCCCGGTACCGCTCATGAGTGGCTGACGTGGCGAAGGGATTTGGACGACTTTGCCCCCAGGCTTTTCCGGGCTGCCGGCAACTGAAAGAGCTGCGGTTCAGGGCGCGCGGCCTATCAGGGGCGGAATGTGGTGCGGCGCCCCGATGCATCGGGGTGTCCTATGCATGTAATGCATCAGCCCCAGCCACCAGCAAGAGTGCCTGTGCCACCACGCCCTGCTGAAACGTAGCGGCGAGTTTACCTCGTCATAGGCGGCGCGATGCCGCCTCGAAAATGGCGGGGTAAACCCGCCGCTACGGCGCCTGAACCGCCACAAGCCTAAGAGATCCTGACGTAAAGGTGCGATAAGTACTATAGTACTATTGATGGCACAGCCCGTGCGAGCTTAGGATACACTTACGCGGAGACAGCGAAAGTCTGTGCCTGAGGGGTCGTGGATCGGCAAAAGGGGTCCGCGTTGGGTCACGGTTTGCCCCAGCGGGGGGCTGTTACCGTTACCGCCATTCTCTCTTGGCATCCGTTGCTGATATCGCCCGGGGACCTCCGCCGAAGCTGTGCGCTCCCCTCAATCGGGGGGTGGATCCGAAGGCCGTTCAGCGTGCATAAGCACAGTTTGGGGGGGGCTAACGCCTCCCGGCAGTGTCTGGAATTCCGGATCAGGACAACGCAACCTGACCTTAACCAGACGAACTAGTCTGTTGGAGCATACTGTATGATTGCAGGACTCATGGGCAGGAAAGAAACGAGACAGCCAGCTAGCTTATGGCGAGGCCTTCGCGCCGCGGCGCTCATCTTGTTATTGGCGGGCATCGCCAATGTTGCCGGACTGAAAGCGCAGGCGCAGCAGAGTGGCTTGCGCACCCTGACTACGACTCACGAGGTCCACAGCCTCCCGGCGGAGGAAGCGGCGCGGAACTACCCCGTTCACCTGCGGGGCGTGGTGACCTATTATGATGCCACCATCGACCCGAGGTATGGCATATTGTGGATTCACGATGACTCGGGGTGCGTTTTTGCTACGGTGGCGAGACAGCTCGCTGGATCTCTTCACGCCGGCCAAATCATCGATCTCCAAGGCGTAAGCGCACCGGGAGAATACGCTTCGATCGTCGCTCAGACCACAATAAAAGTAGTCGGAGAATCGCACGTGCCCGCCACTGCCCCGCGCATGACTCTGGCGCACCTGCTGACGGGGGTGGAGGATTCCCAATGGGTCGAGGTCGAGGGTGTCGTGCGCACGGTGCAGGTCTCGGGCGAAAACGTGTCCATAACCCTGCACACGGTCGAAGGGGTGGTTCCTGCTAACACGGTGAGAGAGAGCGGGGCGGACTATGACCATTTGATCGGCGCCAAGGTCCTCATGCACGCCAACGTCGCCCCTTTCGTCACCAAGAATCGCCAGATAACCGGGGTTCACATGTTCTTTCCTTCTCTCCAGGAATTAAAGGTGGAAGAAGCGGGTCCGGCGGATCCCTTCGCGCTCCCCCTCCAGCCGGTCACCAACTTGTTGCGGTTCGGAGCCGACACTGCCGACATCCGCAGCGTCCACGTGCAGGGACGGGTAACGCTCGAGCGGCCGGGGGAATTACTGTGCATCCAGGATGGCCCGCAAGGGCTTTGCGTCAGGACCTCGCAGACGACCTTGCTGCAAGCTGGAAACATTGCCGATGTAGTCGGCTTTCCCGCGACGGGCGCGTATAACCCCACCCTGGAGGACTCCATCTTCAAGCGGCAAGGCGCGGGCAGACCTGTTGGGGCGATGCCCGTGAGCTACAGACAAGCCCTCTCCGGCGACCATGACTCCCAACTTGTCCGCATCGAGGGCGTTTTGACCAGCGAAAAGACCGCCGGGGGCGACGTGGTGCTGGTTCTATCATCGGGCAGCGAAGAATTCACCGCGGGCCTGGTGGCCGGTCCGCGGGCCGGCAAGATTCCCGAGTGGCAACCGGGCAGCAAGCTCGCACTGACCGGGGTTTGCATGGTCCAAGGCTTTACCGACCTGAAGACCTTGGGCTCAAGCGTCTCGCGACCCACCTCCTTTCGCATCCTCTTGCGATCACCGGAGGACGTCGAGGTGCTTAGTAGCCCTCCCTGGTCGATCGCGGAAAGAGCTCTGGCGGCGCTGGGCGTCGTGATTCTGGCCGTTTTGGCTTGGCTCATCTGGATGGCCGTGGTTAAGCACATCGATCGGCAGGGGACCCGAACTCGGTTGCTGATGATTGAACAGACTTGGGCGAAGGCAGTCGCGGCGCGTGATTCTCATGTACTGGAACGCATCATGGACGACGACTACCTGGACACAGGGACTTCCGGCAGCATCACTTCCAAACCCGAAATTCTCCAGGCGATGAAATCAATGCCCCCGGCGCCACGCCAAAATCAACTCGAGGATCTCACGGTGCGCATCTATGATAGCACGGCCGTGGTGAAGGGCCTGAACGTGGCAACCGACCAGGAGGGTAACCTCCTTCGCCGTGTGCGCTTCACCGATCTTTTCGTGAAGCGCAATGGCGAATGGAAGGCGGTTGCCAGTCATGAATGTGTCGTGGCCACCCCCTGAGGAACCGGCACCGCGCACTCCGGTCTTACTATGGCGGCGGTCCGCATGTCCCCGTGATTTGTGCAGGCATGATTGCCTGCCGGGTATCCCACCGCGACGGTGGCGACTCTGCATTGCAAGGTCGTAGATTCTCGTTTTTCTGGCAAACATTTTGCGATTCCTGTGGGGCCATCGCTCCTGCGCCTTCATGACAACTCAATGTTTGAGCCTGCGCACGCGCCTTGGAGTGTGGGAGCAGCAGCTACCGCCTTCCGCCTTTGCCTCATACCGCCATCGCCGGAACGCCCCAGCATCTCGCCATCGCGATTCTCGGGTACGTTGGTACTATTGACGTCACAGCCCGTGCGCGCTTAGGATGCGCCCACGAGGAGACAGCGAGAATCTGTAGCTGAGGGGTCGTGGACCGGCAAAATGGGTCCGTGATTATTCACGGTTTGCCCCAGCAGAGGGCTGTTACCGTTACCGCCATCCTCGCTTGGCATCCGTTGCTGATATCGCCCAGGTTCCTCCGCCGGAGCTGCGCGCTCCCCTCCATCGGGGGGTGGATTCGAAGACCGTTCAGCGTGCAAAAGCACAGCTTTGGGGTGGGTAATCCGTCCCGGCAGTCTCCGTAACTCCGGATCAGAAAAACGCAACCAGACGTTGCACAGATGAACTAGTCTGTGGGAGCATACTGCATGATGTCAGGACTCATGGGCAGGAAAGAAACGAGACAGCCAACGAGCTTATGGCGGGGGATTCGCGCCGCGGCGCTCATCCTGTTATGGGCGGGCATCGCCAGTGTTGCCGGTCTGAAAGCGCAGGCTCAGCAGAGTGGCTTGCGCACCCTGACCACGGCGCACGACGCCCACAGCCTTACGACGGAGGAAGCGGGGCGGGCCTACCCCGTTCATCTGCGGGGCGTGGTGACCTACTATGACCCTAGCATCGACCCGAGGAATGGCATATTGTTTATCCACGATGACTCGGGGTGCATTTTTGCTACGGTGGCGAAACAGCTCGCTTCAACTCTTCACGTCGGCGCAGTCATCGATCTCCAAGGCGTAAGCTCCCCGGGAGAGTACGCGCCCATCGTCGCTCAGACCACAATAAAAATAGTCGGAGAATCGCACGTGCCCGCCACTGCCCCGCGCATGACTCTGGCGCATCTGGGGACGGGGGCGGAGGATGGCCAATGGGTCGAGGTCGAAGGTATCGTGCGGACAGTGCAGGTCTTGGGCGAAGACGTGAACCTAACCCTACACACGAGCGATGGGGTGGCGCAAGCAACCACGGTGAGAGTGGCCGGGGCCGACTACAACCGTTTGATCGGCGCCAAGGTCCTCATGCACGCCAATGCCGCCCCTTTCTTCACCAAGAATCGCCAGATGACCGGTGTTCACCTGTTCTTTCCTTCTCTCCAGGAAGTAAAAGTGGAAGAAGCGGGTCCGGAGGATGCTTTCGCGCTCCCCCTCCAGCCGGTCGCCAACTTGTTGCGTTTTGGAGCCGGCGCAGGCGACATCCACGCCGTCCACGTGCAGGGACGGGTAACGTTCGAGCGGCCGGGGGAATTACTGTGTATCCAGGACGGCCCGCAAGGGCTTTGCGTCAGGACCGCGCAAACCACCTTGCTCCTACCCGGAGACATTGCCGATGTGGCCGGCTTTCCCGCGCCGGGCACGTACAACCCCACCCTGGAGAACGCCATCTTCAAGCGGCAAGGCACGGGCAAACCTGTTGGGGCGACGCCGGTGAATTACAGACAAGCTCTCTCCGGCGACCATGACTTCCAACTTGTCCGCATCGAGGGTGTTTTGGCCAGCGAAAAGAACGCCGAGGGCGAAGTCACGCTGGTTCTATCCTCGGGCAACGAAATATTCTCCGCGATCCTGGCGGCCGGTCCGAAGGCCAGCCAGATTCCCGAGTGGCAGCCGGGCAGCGAGCTCGAACTGACGGGGGTTTGCACGGTCCAGGGCGATACCACCCGCACCACCCTAGGTATAGCCCTCTCCAAGCCCACCTCCTTTCGCATCCTCCTGCGATCACCCGAGGATGTTGTGGTGCTTCACAGCGCTCCCTGGTCGACCGCTAAAATAGCTCTGGCGGCGCTGGGCGTCGTGGTTCTGGCCGTTTTGGCCTGGCTGATCTGGATGGTCTTGGTCAAGCAACGCGATCGGCAGGAGGCCCAAACCCAATTGCTGGAGATTGAACAGGCATGGGCGAAGGCAGTCGCGGCGCGTGATTACCATGTGCTGGCACGCATTATGGCCGACGACTACATGGACACAGGGACTTCCGGCAGCATCACTTCCAAAGCCGAGATTCTCCAGGCGATGAAATCCATGCCCCCGGCGCCACGCCAAAATCAACTCGATGATCTCACCGTGCGCATCTATGATGCTGCGGCCGTGGTAAAGGGCCTGAACGTGGCGACCGACCAGGAGGGTAACCTCCTTCGCCGGGTGCGCTTCACCGATACTTTCGTCAAGCGCAATGGCGAATGGAAGGCTGTTGCCAGCCATGAATGTGTCATGGCCACCCCCTGAGGAGCCGGCACCGCTCCAGCCGGAGAGAGAGGGATACGCTCTGGAAGTTCAGGGGTGAGGGGAGTTGGTAGTGCGACTACAGCCATCAACTCTCCCCTCTCCCCCTTGGGGGAGAGGGGTCGGGGGTGAGGGGGTTCACTCGTCACAGTATTATGCAGCCGGTAGCGTGGAGGTGTGCGTCTTTCAGCACTCCTCCGCGGCCTTTCGTCGTTTTGCCTTCATAAACCCGTGAACGCCGGGCGTGTCAAGAGCGGCGACATGGGCGCGATTAGAATCCCCGGCCCAGGGCTCGGCGAAGCGGAATTCGCGTTCCTGCCCAGAGCCGCGGACGAGCGCTGATAGGCGCGTACGTCCTCGCTACCCAACCTCCGGGCAACCCCGCTTCAGCGAATCAGTGGCAACGGCATTCACTCCTCGCCTTCAGGTACGGCGATTACATGGCAGTCGTCGGGTCTCATCACATACCTTGCGAACCGGCCCTGTTTGTCAGCCGGAAGGCCATTGACCGCTCTCAGAAACGCGGCGTGATAGTCCTGGCACACCGTCTTCATTTGCTCAGCGTAATCGCTATGGGGATCGTCAATCGCATCTAGCGAGTACTCCACGTACGCGCGCAGAAATTCCGGGGCGACTCTAACGGCTCTTGTGAACTGCCGACCCAACCCCTCATTCACTCGAGACAACACGAGCATGTCCCCCTGGGGTTCGCCATCGCATAGGCTATCCCCCAAAGTCATCGCGACAGTTTGCTCAGCCTCGTTCTTCGGAAGCAGTGCCAATAGTTTCGCTGCCGCAGATTTCAGATTTGGTTGAAGCTGAAATGCTCGATACGCGAACACAAGCTGCGCGCGGTAGTCGTCTCCAGCCCGTAGCTTTGCTTTCTGCAGCGCATTCACCGAGCTGGCGCGCGCCATCTCGGCCATCCCTGCGACTTGCCCGCAGTCGGGTCCCTGAGCCACGGTCGCCCCACAAAAGCCCAGAACGGTCAAAACCAGTAGAGCTTTAGTTTTCATCGGGATCATTCTCCTCTGTGTTGACGACCACAGCCGGTAACGCGAAGGCGTGCGTCTCTCAGTACTCCTCCGTGGCCTTTCGTCGTTTGGCATTCATAAACGCGTGCACGCCGGGCGTGTCAAGAGCGGCGACATGGGCGCGATTATAACCCTCGGCCCAGGCCTCGGCGAAGCGGTATTCGCGATCCGGCCCAGAGCCGCGGACGAGCGCTGAGAGGCGCGCACGTCCTCGCTACCCAACCTCCCGGGCTACCCCCTGGGCGTAGGGCCGAACAGCGTTCGGCCAAGGCCGAGCGCTGCTCGGCCCTACAGGTTCGGTTGCGGCTCCGCCGCGCTGCGTTACCCCGCACTCCGCTCCGGGCTACGCCTCCCCTGCTACAGTCTTTCTCTTGCCCGGCAACGTCAATGCGATATACTTCAGAGCACCCCATTTCAGGAGGATTTCCATGCGTCGTTTCGTTCTGAGCATATTCGCGTGCCTCGCGGCCGTCTTGTTCATAGCTCACGCCGTGAATCCTGTGCCGGCCGCTGCCAACCCCGAGGGAGCCCCTAGTGCCGCGCCGGGCGCGACCGCCACAGCAGACTCCCCCGCCCCGCTCGACGGTTTTTCCGCCGACTCCGCACGCATGGAACGCGATTGGGAGACCAAATTCCGCGCCCTCCCCAGCCCCGAAAATCTGCGAAACTACATGCAACGGCTTTCCGCCCGCCCCCACCATGTGGGCACGGATTATGACCGCGCCAACGCCGAATGGATTCTCTCGCTGTTCCAGCAATGGGGTTGGGACGCACACATCGAGAACTTTGATGTCCTCTTCCCCACCCCCAAGGAGCGTTTGGTGGAGCTGGTTGCGCCCACACATTTCAAAGCCACGCTGGAAGAGCCCACCGTGGGCGTCGATCCCACCTCCAACCAACGTGCCGAGCAACTCCCCACCTACAACGCCTATTCGGTGGATGGCGACGTCACCGCACCGCTGGTCTACGTCAACTACGGCATCCCGGAAGACTACGAGCAACTGGAGCGCCTGGGCGTATCCGTGAAGGGGGCGATTGTGATTACCCGCTACGGCGCGTCGTGGCGCGGGATCAAACCCAAGGTGGCGGCTGAGCACGGCGCCGTGGGCTGCATCATCTACTCTGACCCGCACGAGGACGGCTATTTCCGCGGCGACGTTTTCCCCGGCGGCGCCTGGCGTCCGCTTCAGGGTGTGCAGCGCGGCAGTGTGATGGACATGGTCCTTTACCCCGGCGATCCCCTCACCCCCGGCGTGGGGGCTACCAAAGATGCCAAACGCCTGCCCCTGGCGGAAGCCAAGACCATCACCAAGATCCCCGTTCTGCCCATTTCCTACGGCGACGCGCAACCGCTGCTGGCTGCCTTGCGTGGACCCGTGGCCCCGGAACCATGGCGCGGCTCCCTTGCCATCACCTACCACGTCGGCCCGGGCCCTGCCCAGGTGCATTTGAAAGTCCAAGCCAACTGGGACACCAAAACCCTCAACGTCGTCGTCGGCAGAATTCCCGGCTCGACTTCCCCTGAGGAATGGATCGTGCGGGGCAATCACCAGGATGCCTGGGTAAATGGCGCCGAAGATCCCCTTTCCGCCCTCGTGGATGAGATGGAAGAAGCGCGCTCGATGGGTGAACTCCTGAAGCAAGGCTGGAAGCCTCGCCGTACCATCATCTATTGCGTATGGGACGGCGAGGAGCCAGGGCTCCTCGGCTCCACCGAGTGGGGTGAGACCCACGCCGAGGAACTTCGCCAGCACGCCGCGGTTTACCTGAATACCGACGGCACGGGGCGCGGCTACCTAGAGGTGGAGGGCTCGCACACCCTGGAGAAATTCATGAACGGCGTGGCGCGCGACATCGACGACCCGGAAACGGGCCTTTCCGTTTGGAAACGCCACCAGCTTCACCTGATTGCCAACGCCAAACCGGAGGACCGGGGCGAAGCCCGCACCCGGGCCGATTGGCGCCTGGGCGCGCTCGGTTCAGGGTCGGACTACACCGTGTTTCTCGATCATCTGGGCATCGCCTCGCTCAACCTGGGCTTTGGCGGTGAAGACGGCGGGGGCATTTACCACTCCATTTACGACGACTTTTATTGGTATACACACTTTAGTGATACCGACTTCCACTATGGCCGTGCCCTGGCCCAAACCGTGGGCACGACCGTCATGCGCCTGGCCGACTCGGAGCTGCTTCCCTTCGATTTCACGGATTTCGCCGACACGGTCCACACCTATTCCGACCAGTTGAAGAAGTTGCTGAAGGACAAGCAGGAGGCCGTGCGCGAACGTAACAAGGAAATCGAGGAGGGCGTCTTCACCGCCACTAACGACCCCAAGGAACCACGGGTTCCCCCCGCCCGGGAAGACCCGCCACCTTACCTGAACTTTGCCCCGCTCGATAACGCCGCGGACGCGCTTACCCACAGCGCCGAGCGCTACCAGAAGGCGCTGGAAAAAGCCCGGGCTAATGGAGCGGCAGCATGGGCGCGCGCCTCGCTCCCGCAGGTGAACCAGTTGCTCATCCAAAGTGAACGCCAACTCACGCGTCCCGAAGGCCTTCCCGGCCGTCCCTGGTTTGTTCACCAGGTTTATGCACCAGGATTCTATACCGGCTACGGCGTTAAGACCCTTCCCGCCGCACGGGAAGCGATTGAACAGAAGAAATGGAAAGAAGCCGACGCCGCACTGGTGGATATCGGCAAAATCCTCGATTCCGAGTCGGCCTTGATCCTGCGAGCGGCAGAGGAATTGGAGAAAGCTGTTCAATGAAGGAGCCGGTCGCATCTTCCTTTGAGGATGTAGGTGCGGGTTTGTCTCGCCCCATGGCAGCGTAAAGCCACCTCTACATCAAACTGAGACACGATTGGGGGGGGGCCGGCGACGCCCGTGCCTTTGCCGAGGCGCCCGGACCTGTCCCCATGAGGTCATGAAGGCGGCAGCGTTTGTTCTGCCCTCGGAAATAATCCCGGATGAACAGGCTGCGGAAGAACTCGACAGGACTCTCATGGTGCGCTGCCTAAGGCGACCCGGAACCCTACGGGAAGCATCCTCTGAGGATGAACGCCGCTGGAAGAACCCGGTATGTCCATGAAAATGCAGGGGTAGATTCTTCGCTGGGTGATACTTTACATATAAGTCATGTGGATTGAACAGTTTACGCGCCATTCGCGACGAGTCAGGACTTGTCGTGAGCTCTGGAACAGTTTCAATTCCCAGAATGACAGAAGCTAACGGAAGAAAGTCGACCTCCTTCCCCCACTCAACTAAAGACTCGCCGCTGATGTGCCGATAACAGAGCATGAAGCAACATGTCGCAGCGGACTGTATGATTTTAGGACTTATGGACGGGAAAGAAACGAGACGGCCAGCGAGCTTATGGCGAGGCCTTCGCGCCGCGGCGCTCATCCTGTTGTTGGCGGGCATCACCAATGTTGCCGGACTGAAAGCGCAGGTTCAGCAGAGTGGCTTGCGCACCCTGACCACGACGCACGAGGTCCACAGCCTTCCGGCGGAGGAAGCGGGGCGGGCCTACCCCGTCCACCTGCGGGGCGTGGTGACCTACTATGATCCCACCATCGACCCGCGGTATGGCATTTTGTGGATCCACGATGACTCGGGGTGCGTTTTTGCTACGGTGGCGAGACAGCTCGCTTCATCTCTTCACGCCGGCCAAATCATCGATCTCCAAGGCGTAAGCGCACCGGGAGAATACGCGTCGGTCGTCAAACAGACGACGATAAAGATTGTCGGGGAATCGCACGTGCCTGCTACGGCCCCGCGCATGACTCTGACGCATTTGCTGACGGGGGTGGAGGATTCCCGATGGGTCGAGGTCGAGGGTGTCGTGCGCACGGTGAAGGTCTGGGACAAGAACGTGGCCATAACCCTACGTATGGCCGAAGGGGAGGTTCCAGCAAACACGGTGAGAGAGAACGGGGCGGACTATAACCGTTTGATCGGCGCCAAGGTCCTCATGCACGTCAACGTCGCCCCTTTCGTCACCAAGAATCGCCAGATAACCGGGGTGCACCTGTTCTTTCCTTCTCTCCAGGAAATAAAGGTGGAAGAAGCGGGTCCGGCGGATCCTTTCGCGCTGCCGATCCAGCCGCTCACCAACTTGTTGCTCTTCGGAGCCGACACCGCCGACATCCGCAGCGTCCACGTGCAGGGACGGGTAACGCTCGAGCGACCGGGGGAATTACTGTGCATCCAGGACGGCCCGCAAGGGCTTTGCGCAAAGACCTCGCAGACGACCTTGCTGCAAGCCGGAAACATCGCCGATGTGGTCGGCTTTCCCGCGACGGGCGCGTATAATCCCATCCTCGAGGACTCCATCTTCAGGCGGCAAGGCACAGGCAAACCTGTTGGGGCGACGCCCGTGACCTACAAACAAGCCCTCGCCGGCGACCATGACTCCCAACTTGTCCGCGTCGAGGGCGTTTTGACCAACGAAAAGACCGCCGGGGGCGACGTCGTGCTGGTCCTATCATCGGGCACCGAACTATTCTCCGCAGTCCTGGTGGCCGGTCCGCAGGCCGGCAAGATTCCCGAGTGGCAACCGGGCAGCGAGCTCGCACTGACCGGAGTTTGCACCGTCCAAGGCTTTACCGACCTGATGACCTTGGGCTCCAGCGTCACGCGGCCCACCTCCTTTCGCATCCTCTTGCGATCACCCGAGGACGTCGTGGTGCTTCAAAGCCCTCCCTGGCTGACCGCTCGACGGGGGCTGGCGGCACTGGGCGTCACGATTCTGGCCGTCATGGCCGTACTCTTTTGGGTGGCCGAGTTGAGGTACCGCGTCCGGCAACAGACGGGGACCATTCGCAACCAACTGGAAGAAGCGGCTAGGCTGAAACAGGAGGCGGAGGCCGCCAATCGCGCCAAGAGCGAGTTTCTGGCCAACATGAGTCACGAGATTCGCACGCCGATGAACGGGGTGATTGGCATGACCGAATTGCTGCTGGACGCCGGCCTCAACGCCGAGCAGCTTGATTACGCGCACATGG
>Ga0326728_10005536_pt1 | contig 35236 bp, 29 predicted proteins | sample MB3enrmetagenome_FD_207602 | JGI IMG/M metagenome (GOLD analysis project Ga0326728, IMG submission 207602) | Lab enriched peat soil microbial communities from McLean, Ithaca, NY, United States - MB31MN | ecosystem: Environmental > Terrestrial > Soil > Wetlands > Peat | place: USA: New York...
GGCAGCCTGCGACCGTCCCTCTGGGACTGGTTCTCTTTGAATTGGCTGCGCGGGATGGCGGCCTGGCGGCGTTGTGCCTGTCGCGTTTTCTGGCGCAGATGCCGATCACGGACTTCGGCATTGCGGAACAGAATGAGCGCTACGCATCGGGAAAGAATCTCCTGCACGGCGCACTTTGTCTCACTGAGCCGATTCCCGGCGCCGGGGCGGAGGCGCTTCTGCTCATGGGAACGTATCGTCCCGCGGGCGATGCCAACGCGCTTTCGATCGAGATCGACAAGCGCGGGCGATTCACCAGTCACATGGAGTTTGCGGACTTTGTCGTGGCGGCCGTACAAGGTGTCGGCGGAGCGCGTGGCAGCGCGCTTGTGATTCTCGAACCGCAGGATGCCGGCACGTTCGATCGCGGAGCGCCAGCCAGAAAGATCGGGCATCGCCTCGCGTCGACCACGCATCCGACTTTTCGCCTGCGCGTGCCCGCGGGGCGGATCGTGGGCGGTTACGCGATGGAAAGCGGCGTACTCCGGCCGCACTTCGATCATCGGCAACTGCTCGAGCCTGCATTGCGCAGGGCGCGGGCGCTGCTCGGCCTGATGACCGCAGCGAAGGCCCTGACCGTGGCCGCCGATTTTCTTCCCGGTCGCGGTTGCGCTGCTCCCGAGTTTTGGCTTCACATGGCGGACCTTTGGGCGGCCGGTGAGGCTGCGGCTTCGCTGGGCTTTTTGGCCGCGCGCCATTGCGACCGACTGAACGCTCGAGACGCCCGCGATCCCGCGGCAGACGCCAATCTCTTCTCTCCTGCCGCCAAGCTCTTCGCAAGCACGCGCATTATTCCCGCGCTCTCTCGGGTTGCCGCGGCTGCGGGTGCGAACGCGGACGGCCTCTACACGTACATTGCCGATGCGCAGGTGGAAGCCGTCTACATGGGTCCGGAAGCTTCGCAGCGGCGTCTGATCTCCGCCGCCATGACCGCGGAGACGTTTGCCCTGAAAGTCGCGGAATGGACCGGCGAACTCGATGGCTTCGCATGCAACTTCTCCGTGCCCGTCGCGAAAAATCTTGCGGCAGGGTTCAGGCTCTGGTCCAGGACGCTTTGCGTTTTGCGCGACGCAGCCGGTTCCGGCACGGAAGCAGTTTTTCACGGCGCGCGCCAGGCGGCGGCCTTCGCCATGGCGGATGCTCTCTGTGGCTTGCTCGCCGCCCGCTCCTTTCTGCTCGATGCCGCGGAATTAGAAGCGGCGGCGCCGAGTTCAGACGCCGGCATCGTCGAGGATCTCGTCCGGCTGGCATCGGCGAGCGCCGTATCCCAAGCCACACAAATCAGCATCGGCCTGATCTTCGGCGCCTCGCGAGGCGTCTCGCCGGGCCTGCGACGGGAGTTGAGTGCACTTCGCGCCGAAGCCTACGCGGGCTTGTCCGGCTTTCAGTACGCGCGCGAGAGGATGGCCCGGTTCCTGTCAAACCGCGAACGCGAAACGGAGTCGACCTGAAAGCGATCAGGCGTCACGTCAGCACACGGCCACATCGATTTCTTCCTCTGCGGCCCACTCCACGCCGGTTCCGAATCTCTCCTGTCGATATCGCTTGAGGAAGTAATCCATGGTCTCGATGCGCAGTTTGATCGAATTCGCGGGCCGGTTTTCGTCCATGTCCTTGAAACCGAAGTAGGGCGTGCCGGAGCACTGCATGATCTGCTCGACAACGCTGTAGATAGGCGCATCGTGGCCGCATTTGAAGCTCGAGAACTCCACGGCGACGAGATTGGGATGGCGCGCCACGAACTTCGCGGCCCATAACTTCTGGTTGGAATTGGCGGAAAACGCGGTCTTCCACACATCGGAGATTGCGAGTGCGGACGAGATTGTGCCTGCGCGGATCTCCTCGCCGAAGAGCCGCTCCAGAAGGTCGCCGTCCATGGGCAACGTGCTCTGCGACAGGATCGGATAGCCCAGCTTCTGAATCTCCTCCATAATTCCGTGATTGATGCCGGGATCGTGGTGATAGGGCCTGCCCAGCAGGACAATGGCCAGCCGTCCTTCCTGCTCCACCTTGTCGAGCACCTCGCGGCCGCGCCGCCGCAGGTCCGCTTCGAATCGCTCCAGTTCCCTGAAGCCCGCTTCGACGGCCCGCGCATTCTCGTCCTCGCTCAATCCCAGCGCCGGATCGAGCGCCGCATGGAGTTGGCGGGCCAGGAGCCTGCGATTGGAGAGATTCACCAGCGGATGAATGTAGCGGATACCGCGCTCGCGAAATAGATCGGTCTCTTTGGTAAAGGCGGCTTCCACCGTCTCCGGCGTGATCGATGCCGTTGGGCAGCCGTTGTTGGCGCGCGTGTTCGCGAGCCGCGTGGCCAGAACGTCGAACATGGGGAAGAGGATCAGGTCGAGCGGCGTGCGCGGATGCTGCTTGAAGAGCAGATCGTGCACATGGGCGATGGCGATCTTCGAAGGGTAGCAAGGATCGATCGAGCCCCGGCTGGAGCCTGACCGGTACATCTCTCCGGAGGTCACACTGGAATACACGATGTTCTCCGCCGCCACGCCCAGGCTTTCGAGATACGCGCTGAACAAGGGGGCGTAGGCATACATGCTGAGCACGCGGGGAATGCCGATGCGCACCCGTCCGCGGTTCCTGCGCAACGCTAGTCTCTGCCTGCCCTGCTGGTTCCATGCGCGCCGTGGAACGGGATCGGCGACAAGCTCCGGCCGCCGCGCGCGAAACGCCTCGCGCGCCGCTACCGCGACCAGGTTCGGGTTTGCAGCCTTGATGGCTTCCAACCGGGCCTGAATCCCGCGCAATTCATCAACGTCCTCGGCCGCCCCTTTCTCGCAATTCGCCAGCACAATGCGCCGCGACTCGCTGGGCGCAGCCGCGTTGGTCCCTGCAACGCTCAAAAAAGTGCGCAGGCATGCGTTGGTGCAGTAGCTGCATCGCGTTTGCTCATCGCACCGAGTTGAATAACGGATCGTCGCCACCGCGTCCATGCCGATAAAGGTGGTCGCTCTTTCCGCGCGCCGGGTCCGCATCGCCTCGAGGGCCGCGCCGATGGCTCCGGATTCTCCGCAATGGGGATGAATCCGTATCTCGGGCTCGACGCCGGAATGGCGGAAGGTGGCGCCGAGAAAATCCACCTCCGCTTTCACCGCGGCAAGATTGTTTTGCGTTCCCCCCTGGAGGACGTACCGCGTGCCCAGCGCGGGCAGATTCGGCACCTTGGCCACGTGCAGAAAGACGTTGCGCGGAAGCACTGTCGCCAATCCCGCCAGGATCTCGTGCGCGCGCCATCCCTGGCGCTGAAAGTTTACGATGTCGGATTGCAGAAAAACCGCGCAGCCGTAACCAAAAGTCGGCATGGCTCTGGCGCTGAACGCCGCGTCCGCATAGTTCTCCACCGAAATCCCCAGTCCCTCCGCGGTCGATTGCAAAAAGTAGCCGTTCCCGGCCGAGCACTGCGTATTGAGCTTGAAATCCCTCACCGCGCCGTCGCGCAGCAAAATGATTTTGATATCCTGCCCGCCCACATCGACGATGACATGCGGATCGGCGAAGAAGTGCTTGGCGGATTCGGCGTGCGCCACGGTTTCTACCACCGCTACGTCGGCCTGGAGCACCTGGCGAAGCACGTCCTTGGCGTAGCCGGTCGTGCCCACGCCCAGAATGGCGAGATGTGCACCGTCCTCCTCCACCTGGGCGCGCAACCGCGCCAGAACTTCGATTGTGTCCTGGATGGGATTGCCTTTCGAAAGCTGGTAGGCCTTGGCCAGCAGCTCCCCACGAGTGGAAAGCAGCACGGCCTTGGTCGATGTCGAGCCGCCGTCGATTCCTAGAAAGGCCTCTACCCGCTCGCCTTTGTGAAATTCGGGCGGCTGAAACGTGGGCCGCTGGTAGCGGCGTTCGAACTCGCGCCGCTCTTCGTCGGAGGCGCACAATCCTTGGCCGCCGGCGTCTTCAAACCCTTGGCCGCGATGCGCACCGATCAGGTTCTCCAGGCCGCCCAGCCCGGTATAGAGGCCGCTGGTCACATCCTCGGTCCTGCCGAACTCGATGGCGCCGAGCGCGCCGTAATACAACGCGTCCTCCGGCACGCGAATCAGATCCTCGGCCGCGGCTCCATCCGGCAGTTTCACTCCACGCTCCTGCCAGAGCTGCGGAATCTTGTGTTGCCACGCTTCGCGCATTCCGGGAATGAATGCGTTCGGCCCGCCCAGCAGCAGAACTTCGGAAGCGAGCGTATGACCGCGCGCCAAGACCGTCAGATTCTGCAGAACAATGGCGTCGAAGAGCGAAGCCATCAGTTCCCCAGCGGGGACGCCCAGCTTTTGCAGACTGTTGATGTCGGTCTCGGCAAAGACTCCGCACTTGCCGGCCACGGGGTGGATCGGGATTCCCCGGTAGCCCTGGCTCTGCAGGCAGTCGGCGGAGATGCCCAGCTTGGCGGCAATCTTGTCGATGACCGCGCCGGTTCCTCCCGCGCACTTGTCGTTCATGGAGGCAAACTTCTTACGCCGTCCCAAGCCATCCTGCTTGAAGACCAGGATCTTTGCGTCCTGCCCGCCGAGCTCGATGACCGAATGCACTTCCGGGTGCAGCTTCTCCACGGCCAGCGCGACGGCATTCACTTCCTGCACGAAGCGCGCGCCGATGGGAGCGGCGAGCTTGCCTCCGCCCGTGCCGGTGATGAAGACGCGGCTGTTCCCGGCGGCAACGCCGGCCTCGCCCTCCAGGCGTCCCAGGAACTCGAGCAGCATCTCTGCCTGCCGCGTATCGTGCCGCCGATAGTCGCGCCACACGATGCGTCCGCTCGCGCTTTCGACGGCCACGGCTTTCACGGTCGTCGAGCCTACGTCGAATCCGACCAGAAAACGGACGCGGTCCTGCTTTCGGCTCCTCCCGCCGTTCGTGTCGCCTTCGCGTTGTGCGTCCGTCTTGTTCACCGTTCACCCGGAAGGCGCGCCATGCGTTCCCGCCCGTCCATCACCCTGCCGACATGCATGACAAAGTTCGCTGCCGCGCCGGCCACTCCCGGACGGTGGGGAAAGGGATAAAAGGGACTGCGCAAGCGCCGATGCGCGCCGGCAAACTCCCGGATCGCATCCAAAGAACGGCCCGTGGAGCCGAGCGCCGTATCGAATTCCTTGCGCGCTCTCTCGCGGGCTTCGCCCAGCGCCATCTGCACGCGGCTGTAAGCGTTGATCGCGCCCTCTCCGGAGGTCTCGATGGGGAGAAAATTCATCTCCGGGAAGCGGTTGACGACCGCCGATTGCACGCCATCGGATTGCGAAGAGGGCATGCAGCCAAATGGTTTCAGCGCCAGCACCATGTGGCAGAGCTTGTTGGTGGTGTAGTAGACGTTCTTGCCGACTTCAAGGTGCCCTTCGCCGCCGCGCGCCAGCGAATGGTAGAAGGGGTGGGCGAGGCGCGCCAGTTCGCGCTGCCGCACCAGCGCGGGCGTAATCCCGCCCAGATGCCTGGCGGTTCGCGCATAGAGATGCTCCCATGCCCTCTCGCTGGCGCGCAACAGAAACCACTTGCGCCGGTAGCCCCACCGGTTGGCGGCGATCCTGCCCAGTTGCCACCAGCGCGCATCGTGGTAGCGGTACTCGAGTCCCTTTCGTTCTTCCATGCCCGCCCGCGACTGGTAGAGAAGATAGGCGACCCATCCCGAGATCGATTCCACATGCACCTGCGCGCCCTCGCGTTCGAGGAAGGCAAACATATTGAAGTTCCCGTCGCCCTCGGTGAGTTGTGCCCAGAACTCGCCCACAATCTTCACCACCGGCTTCACACGGGTGTGATCGACTTCGAGCTCGCCCATCCGCTCGCTCGCGCGGCGCATCTCCTCCGCAAATTCACGACTGAAAAGATGATCGAGCACTTTTCCCGTGACGTTGAGAAACCCTTTCAGTCTGCGGCTTCGCGCCACCATGCTTGCGGCCGGCCGGGGCAGCCACTCGAGAATCTCAAAGCGCCGCCGGTTCTCGAGAAAATCGGCGAAGCTGTCCACCACTTCGTCGACGGCGCGATTGGTGCTGCCGGGCACGATCTCAAAGGGGCGAATGCGGTAGCTGAGATCGTTCATCACGTCGCCCAGGTAGAGCATGTTCAATGCGCCCAGGTTGAAATCGACGGTAAACTGCAGCCCGGTATTCTCCGCGGCCGCCTTGATCGCCTGCTCGGCCTGATAAAGCACCAGGCGGAATCCCGAGTACCCGGCGTTTTCCAGAGCCAGCCGGTACTCGGATTCGTACATGCCGAAGCGGCACGGGCCGCAGGACCCGGCGGTGAAGAAGATATAGCTCTCCACAATCTCGCGGCGCGACAGGCCCTGCTCCTCGAGAGAGCGAAGAAACTTGATCAGGCTGCCGATGGTGAAGTAGGTGGGATTGCACTGGCCGTTGTTGCCGTACTCCTTGCCCAGCGCGAAGGCCGCCACATCGGGAGTGGGGAGCTGCTGGCAGCGGTAGCCGCCGCGCCGGAGAATGGCTGCAATCAACCGCTCGTGCTTCCAGGTAAACCCACCGAATAGCACGGTGACCTTGTGGCGGTCTTCGGCCAGGAAATGACGTTCGAGAGGCGACCGGAAATGCCGCACGCGCGCGGCGCCGCCACCTTGCGCGTCAGGTCGCCAAACGCATTCTTCTGTCGCGTGAGCTGGTTCGGCAGCGGGATTGCAGTCGATCGCCATCGGTAAGCTGAGCGGGGGCTGCCTGAAGGGAAGGCGAATCCGGAGGCTGCCGCAACCGTCTCCACAACTCACCTGCCCTGTCCGGTCCCTCGGCCAGCCTAGTATAGTTTAGATTCGTTTTGCCCGTTGTGCTGCGCGACAGCCGTGCGCAGGCTCCGGCCCGTCGCGAACGCCATGCAGCAAGGTACGCACCTATGCCGGACTCAGGTTGCTGGATTGTCGAAAACTACGCCTACCGCGCCTGCCCGGAGCCCCGGCGGGAGTTTCCTTACGCGGTTTCGCTGCATAACCATTCTCTCCATTCCATCGAGACCATGGGCATCCTCAACGACGTGGTCCGGCTCTCCTGGATGCGCCCGTTCAGTCACGCGCTCCAGGCCGCATTCGGGTTTGGCAGCGAAAGCGCATTCGATTTCAACCAGATCAGCTACCGTGCTCCTCTGACTGCGGAGGAAGTCCTCTGCCAGGAAACCGCCGCTGCCGCCGCTCTGGGATTCGACGAAGTCATCCTTGGCCTCACCGATCACGACGAGGTTGCGGGCAGCATCGAGCTTCGCCGCGCCCATCCCGAATGGGCCCGCCGGATTCCGCTGGGAGAGGAGCTCTCCATTCTTTTCGACGGCTACCTTTTTCACATCGGCATCACCGGCATGAAGGCAGATGCGGCGGAAAGCCTTCATGCCGGCTTGAACGAGGCCGCGCGCGCCGATCGCCTGGACGAAGTGTTTGAGATGCTTCGGGCCAGCGAATGCCTGGTTGTCTTCAACCACCCGCTGGTGCCCTGGGGCGAGAATCGACAGAACGGAATCCCGGCGCGGGAGCTGCTCGAGCGCTATGGATGGGCGATTCATGCTCTCGAATACAACGGAATGCGCAGCCGCCGCGAGAACGACGCCGTCCTGGAGTTGGCGCGTTCCGTGGGCAAGCCCGTGATCGGCGGCGGAGACAGCCACCTGCTGCTGGCCAGTTCGGTTCTCAGCGTCTCACGCTCGGGCAGCTTCGAGGAGTTCGCGGCGGAAGTGAAAGCCGGGCGCGGCGTTGCTCTCATCGCGCCGCCTTTCTTTGCGCCCCTGGGATGGAAGCTATTCCTCCGCGTGCTTTACTTTATCGCGCATTATCGCCGCATCGCGCACTTCCGCGGCCAGCCTGTTGGCGAGCTGCTGCGCCAGAGGATCGTGCTCCTCGATCCCGCCGGTTACGCCGCGCGCGGCTTCCTCGGCCTGGCCGCGGCGCTCAAACTGATCCGATAAATGCACATGCTATACTGAGGGCGAATTTCTTATGGAAAGCACGGCGCAACAGTTGAAGCAGATCGTCATTTCCGGTCTGCGCATTAAAGACCGGACCGCGGCCGATCTGCCCGACGACCAGGCATTGCTCGGCGGAGACATCGAGCTCGACTCGATCGATGTCCTGCAGCTCATCCTCGAAATCGAAAGGCACTTCGGAATCAAGCTGGTGGAAGGCGAATTCGACCGCAACGCGTGGCGCACCATTGCCACTCTGGCCGCCGCCGTCGATGAGAAGACCGCCGAGAAGATCGCCGCTCAACGCTGAGCCTGCTGAGGAGCGCATCCCGCCATGCCGACCGGCAACCCAAAACCGCCCCTCCGTCTTTTGCTGGTCGAATGCAACAACATGAACAAATGGGTAGGGACCACGATGCCCTACGAGATGCACGTGCCCCCGCTGGGCCTGATGTATCTGGCGGCCAGCGCCCGCGTCGCTCTGCCCCATCTTGAGGTGCGCATTGTCGAGTCTTCGCTCGACTGCCCCGGCGACACGGAACTTGCCAGCATCCTCGATGAATTCAAACCGCACGTCGTGGGCCTGCGCTCCATCGCCTTCTTCCTCGAGGAACTGCAACGCGTGGCCGCGGTGGTTCGCCAGTCGTGCGGCGCACTTATCGTCGCCGGCGGTCCCATCGTGAAGGCTTACCGGCGCCGCCTCTTCGAGGACGTGCCCGAACTTGAGGCCGCGGTGAAAGGCGAGGGCGAGGAGACGCTGGTCCGCCTGCTCTCTGGCGAGCCGCTCACCGCGCTGGCCGGAATCTTTTACCGCCAGGACGGCGAGGTCGTCGAAAATCCCGACCGCGACGAGATCGCCGACATCGACAGCCTGCCCTTTCCCGCCTACGACCTGATCGACCTGGACCGCTACGAGAAGCAACTAAGCTACGCCTACAACCATCGCCGCCAGGGTGTTTTGCTCACCGGCCGCGGCTGCGTCTACCACTGCACGTACTGCTTCAGCCATTGGAAGAAGATGCGCCTGCGCAGCGCGGAAAATGTCTTCGCCGAACTCGAACTCCTCTATACGCGCCACGGCATTCGCGACTTTTACGTGGTCGACGACATCTTCAACGTCAATATCAAGCGGGCGTTGCGGTTCTTCGAGATGATCCGGGAGGCAGGGCTCAAACCCAGGTTTTATTTCGTGAATGGGCTGCGCGCCGATCTCGCCACGCCGGAGTTCGTCGATCGCGCCATCGAGGCCGGCGCGGTGTGGTTCACCTATGCCGTCGAGTCCGCCGCCGAAGAGATTCAGCACCTGGTGGAGAAGCGCCTCGATCTCGACAAGGCGCGCGAGATTATCGACTACACGCAGCGCCAGGGCGTCGCGGTCAATATCTCCACCATGTACGGCTTTCCCACCGAGGATCGCGCCATGGCGCAGCGCACGCTGGACTGGCTGGGCGAATTGCCCCAGCCTTCTTTGCTGCCGTATCACTTCTGCCTGCGCTTCTTTCCAGGCTGCGAGATCAATCGCCAGGCCCTGGAGGCCGGCTGGAGTCCCGAGCGGATAGGACTCACCAGCCGCTTCTCCTACAACGACATGGCCATGTCCACGCCCACGCTCACCAAGCACGAGATGAACGAGATTCAGATCGAGTACCATCGCCGCTTCGGCACCAGCAACCCGCCGGCTGTTGCCGCCGCCGTCAACACCCTGCGCTCCATCGGCTACAACGATACGGACATCGTCCACATGTATTCGGTGCTGATGCGCAAGATGATTCGCAACGTCAACGACCTGACGGCCGCAGGTGCAGCTTGACGCGCTGGTATCATCATCGCTTCCACAGCGTCGGCATTCTCCGCTTCGTCTTTTTCTCGATGCGCCTGGTGCCGCGCTTCGCGCAGCCGCCGTTCGCCGCGGTGACGGCCTTGTGCTTTTACCTTGGATTGCGCCGCGAGCGGGCCGCGGTCACCCGCAACCTGCGCCGCATCTCGGGTCGCGGCGGGCTGGCGCTGCACTGGAAGGTCTACCGGGTTTTTTATTCCTTCTGCGACCTCATCGTCTCGTATTCTCGCGTTCCCGGGGCCAGCGATGCCGAACTCCTTGCTATGCTCGCCGGCCCCGAGCGCGGTCCTGAGCGAGGCCCGGAGCGCGGCGCGGAGGCCATCGACAAGTGCCTCGCCCAGGGACGCGGTCTGATCGTCTGGACCGCGCACCTGGGCAACCCGGAGTTCGCCTCGCGTCTGCTCGAACTGCATGGCCGCCCCGTCAATGTTGCCCGCGTGGTGGAAGACAAGCCCGCCGAGCGCATGTTGCGCGATCTCATGGAGAACGGCCGCCTGCGCATCGTCGATCTGCGCGCCGGCGCATCCGCATCCATCGAGTTGCTGCAGGCCCTGCGCCGCAACGAGATCGTCGCCATGCAGGGCGACCGGGTCTATCAGCCGCGTCACCGCGCCACGGTCCCGTTTTTCGGCGCCGATGCGGAGTTTCCTCGCGGCCCTTTCCTGCTGGCGCGCGCTTCCGGGGCGCCCGTGCTTCCCGGCGTGGTGGTGCGCCAGGGCTGGCTGCGCTACCGCGTCCTCATCGGCGAGCCGATTTATCCCGCCCCCGCAAGCGATCTGCGGCAGGAGGATTTGCCGGAGTTGCGCCAGGCGGTGCGGTTTCTTGAGACGCAAGTATCGAACTACTATGATCAATGGCTGAACTTTTTCGATTTCTGGCGAGTAGACGACATTGCTTGATCCGGCAAAAACGATTGCTGTCACCGCCATCGGCGTGGTTAGCCCCTACGGCCTGGGCAGCGCCGCGCTGCAGGCGGGACTGCTGGCCGGCAAGAGCTGCCTGGCTCCGGACACGGAGCTCTTTCCCGGTTTTTCAGGGCACGTAGCTCGCGTGGCCGCGCTGCCCGCAATCGCCGAGGTCGAGCGTTACTCGCGCAGCGACCGACTGGCTATGGCTGCTGCCGAAGACGCCTGCGCGGGCTTGCCGCGCGAGTTGCTGCGGCGAAGCGGAATTGTTATGGCCACCACGGTCGCCGGACTCACCGAGATCGAACCTGAAATCGCCATCGATCCGGCAGCCTGGTACGGTAAGGCCGGCCTGGCCCGCGCCGCTACCTATCCGATTTCGCGCGTAGCCGCCTCGGTCGGCGAACACCTGGGCATTGAAGGCCCCGCCTGCGCCGTTTCCGTGGCTTGCGCTTCGGGAGCCATCGCGCTGGCTCTGGCCGCGAATATGTTGCTCGATGGCGAGGTTCCGCTGGCGCTCGCGGGAGGCAGCGATGCCTTATCCGCTTTCACGGCCAGCGGATTCCATTCCTTGCAGGCTCTCGATCCCTCTCCCTGCCGTCCTTTCGATAAGAGCCGCCGGGGGCTCAACCTTGGCGAAGGCGCAGCGGTGCTGGTCCTGGAGACTCTGGCTCATGCCCGGTCCAGGGGCGCCGAGATCCTCGCCATCCTGCGCGGCTGGGCCATGAGCAACGACGCCTACCATCCCACCGCGCCCGACACGGAAGGCAAAGGGCTGGCCTCTGCCATGAGGCTGGCGATGGAGATGGCCGGAACGGGCATCGACGAAATCGGCTACGTGAATGCCCACGGGACCGGCACTCCGCTCAACGATGTGGCGGAAACCAGGTGTTACGAGCTGGTCTTCCGCGGCCGCTCGACGCCCATTCCGGTTTCATCCACAAAGTCCCACATCGGCCATTGCCTGGGCGCCGCGGGCGCTCTTGAGGCCGCGATTACGATTCTTGCCATGCGCAGGAGCGCTTTGCTGCCTACGCTGCGGCTCGCCGATCCGATCGAAAGCCAGGAAGTAGAATACCTGCGCGGCGCATGGCGGCGTCAGCCTCTTCCCGCGGCCATCTCGGTTTCAGCCGGCTTCGGCGGCAGCAATGCGGCCCTTGTCTTTGGGAGCCCCGACGCATGAGCTTCAACCCCACTTCGATTACCGGGTTCGGCTCGGTCACTCCCTTCGGCCCTGCTGCCGGCCTGCTTTCCGGCCTTGAACTCGAGCCCGAGACGATCACAGCCTGGCCGAATGCCACGCTGCGCCGGGCTTACCAGGTGCAGCCTTTCAATCCCGCCAAGCTCGTTCCCGGCGCCAAGACGCGGCGGCTGGATCGCCTCTCCTGCTGGGCGCTGGTCGCTGCCTCGCTGGCCCTTCAGGATGCAGGCCTCGACCTGGATGCGATAGATCGCTCGCGTGTCGCCGTTCTCTGCGCCACCGGTTTCGGTTGCGTCGAGCTCACGGAATCCTTCTATCGCAGCGCCGCTCTGAACGGCTGGAGCGGAACCGATCCCATCACCTTCCCGGAGACTTTGGCCAATGCCCCGGCCTGTCATGTCGCGCTCTTCCACGGCTTGCGCGGCCCCAACCTTACTCTCGGCGGCGAAAACTTTGCCGCGGAGATTGCATTGCTGCGCGCCGCATCGCTTCTCCGGCACGGTCAGGCCGACCACGCGATCGTCATTGCGGGCGATGCATTGAGCCCGGCGGTTTACCAGTGGTACGAAACGGCCGGATTGCTCTCTCCCGCGTGCTTCGTTTCCGATCCGCCTGCCCGAGCCGCGGGCTTTGTTCCCAGCGAGGGAGTGGCCGCGGTGCTGCTCGAATCCGGCCCCAGCGCCGAGCGCAGAAGCTACGCTCAATTCATCGGTGGCCGTTACGCGCGCAGCGGCGATCCCGCCCAGGCCATCCGCGATCTTTTCCCTTCCGCTCCGGCGCTGGTTTTCTCGGCCGGCGACGGCAGTCCGTGCTCATCCGATCCGCCCGCCGGCGTTTTCCGTTCTTGTGCCGGCCAGTCTTTTTCGAGCAACGATGCGCGCATCGTCGCTTCGCTACCTGTCGCCGATGGCCTGGCCAGGAGCAGCGGCCTGTTTCATCTTCTGTTGGCCCTAAGCCGGCGGGCCGGAAGCGGCCCGGCTCTGATGCTGGGGACCGCTGCCGGCGGCGCTTTCGCGGCTCTGCGCTTGGAGGTGCCGTCATCGTGAACGTTCGCATCGCCTCAGCCGCTTACGTGCTGCCGGAAAACGAAGAGAGCGTCGAATCCATTCTGAACGAGGAGAAAGAGCGCGTCCGAGAGGCGCTTGCGCCGCTGACTCCTCAGGCAAAGCAAATGGCGGTTGAGAACCTCGGCATCTCCCGCGTGCGTGTCTGCGGGGCGCGGCGGCCCTCGGACCTCGCCCTCGAAGCCGCTCGCGAAGCCATCCGCCTGGCCGGCATCCAGCCTCGTCAGGTTGACTTCATCCTCGACTTCAGCACCTTCCCCGGCGACGGCCCGCAGACCATCTCTCTCGCGCACTGGCTCAGCGCCGAGCTCGGGGCAGAAGCCTCGCTCAATCTCGCCTTCCGCGGCGGCGGTTGCGGCGCTCTTCATCTGGCCATCAAAACGGCTCTCGGCTGGATGGCGCTGGACGCGAAGATTCGCACTGCGCTGCTGGTCACAGGCGACGGCGCGCCCGCGGCCAACCGGTCTCTCTTGCCCGTCACCATCCAGGGCGATGGCGCCAGCGCGATTCTTCTCTCGCGCGACGCCGTCCAGGGCCCTGTGCTGCTGGGGGTTGAGGCCATGACGCTGGGCCACCTGCACGACGCCATCGCGCTGCGTCAAACTGCGGGCGGGGTCGAGATCGTGGCCGACGCCGTGGCCATCGAGCAGAGGGTGATGCCCATTGTCTATCTCCATCTTTACCGGCTCGTCAACAAGGTCCTCGCCGCACACTCGCTCACGATCCGCGACGTAGACCATTTCGTGTACTCCAACATCAGTCAACGCGATCGCGAGGGCTTTCGCCGCATGTTCGGCCTCGCCGAGGGCGGCCTTCCAGTCACGCGCATGGCCGAAATCGGGCACACGTTCTCGAGCGACCTGATCGTAAACTACGTGGATCTGCTCAGCGAGAACCGCATTCTTCCCGGCCAGCTCATTCTCTTTGCCTCGTCCGGCGTCGGCTTCACCTGGGGAGTCAGCCTTGCCCGCGCATGAATGCAATCTGCTGCACGAGTGGCTTCGCTCGACCGCCCGGGAGCGGCCCCACGCGCCGGCCATCGAAGAGGACGGGCGCATCACCACCTTCGACCAGCTCCACGGCCAGGCCGAGGCCCTCGCCCTTCAGTTCATCGCGCACGGTTTGCGTCCCGGCGATCGCGTCGCCCTGCTTCTGCCCAAGACCACCGGCGCCGTGGTTGCCGTATTCGCATCGCTGCTCGCCGGAGCCGCTTACGTGCCCATTCATCCCCGCTGGCCGCAGGAGCGCGTCCAGGCGGTTCTTCGCGATTGTGCGGCGCGGCTGCTGATTGAAGAGGAGAACGGCGCTCGGCGCATCACCGATCTCGAAACCGGCGCGCTGCTTCCGGACCCGCTACCCGGCGGCGATCCAGAACCCTGGCCACTCCTCGATCCCGCCGCAACGGCCGTTCTCCTGTTCACTTCTGGCTCGACCGGCGTCCCCAAAGGAGTGGTCCTTTCGCACCGCGCCGTGGCTGCTTTCGTGCGCTGGACCGCGGCCGAATTTCATATCGGTTCGAGCGATCGTATTGCCTGTCCCGCTCCGCTGGGCTTCGACCTCTCCACCTTTGATCTCTTCAACATGGCGCTCGCCGGCGCTACCGCCGTTCTCGTTCCTGAAAACATTGCGTGGATGCCGCGCTTTCTGGCGCGTTTCGTTCGCGAAGCGCGCATCGCTTGCTGGTATTCCGTGCCATCCATCTTGATCGCCATGCTCGAAGAGGGCCGCTTCGCCGAATCGGCTTATCCCGATCTGCGCCTGATCCTCTTCGCCGGCGAGGTCTTTGCTCCTCCCGCCCTTGCCCGGCTGATGGCAGCGGTCCCCGATGCCCAGTGCGCCAATCTCTACGGCCCCACGGAGACGAATGTCGTCACCTGGTTTCCTGTGTCCCGCGCCTTCAAGCAGGACGACCCGCTGCCGATCGGCCGTCCTTGTCCCTACGCGGAGACGGTCGTCGATCCCGCCAGCGGCGAGCTCCTCGCCGGAGGAGCCTCGCTCATGGATGGCTACTGGAATCGCCCCGAAGAAACCGCGCGTGCCTTCACCGTTGTCGATGGCCATCGCTACTACCGTACCGGCGATTGCGTCAGCGTAGCTCCGGACGGGAACTTTCTCTTCCATGGGCGCCTGGATCGGCAGATCAAGCGCCGCGGCTTCCGCATCGAGCTGGGCGAGATCGAGGCCGCCCTCCTGCTTCATCCCCAGGTGATCGAAGCCGCCGCGGTCGCGGCCAACCATCCCGCCGCTGGAACTCGAATCGTGGCCTTCGTTCGCTTGCGCGCCAGCCACGATCTTGCTCTCGCCGAGATCCGCGCCCACTGCGCCAGGCTGCTGGCTCCCTACATGTTGCCTGATCGTTTCATCTTTACCGATATACTGGTGAAGGGAAACCGGGGAAAAATCGATTATGCTGCTCTCTCGCGGGCCGCGGAAGGGAATGTGGGTGGAGATTGAGACCGAGTTGAAGCAATTCCTGGCCGCTACCTTTCTGCCCGACGCGCCGGCCGAGTCCATCGCCGGCGATATGCCGCTCATTACCGGCGGCATTGTCGACTCTCTGGGCATGTTGAAGCTGGTGGATTTTCTCGAGCGCCGCTACCATATCGAATTCATGCCGCGCGAAATCGACGTATACTCGTTGGACACGGTGGAGCAGATTGCCGCATTGATCCGTCGTAAGCTCGCCATCTCAGCCAAGAACGCGGCATCGCCCAGCCTGCCGTAGCTTTCAAGCAGCGGGATTCGTAGGATCGTTGTGGTTATCTATTCCACTTGATGAGAGATAGAAGAGTACAAGCATGAGAGCGCTGCTCATTCAAAGCCCGGCAACCTCCCCGTGGGTCCCGCGTCGCCAGTGGGAGCCGCCCAGTGTGGCCATGGCCACCATTGCCGCGCAAATCGACAACCACGATGTCCGCGTCGTCGACATGGTGGTCTGGCGCAAGAAGGCGCTACCGCGCTTTCTCGAAGTGTTGCACGAATTTCGGCCTCACGTGGTCGGCTTTACGTCGATGACCTTTCAATACGAGACCACCGTCGGCCTCGCCTACGTCGCCAAACAGTTCGACTCTTCCATCCTCACCGTCCTCGGCGGCTACCACGCCACGCTCTTCTCCGAGTCGCTCGCCGCCGGCCCGGACGCGCGTTTTTGGGATTTCATCATGCGCGGCGAAGGCGATTTCTCCTTCGGGGAACTGCTCGATAGCCTCGAAGCCGGCGGCAAAGGCATGGACCGTATCCTCGGACTTTCCTTCAAGCAGGATGGCGTCTTCCAGCACAATCCGCCGCGGCCCCTCGAAGATCTGAGCCGCATCCGCATTCCCGCACGCGACAAGCGCCTGGTCAAGGGCTTCCACATGTATTTCCGCAAAGCGGATGCGATCGAAACCTCGCGAGGCTGCCTGCATGGATGCAACTTCTGCAGTATCCGGGAGATGTACGGCCGCTCCTTCCGCGTCTTTCCCATCGACCGCGTGCTGGCCGACATCGAGGATGCCTATAGCCGCGGCGCCCGCCACATCTTCTGCACTGACGACAACATCACGCTTGACATGGACCGCTTCGAGAGCATCTGCGACGGAGTGATCTCGCTCAAGCTGAAGGATCTGATATTCACCACGCAAGCCAGCCCCATCGGTTTCGCCCATCGCCCGGATGTGGCGCGCAAGATGGTCGAAGCGGGATTCGTCTCCATCTTCCTCGGCATCGAAAACGGCTCCACCAAAAACCTCAAGGCCATGCACAAGCCCAACACTCTCGACACCATTCGCCGCGGTGTGGAGGCTCTGCAAAAGCATAAGATCGTCGTCATTGCCGGCATCATCAACGGCCTTCCGGAAGACGATCCCGAGAGCATCCGCGAAAACTACGAGTTCATCCGCGGCATGGGCATCACCAGCGTGATGGATCAGATCATGACGCCTTACCCCAAGACGCCCTTGCGCCAGGAGATGATCGACGACCATCGTGTCGCCAACCTCAACGACTTTCGCTGGTACGACGGCTACTTCAGCAACGTGCGCACCCATGAGCTCACTTCGGAGCAGTTGAACTTTCAGCGCTGGAAGATCCGCCGCGAGGTGATCGGCATGTGGCGCGCGACCCCGGGCGACTGGAAGTTCTTCAAAGGGTACACCTACCTTTGGGAGTTCGGACTCCGCCACATCGTCTGGCTGAATGAGCGCCTTCTGGAGCTGATCTTCGGTATCGAAGGCCGCTACAAGCTGCAGATGCGTCACTACCTTCAGTTGAACAACTTCGGAATCCGGATTCCCGGCCGCGAAGGACCGGAGTGCTACCACCCGGTCTACGGAGACACGCGCGATCCTTACCGCGACACGCGTTGGAGTCTGCTCCGGTCACGGCTTCCCATCCGCTGACGCGAACCTGAAGCATCTTGCATGAAGAAAGATGCCAGGACGCTCGCCCAATGCCAGGTCAACTTGAACCGGGAACCCGTGCAGAGTCTCACTAACAGGCTGCTGAAAAACTCTCGGTGAGGAGCACGGAGTGTCAGGGCACGACTTCAGTCGTGCCGTAAACCGCAAAAATGAGGAAAGGCTTTAGCCCTCGCGGGTGCTCCGCCCAAGAATTCGCTCGCCGTTCGCCGCTTTTCCGCGGCCTGTCAAGGAAGCTCTCCGGCCAATAGAAACACCAACGGCGCCTGCCAGTTGATGGCAATCTCATTGCTTGCGTAGGAGGCCTGCTCGTCGGCATACACCTTCGCCGGCGGCAAATCCTTTAGCAGTGCAGACAGCACCGCATCCTGCCGGCCTACATTGGGACCTCCAACGACGAGGCCCGGCCAGGGCAACTTCGTTGACGCGCTAGGCCGGTGGTGCGGATGCTGAACGGCATTTTCTCCAACCTGCGTGACCCATGAAAGAGAAAAGGTGTTGCGGCCCAAGAGATAGTGGAGGTTATCACGCGCGGCATCCACAAAATCCGGGTTGGGCGCGATCTGGTTGGCGATGAGCAGTTCCACTCCATAGCCCGCTGCAAATCCATTCGAGCCCCATCTGAAATCTCCTGCCTTCATGCTCATGCGGTAGGGATCGGCGCGGGTGGCCGCCACGAATGTGCGCGCCGCAGCCAAAATCCGTTCCCGGATTGCCGCCTGCGCCTTGCGGTCCACGTCTTTGCGCTGCGACAGGGCATAACTCTCTAACGCCATCGGAGACATATCGCTCCAGTTGCTCTCCGGCGGCGTATCGAGGTGGGAAAGATACGCTGCGTATTGGCTCAGGAAAAACTGATGGTATTTCGATTCTCCCGTTGTGCGCCAAAGCTCGGCCGCGGCCCACAGCCGCTCGTCTGCGCAATTTGCATCGCCATATTCACCGGTTGTGACGCCGGGCGGGTTCTTGAAGGTCACGTTCGGATATTTCTCGGTCCACTCCCAGGCGCGGCGTGCCGCGTCCAGGGCGCGTGCGGAAAACTGCGCATCGAATGGCCGATAAACCCGCGCGGCAATTGCACCGACTGCGGCCAGATCGGCAGTCGCGCACGTGCTCTTGTAGGGCGCAGAGCCGGTCCCGATCACCTCGCTGGGCAGCGTATCCGCATCGGGAGCGACAAAACCGGGGAAATATTCGCTGGCTTGCTTCTGCCATGCGCCGCCGTCGCTGTCCTGCATTTTCAGCATCCACTGCAGATTCCATCGCGCCTCATTCAGAATGTCGGGCGTGCCGTTTCCGGTTTCCGGAATGTCGAGCTTGATATGTTGGATCTTCGCCCCGAACAACTCCCACGTCCAGAGCAGTGTTCCCGTCGTCACGCCGGAGTTCACCATGTAGCGGCCATAGTCACCAGCGTCGTGCCAGCCTCCGATGTTGTCGCGCTCGCCCGTTGCTCCCGAGCTGGGATGAAACTCGCCATGCACATGACAGGCCGCGTGGGAGTAGCCGGGAAACTCCTTGCCGAGGTCGACCGCGGTCCCGCAGCGCTGTCCATAGAAAGCCCGCATCGCCAGGTAATAGGCGTGCTCAAATACGCTCGCGTCCACGTGAAAATCCCAGCTCCGCCCCACGCCGGGAACCTCGATGTAATACTCCCCGGCCTGGTTCAACTCTGAGAAATCCGCGGCTTCAATCGTATCTCCGGAATCCGGGTCAAATTGCGCGGGCCCCATCTTTCCTTGGAATACAACCCGGCCATCGCCGAAGCGCCTTATCTCAAAGGTCTTCGCTGGGACGCTGACCAGAGCGACCTTCGGGCCATGCAGCGGGTATCCCACCTGGTCCACCTTGATGGAGGTTACGGGCATTTCCACTCCCTGGGCTCGGACCGCGGGCGTAGCCAGAATACTGGCGGTGAGGATCGGAAGCAGCAAAGTGTGGCGGAAACGGGAGTTTTGCGAATTCAAGAGTACCATGGCTCAGTTCTTGCCTCGTGTAAACGCTGGGGCGCAATCGGAAGATGAGCAAGTCTCTCACAGGGAGTCGAGTCCCGGCAACGCACTTCTTGATGTGCTCTGGCGCAGGAATTGCTTTGGCTTGTTCGACGTTGCTTCTCATCGATTACAATGATTGCGCTGTGCAGTCCATACTTCACGATTTTGCAAATCACCGTGCTCAAATGCATGACTAGATCGTTTGAGTAGGCGATGCCAGCGGGACCATGGCTTCAAAGAAATTTACGATGAGAGACCTCGTTGGCGGTTGAAGCCGCGAGGATTCTGAACCAGGGAACCGCGAACCCGCCCCATGGAACATCTTTTAGGAGGAGCTTTGTATCTCGCAAACGAACAACGTTACAAGGCAATGCAATACCGCCGCTCGGGACAGAGCGGCATCCTTTTGCCGGCCATCTCACTCGGCTTGTGGCACAACTTCGGCGGTGTGGATGTTTTTGAGAACGGCCGCGCCATGGTGCGCCGCGCCTTCGATCTGGGCATTACTCACTTCGATCTGGCCAATAACTACGGCTCGCCACCCGGCAGCGCAGAAAGTAACTTCGGCGAGATTCTGCGTCTCGACCTCAAGCCTTATCGCGACGAGTTAGTCATCAGCACCAAGGCCGGATATGATATGTGGCCGGGTCCATATGGCGACTGGGGATCGCGCAAGTATCTGCTCGCCAGTTTGGATCAAAGTCTAAAACGCATGGGATTGGAATACGTCGATATCTTCTATTCGCACCGTCCCGATCCCGCAACGCCCCTCGAAGAGACCATGTCCGCGCTCGATCGTGCCGTACGTTCCGGTAAGGCGCTTTATGCGGGCATTTCCAACTACAATCCCGCGCAAACCAGAGCGGCCGCCAAGGTTCTCCGCGAATTGGGCACTCCCTGCCTCATTCATCAGCCCAAGTACTCGATGTTCGTTCGCACCGTGGAAGATGGATTGCTCGACGCATTGAGCGAACACGGGATAGGATCGATCGCTTTCTGTCCGCTGGCGCAGGGCTTGCTGACCGGCCGCTATCTTGACGGCGTTCCTGCCGATTCGCGCGCATCCAAGCCGCACGGTTTCCTCAAGAAGCAGGACATCGACGATCACCGCCTGGCCCAGATAAGAGCCCTGAATCAATTGGCCGGAGAACGCGGGCAGAGCCTTGCGCAAATGGCATTGGCCTGGGTGTTGCGCGATCGCCGGGTCACTTCAGCGCTTATCGGCGCCAGCCGCGTCGAGCAGATCGAGCAGAATGTTGCCGCGCTCAACAATCTTGCCTTCTCGCCCAATGAGCTTGCCGGTATGGATGCGATTGTGAGCCAGACCGCATAACTATGCTGCAGGGCGCGAAGCAGTGCCCGGCAGCACGTTACCTGTGTTAGATCGAGAGCATATATTCGTAGTTAACGCGAGCCGCTTCGAGCGCGGTCATATCGACAAACGGCGGCTCCTGCTCGGAGAGATAGTATTCGACTCCGGAAACTTCGGCGGCGGCAAAGATCGGCTTGTAGTCGATATATCCGCGGCCGAGTTCGGTCCCGGTCGGGCGGCCTGGACCAAAGAGCACCGTCGTCGATTCTTTAACAGGCTTGAAGTCCTTAACATGAATCATGCGATAACGTCCGTGATAAGTGCGTAAGTAATCGGCGGGATTCACGCCCGCGACCGCCATCCAGCCGCAGTCGAGTTCAAGCTTCACCAACTCTGGATCGGTTTCGTCGAGCACAACTTGATAACCTGTGCGTCCATCCGCAAACTTGATGAACTCAAAGTTATGGTTGTGGTAAGCGTAATGGATGCCGGCTTTCTTCGCCTTGGCGCCAATCGCATTCGCGAGCGCAGCTATCTTCTTGAACTCATCCTCGGTAAGATCGGAGTGTGCGCCATAATGATCTGGTCCGTCGGCAACAACACTTGTCATGAGCATGGAACTAACCGCATATCTGGCGCCGATGGCGAGAGCTGCGTCGAACTGCGGCGTCGGGTCGGCGCCCGAGTAGTTCCCATGCGTGCTGGGGCATTTCAATCCGGCGTCGTCGAGAGCCCGGCGGAACTGCTCGGGCGTCTGCGCGCCCAGATCGTATGCTTCGACGTATTGATACCCGATCTTCCCGAGCGTCTGCAGCGTTCCCGGCGCGTCGCGTTTCATATCCGCCAATACCGTGTACAACTGGATGCCGAGCGCCCGCTTTGCGGTGCCCGCTTTCAGAAAAGAAGCTGAAGCCACAAGAGCCGCTGCGGCGCTGGACTGCTGCAAAAACTTTCGACGTGTAAGATTTCCCATCCCCGAATTCCTCTCTTCTATAACCGCGTTCGAGCGCGATCTGTCTCTGATTGTCATTCTGCAGGATCGGCAGCGGTGAACGCAGAGCAGCACGGCTTTTCCGTGGCATGGAAGTTCATCAGTTCCAAGCGAATGCCATCCGGATCGAAGAGATTGTACTGCCCTTTGCCATCCCTGCCGATCTGCGTATGCGTCATGGCGTCCACGCCGGCCAGAAGGCCGCTCTTCTGGAGTTTGGCGAAGGCATCGTCGACGGATACTTCGCCAATGGAAAGATGGTCAAGCACGCCAAGAGTCCGCTGCGTCATGTCGGGCGGAATGCCCGGGCCGGGACCGTCGACCAGCATATATTCCATCCAGTCGTGACTGTCGGGAACCTGCTGGCTAACCCAGTCGATTTTGTCGTCCTTCATGCCGCCAAACCAGTAAGGACGGAAACCGAGCAGCGCGCGGTAAAACTTGTCTTCCGCCTCGCGGGAGTGAACCATGAACCCGATGTGGATGATGTGATGGCCGATGGCGTTCGGCGCCGCAAGCGGCTTGCCGGGACGCGGGGACTGCACAAACTGAATCTTGTTGCCTTCCGGATCGAGGACTTCGAACCACGAGCTGCCGTCGGAACCCTTCTCAATCTTGCCGGGAGTCTTCCAGTTATTCGCCGCCAGATAGCGGCGGAGCTGCTCGGCATTGTCAGTATTAAAGGCGGCGTGGTCCATGCGGTCGATCCCAACGCCGGCCGGCAAGGGCAACACCTCGATAAACTGCGTGTCGCTGAATGCGTAGCGCACCCCCAGCGGGTTCTCGGGATCGGGCAGCTTCACCGCGCCGATGACCTCGCGGTAGTAGTGATCGGTAGCCGCGGGATTCGAAGTGTAGACCGCCAGGTGCGAGATACCAGTGATCTTCGGCCGCGCCGGGGCGGAATTTGCATCCGCCGCGGCAGGAGCCGCATGAGCACTCGTCGCAGCGGCAAGGGCAAGGAAAAACGTGGCAATCAGAGATTTGCAATGCATTTCGCACCTCGAGAAAATTGCGGCGAATTGTCCTGGCGTGCTGTCTGCCGCTCGAAACACGCACTCCCGTTGAGGCTGGGCAATGTTGTTGTAACGGACGCGGAACGATCATGCTGAAACAGAAAATTCCGTGGACGCGGTGGGGATTTGTTTCATCCAAATGAACTCATCTGCAATTCGGCGTTCATGGTAGTACGCGCAATGAGCGTTGTCAAACCAGCCTGGGAGCAAGGATGTCAAGCGTCCACGGCCACGCCCGCGGGCCCACTGAAGGAGCCGTTAACCAGATTGCGCGGTCCGTAAATATATACGCAGCGCCTACGGAGAATTGAGGCAACCGGAAAGCCTGCCGACGCTACACCAGTTCGTCGATGCGGATGGTCAGGTTGTTCTCAGCCTCCATCTCACTGGCCCCGGTGGCTGTGGCGCCGCTGACGTTCGGTACCGAGGCCGTATAGGCGCCATTCTCTTCTTCCACGCTGCCGGCGTACTGGGTGCCATTGACGGTCGTGGCGTAGCTTCCCACCAGCGTTTCCACTTCGGCTGCTGCGGCGGCTGCCGCGCCTCCGCCACCACCGCCGCTCACGCGCGTGTGGCCGCCGCTGGAACTCGCCGCCGGACTGCTGGCGCCTGCCGCGCTCGAACTGGTTTGAGACGAAACCGCGGGTGAAGAGGAGCGCGAGGATTTGACTGGAGAAGAGCCGGAAGCTTGCGTTCCGGGCTGCGTTAGTAAAACCGGGTTGAGAACGACCGGGTTTGACGATGAGGGAGTTGCAGCGATCAACATGGCCCACCTCCGAGCAAAGGGACTCGAACAGGCTTTATCGGCAGCTTCGCGAAATACATTAAGGCCAATACTCCGAAATCTGCGCAGGCGTTTGGTCTGACAGTGGCTTGTTGTTTACCGCGTCACCATGCAACCCAGGCCGGTGACGGATAATACCCGATAGGGCTTACAGCTTGGTTTGTGCCCTCGATCCGGACCTATGAACACGCGCGCCATCGCCAACTTCGTTCAAGTGGCCTCGCTACTTCTGCTGCTCGTGGCCGTGGCGCTGATGGCCGCCATTGTTACCATGCAGTTTGCCATTCACGGCGCCGAGGTCGAGGTGCCGGCGCTCAAAGGCATGACCGTGGCCGATGCCCTGAGCGAGACTGCGGGCCTCGGGCTGAACCTCGATGTCGACAACCGCTACTATTCGGGCGATGTTGCCGCCGGGTACATCCTGACACAGTCGCCGGCTCCGGGAACGGTGGTGCGCCGCGAGTGGCACGTGCGCGTGGCCGAAAGCCTGGGACCGCAAAAGGTTGACGTTCCCGACACGGTGGGCGTGGACGAGCGCATGGCGTCGCTGGAGCTGCGCCGCGCGGGCCTCGAGGTGGGCGAAGTTGCGCGGCTTCCTTCGAACGCCGCCGAGGGAACGGTGCTGGCGCAGGATCCGCCGGCTCATGCACAGGGCATCGAGCAGCCGAACGTGAACCTCCTCGTTGCTGCGCCGGACGGGGAAACGCCGGACGGATATGTGATGCCGGACTTTGCGGGATGGCCGGTCGCGAGCGCCAACGCAACTCTGGCCAAGGCCGGCATTCGCACCGCATCGCCCAGCGTGGTCATTGTTCCGGTCGCTCCCGTGGGCAGCGACGCCGCGCCGCTTCGTCCACAGGCCAAGCCGGGCGCGGTGATGGCACAGTCGCCCTCCGCCGGCTCGCGCATCGACCAGACCACGATCGTTCAATTCACGGTGGTGAAGTAGAGATCTTGAGGAGGCAAGGCAGCATGGGACCGAGTGAGGACTTGGAGAAGATTGCAATCCAGGAGCGCGAACTGCGACTGCAGCGCCTCGATACGCAGGTCGCATGGGAGCTGGGCACGCGCATCCGCGCCATGGCCGCGGAACGTGGCCTCACCCTGGTAATCGATGTGCGGCGTTTCGGGCAGCCGCTCTTTTATACGGCTCTCGAAGGCACCACGCCCGACAACGTCGAGTGGGTGCGCCGCAAGAGCAACGTGGTGGCTCGTTTCCATCGCAGCTCCTATGCCGTAGGAATGAAGCTCAAGGCAGAAGGGACGACGCTCCTCGAACGCTACGGCCTGGCCGTCGCGGACTACGCAGCCGGTGGCGGCTCGTTTCCGTTGATTGTGGAGAACGCCGGCGTCGTGGGCAGTATCACCGTGTCGGGCTTGCCGCAGCGCGACGATCACAACCTGGTGGTGGAAGCCTTGTGCGCGCTGGTGGGGCGCGATTTTGCGGCGTTGCGCCTGGGTCCGGAGAGCGCATAGCGGCGCATAGCAAGTTGGGTCAAGTCGGCTCCGTGTCGCTAAATCAAGCCCCAATTCTCGCGTTGTCATCCTGAGCGACCGAGCGTCCGCCGCGGCGGACGCGAGGGAGTCGAAGGATCTGCGGTTGCTTTTCTCGATGCAAGATGGGTTCAGCATCTATGAACCTGCCCTAAGCGCATCTTTCGATCAACGCAACAAAGAATCCATCGGTCGGCAACGCACCTGGCAACAAGTGCAGTGCGCCTTCGCGCGTGAGGCATTCTCGCAGCCGTTTCGCGCCTTCGGGCTGAAGAATTCCGGTGCGCTCGAGAGTCTCAATATCCGCCGCGAGTGGAATCTGCCGCACATTCGGATTCCCGGCAAGCACTGCCGCTACCACCTGCTCGTTTTCCTCGGGCTCAAGCGAACAGGTTGAGTAGACCACGCGCCCGCCGACGCGAACGGCGCGCAACGAAGCATCAAGAATCCCGCGCTGGCGCTCAGCAAGGCGCGGTAGATCCTCCAATCGCAGGCGATGACGAATCTCGGGATTGCGGCCCAGCGTCCCGGTCCCGCTGCACGGCACGTCGGCCAGCGCAAGATCGAATGACGCGTCTTCTTCGAGTTCAGCCGCATCGGCAAGCCGGCACTCCACGCGGCCCGTGCATGCGGCAAGCCGCTTGCGCAACTCGGCAAGCCGTGGCGGGCTCGATTCGCAGGCCACGATCTGCGCGTTAGGATTGCGTTCGGCGAGGATGAGCGTCTTGCCGCCCGGCGCCGCGCACGCATCGAGAACTCTCTTTTGGTCTTGGACGAGAGACGCGCAAGAGGCCAGCTCCCCAATCAACTGCGACCCCTCATCCTGCACGCGCGCGCGGCCTTCGCGAAAGGCCGCCGTCGCCGTCACGTCGCCGGAGACCACCACGCGCGCCGCGGTGAGCAATTCGCCGCGCTCAAGCTCGATTCTCGCCTTGAGCAATTCCTCTTCGACGGCCGCATCTTTGAGCCGCACCGTCATTCGTGGCTGGCTCTGTCCGTGGCGGCAGATCGCCTGCATCGTCTCCGGCCCATAAGCTGACGTCCAGCGTTCGACTAGCCACGCGGGATGCGCGCGAACCGCTGCCGACTTAACAAAATCCCCGTCCAAAACTCCGCCCCGCGCAGCGGCGCCGTGCGCAGCACCAGCGGTGCGGAGAACCGCATTTACCATTCCGGACGCAAAACGATGGCCTGCCTGTTTTGTCAGCTCCACGCTCTCATCGATGGCGGCGTGCGCGGGAATACGGTCGAGAAATTGCAATTGAAAAACGCCTAGGCGGAGAGCTGCGATGACTTCAGGATCGAGTTTGGCATTGGGACGTTTCAATAGCGGGCGAATCTGAGCGTCCAGCCAGATCTGCCAGCGAAGCACGCCCAGCACCAAGGCCGTCACCAGATTGCGGTCGGCGACGCCGAGCGCACTGACCTCATCCGCACGCAGCAGATCGTCGGAGTGGGCTTTGCCGCGCTCGACGGCGAGAAGAATGCGGAAGGCGGCTTTGCGCGCGGGAGAGATTCGAGGCATGGCGCTCAACCCAGGCGCGCATCCGGCGCAAGCGGGTTTCCGCGCAGAAACTCGGCGGCGCTCAGGCGCTTCTTGCCTTCGAGCTGCACTTCCGCGATCTCCAGCCACGTGTTGCCCGCGCAAGCAATGAACAGGCGATGGTTCTCGATGCGAATCGATCCCGGCGCGACGCTGCCCAGACGCTCCGCATCGCTTTGGTGCACGACGCTCATGCGATGCACGATGAGTTTCCTGCCATGGAGAGCGGTGAATGCGCCGGGCCAGGGTTGAAAACCGCGCCAACGGTTGTGGAGCTCCGTTGCCGAGCGCGCGGCAAAATCCATGCGGCCGTCTTCGCGGTTGAGCAGCGGCGCATACGTGGCGCCTTCGTGATTCTGCGGCTGCGGCTGGATGGTGCCATCGGCCAGGCCAGCCAGCGTCTCGATGACTAGCGGCGCGCCCTCGCGCGCCAGCACGGGAAACAACTCCGTTGCGGTTTGTTCCGTTCCAATTTCGTGGGTTTGTTGAAGCAGAATCGGCCCCGTGTCGAGGCCCTCTTCGAGAAGCATCGTGGTATTGCCGGTGAATGCGTCGCCCATGGCGATGGCCCATTGAATCGGCGCGGCGCCGCGATACTTGGGCAGCAGTGATGCGTGCAGATTGATGCAGCCGAGCCGGGGCAGCGCAAGCATCCACGGCGGAACGATGCGGCCGTAAGCCACAACCACAATCGCGTCCGGCGCGATGGCTTCAAGCTGGGCGCGAAACTCCTGGTTGTTGCGGATCTTCTCCGGTTGCACGACCGGAATTCCGGCGGCAAGGGCGGTCTGCTTCACGGGCGGCGCGGTCAGTTGCTGGTCGCGGCCCACGGGACGGTCGGGCTGCGAAACCACGAGAGAGATCTGGTGTCCCGCGGCGACGAGCGAGGCAAAAGTTGGAAGGGCGAACTGCGGCGTCCCGCAAAAAACCAGCTTCAGGGAGTGCGCCGCATCGGTCATGGCCGGTTTACCACGTGCCTTCGTTCTGCAACTTGCGAATCTTGCGCAGATTGAGGCTGCGCTTCAGCGCGCTCATGCGGAAGAGGAACAGAACGCCGTCGAGGTGGTCGATCTCGTGCTGGAAAGCGCGCGCCAGCAGCTCTTCGCCGTCCATCTCGAACCACTTGCCGTTTTCGTCCTGCGCACGGATGCGGACCTTGGCCGCGCGCACCACCTTTTCGCGAATCTCGGGAAAGCTCAGGCAGCCCTCCTCTTCGTATTGCTTGCCCTCGCTCACAATAATCTCAGGATTGATGAGCGCAAGTTTTTGCGCGGGGTTCTTGCCCTGGCTCAGGTCGATCACGGTGACGCGTTTCGACACGCCCACCTGCGGCGCGGCCAGCCCGATGCCCTGCGAGGCGTAGGTCGTCTCGAATAGATCGGCAACCAACTTGCGCAGTTCCTCGTCGAACTCCGTTACTGGTTCGCCGGGCTGATTCAGCACCGGCTCGGGATACTTCACAATCTTCAAAATCATCTGCGAACTCTGAATCCCCCACTGATTTGCTAACTTCTTGGGCATCCCATCCCGGCTGCGCTCCCGCCGGCCACGGTGGAACTAGCCCCGCTAGCTCCGCTAACCCCGCTAACTCCGCCAGTTCCGCTAACCCCGCTAACCCCGCTAAAACCTTCGTATCTGTTCGATGTAGCCATCGAAATTTCGTTTCAATTCCACGAGCGAATCGCCGCCGAATTTTTCGTGGGCCAGGCTGGCCAGAACCAGGGCCACCATGGCCTCGGCCGCCACGCCCGCGGCGGGAACCACGCAAATGTCGCTGCGCTCGTAACTTGCTTTGGTGGGCTCGCGGGTATCGAAGCGCACCGACTCGAGCGGCTGGCGCAATGTAGATATCGGCTTCAGATAGCCACGCACCACAATGTCCTCGCCGTTCGAGACGCCGCCCTCCACGCCCCCGGCGTTGTTGTGCGGGCGCGTAAAGCGCGTGGGCCGGCCGGGAGGATTCTCGGCCGCGTAATGAATAGGATCGTGAACCCGCGACCCGAAATTCGCCGCAGCGTCCACGCCGCGCCCGATCTCTACAGCCTTCACGGCCTGCAGGCTCATGACCGCCCAGGCCAACTGGCCGTCCAGCCGTTCGTCCCAATTGGTGTAGGATCCGAGACCTGCGGGAACGCCGTGCGCGACCACCTCAAAGATGCCGTTCACGGTATCGTCGGCGCGCGTCGCCGCTTCCACTTCCTCTTTCATGCGCGCTTCGGTGGCGGCGTCCACGCAGGCCAGCACCACTTCCTGTTTGCCGGCAAGCGCGGCAATCTCTTCCCAGGTTGCGTCGCGGTTGAGATCCACGCGGCCCACGCGAATCACGTGGCTCGCGACCTCAATGCCGAGTTGGCGCAGCATGAGCTTGGCGAAGGCGCCGGCGGCCACGCGTGCCGCGGATTCGCGCGCCGAGGCGCGTTCCAGCACGTAGCGCGCGTCGGGAAAGTTGAATTTGAGCGCACCCGCCAGGTCGGCGTGGCCGGGCCGCGGCGAAGCCACCGCGCGGTGCTTCGCGGGGTCGCCGGTCTCTACCGGCAGTTTTTCCTGCCAGTTCTTCCAGTCGCGGTTGACGATTTCAATCGCGACGGGCGAGCCGATGGTCTGGCCGTGGCGCACACCCGAGAGCACGTGCGCCTGATCGGTTTCGATCTTCATGCGGCCGCCGCGGCCGTAGCCCTGCTGCCTGCGCCACAACTCGCGATTCACGAATTCGAGATCGATAGGGATGCCGGCGGGTAGCCCTGAAACCAGCGCCATCAGAGCCTCGCCGTGGGATTCCCCTGCGGTGGAGAAACGGATCATATAGATTCCATTGTAAATGCGGGTGGCGTCGCGCGGCGCGGAAACGGCTTTCGGTCAACGGGGCACACTACGCCACAATTTCGCATTTCAGCGCCGCCCGCGCGTACCACCGTCTCCGCCATGCGCTATCCTGTGCTGGGAAGCGCCCTGTTCCTTTCGATTGCAAGGCCGGTAACTTATGGCGATCCACACCATCGACCGCACCGCCAAACAAATCGTGCTCACCGTGCAGGAATACTCTCTGTTTGCCGGGCGCGCCCTGATGAACCTTTTCCGGCCCCCCATCTACTGGACGGATTTCCTCATTCAGTCCGACATCATCGGCGTCGGTTCGTTGCCTATCGTCATCCTCTCGGGATTTTTCACCGGCGGCGTGCTTTCGCTGCAGTCCTCGGCCACGCTTTCGGCCTTCGGCGCCACGGCCGTCACTGGCCAGTTCGTCTCGCTCACCATGATTCGCGAACTGGGCGCGGTGCTCACCGGCATCATGGTCTCTGGCCGCAACGCATCGTCGATGGCCAGCGAACTCGGTTCCATGGTTGTGACCGAGCAGATCGACGCCATGCGCGCCCTGGGCGTCGATCCCATGCGCAAGCTGGTGACGCCGCGAGTCTTTTCCACCATTGTTATGCTTCTCTTTCTCACCATCGTGGCTGACGCGTTCGGCATCATGGGCGGCGCTGCCGTGACTGTCTTCCTGAACCACCAGAACGCAACCCAGTACTTCCACATGGCCTACGAGCATCTTCGCTACCCCGACATCGTTCAGGGGCTCGTCAAGCCGCTCTTCTTCGGCTACATCATCGCGTCCATCGGCTGTTTTTACGGAATGAGGACCACGGGCGGCACGGAGGGCGTGGGCCGTTCCACGATTGCGGCCGTGGTGAATGCCTCCGTGCTCATCATCTTTGTCGACTTCCTCATCACGCACGTTCTGCTCTCCATCCTTCCCTCATGAATCGCTCTGCGTATGCAACTCCCAACCCGGCGATTGCCACCCCCGATACCGGCCCCGTCGTGGCATTGCGCAATGTCGCCGTAGGCTTCGATGGTCCGCCGGTGCTCGAGGATGTGAGCTTCTCGGTTGCGCCCGCGGAGACGCGCATCCTTCTGGGGCCTGCCGGTGTCGGCAAAAGCGTGCTGCTCAAGCTCATCATCGGGCTGCTTCGCCCGCTCGCGGGCAGCGTCGAGCTCTTCGGAGAAGAGATCTCGCAGATGCCCGAGGAGAAACTCTTTCCCTTGCGGGCGCGGGCCGGCATGGTCTTCCAGGAGGGCGCTCTCTTCGACTCGCTCACCGTCCGCGACAATGTTGCCTACCAATTAATCCAGGAGCGCGTGCCCGACGAGGAGATCGACGCCCGCGTTCATGAGGCGCTGCGCTTTGTCGGCCTTGAGGAGACCTTCGCGCTCTATCCGTCGAGCCTTTCCGGCGGCATGAGGCGGCGCGTCGCCATTGCCCGCGCTCTCATCCATCAGCCGGAGCTGATCCTTTACGACTCACCCACCGGTGGCCTCGATCCGGTGACTTCAGAGACCATCATCGAACTCATCGTGAAGCAGCGCGACGTGCGCGCCACTCCATCTTTGCTTGTAACGCACCGCCTTCAGGACGCCTTCACCCTCTGCACGCACCACTTCGATAGCGAAGAGGATCGCATGGTCCCGCTCCCCGAGGGCCAGACCAACCGCAATACGACATTCCTCATGCTCAACGAGGGCCGTCTCATCTTCGACGGCTCCCTCGACGAACTGGTCCACTCCAAAGACCCATTCGTGCGCGAATTCCTGGAGTAGATCGTGTCTGCATTCAGACATCGATTCACACGGGCCGTCTTTGTTCGTTCCCACTTGCGCGCCTTGCCCCGCACCCATACAGTCAAGAACATGCATTCCCGCTGGGTTGTCTCCTCTCTTGCTCTTGCCATTTTCACGACGGTTCTAGCCGCGCAGGACACGCGCACTGTGATGGAGCCCTCTTTCCCGCAGCTTTGCACCACGCTGGACGCGCAATTCCAGAGCCACGGGCACACCCTCGCCGCCGCCGACGAGCAAAAACTCGACACTGCGCGCATCCAGAAGGCCATCGACAAATGCGGCAAAGGGCGCGCGGTTCTGCTGCGCGTGAATGAAACCAACGATGCATTTCTGAGCGCGCCGCTGGAGCTCAAGCGCGACGTAACGCTGATCGTGGGTCGGGGCGTTACGCTCTTTGCTTCGCGGGACGCCTCGCTGTATGCAGTGTCGCCGGGCAGTTGCGGCATGGTGAGCCATGAGCCCGGCGCCCGCGGCTGCAGGCCGCTGATCGCGGTGGATCACGCGCCCGATGCGGGCGTCATGGGCGACGGCACGATCGACGGCCGCGGCGGCGAAAAGATGCTAGGCTCGACCTACTCGTGGTGGGACCTGGCCGAGCAGGCGCGGGCCGGCGGCAACCAGCAGGCGCCGCGGCTGATCGTGGCCAACGACTCCGACAACTTCACGCTTTACCGCATCACGCTCAAGAATTCGCCGAATTTCCACGTCACCTACAACCGCGGCAACGGCTTCACGGTGTGGGGCGTCAAGATCGACACGCCGCAGCGGCTGGCGCGCAACACCGACGGCATCGATCCCGGCGACGGCGCGAAGAACGTGACCATTACGCACAGCTTTATCCGCACCGGCGACGACAACGTGGCCATTAAGGGCGGACCGGGCGGCGCAACCAACATGACCATTAGCCACGATCATTTTTATTGGGGCCACGGCATATCGATCGGCAGCGAGACCAACGGCGGCGTGAGCAAGATCCGCGTCTTCGACCTCTCGCTCGACGGCCCGGACAATGGTATTCGCATCAAGTCCAACGGCTCACGCGGCGGCCTCACTGAGGACGTGGTCTACGACGACGTGTGCATCCGCAATTCTCCCAACCCCATCACGCTTGATACCGCGTATTCGCAGGCCGGGACGCTCACCGGCAACTCGCCGCCCACCATGCGCGACATTACTTTGCACAACGTGCGCGTGAGCGGCGGCGGCGAAATCACTTTCAGGGGCTACGCGCACGATGACCGCATCGCGGCCACGCTCAACGGCGTCCAGATTACCGACGATGCGAAGTATACCTACCAGGTCAATTACGCCGACTTGACGCTCGGTCCCGAGCCGGCCAATTTGCAGTTGCCCGCGGGCGAAGACTCGACAATGAAGGGCACTCCGGCGGAGGGCAATCCGGCCTCGTGCGCCGACAAGTTCGTGCCGTTTCCGCAGTAGCGGACGGCGCCGTCAGCGGCGCGCCAAGTCCCTGTTCAGCGGCACGCGCACCACGATCTGTTTGCCGGCGCGCACCACCATCCGAGAAAAGCTCTCGCCGGCCACGTTCGTGAGCGAGATGTACTTGCCGTTAAGAGCCGCGACGTCACCGCGCAACGGCACATTCGGATCGGCAGGCAAGTTGAAGCTGACGCGCACATCGGGTTGGCCGTCGCCGTCGAGATCGACATCCTCGTTCACGTGGGCGGGCAACGCGTCCACGGGCTCAAACACGATCTGGACGAAGGGCTCGATGGGCTCGAGCAGGCGCGGCTTGACCGGCTGGTAGACCACGATCCTGTACGCCCCGCGGTCGATGGTGCGGGCCACCGTGCCACCGCTGTAGGCGGCGTCGATGTGCAATCCGGCGTGAGCCACGGCTTTGCTGAAGGCTCCCATCAGGACGAACGGAACACTGGCGGCAACGACGAGCGTGAGCGCCGCGCCCGTATAGGCAAGAATCGAAAGAATGCGTCTGCGCATGTAGTCCTCCTACTTCCAGGGCAGCCAGTGAACCATGGTGGCGATGGAATTGGCCAGGATGCTGCCGCCGAACATCGTGGCCAGCGCCCACGCGCCGTAGAGAAACAGCAGCCGCGCGCGCTCGGGTTTCACGCCCACCGGCGTTCCCTTCAGGTGCCACACGGCGGCGTCTTTCTTGCAGGCGTCCACGCAGGCGCCGCACTTCATGCAGTTGAGCAGCGTCTTTCCTTCGCGAACCGACTCCTTCGAGAGCGCCACCGTAGGGCAGCTTGTCTGGCAGAGGCCGCAATCGAAGCACTTCTCGCGGTCGAAGCGGATGTCGAAGAGGTTGATCTTATTAAACAGCGATTGAAATGCGCCGAAGGGGCAAAAGAACCCGCATTGCGTGCGTTTCTTGGTTAGGTAGGGCAATACGACCACCAGCCCGGCGAACAGGGTGACGAAGACCCCAAACTGGAGGGCGGTCTCCAGATCGCGGACGGCGGGGAACTCGGTGACGGTTTTGAACGGGCACAGCCAAATGCAGTAAAACGGCTCAAAGAGCGCCGCCGAAAGCAGCACCACGCAGAGCAGGATGGCCCAGGGGATGAGCCGCAGAATGGAGCCGTACTTTGTCACGAAGCGGTGCAGCCTGCGCCGTTTTCCAAAGGCGGCGAACCCTTCATCCATGCCGCCAAAGAAGCACGCGTAGCTGCACCACGCCTTGCCCAGCACCAGGGTAAAGGCGAACCAGAGGCCGATCATGACCGCAATCGAGTGCGGATTGCTCGCCGTGGGCAGGATCGATCCCGGAAAGACGATGGTGCGGGCAAAAGCCGCGGGCAGGATGAGCGCTGGCGTCACCATGAAACAGAAGGGCGTGTCTCCCGACACCATGCGGCTGATGGGGATGCTCATGGTGCCGCGCTCGGCAATCAGCGATGCGATGAATCCGACAGGGAAGAGAAAGCCCAGGGCCACAAAGAAGATGCGCCGCCAGCGGTAGGTTTCGCCGGTGCGCATCATCAGGAAGAAGAGCCCGGTCATGAAGAGAATCACCGCCGCGGCGCCGATGGCAAGAGCCCGGCCCCCGCTGCGGAACGACGGCGTGAACATGAGCAGGGACCACAGTGCGATGGGCAGCGTGAGCAGAATGGACCGGCCGATGCTGCGAAAGGCCGGCGGCCGCGCAAGTGCGGAGGAGGGGCTAACCATTGATGATCCTCTCGATCAGGAGCGAAGCTCCGGAAAACCCATACCAGCAGGCCAGCAGGACGGCGACCATGCGGGCTACCGTGACCACTGCCGGCGTTCGTTGGAGAAATCCTAAAGATAGAAACGGAAGAAACCAGATTGCGGTTCCGGCAAAGAAGCAAAGAAAGAAAAAAAGTGCGCCGGAAAGATGCGCCAGTTGCGCGGCGCGGACACCGGCCACTAGAAAAGGCGGGCAAAGATTGATCCCGGTGAGGAAACCCAGCGCCACGGCGCCCGAAGGCCGCGGACGAGGCGCTTCGCCGATCCTGACCAGGCGCGGGGAGGGCTCGGACGACGCGCGGCGAGGCCGCGGCCATCCGGCCGCATAGAAAACCAAGGCGCAGGCCAGCATCAATTCGATGCCGCCATAGGCCCAGGAACGCCCGCTCCAAGCGCGCGGAATCGCTGTCCCCACCAGCCACGCCGCAGCGGCAAAGACCATGTAGCCAGCGAGCCGGGCGGCCAGAAATAGGAGCAGTTGACGGCTGTGCGACCCAATTCCCTTGGGCTGCACGAGCATCCAGGGCAAAACCACGGGTCCGCACGACGCCAGGCACACCGGGCCGGTCGTCAGTCCGAGCACGAGCGCTTCTCCGGCGCTGGCCGCCAGTGGGAGTGCCGCCATCTCGCGCATAGTGTACCGATTCTCTGCGCATCGCCCCGTGACTGAGGTCACGGCCTTAAGTGCCAGGCGAAGAGCCTCGGCCCATGTCAGCCGTTCGCATGGTTCAGGCCCTCTCGGCCCGGTTTCCATCCCCCATTGGGCCTTCGTTCCCTTACTGCGGCACGAAAATATCCTCACTCGGGCGGAGATGTCTTATGCTTGTAACAATCCCTTCTTGCTTCGGCAGGCCAAACAAACAACCCTATGAGTGCAGTCGTACTGGTGGTGGACGATCTTCGGGAGCAGTATACGCGGGAGATGGCGCTGGTGCGCCAGACCTGCGATCGCAC
>Ga0326728_10005537_pt1 | contig 35231 bp, 31 predicted proteins | sample MB3enrmetagenome_FD_207602 | JGI IMG/M metagenome (GOLD analysis project Ga0326728, IMG submission 207602) | Lab enriched peat soil microbial communities from McLean, Ithaca, NY, United States - MB31MN | ecosystem: Environmental > Terrestrial > Soil > Wetlands > Peat | place: USA: New York...
TGCTGGCGATATTGTTTCTGTCCTCCTGAAAAGCCATTTTTTTCGCAAAGGCCCAAAACAGGAGGACAGTCCATGAGCTCGAAGGGTGGCCAGAAGCTAAGCGAGCAAGAGATCGAGGAGAGGCTCAGATCGGACCTTCCGCGCTGGCACCTGCGCGACGGGCATATCTGCCGCAAGTACCAGACCCATGGGTGGAAGGGGACGCTCATGGTTGTCAACGCGATCGGGCATTTGGCGGAGGCCGCATGGCATCACCCCGATTTGCTGGCGGCCTATAATTCTGTCGAGGTCCGCTTAATGAGCCACGACGCCAAAGGCATTACCGAGCGGGATTTCCAGCTCGCAAAGAAGATCGAGGAGCTTGTGCAGTGGCAGCCGGGTAAAGAGGGCGGTCCGTTTACCGGAACGCCGCAGGAGCCGCGCCACGCTTATATCAAGTACGATTAGAACCTGTTCCGCCTTCGTGGAATCGCTGGAAACTCTGGGAAGTCCCCCCTCACTCTGTCTCTCTCCCCGAGGGGAGAGAGGACGCCCGAAACATCCTCTCTGCTTGGGGAGGGCCGCAGCTTCTTCTCCCTCTCCCCGTGGGGAGAGGGTTGGGGTGAGGGGGTCTTATGCCGTTTCTGTGTATGCAGGACAGCCTCTAGCTCAAAGGCTCGTTGAGGAGCAACGGCTCTTCCGCTGTCTCAAGATAGGTCAAGGCGAGCGGTGCCGGGCCCGTGCTTTCAGAGCCGGAGGAGAAGAACTCCTCGTCTATCTGGGTGAGAAAAACCTCGCAGGCCGCGCGCAGCTCGTAAAGCGCCTTGCGCCCGCCGACGAGATAGTGGCCGTCGGCGGCTGGCTGGTTCTCCGGCGATGCGGCCGCAGCCTCGGGCTTGCGCTGCGAAAGGAAGCGCACCAGCGATGCTCCGCCGTGGAACATGCGCTGAGCATCCTTCAGAAAGTCCGATTGCATCTCCACGCATGGCTCTGTCGCGTCGAGGAATTGATCGATGTCGAGCTGAAACTCCGGCGTCAGCTTCCGAAGCTCGGCGGCCCAGTTACGGGCTCGCAAAAGCTTCGTCAGCATCAGCGCTTCGCGTTCCCGGAAGCTTTTGCAGCTATCGCGGAAACGTCCAAGCCGCGCCGCAATCTCGGCATGGCCAGCGCCTTTTACGTCGGCTTTCGGCAGAGCGGTGCGCTCGAAGAACCAGGCATCGCTCAGCGCCGATCTCAGCGCGTCCTTAAGCAGATACACGACGGTATAGACGTCGTGATTTTGATCTTGAGTTATTGTCCAAAGCGCCATGGCGTCAGCTCTCAGCCCTTGTTCAGCGTCCGAGGCGACAACCATCCCGCGCCATTCAAGGCGCGGGTCTCTGGCAAACGGCGTAATCTACTATGAGCACCCAGTCGTACCGCCGCAGGTATCGCACTTCAGACAAGTTCCGTTGCGAACGAGAGTGAAGTTGCCGCAGGTACCGCAGGCCTCGCCCTCGTAACCTTTCGCGCGCGCTTCCGCGAGAAGCTCAGCCTTTGCAGGCCTTGCCGTACTGGATACTGAAAGATGGGTTGCAGAAAACGCGGCACTCGTCCCATCGCGCGCGTTTACATCGAAGGGCCCCAGCGGAACTTCGTTCTCCGCACGCAGGGCATAAGCTAGCGCGCCATGTGTCTCATACGTACCGGCGCCGCCGACTCGCTCCTGAGTAGTGTCGTCCTGAACTATGACAACTTTGTGGTGAAGTCCGCGTGTAAGACCTTTACTCAGGTAGCGATCCGCGTAAAGAACGGGTGCCGATGGCTTCTGGCCTGGCTTATCTTCGGCAACACCGCCGCCCATCACCGTCGCGCCGATGTTCGAAGGCTCCACATGGGCGAGATCGTTGCGGCCGAGATAGGAGACGGCCAGCTCGCGGAAGATGTAGTCGAGGATCGAGGTTGCGTTCTTGATCGCCTCGTTACCCTGCACCAAGCCCGCGGGCTCGAAACGCGTGAACGTGAATGCCTCCACGAACTCGTCGAGCGGCACGCCATATTGCAGCCCAAGGCTGATCGCGATCGCAAAGTTGTTCATCAAGCTGCGGAAGGCCGCGCCTTCCTTGTGCATGTCGATGAAGATCTCGCCGAGGCGGCCGTCCTCGAACTCGCCGGTGCGCAAGTAAACCTTGTGACCGCCGACCACCGCCTTCTGCGTGTAGCCCTTGCGCCGGTTCGGCAGCTTCTCGCGCTCGGCTGTGAGGCGTACGCGCTCGATGATCCGCTCCACGATGCGCTCCGCCACGATCTGTGCCCGCCTGCCTTGAGGTGCGGCGGCGAGTGCCTCGGCTGCGTCTGCCTGGGCGCCGGAATCGTCTGCGAGAAGTTGCGCCGAAAGCGGCTGCGAGAGCTTCGATCCGTCGCGATAAAGAGCGTTCGCCTTCAGCCCGAGCTTCCAGGAGAGCATGTAAGCCTCGCGGCACTCGGCAACCGTCGCCGAATTCGGCATGTTGACCGTCTTCGAGATCGCACCCGAGATAAAGGGCTGGGCCGCAGCGAGCATATGGATGTGGCTCTGCCACGGCAGCGCCCGCTTGCCGCGCTTACCGCACGGGCTCGCACAATCGAAGACCGGCAGATGCTCGGGCCTCAGACCCGGCGCGCCTTCGAGCGTCATCGTTCCGCAAACATGCTCGTTCGCGGCCTCGATCTGGGCCGCCGTAAAGCCGATTGCGGAAAGAAGGTCGAAGCCCGGCGCGTTCATCGCGTCGCTTGTGAGCCCCAAGCCGGAGATGCAGAAATCCTCGCCGAGCGTCCACTTGTTGAAAACGAATTTGATGTCGAAGGCGCTCGGAAGGCCGGCCTCGACGGCAGCGATCTTCTCTGGGCTAAAGCCTTTCGCTGCGAGCGTCTTGCGGTTGATGTGCGGCGCATCGGCAAGAGTGCCGCGCCCCACGGCATAGGCCGTGATCGCCGCAATCGCGCCCTCGCTATAGCCGAGCGTCTTAAGCGCCTCCGGTACCGCGCGGTTGATAATCTTGAAATAGCCGCCGCCGGCGAGCTTTTTGAATTTCACAAGCGCGAAGTCGGGCTCGATGCCGGTCGTGTCGCAGTCCATGACAAGTCCGATGGTGCCCGTGGGCGCGATCACCGAGACTTGCGCGTTGCGGAAGCCATGGGCCTGACCGAGCGAGATGACCTCGTCCCACGCCTCGCGGGCTGCGACAGCGAGGTCTTCCTGCGGGCAGGTATCGTCTTTCAGCGGCACGGGCGCCGTCGATAGCTGCTCATAACCGCTCTCCCGGCCATAGGCCGCGCGCCGGTGATTCTTCATCACGCGCAGCATGTGGCTCGCATTCGGCCCGTAACCGGCAAAGGCGCCAAGCTCCTTGGCCATCGCGGCCGACGTTGCATAGGAGACGCCCGTCATCAGCGCCGAGATTGCTGCGGTGAGCGCGCGGCCGTCATCGGAATCGTAGCCGAGGCCCGAGACCATCAACAGGCCGCCCAAATTTGCGAAGCCGAGGCCGAGCGTGCGGTACTCGTAAGAAAGCTGCGCGATCTCCTTGGAGGGAAATTGCGCCATGGTCACGGAGATTTCGAGCACGATCGTCCACAGCTTGCAGCCATGGGCGAACGCCTTCACATCGAGGATTCCGCTCTTTTTGACATCGCGGAACGCGAGGAGGTTGAGCGAGGCGAGATTGCAGGCGGTGTCGTCGAGGAACATGTATTCCGAGCAGGGGTTCGACGCCCGGATCGGCCCGCTTGCGGGGCAGGTGTGCCAATCGTTGATGGTCGTGTGGAATTGGATGCCGGGATCGGCGCTCGCCCAAGCGGCCTCGGCAATTTGATCCATCAATGCGCGCGCTTTCACGTGCTTCACGGGCTTGCCGTCCATGCGCGCTTTCAACGCCCAATCGCCGTCCTCCTCGACCGCGCGCAGGAAGCTGTCCTCGACCCGGACGGTGTTATTGGAATTTTGCCCAGCAACCGTCCGATAGGCCTCTCCCTCCCAATCGGTGTCGAAACTCGGGAAGGCGATGGATTTGAAGCCCTGACGCGCAAATTGAATGACGCGCTGAATATAATTGTCGGGCACAAAAGCGGCGCGGGCGGCTCTGATTTCGCGTTTCAGCGCGGAATTCTTGGCGGGGTCGAAGCAATCCTCGCCCTCACCCTCGCAATTCACGCAAGCCTTCATGACCGCGGTCAAATGCTTCGCGCAAGCCTTGGAGCCAGCCACAAGCGCGGCAACCTTTTGCTCTTCCAGCACCTTCCAGCCGATGAAATCCTCGATGTCCGGATGGTCGGCGTCCACGATCACCATCTTGGCGGCGCGCCGCGTCGTGCCGCCGGATTTGATCGCGCCGGCCGCCCGGTCGCCGATCTTGAGAAAGCTCATCAGGCCGGACGATTTGCCCCCGCCCGACAGCTTTTCGCCCTCGCCGCGCAGCCGCGAGAAATTGGAACCCGTGCCCGAGCCATACTTAAACAGCCGCGCTTCGCGGACCCACAGGTCCATAATGCCGTTTTCATTCACAAGGTCGTCTTGCACCGATTGAATGAAACAGGCGTGCGGCTGTGGATGCTCGTAGGCGCTCGCCGAGCGGGTGAGCTCGCCGGTCTCGAAATCCACATAATAATGACCCTGGCCCGGCCCATCGATGCCATAGGCCCAATGCAAGCCGGTATTGAACCATTGCGGGCTGTTCGGCGCGGCCATCTGCATGGCGAGCATGTAGCAAAGCTCGTCATGGAACGCCTGCGCATCCTCCTCGCTCGAAAAATAGCCGCCCTTCCAGCCCCAATAGGTCCAGGCGCCCGCCATGCGGTCGAACACAGCCCGCGCATCCGTCTCCGGTCCATAGCGCCCGGCTTCGGGCAGTTCCGCAAGCGCGCGGGCATCCGGCACGGACCGCCACAGCCAAGATGGCACGCGATTCTCCTCGACGCGCTTCAGCCGCGCAGGGACCCCCGCCTTTCGGAGATATTTTTGCGCCAGAATGTCGGCCGCAACCTGGCTCCATTGCTCGGGCACAAGAAAGCCTTCGAGCTGGAAAATCAGCTTCCCATCGGGATTCTTCAGCTCGCTCCCGGTTTCGCGGAACGCGATATCCGCATAAGGAGACTGACCTTTTTTTGTGAAGCGACGTTCGATCCGCATCGAGAATTCTCCTACCCGGCGCACGGATCCCGCGCGCCTGCCCCTTGCCATTTGTGATTGCTAGAAACGCAGAACATCGAACGCAGAACCGGCACAGCTTTGCCCGCTGCCCGGCCCGAACAGGAACACGGACACTCCAGCGCACCCAACTGCGCTTGATGCGGGTAATTCAGAGCGTTTAACCGGAAGGGAGCCGCCTGGACGGCCAGCGGGAAAGATGCCGCCGCGCCCTCCTGGAAGGGCGCTCCCCGCTAGCGGCAAGTGGTGAGGTTAGGTGATTCGGGCGCCTTGGGGTGTCACGCGAATGCAACAACCCGCGTCTATGTTTAGTGGTTAACGACCCGAACTAGGGCTATATCTTGTGGCAACGGTGCAGCACATACAAGGAAACTCGTACAAAGCTGGTGGGAAGCTGGGGAAAATCCGAGGCGCTGTCACAGGATGTAAACAGGGCGTGCACAGGGGGGCGCCGGCACGCGGCCTGGGGCTGCCAAACCGGATAGCCGGTCACGTCCGTCAAGGTGGTGTAATTTCTGAGTGTCGCTGAGGCAGCCATGTTCAGGCGGCCTTGGGTGTAATTTGGAGGGGCATACGCTCGATTGCGCCGGGTTGCGCTTCGGCGAAGCCCTCGATTTGCATATAGCGGTTTTGGGTCTGCCATTCGTCGTTCTGTTCCATGAGGACGGCGCCGATTAGGCGTTTGATAGCGTCCTCGTTTGGGAAGATTCCGACGACGTCGGCACGGCGTTTCACCTCCTTGTTCAGTCTCTCCAGAGGGTTGGTCGAATGTAGCTTCACCCTGTGCTGGGCGGGGAAGCCCATATAGGCGAGCACATCGTGTTCGGCGTCGTCCATGAGCCTCGATAGCTTTTCGAACTTTCCCCTGAGCTGATCGGCGACGTGCCGCCAAACTTGGCTTGCGCTTTCCCGATCGGGCTGGATGAAGGCTTGGCGGATGTCCACCTGCTCGGCGATCGCGAGGGCGTCGTCGACCTCGATGCCGAGGTAACGCACCGTACTTTCCACTTTCGTGTGGCCGAGAAGAAGCTGTACCGCTCTAGGGTCTGTTGAGATTCATCGTGAGTTAATAACCGCGGTGCAAGCGTAGATCATGGCGGAGAAGCTCCGATCTGTTTTGTCGCTTCGCAGGGCTATCCGGAAGGCATGGCCGAGCTCACAACTTTCTACTGCGAGGAGGTGTTCGTGTTCCTGAACTCTTGCTTCATGGAGGACGAGGGATATTTTTTGGCGCTCCTGCGCATGTTCGGGCAGGCACTGACATGGGTGATGGCCCTCCCAGAAGCCCAGCAGGGACCGTTTCTCGAACGCCTGGACCGCGTCCGTGCCGCCGGGCAGAAGATCGGCTGGGGTGTTGGCGATGAGATGACAGATCTTTGGTGGCAGGCCCGGCAAGACATTCCAGAATAAATTCTACGCGGTTCCCGCAGCCGGCTGCGGCTCAAGCTCAGCCGCCAAGGCCCGGATGCCGGCATGCCGGTCGAATAGCACGCACGCATTGCCGCCGGCGAGCGCATCCGAAAAAAGCCTAAAGCCCTCATGCTGCCTCAGGAACGGCGTTGCCCCGCAGCCCGGCACGAGGCATTCGGGCTTCTGCTTTGGACAGATGGCAAAACAGCACAACCGCCCCAGATAGCGGCCGTCTTCGCAGGCAAGAAGGAAGACATCGAGCTGATGATGCGCGACTCCCGACCCTGTCCTTGCATGCAGCCGTGAGACGGCTTGGCTTCGCGCCCGCCCAAGATCGTGTAGCCGGTCTGTGCGGGAGAGCCATACCGCAAGATCCACGTCCTGGCATTCGTGCAGCAGTTCGATGCCGAACCGCCGATAGGGCTGAAAGCGGGGTACCTCCCGAAGGAGGGGGCGCGCGGCCGAGCCGAATAGGGCGATTTTTTCCACCTCTGGGAAGGCAGTCAGCGCGGCCGCCACGGCGTCGGCGGCGGCGCGGAAATCTTGCTGCCTCTTGAGCTGGCGCTCGTCTTCAAGAGCTATTTCACGCGATGAGGGTCTCCGCGGCATGGCGGACCTTCTCCAGCTTCAATTTGCTGATCCTGCTATCAAGCATTTTATCAGCAGCTTGTCTCGTTGGCTCCCTTGGCGTTTCCGCAGCTGAAGGATAAGCCGCCGGGATTCAATGAGGCAAAAAATTGCATCCCATGACCCGGAGCCGAACTCGTGGTTCGCAGGTTCACGTCACGACAGCTCGTCCGCTTCCCAAGAATGCAGACGAGGGTAGACGCCGTATGGCAGCTTCCTTGCGCAGCCATAGCTCCCGTTTTGGATGGAAAGTGGCGATAGAAATGGGAGAGAAAGCAGCCACGCACAAGATCCCCCAGTAGCGCGTATCGCTGTTGAGATGGAATGCCGTATCAAACACAGTTTTCTTCCGCTTTGTCGAACACCACACCGAAAGCCGCCTCCAGCACGGCTAGTAAATATCCCCCGGCAAAGCCGGGGGCTTTACGATGGGGGCCGCCCGGGCGGCTGACAGGGTCGCTAACGCGGCCCTGAGAATTTGAGGCACCTGAAGGTGGCGGCATTCAACGCCACAGGTTGAGTTGATCGAGCCTCTGATCCTTTTTCTCTTGGTTGCGGATATACGCGCGGATTGCTTCCTCGTCGCGCCCCACCGTGTTTACGAAGAAACCTCGTGCCCAGAAATTCTGGCCTACGAAATTGCGCTTCCTCTCTCCGTATACTCGGGCCAGATGGATGCACTCTTGCCCTTGATAAAGCGAACCACTTACGATACCGCATATTTTGGCGGAATCGAAATTATTATATGCACATGATCGGGCATCAAATGCCATCTTCGATCTTCGACTCTTTCTGCGCCGCGAGCCTGTGAAACACCTCGCCGAGGTAGCGGCGAAGCTCGAAATACAGCGTCTTGCGGCAGCACTTCGGAATTATGGCAACGTGATATTTGCAGTCCCAGACCGTGTGGCTTAGGCTGTGATACTCGTCCATTGGTGGAGTTCCTTCCGTGTGCGTGGCTGCTCACGGTGGAATTCCGCTGATGGACCGCCGAATACGTCAAACTGCTACTGCCTCCCCGGCAGAGCCGGGGGGATCTCCCGCTGACGTTAGACCAAAAGGAATATCAATATAACTTATTTAGTTCATAGCCGCCGCGCGAGACAACCTCGAGCTTGACGATGACACGGTTGGTGAGATATTTTATTCACAATCTGTCCAATTAGCGGTTTTTTGGCCTCTTCTGGTTTTATGATGAGACGCCGTGATTTTTTTTTGACTAGTGCGCAAGTCGCCGGCGCCTTTATATTCGGCCGCCATTTGAATTTTTCCGGTGGGGCCTCCGCCGCGGAGACCGCGCCTCCCGCACAGGCTGTTAGATTTACGAAGTGGCGGTCATTTTCGGAGGCAGCTCTTTTCGAGGAAGCCCGATCGCTATCGAAGCGGCCATTTATTCCTCCCGCTCCGATCCCTGAGGGCTTCCCGTCAATGAATTATGACCAGTATCATGCCCTCCGGTTCAGGAAGGAGGCTGCTATTTGGGCAGACGAGAGCCTTGGTTACACGCTAGAGCTTTTTTCTGCCGGATACATTTACGGCGCCGCCGTCGACATTTGGGTCGTCGATCGAGACCAAGCGGCATTAGTCCAATACGATCCAGGTCTCTTTCGATATCAGTCAGACAATTCCAGTCTACCCGCGAACTTGAGGGTTGGCTTCTCCGGGTTCCGAATCCACAGACCGTTCGTTCAACCCGATCCAATCGGTGAATTTGCCGTATTTCAAGGTGCGAGCTACTTTCGCTGCAGAACCAGAGGTCAAGATTATGGCTTATCGGCGCGCGGCCTTGCCATCAACACAGCGCAGCCGCCTGCCGACGAGTTTCCGGTCTTTAGATCCTTCTGGATCCTAAAACCTGCCGCGGGAGCGCCCTCGATAACGATTCTTGCGTTGCTGGATAGCGTCAGCACCTCAGGGCTCTACAAATTCGTCATTTCAATAGCGGATGCGACGGCTATGGAAGTCAGTTGCACGCTTTTCCCCCGCCAGACCATATCTTCCGCTGGAATTGCCCCCATGACGACCATGTTCTATTTTGGGCCAGGCAGCGCGATCCGCGGCGACGACCCCCGGCAGCGCGTCCATGATTCCGATGGCCTTCTCATCCTTAACCGCGAGGAAGAGTTCATCTGGCGTCCTCTTAACAATCGAAACCGGATTGCATTTTCGAGCTTCCCAGGAACCGGGCTAAAGGGATTTGGCCTCCTGCAAAGAGAGAGGCGCCCCGACCGCTACCAGGATTTCGGTTATGAGTATCTCTACGAAGGACGCCCGACCCTCTGGATGGAACCCCTGAGCGATTGGGGCGAGGGCACCGTAGAGCTTGTCGAATTGCCTGCCCAGAAGGACTGGTTCGACAACATCGTGGCATTCTGGCATCCAAGAAATCCATTGGCCCCTGGGAAAAGCTACAGTTTCAAATACCGTTTGACTTGGGACTACGATGCTCCGGTCCGGGAGAATATCGCTACCGTGACGCAGACACTGGTAGGGGCTTCGCATGTGCATCCGGAAATGCGGCTCTTCCTGATCGATTACGCTGGGACGGACGGCCTGCGCCTATGCGAAGGAAAAGTGGCTTCTTGTCCGGATGGGGAACGCAATATTTCTCTTTCCGCAAGCGCCGGAAGCATCCTTAACGCGGCCATTCTGCGCAACGAGCTTCTTGGCGGTCATCGCATACGCTTCGAATATCTGCCGCCGGATGGTGGACTAGAAGCCGATATCAGTTGCGTTCTCATGCGGGACGGCAAGCCCGCCTCCGAAATCTGGACGTTTCGCTGGACGGCATGAAAGCCGCCGTTTCCCTGCGCGTGCAATGCGCAACCGGAACTCTCCCTTCAAAAAAAAGCAAGCAAGTTTTAAAAAAAAGGCAAGCAAGTTTACTTCGAATTCGCCGCATGATATGGGCTATCGATACGCATGATGATGTTGTTGGGGGGCTCTCGCTATGATGATGCGCCTGTTTTGCTCGGCCGTTTTCGCTCTTTCTTTGGCGGCAACCCCCTCACGGGGAGATAACGAGCTCCAATTCATGCTGGACACAGGCGGGCACGAGGCAATCATTCAAAGCCTAGCCTTCACTCCAGACGGAAAATATATCCTCTCGGCGGGCGACGACAAGGTCATCCGGATCTGGGACTGGCGCGCGGGCGAGACAGTGCGCACAATACGCGGGCAATCGAGCCCGGGCGCACCCGGGGCGATCTATGCGATGGCGCTTTCCCCCGATGGACGCTGGCTTGCGGTGGGCGGCTTTATGAATCCCGAGTGCCGGGGGCGATGCGGTGAGATCCGCCTTTATGACTTCGCGACCGGCAACCTGCTGGCCCTCCTAGAAGGCCACAACGATGTGGTGCAGCGCCTTGTCTTTTCCCCGGACAGCAAACTCTTGCTCTCCGCTGGCGCCGACTTCGATGCCATCATCTGGAACGTCGAGAGTAGAGCTGTGCTGCACCGGCTGCACGGCCACAGCGCGGTTGTCGACTCCGTTGGCTTCACGCCGGATGGAGCGCGCGCGGTAACCGGAGGCGACGACAAAACGCTTAGGCTTTGGCGAGTGTCGGATGGCTCCCTTATCAAAGAGATGACGGGACATGAGCGCAAGCTGTTTTCGCTGGATGTATCTTCAGCCGACAGCACCATCGCAAGCGGAGACCATGGTGGCGAGATCCGCCTTTGGGACGGCACCACGGGCGAGCCAAGGAAGGTGCTCGCCAATCAAGGCGACGATGTTGGCAGTGTCAAATTCTCACCTGATGGCCGCTTCCTCCTCGTCACAGGTGGCCGCAACTCAAATCCGCAGCGCATCTATGACGCCACGTCTGGGAAGGTTCTGACTTCCTACGCGAAGCACAGCTTTACCGTCCTGCCCGGCATTTTCTCGCCCGATGGCAGGCTTGTAGCCACGGCAGGCGGCACCAACAATGAAATCCATGTTTGGGACCCCAGAACCGGCGAGACGAAAGCGATATTGAAAGGCTTTGGCCAGCCCGTGTGGTCGGTTGCTTTCTCCGCGGACGGACGAAGCATTGCCTGGGGAAGCACAGAGAGCTATCTCGACCATAATAACCGGGGTCCCCTCGAAATGACCCTGCGCTTACCTGACGCCAACACTCAACTAGGCCAACCGGCGCCTATCGGCGCTCAGGGAGCTTGGGTACGGGCGGCGGCAAGCTTCAATGACTTATCATTGATGCATCGCAGGGGGCCATCCTGCGCCGGCGGAGATACCTACCTCGATCTCTTGAAGCATGGCATTCCTACGGAAGTCACAATCGAACGCCACTCGACGGACGGCTGTGAACACCGCTCCTACAGCTTCACTCCGGATGGCCTGAGCATCGTCTCGGGCGCCAGCACTGGCAACCTTACAACCTACAGCCTCGATGGCCAGAAGATCCGCAATTTCACCGGCCACGACGGCGATGTCTATGCGGTCGCCCCTTCGCCCGATGGAACCTATCTTGTCTCGGGGGCCCTGGATCAGACGGTGCGGCTCTGGAACCTCAAGACCGGTGAGCTGCTCGTCACGCTATTCCGCGCCGGGGACGGCGAATGGGTGATGTGGACGCCTCAGGGCTATTACACCGGCTCCCCTGGCGCAGACAGGATTGTGGGCTGGCAAATCAACAAGGGTGACGCGGCAGCGGCTGACTATGTGACCGCGGAGCAGCTACGCAAACATTTGAATCGCCCAGATATCGTGGAGAAGGCGATCCAGCTCGCCTCGGCCGCGGAAGCCGTTCGCACGTCTTACGGCACCGAATTTAAGCTCTCGGACCTGCTGGCGCGGCCGGCGCCGCATCTTCGCATCCTTTCTCCCGTGTCAGGCAGCATTCTTAAGACGCCCAGCACTGTCACAGTCAGGATCGCAATCGATGACGTGCCAGACCCAGTGACGCGGATTCGCATCCAGATCAACGGACGCCAGCTCGACGACTTTTTACCCGAGAAAGGTCCCTCTTTTGCTCCAGGCGAGCACGCTTTCGATGTGCCCCTCGCAAGAGGCAAGAACACTATTGTGGTTACGGCGTTTAACGAAATCGGGTGGTCGAGGGTTCAGGACGGCACGCTCGTGCTCGAAAACGAGAGCGCCGGCCTGCTTGATAAGCGCGGCACGCTTTACATCATGGCCGTCGGCGTCACGAAATATCCCGGCATCCCGGAGCTTTGCAGGCCGAAGCCGACTTGCGACCTGAACTTTACCGGCAACGACGCGATTGCTTTTGCGGACACCATTGAGAAAACGCTTGGGGCTTTGCACGAGCACGTCGTACGCCGCGTGCTGGTGAACGAAGGCAGGAGCGATGGAGCGCCTACGGCGGCCAACATTATCAACGCGCTCGGCATTCTCAGCCGCGCCAAGCCTAACGACACCGTTGCCGTCTTCCTCGCAGGCCATGGCATGAATGACGGGCCGAACTACCGCTTCGTCTCGACTGACGCCGCCGTCTCCGATGGCATGATCTTGCCGGCTTCGATGGTGCCGTGGTACGCCATCGAGGAGGCCATCGACAGCGCCAAGGGGCGGCGGCTTCTGTTCATCGACACCTGCCATGCAGCCGGCGCCTACAACGAGCGGCTTGGCAATACCTCCTATCACGCCAACATCCTCGCTTATTCCTCGGCGCGCTGGGATCAGGTCGCGTGGGAAAGCCCGAAGCTCGGTCATGGCTTCTTCACGGAGGCCATCGTCGAGGGGCTCACCGGCAAGGCCGATGCGAGCGGCAGCGGGCGCGTGGATACGGCCCAGCTCAACGCCTATCTGCAGGCCCGCGTGCGCGGGCTGGCCAAGGCCATCGGCAAGGAGCAGGACCCGCAGTTTTTCAAAGGCCGCGACGCTGAGGTCTATTTGCTGGCGCAATAGCGCACGGGGTTGGCGCTCCCAACTGCCTCTGTAGTTGGGCTGCCGGCGACCACCGTGAGCTATGTGAAGAACAGTGGGCGCCGTTCCGAGCGATCAAGCGTACCCCAAGCACTGGCTATCCCCCCCAGCAAGAGAGTTGGCCGTAAACTACTCTTTTTTCATGCGGGCAATGGATTTGCCGGCTGGGCAAGAAGGTGACGGATTACGCGCAACAAAAGCTTGAGCCATTGCATCGGGCGCCGGAAGGATACGGACGGCGTTCGAGCAACAGAAGGCAAAATTTGGATCCATTGGCTACGGCAGGAAACTACGCGCTGGCGGAGCGGTTCGTGGGCAATCCGTTTTCTATGTAATTAAGCCAGCGACAGCAACAAGAATAGCCATTGTGCGGCGAGTGGTGAAAATTATGTGGCAATTCATGGGTTTTCACTATCGTCAGCTCGTTAGACATTGCGAAATCTTTCAAAAAATTAGCATTGTGGCGGTCGACGATTTCGGCAGAGCGGCAAGCATCGTTACATACGGGATACCCCAATGCATGTTTCGGGAGTATGTCGCATGGTCTGGGAGATTTACCGCTGCAGCTATTGAGTTTATATTGGATAGCCAGATTCGTATTGGCTTTTTCTATCCATTATCGCTTTTTTGCTTTTTTATATCGGTGCTCTTACTAGACTACTACTCCATCAGATCGATATTCGATACCGATCGAGCCTATGCGCTCGGCTTGGCGATCGCGTTTGAAGTTGTGAGGTGGTCCCTTCTCAGTGGGCCCGAGCAATCCTTTTTTTGGCTGGTAGGCGCAATTGATAACTATCTAAGCATATCGGTTGCCGCCTTTGTGTGCGCCAAAACACTCAGGCTAGTATCGGATGCGCGCCGCCTTTCGGCTCCTAAGATAGCGGCTCTTTCGGCTGCGGCCTTTTTTTGCAGCGGATTCCACGAACTGTTTGGATCATTCTTTGTTGGCTGCCTTTCGCTGATAGTGCTTGGCGTAGGGAAGGCACGGCGATCATTTCAGCCCTGGACCCTTATCGTTTTGGTTGCGGCTATATTGGGCCTCGCCTTAGTGATCGCGGCGCCCGGAAACTCCGTCAGAATGGCGCAGATGCCGAAAGACTTCGATAGGGTCCTGGCCATCCGGATAGCAGCTACAACCAAAGTGGCCCCGATACTTATGAGTTGGGCAAATTGGCTCGTTCTTGCTTGCGGCGCCGCGCTGTTCGCTTCTTGCCGCAGGATTTCGATCCATGCCACTGTTGCTCGCGTAATTGATCCACGCCGGATCGCAGGCCTCACGGTTGTATCGGCCGCCACCATGTTTTGCATCGCGACGTTGATTCAAGGCCACATCGAATCTAGAACCGTAGACGGAATTCTGTCCGTATTCTTGATCGGCCTTTTCCTGTGTGCCGGTTCCATCGCACGCTCCGGCTACGCAAACGGCATTCTCAACTCTTTGTCCGGATTAAAGCGCACCCTCCTGACCGTCCTATTCTGTGCCGGGCTGTGTTCGACAGCTAACGTGGGAGCTGCCGCTGACAATCATCTGCGCGTGGCGGCTGCCTTTCGCCGTGCCTACATTGTTCGTCTAAACTTGCTGGAATCTGTGCGGGGAAGAAAAGACGCCGATATTGAGCTTGCGCCCCTCAATCCTTCGTCGGTCTTTTTCTTTTCCGACATGACTTCCAACCCACGAGATTACATCAATCGAGCGGTTTCGGATTACTTTGCGGTTGGCGACGTAATAATTGGGGCCGAAAATCGGATCAAATTTAGGAACGGCAGTACCCGAGGGCGTTGATGTTGCTGGCGTCAGAGAGCAGCCACAGCCACGCGCTTTGTTATGAATATAAAATACATTTATGTGTGCCCGTCACGCTCAGACTTTCCGCTTCGCTAAGCTATGAGCGGCCATTGGACGCACCCTCGATCAAACTAAGTGCCAGGTCTGCAAGTGGCCCCGAAGGGAAGGTGGCCGCAATTCTGAGAGCTTCCGCTATCTGGGGTAAAGGGTGCGTCTCGAAACGCGCATAAAACTGTCTGCTGCGATCGAATGGCGGGTGGAGCTCGTACTAGCATCGCAAAGATAGAGCACCGCCGGCCCGGCGATCGGTCCGCGCGCTGCGCTACATCGATGAGCCGGTGCTTTGGGAGGTGGCGGACGCGAGAAGAGCCGCTGATAATAAATCAGCGGCTCCATTGAGAGCGTGACGTCATAGGCTACTGATTTTTATAGAAAACAATACGATCAAGTTTGGAGGGTTTGTAAAACGTTTTACATTTTGCGTGGAAAAATCAGCTGTTCTTCATTGGCTAAGTGATTGATTTTGGTGAGCCCAGATGGATTCGAACCATCGACCCTCTGATTAAAAGTCAGATGCTCTACCGGCTGAGCTATGGGCTCTTAAGACTTCGACGGCGGTCTGCACGGAAAAACCGTGGCGACCATAAGTTGATGGGCATTCTTGGTCAATAGGTGTCGGTACGCCTTTTGCCCCAGTGGATCATATTAGGGCAGTTTCGACGATTATGAAAGGCATCAAGCGGCAATGCGAGCCCCAAGCGCATGACCCTCCACATTCGCCGGCTTCAGCACCATGCAGTTGGGGGCTCTTCCACGCAAACAAGGCGCCGGCGGTGGCTATTCGGCGATCTCGCGCACGACGCGAAAACCGAGCGTTGAGCGGCGGTGGCTGGGGGGGAAAGCATTGCGTACCGCGGTACGCAATGCGTCCGGTCCGCTCCGCCAAGAACCGCCACGAGCGACGTGGCGCGCGCAAGTGGCGTCCTGCCAGCTGGAACCGTCTGCAGGGGCTCCCGCATAGTTTTCATGCCAGCAGTCCTGCACCCATTCCCAGACGTTGCCGGCCATGTCGTATAACCCCCACGGATTGGGCCGGTAGCGTCCAACGATCGATGTCTCCCGGCCGACGCCATCGTCGCAGGTTTGGTTTGCGTAAGGCAGTATGCCCAACCTTTTGTCGGCGCCGTTCGCGTATTCGCACAGCTGCGCCTCGTCGCCTTTAAAGAAGTAGCGCGTTTCGGTTCCGGCGCGCGCCGCGTATTCCCATTCAGCCTCGGTCGCAAGCCGGTAGGTAGCGCCTGTCTTGTGCTTGAGCCACTGGAGATAAGCGTTCGCGTCGCTCCAAGACACATCGGCCACGGGCTTAAGGTCGTCGGGCCTGGTGCCCGCGCAGCCGCCTTCCCGCACGCAGGCGTCCCATTCGCGATTTGTGACCACGTACCTGCCTATGGCGAACTTCTTGCCGATGGCGACGCTGTGGCGGGGCTCCTCATTTGTCCGATGCCCTTTCTCCTGCGCGGCGGCTCCCATCTGGAACGAGCCGGGGCTCAGCACGACGAGCTCTGGACAGTAGGGACAATCGATCAGCGCATCGCGATGTCCCAGCGAACGCTCCACAGCGTTGGATTCTGCGGTTCCTACCCTGGGCGCATCGTTTCGCGCGGGCTCCGCTGGTGCCTCCGTCCCGGAAATAGTCAGTCTTGTCATGAGCTGGTCGTAGTAGGCCGGTGTCTGCGGGCCGCCGCCGAGCGCCCGGGCAGCCTGGTAGACGTTGAAGCGCAGACGCTGAGCCATCTCGCTGAGCGCCAAGTTCTTGTCTTTAAGCAGCCGCAGGAGCTGCTCCGCGTAAACCGAATGCTGAGCAGTCTTGGCTCCGTCCTTTGCCGTCTGCCCCGCTCCAGCAGAGAACATAATGAAGAGCTGGCGAGTCGGAGACACATACGGACCGATTGCGACGACGAGCTGGCCAGTTTGGTCCGAGGTGAAGTCGAACGGGTTCTCGCGGCAGGCATCTATGATGAAAATGCCGATCAATTCCTTCTTGGATTTCTCCTTGGCGGCGGCAAGATCGTGAATCAAGGATTGAAGTTCTATTGTGCTGCTCGTGAGCCTATTGAGTCTTTCCTGATCTTCCCATTTCCAATAATACTTCGCATCCCGCGGCAGCAAATAGTTGTTGCCTTTCAACTCGGTGCCGTGGCCGGCGAAATAGAACAAGACAACGTCGCCATCCTGAGCGCTTTCCAGGAGTTCTGTCCACTTCGCCAGGATAGCCGGCCTGCTAGTGTCGCCGCCGGGGTCGGCAAGGAGGCTGACCGAATAGCCGTAATCTTTTTCGAGCGTCTCCGCTATCGCGAGCGCGTCTTTGTCAGGCTTATCGAGGTTTAGCTTACGTTCGATGCCGGACCTATCCTTGTTAACCACATCGTTGTAGGTATCGACGCCGACGACAAGCGCGGCGAGCCGGGGCTTCGCCGAGAGATCGCCGCTGCTCCAAAAAAAGCAAAGCGCCAGCGCCGCCAGCAGGTATCGCATCGGCTCTTCCCCCTTGTGGTTATTTAATCAGTCCTAGTCGAAAAACGCGCATGGGAAAAGACTTTTGATTTGCCGGCTGCGAGAATAAGATTAAAAACTGGCGCATAGGTAACAATGAGGCGGGGGATCGCATGTCAGTAAGTGCAGGCGGTAGCGAGACCGCTCTCGTTAAAAAAGCCATCGATATCGCCGGCTGGAACGTGCCGGGCAATGTCAGTTTCCAGGCTGAGAAATTCGAGGCCAGCCACATCGCTCCCTTGCGCTGTTTTTTGCCCGAGTCGGGGCCGCTCGTCCGCATTTTGGAGTCGAGCCCGATCCAAGACGCTGTCGAGCGTTACGTCGAGGCCCGCAAAGGCGCGATAGGAGAGAAAAAGGGCTACCGGCGCCTCATGGGCGCCATGGGTGTGCCGCTGTGGCTGGGGGTTTGCATAGCCCTGGCGGTGGTATTGATCCCTCACGGAGCCGTTGGCGCGTTCGGCTTGGCGCTCGGCGCCGGCAGTTCCGCCGATAAAATCGCCCGGGCATGGCAGAACTGGGCGCCTTGGGCGGTCTATGCAGGCGTCATTGGCACAGCCATTTTAAGCCTCGTCTCACGGCCAGCCGTGCATTACCGCCGCTGGCAGCGGCATCGTGCGACAGCCGAGGCGCTGCGCCGCGAGATCTTCAAGCGCGTATTCGACCATCGCGGGGAAGGCGGCGGCTTGGAATTACCGCTGAAGCTTGAGTATTTCCGGCGCTGGCAGGTCGAGCTGCAGCGCGAGTATTTCCGGCAGGGCTGTGAGCAGAACGAGCGGTTGATCCGAAGGAGGCGGGGGCTGAACCACCTGTCTGTGGGTATTTTCGTTTTGTTGGGCCTTGTTCTGGCCTCCAGCGCGATCGCGGGCTTAGACGAGCAGGGCATGCCCAGCGCTTTGCTCCGCGGCCCGCTCCTTTATGCGGCGCCCCGGCTCCTCGCCGCTGAGGCTTGGGGCCCAGACTACCCGCTGTTGTTGCTCGGTCTTTTGGCGGTCTCGGCCATGGCGTTCTACTTCGCTCTCGGCGCGCTCAATGCAGCGAAGCGGAACGCTCCGCGCTACAGGAACATGCTGGACAATTTCGAGGAGCTCCTGATGGACGGACCAAAGGACCGGCTGACCTTCGCACGGCACGCCGCCGCGCGCGGCGACGAAACCGCCGTGCGCGATTATGCCGAGCGCGTACATTCGGTCATGGCGATGGAGATCAACGACTGGGTGCGCCTGGCCGACCTCGACCAGGGCCGCGACGACCCGAGTTATTTCCGCCGTTCTCTCCAGCCGGGGCCGGTCTCCGCTGGTGGCGCCTAGAGCCCATCCGCTTTTGATGGAATCGAAAGCGGACGTCTTACGCTTTCGTTTTATCGTGCGTCTTTACCGGAAAACCGCTTCACACTTTTCCGGACGCACTCTTGGGCAGGATTTCGTAAGTAGCGCGAAAGGATTTGGCATCGTTACCGTAAACGCTTGTTCCGTTGCGCAATAAGTAGCCCTTTTCGATCGTCTGACGCTCGCCCCACGAAGCCGGGATATCGAGCCCTCCAGGCAGCTCCAACGCTTCGACCGTGCCTTTTGCCTTGAACACGGGGCCCCATTCCGTTTCCCCAACGGTACGCTCGTAAAGCCGCTCGAACTTTTCCGCGCGAATGACATAACGGTTGAGGCGGCCTGCCGCATCGCGGAGCGGCGAATTCCGCGCGTCGAGGTTCGTGGCGATCCAGTCGCCCGGTTTGGCCTCGTTGGTTGTCACCTCGCCCTGCCATCGAGTATCGACGACGGTAGGCTCCTGCGCCCGGCACGCGGCGATGCAGGCGATCTTACGCGCTCGAACGGGCCTCTCGCCAAGTGCGTCTGCTATGGCATCGAAGTCATCGGGCTTAAGTACCGCATCCGACACGAGCCGGCCTTGCTTCAGCAGCCCAGTCTTTTCAATCGTGAACATCGCTTAGCTCTGACCTGAGTGGCCCTGACCAGGCAAATCGTTGCACGCCGCAATTAGTAACGCAAGCTTTGGGTGGATCGATGCCGGTGACACTCTATATGTACGTTTTCCGTATATGTACGTTTTCCGTAGCACTCGAAATATCCGGTTTGGTCCGGAGCCGGAGCGGCATTTCCGCCGCTTGCAGAACGCCTGCCGGGAAGGCGGCGCGGAGGCGACTACCGGCCGGCCTGGGACGCTCCACCACCGCTTTCCATTGTATTTTTGTTTGCCTAATTCGAACGGGAGCCTGCAAATCCCAGCCTTGCTCCCCAATCTCATAAGAAGCACCGCGTCCGCGGGCGCTTGTGCCCGCTTAGGAGAAAGCGATCATGCACCAAGGCCATCTCCAGTATCTGCCAATTCCCTGGCCGGTCTATGCCTTGCTTTTCGTTGCCCTCGGAATCCTCACGGTTCTCATCCAGATCGGGCTCATCCGATACGTTTATTCGCGCCTCGGCATCTCACCTGGAACGGCCATGTTCTTGCTCCTGGCAAGCTTACTCGGCAGCTACATTAATATCCCGATCGCACATTTTCCGGACGAAACGGTCGTTGTAGGCCAGCGCGTCGATTTCTTCGGAATGGAATACATCCTGCCAACCGAGGTCGACTGGCCAGGCACAATTATTGCGATCAATTTGGGCGGGGCGGTGATCCCCATACTGCTTTCTCTCTATTTGCTCGGCAAAAATCGCATCTGGCTGCCGGCCATCGCCGCTACCGCCGTGGTTAGCGCAGTATGCTTTATGCTGGCCAAGCCAGTGCAGGGGGCAGGGATCACCATTCCGGTTTTTATTCCGCCCATCGCCGCCTGTGCCATTTCCTGTGTCCTAGCCTGGAGCCAAGCTCCGGCCGTCGCTTATGTGAGTGGCAGCCTAGGCACACTGATCGGTGCCGATCTAATGAATCTTGCCAGCATCCGGGGACTCGGCACTCCGGTTGCCTCGATCGGCGGAGCGGGAACCTTCGACGGAATTTTCGTCACGGGCATTTTTGCGGTGGTGCTTGCGAGCATCGTCGGAGCTTTGAGCCCCGGAAGCGCTGCGCAGGATACAGCCTAAGCCAAGCCGGTCCCCGGTTGCAGCGCGAAAGAAGGCGCCTGCCGCAGCTTGGCTTATGTCGCGTTTTGCGACGGAAGCGAGAGCGAGGCAGGGCGGCCGTTCCTGGCTTTCTTGGCGGCTTGCATAGATCGCCACGCCTCCAATTCGAGCCACTCCCCAGAGCGATTTACAAAATATTGCTCGCATTTTCCATCGTTAACAGAAGCATAATCGGGTTTAATGTTCTCAATATCGAGCATTTCAGCGTGTTCGTATAGCTTCGCATGCGCTAGCTCTATTGCGTATTTGGGTATCAAGGCCAGAACGTAGGTCGAGAAATAGAACGGATTCTCCCTAAAATGGAGAACAATGTGGAAAGGCTGTGGCTCGGGCTCGTGGTTTATTGGCATTGACCATCTCGCTGAAAGCTGGCGGCGCTTTAAGCTTTGTCTGATTCGCCCGGCGCATTAAGCTGTAACGCCAGTATTCCACAACCAAAGCGTGCAACAAGTAAGCCCCTCCGCACGCGAATAGCCGGCCTCAGGGTGCCGCGCAGGTGCGCTTGCCTAATCAAGCGGACTCAAGCGCCGCAACACGCCCCATTCCTCCAGCACAGCCTGAATTTCGGCGGCGACGAAATGGCGTGCGCTCTCCTGGTCGTAGCCTTCCTCGAGAAGCGCATCGTATTCGGTCAGCGCATGCCGCACAAAAGCGACCATCGAAAGCCACGCCGCCGTTTGAGCCGAGGCGCAGTTCAGGCCGCGGCTATCCACAGCGTGGTCCGCTATCGCGCTGGCCTCATAGTCAGGAATACGCGGCGCTAAAACACGCAGAGCTTCTTCGATATCGCTGCGTTTGGGCACCCAAACGGCCTCATTATCGGTTGAGCAGATGGCCAAGCCTAACATGGAGCATTATCTGTGGCAAAGTTGGCCTTCACAGAAGTGACACGCGACTGTAGTATCCAAACCATGTTAGAGCGACGTCGTGCGAGCGTAGCCCCCGACTTAACGGCAACCGTTGAGGAAAGGTAAACGTGACGGCATTGGCAGCGACTGCTGGGTCTCCGCCGGATAGCTTTCCGGCTCTCGTGCTCAACGCGGATTATCAGCCGCTGAGCTACTACCCTCTTTCCCTTTGGAACTGGCAAGAAACGATCAAGGCGGTGTTCCTTGACCGGGTGAATATCGTGTCGTTTTACGATCGCGTCGTTCACAGTCCAAACTTCGAGATGAAGCTTCCGAGCGTCGTCTCCTTGAAGACCTTCGTGAAACCGGCGCTTTATCCCGCCTTCACGCGTTTCAATGTCTTTCTGCGGGACCGGTTTCAATGTCAGTATTGCGGCTGCCCGCACGATCTGACCTTCGATCACGTCATTCCGCGCTCGCGCGGAGGGCAGACGCGCTGGGATAACGTCACCACCGCTTGCGCTCCCTGTAATTTGCGCAAGGGTGGCAAGATGCCCGCGAAGGCAAAAATGTTTCCGGCGCTGAAGCCCTACCGCCCGACGGTGCACGAGCTGCATCGCAACGGGCGATACTTCCCGCCGAACTACCTGCACGAAAGCTGGCTCGACTATCTCTACTGGGATACCGAGCTGGAGCCGTAACCCCGGCGGCTTTTCCACGCGCGCCGCTATGGCGGTGCGCTCTTTGGCGCTCCCTACGCTGCAGAAAGCTGCTGCGCGATCGGATGGTAATAGGGCAATGCGCGATCACCAATCCTGCGGCTCCCGAACGCCAGCTGCACGTCCCTCGATGAGCGGCAATAGGGCGGCGACATAGTCTTGCGTCTCGGCTGGCAGCGGCTGGCCGGAATTGAGACATTGTTCGTAGCGGGCTGGGCCGGCATTGTAGGCCGCGAGAAATCCTGGCGAACCATAGAGGTCGTGCAGCTCGCGCAGGTAGGCTGTGCCGGCCACAATATTGTCGTGAGGGTCGTAAGGATTGGCGCCCAGTCCGTATCGGGCACGAAGCATTGTCCAGGTCGACGGCATGATTTGCATTAGGCCCATCGCCCCCTTAGGGGAGATGGCAAAGACATCGCCCTGGCTTTCCGCGCGAATGACTGCGCGAATCCACGAGACCGGTATGCGAAAGCGCCGGGACGCTTCGCTCACAAACCCTGCGAAGCGATAGCTGATGCCCACGCCGGCAGCCTCGCCGCTGAAACCGCCATAAGCGTTAGGCCGCCCCAGCTCGCGTTCGTCGTAGCGCCGCGCCTCGTAGCTACCTGGCGGGCGGCTCGTAAAGGGGGCGCGGGACGGACAATATTCCCAGCCGCAGATGGATTCGAAATCCGCCAAGGTTAGGGCCGGCTTGGCGCAAGCGCGGCCGGCCAGCGCGGCAGCCGCTACGTCCGCGGCCTTTGCTGGAGCGCTAAGCGTTTGAGACAAAGCAAGAAACATCGGAATGAACAGAATTATAGTCGATTGACCCTTCATCGGACACTCCGGCGCGATATCGCTGTAAGACGGGCTGGGCGAGTGAGGGCCGCTTGACCACAAATTTGCTGGCCCAAGTTAAGCCCCGCTTCTCCGTAACGCCCGCAGCCGGCGTCGCGCAAATAATCCGTGAACAGATGATTAAATTTTCATTAAAATCGTCCAGAGGCAGGAGCACTCCTTGGGCTTGCGGCCATGGACTTCCAACCTTAGACTGTCACTCCGATGAGTTTGGGTTTTGGCATGCTCACCGGCAAATCCGGCCGCATCGGGCTCGATCCCGCCACGCCCGGCAGTGGAGGAGCGAAGATGGGCCTCGACGCGGCTGAACCTCTCGATGCGCCCGAAGGCCGCATTTGCATTCCTGGCGATGAGCGGGCGGGCCAAGAGGCGGCGATGACCGGAAACGATTGCAGCGCAGCTCACGGGGCCGGAACGTGAACGGCTATTCGCCCATGCCGGCAGAGAAGCGATCGAACCCGCTGATTGTTGGCATAAGCGGCGCGTCCGGCGTGATCTACGGCGTGCGCATGCTTGCGGTTCTCAAGGAGCTAGGCATTGAAACGCATCTCATCATGACGCGTTCGGCGCAAATCACGCTCGCCGCGGAGACCGATTTGAAAGTCGCGGACGTCGAGAAGCTTGCGAGCACGGTCTATGATAATCAGGAAATCGGTGCGGCGTGCTCCAGCGGGTCGTTTCTGACCCGCGGAATGATCGTTGCCCCTTGCTCGGTGAAGACGCTTTCGGAGATCGCCGTTTGTCCAGGGGATAACCTTTTGTCCCGCGCCGCGGATGTTACTTTGAAAGAGAGGCGCCGGCTCGTTTTGCTGCTGCGGGAGACACCGCTTCATCTTGGGCATATCCGGAGCATGCTCGCAGCCACGGAAGCCGGTGCGATCGTCTACCCGCCCGTTCCCTCGTTTTACGCGCGCCCCAATAGCCTCGACGATATGATCGGCCACACCGTTGGACGCGTGCTCGATCTCTTCGGGATAGACATCAAGCTTGCTTCGCGCTGGACCGGCGTTGGCTCCCAAAGCCGGTCTTGAGTGCGCCCGTCCTTAAGCTAGCCAGGCGAAGCGGCAAGCGAGTACCGGCTTATGGTTCAGCTGCAATCGACAATCGCCTGCCCGCAATGCGGCCACAGGGCCACCGAGACCATGCCAACCGATGCGTGCCAGTATTTCTATGTGTGCGAACGCTGCGGGCTGCTGCTGAAACCAAAAAAAGGCGATTGCTGCGTCTTCTGCTCCTATGGCGACGTGCCATGTCCGCCCATCCAGGAGGAGCGTTGCTGCTGTTGCAGCGGTTCGCGCCGCGATTCTCCGCCAGATGCTTGACGAGCTCTTTCCTGCCCAAGGGATTTTTCTTGAAACTTGGGGTCTTGGCCACCAAGGTGCGCCCTAAGCAGACTTCGTTGGCCTAGCCAACGGATGCCTGCTTAGGATTTTTTGCGAACTCTGCTTCGGCAGTTTAGGCGCATGGGAACGTTTGAGGCATGACGGGCACAGGCCAGCAATTCATTATCGTGGGCGAGCGGACGAACGTCACCGGCTCCGCCAAGTTCCGCAAGCTGATCGAGGCGGGCGACTACGATTCGGCGCTTGCTGTCGCGCGCGAGCAGGTCGAAAGCGGCGCCAACGTCCTCGATGTGAATATGGACGAGGGTCTCCTCGATTCTGTCAAGGCGATGACCACGTTCCTCAACCTCATTGCCGCGGAACCGGATATCTCGCGCGTGCCGGTGATGATCGACTCCTCGAAATGGCCCGTGATCGAGGCTGGGCTTAAATGCGTCCAGGGCAAATCCATCGTCAATTCGATCAGCTTGAAGGAAGGGGAGGCGGCCTTCCTCGCGCAAGCGCGGCGCATCCAGCGCTATGGCGCAGCCACCGTTGTCATGGCATTCGACGAAACCGGCCAAGCCGATACCGCAGAGCGGAAATTCGCGATCTGCGAGCGCGCCTACCGGCTGCTTACCGGGAACGCGGACTTCGCGCCCGAGGATATCATCTTCGACCCGAATGTCTTCGCGGTAGCAACCGGGATCGAGCAGCACAACAATTATGCCGTCGAGTTCATCGAGGCCACGCGCCGCATCCGGGCAGAACTGCCCCACGCGCATGTGTCGGGCGGCGTCTCGAACCTTTCCTTCGCCTTCCGCGGCAATGAGCCCGTCCGGCAGGCCATGCACACGGTCTTCCTCTATCACGCCATCGCCGCAGGCATGGACATGGGTATCGTGAATGCCGGCCAGCTTGGCGTTTATGACGACCTCGACCCGGAGCTCCGCGAACTCGCCGAAGATGTGGTGCTGAACCGGCGCCCGGACGCGACCGACCGGCTTCTCGAAGCTGCCGACCGGTTCAAGGGCGGCGGCGCCAAGAAGCAGGCGCCCGATCTTACCTGGCGTGAGCGGCCCGTTGCCGAGCGGCTCAAACACGCGCTCATCCACGGCATCGCCGATTACGTCGAGGCCGACACGGAAGAAGCGCGGGCTTCCGCCGCGCGGCCGCTGCATGTGATCGAAGGCCCGCTCATGGACGCGATGAACGTGGTGGGCGACCTGTTCGGCGCGGGCAAGATGTTCCTGCCCCAGGTTGTGAAGTCCGCACGCGTGATGAAAAAGTCCGTCGCCTATCTGATGCCGTTCATGGAGGAGGAGAAGCGCGCATCGGGGCTTGAAAACGCCCCCGCCGCAGGGCGCATCCTCATGGCGACGGTGAAGGGCGACGTGCACGACATCGGCAAGAACATCGTTGGCGTCGTGCTTCAATGCAACAATTACGAGGTGATCGACGCCGGCGTGATGGTGCCCGCTCAAGTCATTCTCGATAAGGCCAAAGAGGTGAAAGCCGATATTATCGGCCTTTCGGGATTGATCACGCCAAGCCTCGACGAGATGGTGTTCGTGGCGTCGGAAATGGAGCGCCAAGGCTTCGATGTGCCGCTTCTCATCGGCGGCGCGACCACGAGCCAGGTCCACACCGCGGTGAAGATCAGCCCGGAGTACCAGCGCAATCAAACGATCTATGTCACCGACGCGAGCCGCGCCGTCGGCGTGGTCTCGAACCTTCTTGGCGAGGGCCGCGACGCCTATGTGGCGCAAATTCAGGAGACCTACCGGGGGGTGGCGGCGGCTCACGAGCGCGGGCGTGCCGCAAAGGCGCGCATGAGCCTTGCCGCAGCGCGCGCGAACAAGCTGAAACTCGACTGGAAAGGCTACCGGCCGCCAAAGCCCAGCTTCCTTGGGCCGCGCGCCTTTCAAAATTACGATCTCGCGGCCCTTATTCCATACATCGATTGGACGCCTTTCTTCTCGGCCTGGGAGATGAAAGGGACTTTCCCTGGCATCCTCACCGATAGCCGGTATGGAAAGGCGGCTTCTGCGCTTTACGGCGACGCGCAAGCCATGCTGCGCCGGATCGCCGATGAGAAATGGCTGATAGCAAATGGCGTCATAGGCTTTTGGCCGGCAAACTCTGCAGGCGATGACGATATTGCGATTTTTGCCGGGGAGGAGCGTCAAGTCGCAATCGCGACGCTCCACACGCTGCGCCAGCAGATCGCGCGGGACACGGGCCGCGCGAGCACGGCACTCGCCGATTTCGTTGCGCCGAAGCAAAGCGGCTTGGCCGATTATATCGGCGGTTTCGCAGTAACGGCAGGCATTGGCGAGGACACCGCCGCCAGGCGCTTTGCCGAGGCTCACGACGATTATTCGAAAATCATGGTCAAAGCACTCGCCGACCGGCTGGCCGAAGCCTTCGCCGAGCACTTGCACGCGCGCGTCCGGCGCGAGTTCTGGGGCTATGCCAAAGACGAAGCGCTGACGCCGGCCGAACTCATCGCCGAGGCCTACCGGGGCATCCGGCCCGCGCCCGGCTACCCGGCTCAACCCGACCACACCGAGAAGGCCACGCTGTTCAAGCTCCTCGGCGCTGAACAGGCCACAGGCATAAAGCTCACCGAAAGCTTTGCCATGATACCTGCCGCTTCTGTCTCGGGCCTCTATTTCTCGCACCCGCAAAGCCACTATTTCGGCGTGGGCAAGATCGAGCGCGATCAAGTTGAGGATTATGCGAGGCGCAAGGGCTGGCCGCTAGCGGAGGCCGAGCGCTGGCTGGCGCCGATCCTGAACTACGAGCGGGGGACGGCGGCAACACGCAACGCGGCCGAATGAGGGGCCGGCCTTAACAATCAATCCGTCCGCCCCAAGTAGCGCAGCGCGCCAGTGGTCAACGCACCGCCGATGACGCAAGGGATACCCGCCTCGATCTGCCCAGTCGCTGCGAGGCCAAGGCAGCCGAACGAGATCGCTGCTTCGCCCACCGAGCCCCACGTCATCAGCTCACGCGTCGAGCCGGGACCCTTTTTCTTGAGCTCGTCGAGCGCTGCAACCGCTTCCTTGCCGAGGCGCGCCGTATCGACGAGCTCGGCGGCTTCGATCACCTCGGCCAGAATCGGCTTCACCGCGTTGGATTGGTTCTCTTGCAAGTGTTTGAGCACGCCGAGTAGCTCGGCGTCCCGCGCGGCATTGGAGGCAAGCGTAAACTTCGCCATGCTGCCTATGGTAAGCTTTTCGGTATTATCCCGATCCTTCGACCAGGGGAGCAGCACCACGATCTGCGCGATCGCCGCTTCGCTGCCCGTGGCGTAGTAAATACCCCAGAGCGCGTCGATCAGCTCAGGCGACGATTGAAACGTGATTTGGCGTTTCGCCGGCTTTTTTTCGTTCGAGAACATATCGTCGCTAAAAAAGCCTTTCACCTTGTCCATCGAGCTGCGTTGCGCTGGCTCAAGCGAGACTTGATTGAGCACGGGCAGTTCGCCGTCCAAGTATCGCTGCGCCATGACCTGGCGGTCCGGCACGCGAAGAGCGAGCACGCGCATCAGGTCTTTCCATTGCGGCAGGCCTGAATAGGCAAGGGCGCGGATGACGATCCACTGATCCTCGAATGGCAGCGGCAAGCTATTCTCAATCAGGGTCCACGCCTGCGCCGGGTTGGCACCGAGAACACCGGCGTAGAAGCCGACATAAACGCCGGACGCGTCCGGGTCTTTGATCGTGCCATGCGCACTGAGCGCCCGGATCACGGCAGGAACCGCCATGGGGTTGGGCTTGGCGCGATAGTTCTTAATCCATTTCAAGACCGCATCTGGCGCTCCCGAAGGCGCTGGCGCTACCGGCGCAGCGGCCGTGGGCTGCAGAAGCGCGAAGACGATTGTGAAGACCAATAGGCGGCGCATACGCTCCTCTGACACTGTTCCATCGGCCTGCCGTGGCCAAGCGGATACGGTGCAACAGGATAAAGCGGCTCGCATGGCCTTTTTGTGGAACCGCGTGCCGGAAGGCCGCTAAGTAATGATGCATTTCCCCCCCCGGGGGCGTGCCCCTCAAGAGACTGGAAAAGCGAGCGCTTCGTTCAAACGCGCCCCGCGCTTACGCTCTGAAATCCGCAAGCCTGCATAATCGCGCACGTATTATCTGGACGCCACAAGCGCGCTCACCTGCCGCGATCAGCGCCGCGCAGAGAACCATGCCGCCGGCCGCCTTCATCGAAACTGGATATCCATCAACCTCGCCGCATGCGATGGGTCGCGCTCACGCACAGCTCCCTTGACGATCTCAAGCGACGCTATCAACTCGCCGCCCTCATCGTGGAGAGTATGCCTTCCGGTTTTGATACTCCTGATCATCCAGTTTTCGTAGTCGGCAGCAAACGCCCGCAACACCTCGGCCAGTTCGTAGGCTTCTTCATGCTTCGGCTCTAACGTGATTTGTATTTGCATAGCGGCCTCCTTCTCACACCATCCTTTCCCTCGACCGGTTGGGAAACGAGCGTCTGGAAAAACCGGCGCGGCTCCGGCTTACCTCCAGCAGTTGGTGGGCTTAAACTCGTTTGAAGAGGATATAGAAGCAAGGCAGGGGGTGCGCCTGCCGGCGTAGTAATCTCATATATGGGGAACAAAACGCGGGCGCCTTTTACGCGGCCCTCCTGCGCGAACGTCTTCAGCCTATTCGTGAGTAATGCCCGCGGGAACTCTCAGACCTTGAAATTGCTCAGCACCGCATCGAGCAGCCCCGGAAAACACGCGTCGATGTCCGGTCTTCGCAATCTTGAGATGAAGCACACACCTTCCTTGCGCTGTGCGATCAAACCCGCCTCGCGCAAAATCCGGTAGTGATGCGATTGCGTGGATTTTGCAATGTCGAGGCCGGCCACCGCGGCATAGCAGGCAAGCTCGCCCCGCTCAGCGAGATTTTGCACGATGTGCAGACGCACAGGATCGCTCAGCGCGTAAAGCACCGTCTCAAGCCTCAAGGGCGCTGTCTCCACCAGCATCTCGTCGTCCATGCAGCAAAGATGGCGTCGTTTACGCTGAGTTCAACAGTTCAACGTTCTCGAACTATATGCGCTTGCCGCCCGGCCGCCGCGGCCTAGGTTTTCGAGGACCGCTCCAAGTGCTTCTGCTCGAAGATCTCCTCGCGCACGATTAGCCGCGTGCGGAAGGAGTCGGGTATCTATACGAATAAAAAGCCCGGCAGTTAGCCGGGATCTTTATTAGCGGCGCTCTTCTTCGCGCGGGCGTTCCTCTTCGCGCCGGCCTTCCCCTTCGCGTGGTGTGAGACACGGGGCCGCCGTGATGACACAGCGCTTCAGGTCGAGAAGGTTGTTCTCACCGACGCGGGCCGGGTCACAATGCTCATCGAGGATGACCGCTGCGGCGAAATTGATGTACCGTTCGCCGTGCTCGTTTATCACCTGCTCTTGCCAGGCCTTGATGGCCGCGTTGCGGGCGTTTTCCTGGCGCGCGTCAGCGTCGCCAGCGGCGTGCATCGGTTCGCGGCAGTGGCGGCCCCGGCCGCCGTATCTTTCGGCTTCCCGCCAGACGTGGCCCTCGTCTCTTTCGGGGTGCCACCAGCGGCCCTGATCGCCTTCGTAGCGCCGCCCGCGACGGTCCTCATCCCTTTCGCGGTCCCGCTCGCCCTCGCCGTAATGTCTTACGTGGTGCCGCCGTTGGTGCCGCCAGCGGTGCTGCCAGCCGCCGCCGTCTTCTCTCACGAGGCGCCAACGCCAGCGGGGGGCCTCGTCGAATTGCCGGTCCCGTCTTTCGCGGGGACGCCAGCCGTAGCCCTCTTCGCTTTCGCGGAACCGCAAGCGGTAACCCTCTTCTCTTTCGCGTTGCCGCACACGGTAACCTTCTTCTGTTTCGCGGCGGCCCCGGGCGTATTGCTCTTCCCTTTCGTGACGCCGCCGGGCGTATCGCTCTTCCCTTTCGTGACGCCGCCAGCCCGAACCGCCGTCTCTGTCGAAAGGCTGGGCCTCTGCGGAGCCGGTCAATGCGAGGCCTGCGAGAAGTGCGACAATCAGAGATTTCATGTTCCGTCTCCCTTTTTTTGTTGCAGCATCCGTGGGTTGAAACATCGTGGTAGTCTTATTAACCTTATCCCATATTGGCTTTCGTTTTCTTGTTTTTTTTCAAAGAAATTTGAAGGCAGGAACGGATCCCGCTGCGCAAGGAGGATTGCGAAATGACGAATAAGGATGATTTGACCCGGGGCAACCGTGCCCGAATCGCTGGCTGAGAGCCTGCTTACTTACGGCGCCGGCCGCAGGAGCACGTGGCGCTTCTTGCCGAGCGAGAGTTTGATGACGCCGTCGGGATTGAGGTCCTTAAGCGTGATCGTTGCGCGCTCGTCCGTGGCGGCGACGCCGTTCAAACGCAACGCGCCGCCTTTGATCTGACGCCGCGCCTCGCTTGTGGAGGCAACAAGCCCGGCCAGCGTGCTTGCGTTCAGAAGACCTATGCCCTGGCTCAAGTCCGCTTTCGGGATCTCGACGGTCGGAAGTCCCTCCGCGGACTCTCCTTCCTCGAAGGCCTTGCGGGCGGTCTCGGCCGCAGCTTCCGCTGCTGCGCGCCCGTGCATGAGCGCAGTCGCCTCGGTTGCGAGAACTTTCTTCGCTTCGTTGATCTCCGAGCCGGCGAGCGCCTCGAGGCGCGCGATCTCGCTGAGCGGCAGATCTGTGAAAAGGCGCAAGAACCGCGTCACGTCGGCGTCCTCGGTGTTGCGCCAGAACTGCCAGTAATCGTAGGGGCTCAGCATGTCGGCGTTCAGCCAGACCGCGCCTTTGACCGATTTACCCATTTTCGCGCCGGACGAAGTGGTTAGAAGAGGCGTGGTGAGGCCGAAGAGTTCGCGGCCCTCGGCGCGCCGGCCGAGCTCGATGCCGTTCACGATATTGCCCCACTGGTCCGAGCCGCCCATCTGCAGCACGCAATTGTAGCGGCGTGCAAGCTCGAGGAAGTCGTAAGCCTGCAAAAGCATGTAGTTGAATTCGAGGAAGGTCAGCGGCTGCTCGCGCTCGAGTCTCAGCTTTACCGAGTCGAAAGTAAGCATCCGGTTGATCGTGAAATGCCGCCCGTACTCGCGCAGGAACTTGATGTAGCGCAGGTTTTTCAGCCACTCGTCATTGTCCACGAGGATCGCGTCCGTTTCGCCGTCTCCAAAGCTTAGGAGCTTTGTGAACGCCGTCTTGATGCTCGCCTTGTTTGCGTCGATCTCCTTTTGGGTGAGAAGCTTGCGCGTCTCGTCCTTTCCGGACGGATCGCCTACCTTGGTCGTGCCTCCGCCGAGCAGCACGATCGGCTTATGGCCGGCCTGCTGCAAGACCCGCAGCATCATGATGCTAATGAGATTGCCCACATGCAGGCTTGCGGCGGTGCAATCGTAGCCGGCATAGGCCGTGATGATGCCCTTGGCCGCCGCGGCCTTTAGGCCATCCTCGTCGGAAATCTGATGCAAATAGCCGCGTTCTTGTAAAATTTGGATAAAATCCGATTGCTTTTTCGCCGCGGCGCGCATGAAATCCTCCATCGTCCCCTGCACCTCGACAGACACACGAGGAGCGTGTACCAGAAACGGCACCATGTACGGCATTCGCGTTTTGCGTCAAGCGAGGGTTGATGAAGGCGATCGGGCTTATGAGCGGCACTTCGATGGACAGCGTCGATGTTGCGCTGATCGAAACGGATGGCGAAATGATCCATTCATTCGGGCCAGCTTCGGAATACCCCTACACTCATGCCGAGCGCCAGTTGCTGCGCGAGGCGATGATATCGGCGCGGGGATTGAAACGCCGGGACGACCGCAGCGGCGTGCTCGCCCTCGCAGAAAGCATGATTACGCAGAAACACGAGGAAAGCGTCAGGACCTTCGTGGCCGCTCATGGGATCGAGCTTTCTAGCATCGATGTGGCGGGATTTCACGGGCAGACCGTGCTTCACCATCCAGAGGCGGGTCTGACGGTGCAGCTTGGCGACGGACCCGGCCTCGCCGCAGCGCTGGGACTTGCCGTCGTCTACGATTTCCGGGCCGCGGATGTGGAGGCCGGCGGCCAGGGCGCGCCGCTCGTTCCGGTTTTTCACCGTGCTTTGGCTATGCACGCGAGGCTGCCGCTGCCCGCCGCCTTCGTCAATATTGGCGGCATTTCAAACGTAACCTTCGTTCCCGAAGGGCTGGCGGAGGGGCTTATCGCCTTCGATGCGGGTCCCGGCAACTGCTTGCTCGACGATTGGGCGCTCCGCCACACCGGCGAGCCGCTCGACCGCGACGCGCACCTCGCTTTATCCGGCACGGTCAACCGGCAGGTCCTCGCAGGGCTTCTCGCACATCCGTACTTTGTGGCGCCTCCGCCTAAATCGCTGGATCGCGGCTCGTTCACCCTGGCTGAGGTTGAGGGCTTGTCCCCTGCGGACGGGGCTGCGACGCTCACTGCGTTCACCGTCGCAGCCGTGGCGTCCGCAGCCCGGCTGCTCCCGGCGCGGCCTGAAGTCTGGATCGTGACGGGCGGGGGCGCCCGGAATCATCATATGTTCGAGGGGCTTCGCCGCGTGCTTGGGGCCAATATCGTGACAGCGGATGCCGCGGGCTTTAGCGCCAGCTTCATGGAAGCGCAAGCCTTTGCCTATCTCGCCGTGCGCCGCCTCCGCCAGCTTCCCTGCAGCTACCCGGGCACGACTGGGGTTTCCGAACCGGTTGTGGGGGGAGAAGTGGCTGAAGCGCATCTTTCCGGCGATCGCCACACCGCCGAGAGTGCGTCCTGAAAAGTGTGACACCGGTCCGGTTGAATGCGCAGCTCATGGCAGGAAATGACGCCGCGCAGACACGGGATCGCACAAACCCAAACGCTTGCGTTCTTGGATCCCGGGTGCGGCCGGTGGCCGTTCCGGGACGACGCTTCCGGTCCGCTCAGCGAGCGGCCGAAAATGCCGGCGAGCTGGGCCCCGCCGAGGCGCGGGGCGTCTCGGCCTTAATCGCAGCTCTTTGAACCGCTTTTTGAACCTTCTCGAAGGCGCGCACCTCGATCTGCCGGATACGCTCCCGGCTGACGTTGAACTCAGACGAAAGCTCCTCCAGCGTCAGCGGCTCATCGGCCAGGCGGCGTGCGGTGAAGATGCGGCGCTCGCGATCGTTGAGGCCTTCCATCGCCGTTTCGAGATACTCGCGGCGCCGGTCCAGCTCCTCGCTTTCGACGAGCCGGGTCTCTTGATCGGGAGTATCGTCGACGAGCCAATCCTGCCACTCGCCGCTTTCTGAATCGGCCCGCAGCGGCGCGTTCAACGACGCATCGCCGCCAAGGCGCCTATTCATGGAGATAACGTCTTCCTCCGGCACGCCGAGATTCGTTGCGATCTGCTTGACTTGATCGGGACGCAGATCGCCCTCCTCCAAGGCCTGCAATTGGCTTTTCGCCTTGCGCAGATTGAAGAACAGCTTCTTTTGGCTTGCGGTGGTGCCCATCTTCACAAGGCTCCAAGACCGCAAGATATATTCTTGAATAGCAGCGCGGATCCACCACATCGCGTAGGTAGCGAGACGGAACCCTTTATCGGGGTCGAAGCGCTTCACGGCCTGCATGAGGCCGACATTGCCTTCGGAGATGACCTCGCCAATCGGAAGGCCATAGCCACGGTATCCCATGGCAATGCGAGCCACGAGGCGAAGATGCGAGGTTACGAGTTTTTGCGCGGCAGCAGCATCCTCATGCTCCTGCCAGCGTTTGGCAAGCATATATTCTTGCTGAGGCTCAAGCATGGGGAAGCGCCGGATCTCTTCGAGATACCGCGCCAGACCGCCACTCGCAGCCACTGAAGGCAATGAACTCATGCTTATACCCTCCCCAGCGGAAAGGCCGCTGTTCTTGGAGAACTCGTTCGTATTTTTGGAACGATTGACCCTACCATACGCCTACAACCCAGTCTCTGCATCTTAATTTTTGCACAGTTTCGTATTCAGCCTATCCAAAACGCTACACAAATTCGCGATATCCGCAGGCAGTTCGCTCTCGAAAACGTAGATTTTGCCCGTCACAGGATGCCGGAACTGCAAGCTTGCGGCATGAAGAGCCTGCCTTCCCATTGCGTTTAAAGCCTCGGCCGCTTCCCCGGCGAGCGCCCGTGCCTTCGTTCCAAACCCCGCTCCGTAAAGTTTATCCCCTGCAATTGGGGTGCCAATATGGGCCATATGAACGCGCACCTGATGCGTCCGCCCGGTTTCGAGGCTACATCGAACGACACTTAGTGTCAGCGAGTTGTTCCCTTTGCCCTTCGCCGCATCGCCCTGAGGCGCCAAGCGATAGGTATATATGGTTTCATAATTCGTAACCGCGGTCCGTCCGCCTGTGGCGGTCACCGCCATTTTCGTGCGGGAGGCAGGATGACGCGCAATCAGCGTCTCGATCCTGCCCGCGCGAGGCCGGGGCTCCCCCCAAACAAGCGCCAAATATTGCCGGCGAAGATCGCCCGTCCGCCCATGATCCGCAAATTGTGCGGCCAAGCCCCGATGAGCGGCATCGGTTTTTGCGGCGACCATTAAGCCGCTCGTGTCCTTATCGAGCCTGTGGACGATGCCAGGCCGGGCCACGCCGCCAATGCCGGACAAACTTGTCCCGCAATGGGCAATAAGCGCGTTCACGAGTGTCCCGTCCGGGTTCCCCGCCCCAGGATGAACCACAAGACCGGCAGGCTTGTCGATCACGATCAGGCTGTCATCCTCATAAACCACATTAAGAGCGATCGCCTCGCCCGCGGCCGCGTAAGGCTTTACGGCGGGAACGCCGGCCTCGAAGCTCTCGCCCTTGCGAACTTTTGCGGCAGGATCGGTTACCGGGCGCCCAGCGCTCGTAACGTGGCCTGTGCGAATGAGGTCTTGCAACCTTGCCCGGCTTAGTGTCTGAATCCGGTTTGCGAGAAAGCGGTCGAGCCTCATGCCGGCTTCGGTCTCTTGAACGGCGTAAGGGCCGGCAGAAGGTGAAATGTCGCTTCCCATGATGCAATCCAGCATGCCCACG
>Ga0326728_10005538_pt1 | contig 35229 bp, 26 predicted proteins | sample MB3enrmetagenome_FD_207602 | JGI IMG/M metagenome (GOLD analysis project Ga0326728, IMG submission 207602) | Lab enriched peat soil microbial communities from McLean, Ithaca, NY, United States - MB31MN | ecosystem: Environmental > Terrestrial > Soil > Wetlands > Peat | place: USA: New York...
GGCCGGGCGGGAATATGGTCTCCTCCTGGGACTGGCGGGATTCCATCGGCGATCCCGACAAACGGCCCCCGCGCCTGAACCCCGCCTGGGGCGAAGTGCAGCAGAACGACCTGGGGATCGACGACTACATGGTCCTCAACAAACTGCTCAACCTGGAGCCGTACATTTGCGTGAATATGGGTTTCGGCGACGATCATTCGGCCGCTGAAGAGGTAGAGTACGTCAACGGTTCGGTGAACACGCCGATGGGCAAGTGGCGGGCCGCCAATGGCCATCCGGAGCCTTACAAGGTGACCTGGTGGAACATCGGCAATGAGATGTGGAACCCGGCGCAAATGGGCTTCATGTCCGTCGAGCATTACTGGGTCAAGCACAACATGTTCGCGCAGGCGATGCGGCGGGTGGACCCGAAAATCAAGATCGTGTCGTCCAGCGCGTCGCCCATTGAGACCAGCCAGAGCCACTCGGCGATCGTAATCACCGGAAAGCACATTGCCGCATTCGGCGGGCCGGCGGACTTTACCGGCGCCCTGCTGGCCCACTCCGCGGATTACTTCGATGCGGCCGCCGAACATATCTATCCCTCCCCGGCGGACCAGGCCTTCGATGCCGGGAAACAGGACTACGTCAAGGTGGAAGAGCCCCTGGTTGGTTACGCCCGGAAGATTGCCAATGGCGTCCGCTGCGTGATCGAGGCCTGGGCGGAGTACCAGCGGCGATTCCCGAATCTCAACATGGATCGATACCCGGTCGCGCTCGATGAATGGGTCTCCGAATGGATCGGAGAACGCGGAACGAACCCCCCCGGCAATTCGATGTTTGCGCCCCTGGCTTGCTCCCAGGCGATGCATGAGATGTTCAATCATTCGAACAGGTTCATCATGTCGTCGTACACCGGGGCGTCCTCACTGCTGGCCTTCAACAAGACCGATGCCACGGTGCGGCCGATCGGGCTGATGTTCGAAATGTATCGGCGGCATTTCGGGACCATTCCGGTGGAGGTGACGGGGAACTCTCCGCAACACGAGGTGAAGGGCACCGTCTGGGTGGATAAGCCCAAGGTCTCCTCGGGCAGCGATACCTATCCGCTGGATGCCGCAGCCGCCCTCACGGCCGACAAGAAGACCCTGACCGTGGCGATCACCAACCCGACCGAGTCCGAGCAGCACATCGATGTCGCCGTCAAGGGCGTGACGGTTCAGGACAAGGGCCGGTTGTGGCGCATCGCCGGCGCGGACCTGACCGCCGACAATCAGCCCGGCAAGCCGCTGGTGGTGGACATTGTGGAGAGTCCGCTGACGGGAGTGCCCGGCCGGCTGACGGTTCCCAAGCTCAGCATGAGCATCTACGAGTTACCGCTCCGGTAGTCGCGGGTTTCCGGCTTTCAGCATGAGGGGAAGACGGAGCAGGCCGAGGCCCAGGCCGTCCTTTTTGCCGGCGGTGACGAACGGCTGGAACAGGCGCGGCTAACCCACCGCTGCTTTCCCATCTCTAGCCCCGAGCGCCGGGTTTGCCCCGCGCGGTCATCGCGCCTGCGTGAGTGCTATTCGACTGCTGGCCAGCACGGCTCCGGAGTGGGAGAGATATTCCAGTTTCGCCGGGCGGTCCCCCTGCCCATAGGCCGTTACGGCACACGGCGAAGAGGCGCATTCGACGGGCAGGTCCATTCCGTCTTCCGCCGTGGTCGTCACGCGAGCCGTCACGGCGCCGGGAACCGCCGCGAAATTCAGGCCGATGTAGAACACCTGCCCCTCTGCTGCCTGCGGGCCGCCCAGCCGGTATGCCGGCCAGGCCGACAACGAAGGAAAGCCCCACATCTGCCCGAACCACTTCGGCGCCGATCCGAGGGGCGGCGTTCCGCTAATGTCGATGCCGCCATCATCGAACGCGTTCACATACGAGCCGTCCGGTACGCACAGAGTTGAATTCGCGGGGCACGTGGTAGGCTTCGCCCACATCGCGTTGAACAACAAATCCGCGAACGCCTTCAGACTGGCATCTTTGCCGTACGCATAAGCCCTTGCGATTCCACCAATTGCTTCTGCGCTGATCACTCGTGCGCCATCCGGGTCCATGTAGTCGTTCGTGCAGGGGTTGTTCCCCTCGGGAATCGGCGCTTGGCAATTGACATAACCGGCTGCGTAGTACACCGACTTCGTAGCGGCACGATAGCCAGTGTTCATGATCCACCGGGATGCGTCCAGGCTATAGCTATGAGCCAACAACGAGGAAGCCGGATAGCTGGTAGCGATAGACTTTGCCGCTAAGTCGAAGCCTTCGGCCAGTAGTCCCTCCATATAAGGCAAAGCGCCATAGCCCACTATTGGAAGAAGCGCGGTTGTCCCCAGCACCCACCCATGCACTCCCGTGGTCCCTTCATAGGGGCGGTCCAGCATCAGATGCGTGCCATCCACCCAGGAGGGAGTGTAGAAGGTCGAATCCCCCCCGCCATTACTTGCCGGCAACGCTGAAGGGTTGAGCGTGAACCACATGGCGGGAGTCATCCCCGCCAAATTTGCGAACTGGTCGGATGTCCAGGCCGTCCCCGTGCCAGTAACGGCAGTCGAACCATGGGTAAGCGAAACGGATGTGGTCAGGTCGTATGTTCCGTAGAAGTCTCTCCAGCTTCCATCGGAAAACCTTCGGTTAGCGAAGTAGGTCGAGATTGCGGTGTTCACCCATCCCTGGCAGGTACTCTGCTGTGTTGGGTTAGGATCGTACAGAGCGCAATATGATACTTCCGCCAACTCGTAGGCCACTTCGCGCACGTCCCACAAGTTCGGAGACATATTGCCTGGGTAACTTCCTGGACTAAGCTCAAAATTTGCTTCGGCTGCTATTTTGTAAAGCCCAGGCCACATCTCCGGTCGCCCGTCCAACGCCCGCAGCACCAGACCCATCATCGCAGTGGACCGATTGGGCCAGCTCCCATGAGGCAAACCGTCACTGCCCACGTAAGCCTCGCCACGATCCACCTCCGGACATTCCCAAAATCGGTCTGCCAGCTTACGAGCCGCGTTCAGATAATCCACGATCCCGCTGCGGTAGTACAGTGCGTAGAATGCCGCCACGTTATCGTAGTAGTTGGCGGGCGCTGGGGTATATGCCCACGTTCCGTAGACGGAGTTGTCGCTGTAGCTCAAACCGCTCCCCGGAGCAACGTCCTGTCCCACCCATGCCTGGTTGAGTGTCAACTGGGTGTCGCTAGTACAGCGTGCGATCCCGACCATTCGTCGTCCTGTTTCGCTCGGGATCAAAGGGTTGTTGGTCGAGTACCAGACCACGATTTCAATACCGGACTTGGGGGTTGTCGGATCGGATGGGCCATTGCAGAAGGTCGTCGTAAAGGTCGTCCCCACTCCGCTTACTGTAGTGCTGGCGGTCGTCACGGAGACGGTCCCAGGGTCCGCGACATCCCACCACGCTCCGTAGTAGGGGTCCATAGTTGCAATCTGCATATCGGCCTCGGCCTTGTGCCGGTCGTCGTACCACGGCCACGGATTCTTGCCATACTGCACCATGGTCCCCAGCAGCGTGTCCACCGCGGGGTTGTTGGTAATTACCAATCCGTTGTCATCGGTCTCCACCGCCCCGTCGTTCACCGTACAAACTCTGGATTGGCCGGTGGCGTCCGTCACGGTAAGTTGAAAGGTGTAACTACCGGGTTCGAGCCCCGAAATCGCGGGCTGCGCCGCGTTCTGGTCGGAAGTCGTCCACTGCGCGAGGCCTCCACGGCCGACGATGGGCCGAGATATGCGCGTTCGGCCCCAGGTGAGCGTCGGCCCGGATAGCTGCTGCCATAAGAAAGTGAGCGTAGCCCCTCCATCCAGGGGCGCGGAGCCGGTCCCATCCAGTGTGCCGGGGTGCCCCGCCCGGAAGCTCTGTGGCTTGCCGGCACTGCAAACGGGCGGATAGGCCGGCGTCGGCACGAAACTGAACGTTCCGCCGCTCATCGTGAGCCCGTGCCCGCTCGAATCGGTCAGATTCCCTTCGAACTCCCAGTCTGCCAGGTCGCCTGTCGCGATGATCGGAATTGGCGTGCCCAGGGGGACGACGGAGGAAAACCAACGCACGAAAGCCACGTCCTCCCCGGACACTGGTCCAATAGTCTTCCCCACCCACGATGATGGTCCGAAACTAGTTATTTGTGCGGTGGCAGATAAGTAGTTCCCTCCGGTAGTGTCCGAGACTTCCATGGTCCACTGTGAATTAACCACATCTCTCTGTACTCGCACCAGAACGTCGGTTCGCCCCTGGCAGCAGCCATTGACAATCGGGCCATTATTATAAACAACATCAGTACTATGGTTACTAGTAGAAGCCATTACCCAATTAGCACTAACATTTTGATATAAAGATGCAGCACCCAAATTGAAGCCGGTGCCCGGCCATTGCGCCCCGAAGCCGTGGAGGCGCAGTTCCCACCGCATCGGCTGTCCCCTGGCCCCAATGCTGGTCCAGGGAGCGTTGTTCGGAAGGGTCACGGAAGTGCCGCTGCCGGTGACCAAAATAGACTGTCCGCCGAAAGCTGCGTGGATAGAGAGAAACACAAGAGGACAAAAAACTCTTTGTCGCATAGATTCACCAGATAATCGCTTGCCCGCGTGCCGGCGTGCCGCCCGCCTCCTCCGCGCCTACGCTCCAAGACGCCGGCCAGGCCCTTTGGCTCGCATATTCCGCCGCAATCCAGTCGGCCGAGCGGGCTTCGCCGCAAACCCGAACTTCGTCAACCGGTCCATTGACGCTTCGCGCATGGTCCAATAGCCGGCTCCCCATTCCGCGATCCACGGCCCCAAAAGTGGCGCGACACGCTGGACTTCCCGCGGCAATTCCACTTGCACAAAAGCGGATCGCCGATCCATCCCGCCTCGACGCGGCGCACCGCCGAACTCCCTCGGCAATCGCATTTGCACTAGAGGCAACCGTCGCGCCTCCGCCTTTGTCACGTGCCAACATCGCGCCGGTCATTACCGTCCCGGTGTCCGTGGCTCGAATCGTGCAACTGAACGGGACCGTATAATATCATAATATCCCGTCTGTCCCGCCCTGTAGTGGCGACCCGCCACTATCGACAACCTGGCGAATCGCTTGCCTCGGACCCCGCGGTTGCCGGACCGGATCCAAACAGTTGCTGTCGATCTCGCGGCGCGGCGCTGCCAGCAGCGCGTCAATCTCACCGGCAGGGCCGATGTCCACCATCGCGCCGTTCACATCGTCCCGGCGGCCGCAACCAGGGCCCTCCCTCGATCGCGGAACGGAGCCCCTCCGGCCAGTTGTTCCACGACTGCATCGCCCCGATGGCGGCAGCATTGGCGTTGCCTGAATCACGCATCACATCGCCCCCGGAATCAGCGCCATCTGCACCGGCCCGATGTCGTGAGGCGAAATCACCGGCGTCAAACTCGCCGCCACGCAGCCTCCGGTGCAAGTCCCGCCGATTGCGACCGTCGCGGGAGTGGCAATCCGGTAGTTCTGGCCGGGATTCGTAATCTGAATCACGGGAGTCCCTGCCCCGTTGAATGCGCACGTCGCCGCCGCGCCAGTACCCAGGTCCGCAACGTCCTGCGGCGTGAACGCGACCGTGCAACTCCCACTGTAGCCGCTGCCGTAGCTTCCCGTGAATCCTACAATCCTCCCGTCGTGGGCTTTTCCCTTCAAGGCTAGATTCGTAGGCTGGAACCCGCGAGCGGTCCATGTCCGGGCTTCCTCCACGCACCATATCTCGTTCTGGCAAGCCATAAAGACCGCATCCATTGCCGCCACGGTCGCCGCCGCCTGGCCGTGGACTCGCTGCGCCCAGGTCAAGGGGTTTCGCGTGTTGTCGATTACCTTCGGATCGGTGCTCAGCAGGTCGTTCAGTGTATTGTCGGGGTTGGCCTTGGACGCTTCGCAGATGTCGTAGGGCGTGCCCAGGTACGCGGAGCCTGCGCCGCCGGCGTTGCAATTCGAGTTGACTCCGGCTCCGAAGCTGGCCGCCGCCGCGGACTGGTAGAAGGCATTCCATCCAAGATTCGCCGTGTTCACGCTGTTACCGGGAGCCGAGGATGGGGTAATCGCACTGTACCCGAGTGCCAGGTTCTGCGCCCCCGCCGATGGCGCCCAATGCACGTTGGCGCGGTACGACTGAAACACGGTGCCAGTCGGGAAAAATGTCGTGTGCCCTACCGACGCAAACCAAGTGTAAACTCCGGTGCCATATGTGGCATTGTGGTCGGCATATAGCAATGGCCCAGTTTGGGTCAGGTAGACGAAAAACTGGCCCGAGTTCTCCTGATTGCCCGTGGCAGGCAGGGAGATGTTGTTCAACATCTTCCACGTCGCGCCAACGACGCCGTTCACTCCATTGATGCAATGCCCCTCGTACTGGGCACCCAGAGCCAGACAGAGATTATCGGTGAGGCTCCAGTTCAAAGTTGGCGGACCCGCCATCATGTGTAGAGTGTTCGGATACCCCAGCGTGGCTTTCATCCAGATATTCCGCGATGCGACCGGGGCATTCATGCTTTGGTCCTGACCGGCTTCGATTACATTGTCGGAGTACGCCGCAAATGGATAGGCGTCGGTTCCGGGCATGGCGTAGGAAACCGCCCACACGTTGCCCTTGAAGCTACAGCCGGCAAGAGCTTCATTTGCCGCTCCGAAAACTCCGCTGAAGTAGTTGTCGGTGTAATAGCAGTTTCCGCTGCTGAGCACAGCACCTGGGTCCAGGCTTTGCACGCCCGCCAAGTCGGCCAAAAACCGATTCTCCACGAAATTGGGTCTTGGTATTGGGCCATACAGACCGCCCACGGGTGCTTGGAAGGTACCAGTACGTCGGAATATGTTGTTTCGGAGGTCTATCACTCCGGCGTCCGAGTAATTGTTGACCGAAGCGATATTGGTAGTTTTGTACTCCAGGCAGCCCTTCGCAGCCCCGCCGCAGTCCGAAATCCCCGTGCCGTAAATCCGGTAGACCAACGCGTCCTGAACTGTCGCCTCATACAGATCGGGGTTCACTGCGCCGCTGGCCGCAAGGTTCACGCCCTTGATATTGGTCGGGCACGTTCCCGCTGCGAAGTTGCAAGCGTCGGTCGATACACCGGAGTATAGTTTACCCCAACCATAGTCGTTTGCCGAGACCGCGCGATAGGCAACCGACGTGCTCTGATTGATGTCCCAATCGAGTTCGGCGCCAGTGTCGAGCTGCAAGATCGGCCACGTTGCAGGATTATCGCCAAGACTGTCCGTGCCAGCAGCGAGGCTGACGTTGCCGCATAGCCAGAGCTTACCCGCGACCTCCAGCGTGCCGCTCGTGGTGCCGTTGTCGGAGATCTGGAGGTCATAGGTGGTATTGTTGGCCGGGCAAGTTCCTATGTAGCCCACCGTCGATGCGGGAATCTTGACGTGGTAGCTACCTATAATAACCGTATCGCCGGTATCCGGTGCGGTGTGCCCACAGCCGCCGCTGGTGCAATTCCACGTCCCGGCGCTGGCCCAAAGCGCGGGCGTGGCATCCGTACCGGCCTTGGCCGTGAACGTGCTTGCATCGGTCGATGAAGACGTGTACAGAAACGGAGTCGGCGCTCCCCAGTTGGAAGTGCCCGGTGTAAAAGTAATTAACTTTTGACCAACTAAGTACGGATTGTATGTATAGGTGAATGAAGATGCCCCATTTGTAGGGATCACGGTCAATGGATTACCGGACGATCCGCTGACAAACGTACCAAAGTTTGCACCGTCGGACAGTACGCCCCCATGGACGCCATCGAAGGTCGCGCCGGTGATGGTTACCGTACAAGTCGAGGATGCCACGCGCAGGTTGCCGCTTGAGCAGCCGGAAAACGCCAGCGTCGAAGCGTTGCTGGTGTATCCGAAGCTCGATGGATTCGTGCCGTTGAAATTGTTCGAGAGCGAGATCGTCATTGACCCAACGGATACCGGCGTATATGTGAACGTGAAAGAAGAAGACGCCGCCGTGGGCGTGACAGTGAGCGGAGCCGTCCCAGCCGATCCGACGCTCGGCGTCACCGTTCCCCCGTGCGACCCATCGGCGGCCGTGACCGTCATGCTGCCGTTGAAGGTCCCGCCCGTGAGCGACACCGTACAAGTGGTGGAGGCCAGGGTAGCGTATCCGCTGCTTGGACACCCGGAAAAGGAGAGAACCAGCGCGGACACGGCATAAGCGTTCGGAGAAGGATTTGTGCCGGAATAGTTATTGCTGTAGGAGAGGCTGATCGTGGCGACCGCAACCGGGGTGTATGTGTAAGTGAAGCTGGACGCTCCGTTTCCGGGCGCGAACGTGACCGTCGAAGTGCCTGGACTCCCGACACTCGGAGCGATCGTGCCACCTTGGGAGCCATCGGCGATCGTGACCGTGTTTCCGGTGCTCCATGTTCCGCCGCTCTTTGTGCAGGTAAAAGTGCTACTGGCCTGGAGGTCGTATCCGCCCGATGGCCCGCTACACGTAAAATCGGAATTCGATTGCCACGATCCCCAGGTCCAGAATCCCGCACTCCCAATGTTCCCAGGAGTCAACTGGTTGTTGTAGTTGGCCGTTACGTAGCTGTAGTTCGCGGACGATGCCCGGTTGGTGGCCGACAATCGAACCTCATCCAGCGTGTAGCCGTTGCTGGCCGGACCGCTGGCAGGCCCAATGCTCGCCGTGCCGCTGCTGGCGGAAAGTATGGAGGACGATGTTCCCACGCCAGCCGACGTTTGGCCATCCACCCATGCCGTCACGTGCGAAGAGTCCGACACAAGGACCACGTGGTGCCAATTTGTGTCCTGAGCCATAGCACCAAAAGTAGGCCCGGCGACGCCGCGCACACCTAGCTCAAATGAACTGGTGGTGCTGGCGTTGAGTTGGAAGAAATAGCCCTGATTGCTACCGTATGGACCATAAAAAATATCCCCGTACGCCGTCGAAATCGTGCGCTTGATCCAGCACTCCAGCGTTATTAGCTTGCCCGTTATGTTCAGCGACGACGAGTACGGAATGGTGACATCATTGTCGAACCCGGCGCCGCGAGTTAAGGTCGCAGCGCCGTCCACCTGTCCGGTGGCTGCGGTAGGGGAGTTGTTTACTGCGCCATTGTTCCCGTTCCCCGTTGCGTCGGTGAGGTCCAGCGTGGTCCCGTTCTTGAAGTTCCAGACGCCTTTGTAGTTCGAGTCCCACAGCCCGGCCGTGGTGCGCGCGGGAGGCGACGCATTGCCCACGCCGATGTAGATGGACCCGTTCGTGCTGACAGAAAGATCGGAGACGAGCGCCTTCGCCCACAGGATGCCGTTCGTGGAATCGTAGTAGTCAATCTGCGATGGAACTTGCGTCCCCAGGGTCGAATCGGTGAAAAATAGGATGTCCGCGCCCGCCGAGGACTGCACCTTTCCGCCAGCCCCCGTGAGCTTCAGACTCGCGTTCGACGCATAAACTAGCGCCACGAAATTTGTCGTGTCGTTGGTTCCAGCCTTGGTGTGATCGTAGGTTAGTTGCGCCTTCCACGCGAATTGCCCCCAGGCCGGGCTAATCAGCAGGAAAAGCAGGGCCAGGCGTTTCACCGGCATTGCACCGTTCCTCCCTGAGCCGTGTTGCCGGAATCGTTGGTCAGCACGACAGCCTTGTACTTATTGCCGCGTGCGTATGTCTGCGGGCTGCTGGCGAAGGTGCTCTGGTATACCACGCTGGTAGAACCTTGCGGTACCACCAGTTTCGTCGCGCCGAAGATCGAGGTTCCCGTGGCGTCCTGCACGTCCACGACGACCCCGCTCGATCCGCTCGGCGCCACAGCCAGATTGAAGGCGCACTCCGTAAAACTGCCCGCTCCCATCGTGGCAATGTAGTTGATGGTCGTCTCCGATCCGCAACCCGCCGTGATGCAGATGCCGAAGCGCAGGATGTCCAGCGTTCCCGCCGGCTGAAAGTAGCTCGGGGAGTAGGTCTGCCACGTCCCCGCCCAGTTGCCCGAGTTGATCGGCGGGAACGTCGAGGGATAGCCGGATAGTCCCGAGATGGTCGAGTACGCCGTCAACGCCGGCTGAAAGTAGCTCGGGGAGTAGGTCTGCCACGTCCCCGCCCAGTTGCCCGAGTTGATCGGCGGGAACGTCGAAGGATAGCCGGATAGTCCCGAGATGGTCGAGTACGCCGTCAACGCCGCCTGAAAGTAGCTCGGGGAGTAGGTCTGCCACGTCCCTGCCCAGTTGCCCGAGTTGATCGGCGGGAACGTCGAAGGATAGCCGGATAGCCCCGAAATCGTCGAGTACGCCGTCAACGCCGGCTGAAAGTCCGTGGCCGCGTGCGCCGCTGCCGTCCCCAGCGCCGGCTTATTGGCGATACTCGCCCCGCCGCTGGCCGCGCTCCAGTCCACATATTGCGATGTCAGCCCCGCCGCCGTACCCGTAGTGCTCTGATTCAGCGTCGGGAAGTTCGTCAGGTTGGAAGCGTTTCCGCTCGATGGCGTTCCCAGCGCCCCCCCGCTCTGCACGGCCCCGGCAATCCGCGAATCGTTCCCAGCGGCGACCGTTCCCGAAGTCGTGCCCAGGCTGAGGGTCGCAGCGGCCCCGAGCGTAACAGGCGTTCCAAACGCGCCGGACCCATTGCTCGTGAGCGCCTGACCGATCGTGCCGTTAGTGATCGTGCCGCTACTGCCTCCGCCGCACGTCCAGGTGTTTGTCCCGGTGCAGGAGCACACCTGCGTGCTCCCGCCAAAGGTGTAGGCCACCACGGAGGGAGCGCCGCCAGGCGTGCAGGTGGCGGGTAGGGAAGTGACCGCCAGGCTGGTGAACTTGCCGCTGCTGTCCGTGCCCACCAAAGTTGCGGAAGCGGGGACGGAGCCGCCATTCACCTTCGTCACAGAGGCCGCCACGCTGCCCGGCCCGCTGGCCGTCACGTCGCCCGTCAGCCCGGTGATGTAGCTGCCCGGAGCCTGATAATCCGTTCCCGCCGCGGCACTCGAAAAACCGCCGCTTCCGTTGCCCTTGAGGATCGCTGTGGCGGAGGTGGCTGGGGCGTAATCCGATCCAGGCACAGCCATCACCGCACTCCCGCTCCCATTGCCTTTCAGCACCGAGGTTGTGCTGGCGATGTTGGAGACGGTGCTCGTGGTAATCAACCGGAAGGACGTTCCGTCGTACCAGATGGTCTGCATTTGCCCGGCCAGAATCTGTGCCGAACTCGGATCCGTAGCGCCATCCGGCTGCTTCACCGGAACCGCGCCCAGCGTGTCCACGTTCAGCGTCGTCGGACCGCCCGCGCCGTTCACGTCCGGTGTCCAGTGCAGCGTCATGCCCGTCGTATATTCCTGGAGCGTTGGCTGCATGGAACACTGGTAAGTACTGCTCGATCCGCTGGTGGACGGGCATAACAAGGTGGATCCCGTCTGCTCTCCCCAGAGCGTTTCGACGACTGCCGTATCCAGCCCAAGCAGGACGTTGATCTCGCTCCCGCTATCCGTCATCACGGTCATGATCCCCGCTCCGGCTTCAAAGTTGATCGCGCCGCGCTGCCCCACCAGGGCGTCGTCGCTATTAACCGTAAGGTTTCCCTGTATCGTCCAGGTGTTGGCCGCCGCGCATCCGTACAGGTTCGCCCCAGACGTAACGGCCGTATTGAAAAACATGTCGCCCACCTGGCACGTGGCGGGTAGCACGGATCCCGTTTTCAGCGGTTTGGTCGAGACCGCCGCCGTGAAATCCACGCTCTTCGTCTGTGTCCGCAGGTCGATTTGAGTCTGGGCCGCGGCCGGCAGGCTCAAAAAGATCATCACAAGAATCCTCGGCATCCTTCCTCCACCCGTACGGTAGCATGGCCGACCATGGAAGCCGGCCCAAAAACCCAGCCCGGCCTCGTGTTTTCATGGAGATAAAAAAAGTCAAAATGTTGTGAACGGAATTTGGCGGCCGCTACGCCCGGCCGCGGAGAGGGATGAAAACGGATCGGACCTTACCCGTACATGGCTCGATGGACAGCGAGTCTCGGGCCATCCGTGGAGCACCGCGAGGCGACATCGCGAACAGGGACCTCTCAAGTTGGCAAGTGGCTGAATATCAACGATTAACCAGCGGCCGTTTTCTAAGGAGCGGAATTGAGCGATCACCACCGCAGGGCCTTAAACGCGATTTGGCTTCATGCCGCCGATCATGGCCGTTTCGGTTTCCGATTTCGGCCGGTGGATGAGCGAGTGGAGCTCTTGGGGAGCGCGGACGACTCTGGGGGCGTTGCGGTAAGCTATGTCGCCAATGTAAGCCCTGCCGCGGTGACGACACTCTCGCGGCGATCCCTGATAAAGTTCGAGACCATGGCAAGACTGCTCCTAAGAATGCCGGAGAACAAATTCGCGGCAAGCAGGAGCAGGATGGGTTCCAACGGAAAGCGGTATCTCGGCGATACCTGGATCACGTAATACACCGCCGGATAGGCGACGAGCACCGCGGTCGCCACCCAAGCGAACGCATGCCTTTTCCAAAACAGGAACGCGAGGCCACACAGTCCTAGAAGGGTCAAAGCCGCCTCAAAAACCGATTGCCACGGCCATCGCATGTCGGGCAGCCAGAACAGCCGGAAACGTTCGGCAGTCAGCAGCAGGAACCGGCGCTTGTGAGAAGCGATCCATGCGAATGCCTGCCGCTGCTTGGAACGTTGGTACTCTACTTCGCCGGCCATTCGCACTTTGGCGCGCTCCTCCGAACCCGGAAACGGATGTAGCAAAGCAAATCCAGGCAGGCGTACATTGCGCTCAAGATCGGCCGTCATCGTGTCGTTGTTGGAAACCTGCAATTCCAGCCCGAAATTGGAACGGGTCCAGATGAGCGACCCCAGTACCCTGTAGTTCCGTATGGCCCACGGCGCCAATATCGATAAAACGAGTACGGCGGCCACGGCGAGAAACGCCAGCACGCGGCGCCACTGCAGCCTGTACCGCACAACGGACGCAATCGACCATGCGGCCAGGACCGGGATCAACGCGGGATTCAACAGGCAGCCGGCGCCAGCCACTACTCCGAACGCCACACCCTCGGATTTCGTGAACTGCGCGGCCGCCCAGACTCGACACAGCAGAACGCACAGCGCTAGCAGCGCCACGCAAGTAAACGGCGCGTCGAAGCTTCCGCTGGTCTGTGCCCAGTAGTTTACTGGCAGCAGCGCGCCCGCCATGCCCGCCAACACGCCGGAAGATAGCCCGAGTCCACCCGCCACGGCAACCGCGGGCAGAAGCGCGAATCCCACCGCTGCCGCGGTCGATGCGAAGACGTTCATCGCCAGCGCGCCGCGCGCGCCAGTTCCGAATATTCTTAAAAGAATGCTCAACAGCACCGGATGCAGCGGCGCGCAATGCGCCGTTGGCCCCGTTCCAGCGCCGTACGCATCGGCGTACCTCCCTGTGGTCAGCAGCGAAAGTGCGATTTGGAGCGGTTCGTGCCGTTCAAACAGAGTTGTCGGACGGTTTGGCAGCACCAGCGCCAACCGAACCAGCAAGCCGACGACGAACACAACGATGCCCCAGGTCACCGCTGGCCTGCGGTGCTTGAAACTAAACACGGGGCGAGGGGACAGTAAGAAAACTCCTTGCATGAGAAGTCGAGGTCAAAAGGCTCAACGTCCTGAACCAGGATCGCCTTTTTGGCTTCCTGATCAGCAACGATTATACTCCCAACCGCTTCCATTGGAGCCGGTTTTCTCGTTTCTTCCATCACGCGCGGCCTCGGCAGCCCAGGAAGGGGCTAACTCGGGATCCTCCGGGTCCGCAAACGTTTGGGAGTATCTCATTTCAAGCGACTCCTTAGACACCTATCGGTCCACTCGGTCCTTCCCAATGTCTGCTTCCCTGCCGCGGCCTATCCGGTGCGCACCGGCAGCGCTGCGATCCGGCGCACGATGTCTCCAAGCCGCTGCGCTCTATCGCGCGGAATCACTCGACAGGGCTCAGGTCAACTGCTACAGCCGCGCGCGAAGACTCGCGCAACTGTGGTAGAGTGAGCAAGTCGGAGTCGCGGGTGCTGCTTATCGTAAACGCCGACGATCTCGGAACTAGTCAGTCCATCAACGAAGAGACCTTCGCGCTGATGGAATCCGGCCTCGTGACGTCAGCCACGATCATTGCTAATGCGCCCGCCTTTGAACACGCTGCCGAACGGATCGCCAACTTCCCGAACTGCTCATTTGGGGTGCACCTCAACCTGACCGTCTTCCCACCGCTAAGTACCTGCGGCGGTCTTGAGCCCGTGTTGGACGGGAATGGCCGCCTTTCGCAGAAGCTATTCCACACTTCCATGTCCGCCGGATTGCGCGATAGTTTTCTGCGGGAATTGACAGCTCAAGTCCAGCGCGCGCTGGAAGCTGGTGTCCCTGTCAGTCACTTCGATTCCCATCAGTACGTTCACACAATCCCGCGGCTGTTCCCGGTGCTGAAGCGGCTGGAAAGGAGGTTCGGAATCTGGAAAGTGCGATCCACGCTCAACTTACTGCCGGCCGGCGAACGGATGACAGCCCTCCGTTCATTCAAGAAATGGTGTTTTGGAGTCGCGCTCCGCCATTATTACGCCACGGCGAGTCCGGACGGGCTCGGTCACTTTCGTGACTTCCACGCTGCTTTGAGGGCCGGGCGATTCCCGCGGTTTCGGAGCCTGGAGTTGATGGTACATCCAGGCACATCCAACCCCCGCTACAACGAGGAAGTCGCTTTACTGCGGTCCGGCTGGCAAGGGTTCCTGCCGCCGGATGTGAAGCTCGGCAGCTACCACTCCATATGATCCGCGTTCGGCCAGCCGCGCTCTGTGATCTTGAGGCCATCGACGCGGTCTGCGTGCGCAACGGCCTTTCTTCATTCGACACCGTCGAGACCCGGAACTGGTGGCTGTCGCATCCTTTCCGCACGGAGTTTGAGGGGGTCCCCATTGGGTGGGTTCTCGAGAGTGACACCGATGGCATTGTGGGAACGTTTTCAAACGTGCACATGATGTACGAACTTGACGGCAGACGGTTCAAATGCGGCAGCGCGGGTTCTTGGGCCGTCGATCGTTCGCACCGGAACTCCTCGATGCTGCTTGCGATGTCCTACTTCAGCCAAGAGGGCGTCGATCTATGCGTGAATGGCAGCGCCAGCGCCGTCGCTTCACGGCTGATGCCGGCTCTAGGGGCGCAGCGAACCGCCTCGGAGGATTACGATCTCAGTTACTTCTGGATCACTCGGCGCCGGAACTTTGCGAGGGCGGTGCTGCGCAAGAAGAAGATACCCGCGGCGGGACTGCTGTCCCACGCTGCTGCATTGGTGCTCTGGGCGGCGGATCTGAGAAGCGGCGGTCGAAGAAGAAACCTGTCCGAGGTGAAGCAGTTGAACGGATTTGGCGACGAGTTCGATGCCTTCTGGGAAAAGATCCGGCAGGGGCGTGGACGGCTGCGCGCAGTCCGGTCGTCCGCCGCACTGGAGTGGCGTTTTGGAGGCTACCTGCGCCAGAAACGCGCGACTGTCCTCGCGATCTTCCAGGGCGGCCACCTGGGCGGCTATGTGGTGCTGCGCAGGTGCGTCCGCGAACACCTGGGGCTACGGCAATTCGTCATCGCCGATCTGCAGGCCTTGGACGATTCACCGGATGTAATTCTCGACCTCCTGGCCGCTGCGTTGGAGGCAACCCGGCAGGAGGGTCTGGATGCCCTCGAATGGCAGGGCTGGAACCCGGCAAAGAGGCAAGTGGCCCGTTCTCTGCACCCGAAGTCGTATCGCTATCCCGTTTGGCCGCTCTACTACAAGGCCGTAAATCCAAGTCTCGTCCCCGTGCTTGCGCGGGCCGATAGCTGGGATTTCTCGCCGTTCGACGCGTTCTGATCAGCGCAGCCCCGACCAGCGCACCAGCGTCGCCCCCCAGGAATAGCCCACCCCGAAACCCACCAGCATCACCAGCGCTCCCGTGGGCAATCGTCCCTCAATAGCCGCGTGTTTCAGGGCGATCGGAATGGTGGAGGAAACCGTATTGCCGCAGTGGCTGAGCGTCATTTGGAATTTCTCGGGAGGGATTTTGAGCCGTTTCCTAAGATGTTCCAGCATGAACCGGTTCGCCTGGTGAAATGCGAACAGGTCGATATCCGCCAGTTGCAGCCGCGCCTTTTGCAGCAGGCGGGCGATGGTCTCTGGGACGGCATCGAGCGTGAAGTTGAAGATCTCGGCGCCGTTCATGAACAGATCTTCCTGGCTCCGCATGTTCCCGCCCTCGGCTTCAGTGGGGATGGCGGTTTCGGCGGAGCGCGGGCGCCTCATCCCGCCCGCGGGGACGATCAGGTTCGGGCCGCCGCTTCCATCCGTGCCGTATGCGAACGGTCCGATGAGAGGATGGGGGGAGTCTTCCGCCGTCAGCAGGGTAGCCGCCGCGGCGTCCCCGAAGATCGTCCGCACGCTCCGGTCGCGCGGGTTGAGGAACTTGCTGTAGGTTTCAGCCGTGAGCAGCAGGACATTCGATGCTTGTCCGGACATAATCAGCCCCTGGGCCAGGCCGAGTCCGTAAATAAAGCCGGAGCAGCCGAGATTGAAATCCAGGGCGCCCGCCGTTTTTGGAATTCCCAGGCGGTCCTGAATGAGACACGCCGTGGTGGGCAGGAAATAGTCGGGACTCTGCGTGCAGAAGAGGACGTAATCCACCGCCTCGGGCTGGCATGCGCCGGAGGCGAAGAGCTTTCGCGCCGCCGCCACGGCCATGTCGGAAGCGCATTCGTCCGCGGCGGCGATGTGCCTCTCCCGAATGCCCGTTTTTTCGTCGATCTTATCGGCCGACCATTCCGGAAACTCGACCGAGAGATCCGCCGTCGAGAGCGTCTTTGTCGGAAGATAATATTCAATTGCCGAGAGTGCGGCCTGCATCCGAACCTCCTCAGGTCCACCTGACTCTTTTACTGCGCCGAGTAGCCGCCATCCACCACCAGCGTCGATCCCGTAATCCAGCGCCCCGTGTTCGCGATCAGGAAAGCCGCCGCGTTGGCCACATCGCGCGCTGTTCCGAAACCGAGCGGATGCGCGTGCTCTAGCGCTGCCCACTGCTCCGGGGATAGCATCTCCCGGAACTGTTCGAGCATTTCGGTCTGCACAAATGCGGGTGCTACGCAGTTCACTCGTATCCGCTGGCCAGCCAGTTCCACGGCCAGCGATTTGGCCAGGCCGATCAAGGCAGCCTTCGAAGCGCCGTAGACGGATGCGGACGCCCGCCCGGCGAAACCAACGATTGAAGAGACAAACACCACACTGCTCTCGGCGGCGTGACAATCCTTCTGCGAAAATCCCCGCATCAACATCATGGCGCTGACCAGGTTCGTTCTCAGCAGTTCGTCGATCGCCGCCGGCGCCACGAACCGGATCGGCGACGTGAGTTGCATGCCCGCGGCATGCACCAAGCCGCTCAACGGACCGGCCTCCGCAGCCACCCAACGGACCCATTTCGGGATTTCATCGACGCGGCCGAGATCGAAAGGCTCGATCCGGTGTCCTTGGCCCTGCAGGCTGGAAAGAGTCTGATCGAGCCGCTCCCGATTCCGCGCCGTCAGCACGACTCGCGCGTGTAACGAGCTCAGCAGGATCGCTGTTTCGCGCCCGATGCCGCTGGAAGCCCCCGTCACCAGCACGGTCGCGCCGGAGAGATCCATCGGGTTGCCGGTCATGTTAGTCGGAACTGCCGTCTGCCTTCGCCAGCTTCAGAAGATCTTCGATCGTGACGCAGTTCACGATCTGCCGGGGAGCGATCCTCGAGCCGTTATTCGTGTCGGCCAGCGCGATGAAACCGATCATCGCCGTGGAGTTCCATTGCTCCAGTTCTTCGAGCTTCTCGGGGCCCTTCACCGTGCCCGCCGGCAGTTCGAGAATTTCGTCCAGTTCCGCGAGGAATTCTTCCCTTGTCATAAATGGAACCTCCATTATAGTCGAATTGCCGGACCTTCGCCTTGGGCCCGAGCCATCGACTTCTGGCGGCGGCTGAATGCGGCGTGTTTTAATGGGAGCAGTGGAGCGGATTCGTGACTCTTAATAGCTTTATTCGCAAGGTCAAACGCGGAGAAACGCCTGCCTATAGGCTCATCCGGTCGGTGGCAAAGGCCATTACCAACCCGCACGCCCCTCGCGTTCCACGCTTCCTCAAACCCATTCTCCGGGTTGTCTATGAGGTCCACTACGGCGTGATTCGGGTGGCGCGCTGGCTGATTGTTGTCTTTTACAGGCACCCGCTCTTTCAGGCGCGTTGCGCTTCCGTGGGCAGGAATCTTTCCATTGACACTCTGCCGTTCATTAACGGGCACGTTGAAATCCATATTGGCGACGATGTGACCATCGGCAGCTTCTCCGTCGCCTCCGGCCGCTTCCTGGAGCGCCCGCGGCTGATTATCAAAGACCGCGCGCAAATCGGCTGGGGCGTGGGCTTTGCGGTCAACAAAGAGGTGATTATCGAAGAGGACGTGAGGATATCCTTTGGCTGCCGGATATCGGATACCGATGGCCACCCCCGGCAGGCCGATCTTCGCGCCCGGAATGCTCCCGTCGATCCTCGCGATATTCGCCCCGTCAGGATCTGCCGTTATGCCTGGATCGGCAATGGGAGCCACATCATGAAAGGCGTCACCATCGGCGAGGGCGCGGTCATTGGAGCCAACAGCGTCGTGATCGCCGATGTCCCTCCGTACTGCCTGGCCATGGGCAATCCCGCCGAGGTCTATTTCCGGAACTATGGCCGGCCTTCGAAAAAAGCCGCGAGTTCGTAGACGCTGAAGCCGCCGTTGGCTTTCCGGTACCGCCGCACCTCAGCGGCGTCAATGATGCCGGTCTTACTGAGTTCTCCCTTTGCCAGAGCAACCATATCCCCGCGTGGCAGCTTCAGGACCTCGTCGGCTTCATTGCAGAAGTACTCCAGGGTTTCTGTGCTCTAATGATGAAATAGTGCTGCAAAACCGGGAAGGGACCTGCCCGTGACTGTCCCGACAGCCACTCATCGCGCCAAACTCTACCCCGTGCAGGCTGCGCGCGGCTGGCCGCCGGTTGTTGTCGCGGGCGCCTATCAGACAGGGGTTGTCCTGATGCGGAATCTTCGCCGGCGTGGCGTAGCCGTCTCGTGCATTGATTACAATCCGAGCCAACCTGGCTTCAAGACCGTTTATGGGAGGGCGTATCTGTGTCCAAACCCGGACGAGCGGCCCGCCGAATGGCTGCGGTTCATGATCAATCTGGGCAGAGAGATTGGATCAAAGCCGGTTCTCATCGCCAGCGCGGACCAGTTTGTTACGGCGATTGCACGCCATGCCGCGGACCTGGACGAGTACTTCATTTTTCTACACACCGGCGTGGCGATGCAGGCCCTATTGGCAACAAAGAAGCGCCAGTATCGCATAGCAGGTGAGCACGGACTGCCCGTGCCACGAACGCAACTCGTGAGATCGCTGGATGAACTTGTTCGTTTCGGAGCGGAAGCGCGGTTCCCGTGCCTGCTCAAGCCCGTCCACTTCCGCCAATGGGAGCGATTCCCGGCCGGTCACCCATTGCTCAACCAAAAAATTGCGTTGGCGCATTTCCCCGCCGAACTGGAGTCCAAGTACCGCCTGGCTGAAGCGGCCAATCCCGAACTAGTGGTCCAGGAAGTGATCGAGGGGCGGGACGACGCCAAGCTGGTCTATCTGTCCTGCTATGGCAGTGACGGCGTCCGGCTGGGATCATGCGTGGTGCGAGAACTGCGCACATATCCGATCTATTTTGGCTCTGCGAGCGTGGTGGAGCCGATTGACGATCCCGAGACCGATGCGTTATGCGACGCATTCCTGCGCGGCATCGGTTACACGGGGCTATGCGAAATCGAATTGAAGCGCGACAGCCGGGACGGCCGCGTCAAGATGATAGAGGCCAACCCGCGTTACAGCGTGACGGCAGACGCCGCGCCCTACGCGGGCGTAGACCTGGGATGGCTCCATTACCTGGACCTGATCGGCGAAAAGGTTGAGCCCGCGCCTGCGTTGAAACGCGATTTCCGGCATATCGTTCTGCGCCGCGATTTCGCGTGTTTGCGCAGCTATCGCAACGCGGGTTTGCTGAGCTGGTGGGGACTGATCCGGTCGTATCGGCCCCCGGTCGCCTTCTTCGATTTCGACCTTCGGGATTGGCGCGTCACGGCGGATACGGCTGTGGAGCTTGCCAAGACGCTGCTCGCGCCTCCGTTCCGGCGGGTGTTTCCGAAGAGGAAACTGCCTGCCTAGTCTCCCGTCTCCGGAGTCTCTATAGTCCCCAACTTTACGAATGATCTTGCCGGCCGTGGCCGTCCCGACGAAAGGGCGGGGCGTCCAGTTGTGCTGCCGGCTGTAGTTTTTGATGGCCGCGAGTGAACCCCGGAGGGCGGTAGGCCTGAATGCGTGACCGAACCTCTGAGGGAATGTACGTCTCGGACAGGAGCCTCGTTGGTACGGATTCAGGGGGTCGAAACCGTCAGTGTCAAATGGATCCAGAACGGGGCGAAATCGTCTCACGAACTTCCTAAGTGAATAGGGAACCAGCGGCTTGAACAGGGCGTGCGGGACCTTCTCTTTCAAACCCAGCGTCCTTTCGGCACTCCGCAAAGGAGCATGGTCTGATTGCTGTGGAGGCGACGCAAGAATGTCCACCTGGGCCGTTCTGACCGCGATCACCGTCATGTGAGTCTGGATTCTGTTTGTAAGGGTGACCCGATGCCCAAGCACCGCCGGGTCTTTAACGCGATACCGAGGAGAACCCCGGTCGAGCTCGCACAGAATCATTTCTTTCACCTCAAACCCATTCTGGCGGGACAAGACTCTGTAATAGATCTCCGGACCGAATTGGTAGAATCCATGGTCCATGAAATTCTTGGTGGGAGTAATACTTATAAAGGCGCCACCAAGTTTCACCATCTCCATGTAGTTCCGGATGGCCTGGGGGAAGTTAAAAAAATGCTCGAGACAGCCTCCGTCTAAGACGCAAGTGAATGCTCCCTTGAGCGAATCTGGAATCGGCTCGTTCATGTCGTGAAGAACGGTGGCGTTTTCATATCTGGAAAGATCCACTGACTCAATTCGCCGCGCCCCGAGAAACCGGAGGAGGGGTTCAATACACTTGTCTTCGTCTTTCAAGAACCATTCGCATTGCTCCCCGGTGACGGTAGGGTGGCCATGCTTTCTCAGCATCTTGCCCATTATCTCCGCGCTCATGCCATGGAACATCTGCCGGCCCAATGTCATTGTGTCTTCAAAGGAGTACCCGCGGTTCTTGAATTCCAACAAAGACGGCAGTGAGTAGACATCAATTCCCATGCTGCATAATCCTCCTAGGTTCTTCCGAGAATACGCGCAAGTTGTCGAAAGTACAATACGGCTTGAGTGCCGTATTTTCATTCCCTGGGGGTGGCCAACTCCCCTGGCCATCCCCTTTCGTTCAGGATTTCCATTGTGAGTTGTCGAGCCTACTATATTATGGACCGTTGTCGCCCCCCACGCAATTAGGGTAGCGCCCTGAAAACTGATTTCCGCCACTGCCAAAACCAGCCGCTTCCGGAAGGGGCTTCCGTATCGGACTCGCGCCCGGTGTTTTACAATGCGCACTGAATCGGGTACTCTCGTAGAGGACCGGGCCATTCGGCGCCGAGGTTGGAAAGAGGGCACGCGTGAGCTGTTTGCCCAGACGGCAGCACGTTACGTCATCGGGCCGGGGCGGCTTTGCATTTTAGAGAAACCGGGATGCGTATTGCCATCATCTCCGATCTGACGAAGTGGACTTGGGCGGGCTGTGAGCAGTTGTGGTTCGCTCTCGCAGATTCCGCTCTGGAATCCGGTCACAAAGTGAGTGTATTTCTGTGCCGGCGAAACGTTCCACACCAAAGGATGCAGCCCCTTATCGATAGGGGTCTCGAGTTGCATCTGCCTGCGGCCGGCGGCGCGCTGGTGGACCGTACGCGAAGACTTAGCTGGAGACTGGGAGACATGATAGCCCCGGTGTTCCCGCTATTCAAGGCGCTCGACGACTTTTCCCCGCACGTGGTGCTCATCAGTGCGGGGGATGCGCTCCCAAGCGCGGGGTTTCTCAAGCAGCTAAAACGATCGCACGCGCTACGCTGGCCCTACGTGGTGATCTGTCACAACAGCTTTTTGTTTGAAAGTCCAATCGAAGGAGCGGCCCGCGATGCCGCTGTCCGGTACTATCGGGGCGCACGGCGGGTGTTCTTCGTGGCGGAGCGCACCCGCATGGAAACCGAGCATCTGCTGGCGGTCAAGCTGCCGCACAGCAGAATCGTGCGGAATCCCGTGAACATGCAGGACATCAGTGGTCTTCCCATGCCTGCGACCTCTGCGGTGGGCATAGCCTGCCTGGGCAGACTGGCGATCCGGAGCAAAGGCCAGGACATGCTGCTGGCGGCGTTAGGTGGGCCCCTTCTAAAGGAGCGCGACTGGCATTTGTCAATATACGGCGAGGGCCCGGACGCCAATCACTTACTGCTCCTTGCGAAGCATTATGGAATATCGGAGCGGGTCGCTATAAAGGGTCATACGGATGACGTGAGGGCGATCTGGGCGGAGAACCACCTGCTCGCTCTTCCCTCACGCGTTGAAAGCGCGCCGCTCGTGCTGGTGGAGGCGATGTTATGCGGAAGGCCCAGCATAGTCAATGACGTCGGCGGAGTGACGGACTGGATTAGTGAGCCGGAGACGGGTTTTGTGTCCGCCGGCCTGAATATACCGAGCTTCGAGGCGGCGCTCGAGCGCGCCTGGTCTGGCAGATCTGAGTGGACATCGATCGGCATGCGAGCGAGCGAAAAGGCTCGCAGGCTCATAGATCCCGATCCTGGGGGCACGCTGCTGAAGCTCATGGCTGAAGCGACCGCGGGATGATGGCATGCATGGAGCAGTGAGTACGCCGTACACAGACGCGTTCTATCTCACACAACGCGATGGATCATCGTGGTCGGCCGGTTGCGTGGTTCCGCTGGTTCTTTCATTCAGCACAACCTAGGAACCAGCGTCTTTCGGCTATCGCTCAGCCGGCGCCGCTGCGGGAAGGTCCACTTGATACACGTCGAAAACTCCGGCCTTCCCTAACCACAGCAGGCGCGCGCGCAGGTGGTCAGCAGGTACTTGAACTGCCATTCCTGAACGCCCAAGACCTCTCCCATGGAGAGAATAAGGAAATGCCTGTGGGTGGCGACATAGGGATCGAAAGGCGCAAGTCTTGCCGGGGTACGCCCTACCAACAGGCGGGAGGTGACATCGGCGGTGTCGATGCCGTATTCGGCTTCCTCTTTTCGAGTATCGAACAGGTGCGGCAGGTTGCCTTGGGGGCTTCCACTACTACCGCTTCGGGCGGGCGAATCAAGGCCAGTAATTCCCTGTGAGTCTACAGATCGCTGCCTGAACCCGGAAGCGAGGCCAGCTTTGGCCGCCGACGCGGACTCGCTTGACGTCGTAGGGTCTCGTCATTCCCGGCAGATTCGCTCTGCCGTGAATTGAGAAGGCGGCGCGATAACCCGTCTCTCGGGCGAACTGCTGGGTTTGATCTGAAAAGCTGGTCGTTCTGCCGACCGGATAAGCAAGCGCATCGGCTTCGATGCCGAGTTGTTCCCTCAATAGCGCGCGGGATTGGGCCAATTCCTGGCGCTGCCGCTCCGGTCCCAATTGGCTCAGCACGGTGTGGGAGTGTGTGTGCGACCCGATCGCCATACCTCCGCCGATCATCTCTCGGGCTTCGTCCCAACCGAGAAAGCGCCGCGGCGCTCTTGGTGGATCTTCCCCCTTCGCCTCTTCCTTCAATTCCCGAATGAACCTTTCTGGATCGGTGTTCTCGGGCCTCTTATAAAGGCTCAGAACGTTTCGCAGGCTTTTCGTCATGCCGTTCTCATCGACATCGACAGCCAGATCGGCTGGGTAACGGAGAGAGAACCGGCGCTGTCGCGCAGTCCTCATCAGATAGGCAATGTGATCCCACCAGGGAATGTAGCAGGACCCAACCATGCTCGTGGCGAGAAAAAAAACGCCTTGCACCCCATGCGAGCGCAGGATGGGGAAAGCCACCTGGTAGTTGTCCAGGTAGCCGTCGTCGAAAGTGATCAGGACCCGGCAATGGCGGGTCTTCTCATTGATTGTGCCGTCGACAAAGGCCAGTGCCTCTTCCAGAGTGACCAGCGAGACCTGGCGCTTCAGGCAGGATATCTGTTCGTTCAACTCGTCGGCGGTCGCCGAGAAAACACCTGGGTCGAAGGGATCGTCATCGGGGTTCCCGATCCGATGGTAGGTCAAGACGAGCAACAAATCCCGCGTCGGCAGTTGGTCAAGGAGGAATGTGGCGCCACTCCAAAACAGACCGCGTGCCAGCAACTCGCGCTTCCCTCCGAGCATGAGTACCCGATTATAGCAGGATGCGGAAAAACCCTGAAACAACCCACAGCGAGGGCGTGCGCGACATGGAAGTGCTGGATTTCGTGCGAAGCCGCGAATTTCCGAGCGTACCCGATACGCCGGGCGAGCGGGGCAAGCCCGCGGGAATCGGGTCCGACCAACGGAGCTGGCGTCATATGATCTGATGTTCGTACTATTCACAACGCTCCCAGGGACCAAGCCGGCCCTCCCGTTCTTCAGAAACTCGCCGCCGACTGCGATTCCGCCGCAACCCTGGAGAACCGTGCGTTGTGAAGCGTGAATCACAAGGTGCCACGTGACTTTGAGGCGAGCGAGTGGGGCGTCCGGCCAGCCCTGGACGAGCGCGGTCACGTCTAGCGCCCTGACCGCGTGATTTCTTCCCCGGCCGCGGGGAGCACGCGGCGCGAGGGCTACAAGGGCGCCGTGCAGGGGCCGGGCATGCCCGGCCCGAAGCGCGGAGGGACAAATCAAGTGATCGCCGCACCAGGTCCTACCTCTCGTGCCAGCACCGCAGCGGCATGCACCCGCCATGCCGGCGAGCTCAGTGCCTTGATCTTCAGATAGATGCGCCGTTCGCGGTGTCACTACGCCGAAAAGGCAGGCGGGGCGGCCCGTCTACGTCTTGTGGACTCCCGACAGAATCCGCTGCGTCTCCTGCCGCACTCGGGTAGCCGCTTTGCGTGCGTATTCCGCGGACGTCTCTTGCAGTTCCGCTTTCGTGCGGACACCGTTGTAGATCAGGTTGTTAGCGATGATAGCATGCGTGTGCAGGCCCGTAGCCTTCTGGAAGGTGTAATTCATGAAACTGTCGTCGATCATGCAATCGAACCGCATGGGCAGCGCTCGCCCAACCGGCGATTTCCAGCCCAGCGCTTCCAGCGTGTCAAGGATCTTATTCACGTTCCAGTCGATGAATTCCGAAACCATCACTCGCCGGATCTGGATCCGCGGTTCGGCGCGGAAGAGATTGCCGAATGGCGGAATATAGTATTCCAGCTTGAGCCGAAATAGTTGGTACTTCGACGCCACCAAATGATAGAGAATTCCGGGCCATCTCCATGGAGCCACTTTGGCCAATGAGCGAAGGACGAATTTGAGTTTGAAAAGCCTCGGAACCCGGAGATCCGCTTCGAAATAGTTGTACGCCGAGATTATCATGGGAATGCCTTCCTCGGCGGCTATCTTGGCCACTGCGGCTGGTTGCACGTAGTGGCACGCGCTGCAAATGCCCCAGTAGATGTCGGCCGGCCGCATGGCTTTGAGGATGTGCCTGACATATTGGACGTCCCGATGCGCTGGGCTGGCGACGATCCGGAGATCTACCCCCAGCGCAGTGCAGATTGTTTTCAGATTCTCGTCGCCCGAATCGTAATTGAACCCGTGGTCGTACTTCACCGCGAGTGGGTTCAGCCCCAGTTCTCGCTTGGCAAGGTAAAGCATGTACGAGCTGTCGAACCCGCCCGACGCTCCAATGATGCAGTCGTACTTCCCCAGCTTCCCCGCCCTGACTTCCTCCACCAGTTTTCGCAAGGCCTCCAGAGTGGAACGCTTATGTCCGCTGATGCGTTCGGCAAGAGTGTTGCACTTGCAGAAGTTGCAGCGGCCGTCCTCGCCAATTGTGGCCCCGGGAAATTCCGTGGTTGTGAAACAGGTCGAGCATGTCTGTGGCGCCCTCGCGTTCATGTCGCTTTACCTCCTCTAATGATAGCCCGCCACCGGGCGATCGCGATGCCCCCGGACGGCTGCTGCGTCCTGCTGGTAATCGACGCAGACGATCCGCGTCCTTTATCCTGGATTACCGTTTTGGACTCCCGGACACCGTTCAGTGTACACCCAGCCGCGATGCTTTGATATGGAACGACATGCTAACATGACTACAGCACCGTGGGACAGCTATTTCAGTTTGTTGGTGTCTCGAGTTACGTTCATAGTCGCTTGAACAAGAGTTTCGGGGCCTCCCCCCCAATGGCGGCTACGGATATGATGGTGGCCATCTGAGACTTCCAGTGTCCGATCACGCAGACATTCTGCCTCGGGTTTCCCTTGGCGGTTTCCGGCCAGTTGCTGGCGCGCCACAACCCGCGCCGATCGAGCGCCCCTCCGATCCGGTTCAAGTCATGGCGTTCGGTTTGGGGCTTTTGCTGCTGTTTGTGCGCACCGGCATGCTTCATGAGCTCCAGGTCAGGCTGGTGGGAATCGACCTTCACCTTCTCTGGGTCTTCGGTCTGCCTGCCCTGTTGGGGGTTGTTCTGGCCGGGGGCATTCAGCGCACTCTTCGGAGCCGGACGGCCTGGTATTGGATTGGTTTCGCGGCATGGATGGCTTTGACAGTTCCCGGGAGCGTGTGGAAAATGGGGTCGGCGCTGTTGTTCCTGAGCTACGTCAGGGTCGACCTGATCATGCTGTTTATCGTTGGAGGCCTGGTCTATACCTGGTGGCAATGCAAAATGATGATGTATGCCATCGCAGGAGGGGCGGTGGTAGACCTGCTGGCCGCGCGGTTGCTCGTCAAGGAAGCTGGTTACGGCGACCGGCTCGGCCTTGAATCCGGCTCGATCGCGAACCCCAATGACTTCGCCGCCCACCTGCTCCTGACGTTGCCCTTCTTGCTGTGGGTGGCCCTCAGCACGAAATCGGTCGTGCTGCGCTTGTTCGCGCTGGCGTGCGTCGCCTTGGGCGCCTATACCATTCTGCGGACCGCGTCGCGCGGCGCGCTGGTAGCGTTGGTGGTCGCCGCTCTCTTCATGCTCTGGCGGGGGACGGTGCCTCAGCGGCTCGCCCTGTTGGCGTGCGCCTCGGTGCTCGTTCCGGCGTTACTGGTCGCCTTGCCGAAGGAGACTCTCCAGCGCCTTACTTCGTTTTCCAATGACGCCTCCGCATTGCAGGAGGCCGTCGGCTCCTCTACTGCGCGGGCGTATTTGCTGCGGAAGAGCGTGGCATACACCTTCGAGCACCCGATATTCGGCGTAGGCGTGGGACAATTTTCCTGGTATGAAGGTACCCACAACCGTGTCGGTGGCACCACCCATGGGCAGTGGCAACAAGCCCACAATACCTACACGCAAGTGTCGAGCGAGTGCGGAATCCCGGGGTTCTTCCTTTTTGTGGCCGGCATTGTATCCACGTGGCGCCTGCTGAATTCCACCTGGCGGCAGGCGCGCCGGCGGCCCGACTGCAAGGACATCGCGGCCGCTTCTTTTTTCGTCATGCTGGCCATGGTGGCTTTTTGCACGGCTATCTTTTTCTTGAGTTTCGCGTACTTATTCTATCTGCCGGCGCTGGCCGGGCTCGGGATTGCTCTGGACCGAACGGCGCGGGCGGAGTTTAGTTCCAGGGCCGCTCGGGCTTTAGAACCGCAGCAGCCTTCCTGGGGCGATTCCCCGAGCGGCTTCCGCGGACGGATTTCTCCAGGCCTGGCCCGGACAGCGCGGCAGGCCGCTTCGTGATTTCAATATAATGGCTTTGAACGCTTTGATCGCATGACCGGCCCTGGGGACGACCGCCGCTTTTCCGTGCTGCTGATTTCGCACTCCTTCCCGCCCGCTCTGGGAGGGTCGGAGATGGAAGCCCAGCGCGTTTGCTCCGCCTTGCTCCGGCGCGGCCATCAGGTGACTGTCTTGTGTTCCGGAGGGCCTCCCATGCCGGATGAATCCTCCTGGATCGATCCGGCCGGCGTTCCCGTCCGGATCTTCGGCCGCCATCGGCTGGTGCGCGATTATGCCTTTGCTCTGGGCGTTGCGTGGACGCTCTTCCGGGAACGCCGCCGCTATCGGATCGTCTACTTCCTCATGCAGGGGCTGCATCTCGCCGTGGGCTTGCCCGTCGCCCGTCTTCTCCGCAAACCCGTAGTCATGAAGGTGTCCGGCAGCCGCGTCATCACCACCATGCGAGGCTCCTGGATGGGAAGGCTGGAACTGCGGCTCCTTCGCCGGTGGGCGCACCGGGTCATGATTCTCAATCCGGGCATGGCCGAGGAGGCCATCGCCGCCGGGCTGGAACCGGACCGTCTGCTGTGGATGCCCAATCCCGTCGATACCGATGAGTTCGCTCCCTGCGCTCCGGAGCGCCGCCGCGAGCTGCGCGCCCGGTTGGGCCTCGAGCCTTCCGCGCCTGTTGTTATTTTCGTCGGCCGGCTGATCCCCGTAAAGGGTTTGCCATCGTTGATCCAGGCGTTCGCCACCGTGCGCCGGGACGTTCCGAACGCCTCCCTCGTTCTGGTGGGAGACGGCCCGCTGCGAAGCGAACTGGAGACGCTCGCCGCCGGGCTGAGCTTGGCGGGCGCCGTCCGGTTTACCGGGCGCCAGACCGCCGCGGAGGTCCGCGAGTGGCTGCAGGCTAGCGATGTCTTCGCTCTGGTTTCCATCAGCGAAGGGCTGTCTTGCTCTCTTTTGGAAGCCATGTCGGCCGGACTTCCCTCCGTCGTCAGCGACATCCCCGCCAGCGTCCAACTGGTCGAGGCCGAAATCCACGGCCTGCACGCCCCGTCGGGCTCGCCGGATCCGATCGCCGCCGCGTTGCATCGCCTGCTCCTGGATGCGCCCCTGCGCGCGCGCATGGGTGCCGCCGCCAGGCAGCGTATGCTGGCCGGTTATTCCATCGATAAAGTGGTGGACCGGTACGAGGCCCTGTTTGCCGGAATGCTCGACGCGGGGCGGCGCTGACCTCGCGATCGTCCGCTGGCTCTCGCTCCTGCGTTACGCCGCGGCCGCCGTCGGCGTCTTGGCGCTGATCGTCACGTTCACGCCCCTCGTCCCCGGGACCGCCGCTCGCCTCGCCGCCGATTGGACCGATGGCGGCCGAAACGCGCTCATCCTGCTCATCGCCTCCGGAGATCCCGCTCGCTTCCACTGCGCTGGGAGTGCTTTTGGACCCCGTTGAGGAGATCGGCAAACTGGGCTATTACGGTGTGCGCGGGTGGCGCCGGCCCGAGGACCGCTCGGGCAAACTGAGAATCCCGGCCACCCGGCCTTCGCTTCGCTACCCGCGTTCCCTGAGGCGGCTTTTCATCCAGAATTCCAGCACCACGAGCCGCCACAACTGGATGGGGACGCGTCCCTCGGCCAGCGCGGTCTTGAGCGGCTCGCGCAAAGCGCCGGGTTTGACCCAACCTTCTTTCTCCAGAAGCGTCCCCTCCCGCAGATGATCGAGCATCTCGCTCCAACGTCCCGCCAGCCATTGCTCGATTGGAACTGTGAACCCCCGCTTTTCGCGGTACGCGACTTCGGGCCCGATCCGCCGCCGCGCAATTTCCCGCAACACCGCCTTCAGCCTCCGGCCATGAAAGTGGATCTCCGGCGGCAGGGCCGCGCCGAACTCCCATAACTTGGAATCGAGCAACGGCTCGCGCCCTTCAATGCTGTGGTACATCGTCCCGCCATCCAGTTTCGGCAGGAACTCGCTGGTGAAGTGCATCCGCCGGTGGTAATCGGATACCTCCTGCAGCAATCGGCGCCCGGATTCCGACGCCGATGCGGTCTGTCTTTCGGGCAATTCCATTCCCCTCAGTCTCTCGCCCAGAATGGACCTGCACTCGTAGTATGGAAGCCCGTCATGAGCCCTGGCGTGGTCGCCCAAGCCCCCCGTCGCATAATCCATAAAGTGCCGCATGCGTCGGATCGCGCCATAGGGGGGGCAGGCTTTCCGCGCCACCCGCCACGCCGCGGCCGCCGGCGCGGGCAGCCGCCGCGCCACCCGTTGCGCCAGCCACGCGTTCCGAAAGAATGGGTACCCGAAGAACACGTCGTCGCCGCCGTCTCCCGTGAGAAGCACGGTCGCGCGGCGCTTCACCGCCCGCGCAACCCACAGCACCGCCAGCGCGGACTGGCAGGAAAACGCCTCACAATACGCATCCACCAGTTCGTCGGGAGAGAAACTGGTGTTCGGCATTTCCACGATTTCGTGCGGGATGTCCAGCACCCTGGCCGTGTACGCCGCGTCGACGCTCTCATCCGAAGCATCGCCCGGGGCCCGCACCGTGAACGCCGTGATATTCGCGTTCGCCTCGCGCATCGCCCAGCAGACCAACGCCGAATCGATGCCGCCGCTCAAAAGCACCCCTATCGGCACGTCCGAAATCAGCCGGAGCCTGACGGATTCCAGCAGGAGCCGCTCCGTCTCTTCAACCGCTTCCTGGAAGGTCGTCCGTGGCGCTTCTCCGCCCGCCGGCAGCCACCAGTATTGCCGTTCCGAAACGCGGCCGTCCTGCCACTCCAGAATGGTGGCCGGGGGCAATTTGCAGATCCCTGTGTAAATCGCACGACTGTCGCGGACCCAGCCGAACTCCAGGAGATCGATAACGGCGTCGGGATTGATTTCTCCGCCAAAACCAGCGGCGCGCAAGGCGCGGACTGTCGATGCGAATCCGATCTCCCCGTTGCGCTCGCAGTACATCAGCGGCTTTACACCCAAGCGATCGCGAACCAGGGTTAGCGTACGCCGTCGTTGGTCCCAAATGCCGAAAGCGAACATTCCGCGCAACCGGCCGACCAGCGCGTCGATTCCCCACTCCTCGTAGCCGCGCAGCAGCACTTCCGTGTCGCTCCGCGAACGAAATTGATGGCCCCTCTGTTCAAGCTCCTGGCGTAACTCGAGGAAGTTAAAGATGCAGCCATTGAATACCAGCCCGATTTGCCCATCATCCGAGAGCATCGGTTGATGGCCGGCCGCGCTCAAGTCCAGAATCGCCAGCCGCCGGTGCCCCAGCACGGCGTTCGGCCACTTCGCGACGCCTTCCGAATCCGGACCACGCCTCACCAGCGTTTGGACCATCCTACGGACGGTTTGCTCGTATGCGTCGTTGGTCCCCGGCCCCACGTGCCCCGCTACCCCGCACATAAGCAGATCATCGCATGTGGCGGGGCGCTTGACAACCATTTAGAACTTACACACTCCTGGCGGTCGGTCGAAAGGTCGTCGAACTTGCCGCTTCGGTGGTCGCCGCGAAGCTCAACACCGGCCTTCAGGAACTGCGTGCCTGCCCCTTTCATGTCGCACACCCCTCCCGGCCGAACCGGTTGAAACAGCATAACGGATATACTAATCTGTAATCTGTAACGGGAGCGGTGGATTGCATTCCGGAGGTGAGCGGTACATGTGTGTGCCACTGCGCTGGGCTATTCTGCTGGTACTGGCCTTTCAGATAGGGTGCGCGCCGCGGGAGCGCGCTGCTCCGCGTAGCGCACGCGCGCCAATCCCAGCCCCAACCCCCAAGCCGGCCGGTCCGCCAGCCGATTTCGACTTGGGTCAAAAGGCGTTTCAGGAGGGGCGGTTCGACGAGGCCGTGCGGCGGCTGCTGGCGGCCGAGCCGGCCATGCCGGGCAGCAACGCTCTGTATCACTTCCTGGGCGCCAGCTACGTCAAACTCGGCCAAACCGATGCCGGAATCGCGGCGCTGATTCGCGCCAACTCGTACAAAGAGGATGCCAGCACCTACGACTGGCTGGGCCTGGCGTATCGCGACAAGGGCGACTTTGCGGAATCGGCGCGCTGTTACCAGAAAGCGCTCGCCATGGCCCCGGGCAACGTTACTTTCTACTACGGTCTGGGGGTGGCAAGCTACTGGATGGGGTGGATTCCGGAGGCCCTCCAGGCGATCCAGATGGGATTGCAGAAGGGCAGCCCACAGGACCGTCCGGGGCTGTTCGAGCTGGAGGCCTGGGTCTACGGTGCGCGCGGCATGTACCCGGAGGTTTTCGGTCTGTTAGGGAACCGGCCGCAGATCGGCGCAATCGTGAGAAGCCACGCCGAAGGCCTGGAGGTTGTGCGGCAGATGCGCGGATTCCCGGCGGATGCCGCGGGGCTGCGTCCCGGCGACGTGCTCACGGCATTCAACGGCACATCGTTGAAGGGGACGGCGGCAGCCGGCTTTCAAGAGCAGATTCTGGCGCGCGCGGAATTCGGCTCAAAAGCCGCGGTACGCTTTCTGCGCAGCGGCCAGGAGTACCAGACCGAAGTGGTGGTGGGCGTGCCGGCGCAGTTCGCGGCGCTGGCCAAGTCGGCGGCGGGACCGCGGCCGCTGGGGGCGGCGCAGGGGCCATCTCTCAAACTCGTGCGGCTCGAGGTCAAGCCGGCTACCGTTTCGCCCGGAGCACGATTCGATCTGGAAGCCGACTACATCGCGGCTGGCGCGCCGCCGGATGCGAATCGTCCAGGGGTGGAGTTTACGTTTTCGATTCTGGAAGGCGGCCAGGTCCGTTATAGCGAGCCGCCGCTTTCGCTGGGTCCCCCCGGCGGAGCGCGCCAGACCCGGCTGCAACATCTGACGGCGACCACGAAACCGGGCGCGTACACCATTCGTGTCACGCTTCGTTACCGCGGCCTCACCGCGGAAGACTCCGTGAACTTTACGATCCGCTAGACGGAACGGCCGGCTTGCAGGAGCCGGGCCGTTCAGAGGGTGCCGAAATGTCGGGGAAAGAAAGCAATCCGCACTTGTGGGGGAGTCGTGCGAAATCTGGCGTCCCGTGGCGCAGCCTTCCCTTGGGACTGATCCTGCTGGCGTTGAGCGCGATGGGTCTGCGCGCCGGCTCGGGGATTGTCGACCAAACAACCGGTCGCCTGGTGATCGGCGAGACGGACCTCACCGTGCCCGCGGGCGGCGTGCTGCTGGAATTGCGGCGCGTGGCATCGAGCGGCGATGAGGGCGGTGGCGTTCTCGGTCCGCGCTGGCAGCTCACGGTGGAGAAGCGCGTAGCGGCGGCGGCCGGCGAAAGCACTCGCGATTTCGAGAGCGGGCGTGAGGTGTACCGGCCCGATGGCAAACTGGCGCGCATCGAATTCCGCAATGGGAACTCGGTCGCGCTGTCTTACGACGCCGCGGGCAGGCTCGCCGCCATCGCCGGTCCGGGCGCGGCCATCCGCCTCTCGCTGGACGCCCAAGGCCGCCTGGTGCGGGCCTCCACTAGCGCCGGCGGCGCCGCCGAGTACCGCTATGAGAGCGGACTGCTCACGGAAGTGCAGGTGAACGGGCGGCCGCCCGCCAGGTACGGCTACGACGCGCAACGCCGGGTGACGCGGGTGGAAGATCCACGGACCGGCGCTACCCGGATCGGCTACGATGCCAGCAACCGCGTGGTCGAGCGGCACTTTGCCGATGGCGCCACGGAAACCATCGCTTACGACGACGAGCGCCGCGGTATGCGGGTGACGGACGCCACTGGAGGTGTAACCGCAACCACGCGGAGCGCCGACGGCCGCGAGGAAACCATCGTGGACGCCGCCGGACGCCGCATTGTAATCCGGAACGACGGGCAGGGGCGTCCGGTATCCGTGACGGTCGATGGGCGCGAGCCGGTGGAGACAGCCTACGACAGCCTGGGCCGGATCGCGTCCACCGGCGGGCCCGGCAGAACACTGCGCTACGAATATGTTGGCGACACGCCGCTGGTCAGCGCCATCCTCTATCCCGACGGGTCCCGGCAGTCCTTCACCTACGATTCCAAACGGCAGTTGACCAGCGTGCGCGAAGGCGCCGACATCGTGCTGGAGATCGGTTACTTCGAGAACGGCTTGCCTGCCTCGATCCACCGGCGCGGCGAACCCATGGTGCGTTACACCTACCGGCCCGATGGGCGGCTGGCTTCGGAGACGCAATCCACCGGGCAATCCTGGCAATACGAGTACGATTCGCGCGGGAATGCGATCCGCGAAATCCGCAACGGGCAAACCACCGTGTACCAATACGACGCGCAGGACCGGCGCATCGCCGTGACCGACCCCGCAGGCGCGGTGACGAAGTATGCCTACAACGCTGCCGGGCGGCTGGCCGCCATCACCGATGCGCTGGGCGGCGTGAGGCGGTTTGAATACGACGCGTGCGGGCGGCTGGCGAGCGAGAGCGACGCGGCGGGGCGGACCACGCGCTACCGCTACGATGCGGCGGGCCGCGTGACCGGCATGACCTACCCGGGCGGCGCCACGCGGAGTTTCGCCTACGGGCCGGCCGGCAATCTGCTGCGCGAAGCCAACCCCGCGGGCGGCATCACCCGCTACGACTACGACGCGGCGGGCCAACTGGCGCGTGTCACCGACCCCGTGGCGCGCGTGTGGCAGTACGAGTATTCCGCGCCGGGCCAAGTGGGCAGAGTGATTACCCCGGGCGGGCGCGCGGTTCAGGTGCTCTACGACGAGTGGCGCCGCAGAATCGGGCTGATCGACGACTCCGGGACGGCCGTGCGCTTCGAACGCGATGCGCACGGACGCGTATCCAGGATCCATTTGCCGGGCGGCATGGTGCATAGCCTGACGTACGACCAGGCGGGGCGTCCGGTAGCCGAGGAAAGCAGCTTGACGGGGAGCGTGGAGCGCACCTTCGACGATGCCGGCCGCTTGACTCGCGAGAGGGCCGGCGCCGGCTCCGAGACCACCTATCGCTACAGCCCCTGGGGCAGCGTGGCGGAGGTGCGTGAATCGTCCGGCGCCGCGGTAACGTTTGAATATGACGGGCGCGGCCTGCGCACCGCGGCCACCGACGCGCAGGGCCACGTTTCGCGGTTCAGCTACGATCTGCTGGGCCGCCTGGTTCAATCGACCGACGCGGCCGGCAATTCCGAGCGCCTGAGCTGGGGACCGGGCGGGGACCTCGTGCGCGTCCAGGAAGCCAACGGCGACTCGGTTCAATTGGATTACGATGCGGCGGGGCAACTGCGCCAGGTGCGCCATCCGGGCGGCGCCACCACGCGATTCGAGTGGGACCCGCTCGGCAACCCGGTCCGGGTGACGGGCCCCATGAACGCCGAGACCCGCTTCTCGTACGACGCCGCGGGCCGCCTGGTGAGCGAGACGGACCCCGCCGGCGGCGCGACGTCCTACCGGTACGACGCCGCGGGGCGGCTCTCCGAGAAACGGCTGACGGACGGAACCAGCGTGAAGTACAGCTACGACCGCGCCGGCCG
>Ga0326728_10005540_pt1 | contig 35220 bp, 32 predicted proteins | sample MB3enrmetagenome_FD_207602 | JGI IMG/M metagenome (GOLD analysis project Ga0326728, IMG submission 207602) | Lab enriched peat soil microbial communities from McLean, Ithaca, NY, United States - MB31MN | ecosystem: Environmental > Terrestrial > Soil > Wetlands > Peat | place: USA: New York...
TCGAAGTCGGCAATGACATTGTGGGCAACATCATGGAAGTAGTGGAGCGCGAGCACATCGACATGGTCGTCATCTCCACGCACGGCATCTCCGGCTGGCATCCGCTGGTCTTTGGCTCGATCGCCGAGAAGGTCGTCAAGCTCGTGCGGTGTCCGCTCTTGCTTCTTCGCTCAGCCAAGCCTGAGAGCGACGTGAAGATTGCGTCGGGGCACGCTTCGGAATGGTGGTAGCGGAGGTGACGGCGGCCTTCGCAATCTAATGCTGAATCGCGGTCTCTGCCTTTGAAGGCTTCTGCGTGACCTGTGCAGGCGTAAGCAGCTGCGACCGGTCCCAACCTCCGCCCAGGGACTCAATCAATTGAATCGACGCCGTCATTTGCTGAATATCGAGAGCCGCCAGGGCCTGCCGATTGGCGAGCAGTGTGGTTTGCGCTGCGACCACGTCGATGTAAGGATCTATGCCGGTTTCATAGCGCCCCGACTCGAGCCTCAGGAAGGTCTGGGATGAGTCGACAGCTTCCTGTTGCCGCCTGATCTGCTGCGAGAGAATGCGGACCTCTGCGAGTGAATCTTCCACCTGCTGGAAGGCTGTAAGCACGGCTTGGCGATACGCGGCGACGTTCGCATTGTACGTTGCGATGTACTGATTTACAGTCGCGCGGCGCAGACCCCCATCATAGACGGTCTCGGAGATGGATGGGCCGGCAGACCAGAAGCGGCTGGGCCATTCCAGGAGGTTCTTGATGGCCGAGCTTTCAACGCCGCCGGTGGCGGAAAGCGTCAGAGCAGGATAGAACGCTGCATCTGCTACACCGATCTGCGCATTGGCGGCGGCCATGTTCCGCTCAGCAGCAGCGACGTCAGGGCGCCGTTCGAGCAGTTGCGACGGCAAGCCGACAGGAACAACAGGAGGAACGCTCGTCCAGGGTTCGACCGGGATGGAGAATGTCGAAGCCGGCTTGCCGATGAGTGTGGCAATCGCATGCTCATATTGCGCTCGCGCAATCCCGATGTTGATTGCCGCCGATTGCGCGCTCTCCAGAGTTGTCTGCGCTTCGACAACGGAGATCTGGTCGCCAACTCCGGTGTCATAGGCAGCCCGCACAACTTCGAGGGCTTTCTTGTCCGCTTCCACCGTGTCGTTGAGGATCTTTTGGAGTGCGTCCTGGCCGCGAATCTCAAAGAAGTATTGAGCAAGACTGGCTTGTTCAGTCAGTCGTTCATTCTCAAGGTCGGCCGCGGTCAATTGGGCGGTATACTGGCTGGCGCGCACTGTGTTGCGGACTTTGTCCCAGAGATCGGGTTCCCACGAAACATCGGCCGGAATAGAAAACACCTGCGACTGTTTACCGCGTGTTGTGCCGGTGCCGGACGTCGATCCAACGTTGGAAGATGCCTGCGATCGTGTGTAGGAGCCGCCAACGCTCACCGTGGGAAAGTACTGCGAGCCGCGACTTGACCGTGCCCGCGCTCAATTGCAGGATGGCGGCGACCTCCTGAATCGTGAGGTCTTCCAGATAGTGCAAATCCAACACCGCCCGGCTGGCCGGGGAGACCCGGTCGAGAAGCGCATGCAGCTCGGCCACCAGGATCGCCGCGTCCTCCTCCTGGCTGGTGGAGAGATCGTCCACCTCGATGCTTTCGTCGTGCCTTTCCTCCCAAAGGTGCTTGCGGCGGAGAAGCGCGAACGAGGCGCGCGTCGAGATGCGGTAGGCCCAGGCGCGAAAGAACCTGGGCTCATCGAGCGAGCACAGATGGCGGCAAATCTGCAGGAAGACATCCTGCAAGACGTCGCCCGCTCCCTGCTCACCGACCAGGCGGCGGACATAGCGAAACAGGTTCGCCTGCACTCCGCGCAACAGCTCCTCGAGCGCCTCCCTGTCACCGCACTGGGAGCGGAGAACCAAGAGCGTCTCATGAGTGGAACTGTCCACGAATGCCCTCCACTAGCTGAGAGGCGGCCGGGGGCCAAGCTGTTCGATCGGCCATCTGACAATCTCGATGCTCATGTGGAATCCGCGCCTGCCGATCACTGCAAACTGGCCGCCATGCCCGGTGAATGATGAGAAAGAATGGCCGCCCGCCCTTCGATTCTAAGACCCGGGATTCCACGTCAACCGGCATCCGCTGCCCCCACAGTCTCGTCGGTGCTCCCAGCCACCTGCGGCAACTCCTCCAGAATTCACTAGCCGCCCGGCAGCGCGCCGATCGCCGCCTCGCCCGGCCATAGCGGCCTTACTGGAGCCGGGGATTCCCGACGCATCTCCGGCTAAGGAGACGGGAATCGGCTATCCGCGGAAATATTCTTCCTTGCGTTGCCAAATAGGCGGATACTAACGTCTAAATAGTGGAGCGAAGCGGCGCAGCCCCGGCGTCCCGTCTTCGCGCTGGAGGCGAGGTCATGAGAGCAGGTTTCAAGAGCTCGAGAGCAGTTGCGCTGGCAGCATTCGCGCTGGCGCTGGCCACCACACTGTGGGCCCAGTCCACTCCCCAGGCGGGTTCCCAGCCGGCGCAGGCCAGCACAACTCCGGCCAGCGCCCCAACGGCCCAACCCGCACCCGGAACCACTCCTGTCGGCGGCGACACCGCTTCCGCGAGCTCTACGAAGCCGCCCGCCGCCAGCACGACCCCATCCAGTAACTCCGCAGCCGACGCGACACAAGCCGGCGCGCCCGCGGCCCAGCCCGCGCCTGGAACTACTCCTGTCGGGGGCGATACGCCACCCGCGGCTCCCGGAAAGAAGCCCGCGCCTGGAACGACTCCGGTCGGCGGCGATACCGCGGCCACCAACGTCAACCCCGACAAGGTGGTCGAGCCAGGCAGCCAGCCGGTCAAAGTGAAGCCGGGCTCGATCGACGACGTGAACGCGGTGGGCAATCGCGATATCGGCGGGCGCGGCATGGGCAACTGGTACTCGACCGACTACGAGATCAAAATGGGCAAGCAGTACGCCATGGAGATCGAGAAGAGCACCAAGTTCATCACCGACCCGGTGGTCCTTGAGTACGTCAACCGCGTCGGCCAGAACATCGTCAAGAACTCCGATTGCAAGGTTCCGTTTACCATCAAGATCATCGATTCCGACGTGATCAACGCCATGGCCTTGCCGGGCGGCTTTTTCTACGTCAACTCGGGGTTGATTTTGAATGCCGACGAAGAGGCGGAACTGGCCGGGGTGATGGCCCATGAAACAGCCCACGTTTGCGCCCACCATGCGGTCCGCGAGATGACGCGCCTGAACTACGTTCAGATCGGTATGGTGCCGGTCATGATTATGGTTGGCGGATGGACAGGCTACGGCATCTACGAAGGCGCGCAATTGGCCATTCCGATCACTTTCCTCAAGTTCTCCCGGGAGTTTGAGGCGCAGGCCGACTACCTGGGCGTGCAGTACATGTATCGGGCCGGCTATGATCCGCAGGCCTTCATTAGCTTCTTCGAGAAGATTCAGGCCCTGGAGAAGCGCAAGCCGGGCATGGTGGAAAAGGCCTTCGAGGACCACCCGCAGACCCCTGATCGCATCCTGCACTCACAGGAGGAAATTGCCCACATCCTGCCGGCCAGGGATCAATACACGGTGACCACCTCGGAGTTCGACGACATCAAGGCCCGGTTGGCGCGCATTGAGAACAAGCGCCGCCTGACTGACTCGAAGGGTGCGCCGAAGCCGTCGTTGCGCCGCTCCGGCACCAGTACCGGCGACCCGACCGGTTCTTCAAGTCCATCGAGCACGGGGAGCGGCTCCTCGACCTCCGACGACGGCCCGCCTACGCTGCACCGGCGCGACGACCAGAACTAGCGAGGCAATTATGCGCGCTCCAGCCGTTCCGTCGTTGAGCCATTCTCCGCCTTTGCGCCTGTGCCGGCCGTGCGCTTGGCGCGCTTTTTCTTGGCGGGTCTTTCCACGGCCTTCAGCGCAGCTTTCTTTTGGGCTTTACGGCGGCGGATCTCTTCCTTCGAGTACATGGTGCCGCGGCATTTCCCGGCGCCGCAGTTGCACAGGGCTTCGTCCGCCCCGCCGTCATAGAGGCAGTAATCGTAGGTGAGCTCCTCGCCGGAGGAGATGTTCCTGATGGCCTTGATCCAGACGCGGCCGCGCACCTCGCTGCTCTCGCAGTTGGGATCGCAACTGTGGTTGATGAACCTGGCTGGGCCTTGGCCGTCGATGACGATGGCGCCGTCGCCGAGTCCAAACAGATAGGTGACGGTCGAGTTCTCGTAAAGGGCGTCGGCCTCCTCTTTGCTGAGGCGGGGGCCGGTATATTCGGCCACGCGCGCACCCTTGCGGATGGGCGTGGTGGTGAAGCAGCCGGTGGCGTGGATGGCGGAGGAGCGGATGATGAGTCCCATGTGTTTGTGCGATGCTTTCCTTTGGCGAAGATTGGTCTGTATGGACCGCATCCTATCATTGAAAGGGCCATTGAAGAGGCGCGAGGAAGGAAGATGAGACGGGGCTTTATGCTTGCGGTAGTTTTGGCGGGCTGCCTGGTTTGCTGCGCGGCGGCTGGGCGGAGGGCTTATGCGCAGAGTCCGGCGGGCGGGGGTGCGGCGGGAACAGGCTCCGCGTCCGGTCAGAGCAAGCCCTCCGGCGATGGGCAAAGTCCAGCCGGAGCGGCTCAGCCGGGAAGCAGTTCGCAGTCCGGGGCCAACCCGTTTCCCGAAGATACAAGCACAGTTCCGGTGCTGTCCTCCAGGGGGACGCCGGTTTTGCCGGAAGGGACCTACAACGGGGAGGATTACAGGCGCGTTGCGCTGCCGAACGATGACCTGGACCCTGTCCGGAGTCCCGACGACCCGGCGCCAGACACCGGCAGCGGGCAGGAACAGGACTCGAGTTCCAGCCTGGCGGGCCTGGACAAGCTGCTGCCCAAGCCGGACGACGATCAGCCGGATGGAAGGAAAAAGCTCAGAGTCAAGGAGCCGACGCATCAGGAGTCCGCGGCCACCGACATCGACGTGGGGAAGTATTACCTGCAGACTAGGAACTGGAGGGCGGCGCAGTCGCGCTTCGAGTCGGCGCTGGTTCTGGACCCTGAGAATCCGGAGGTCTATTGGGGACTGGCCGAGACCGAGCGCCACCTAGGCAACTTTGCCCAGGCCCGCGTGCACTATCTGAAGCTGCTGGACTACGATCCGGAGGGGCCGCATGGCAAGGAGGCGCGCAAGGCGCTGAACGACCCCCAGATTGCGAATGCGAAGAGCGCTACGCCCGGGCCGCCGCCGGCAGAGATGGCGAAGTAGGCGGCGCGCTATCCCACCTAGCCGCAACAGGTCGTCGCGGTTCGCCGCGGCGAACGGCGAGGGTGGGGGCACCCATGGCATTCCACTATCCGCGGAGGTGCTCTAGAAGCTCGCCCAGCGGAGATAGGCGGCAATGATAGACTGCCCCCACAAGCTGCTGACGATTCCTCCCACGCATAGAAAAGTGCCCAGGGGAAGCTTCTTGAGCGCCCAACTGCTGGCACCGGCTCGCGAAGGTGGAATTGCCAGCATAACGACGGCGACCAACGCGCCAAGCACGACTCCCAGGCCAAAGGCAAGGAGCGCGCCGGGCAGGCCGAGCCAGGCGGCAAGCAGGGCCATCAGCTTGGCGTCGCCCAGGCCGATGCCCTCGCGCCGGCGGATGAGCCAGTAGACCCAGCGGATCAGCAGGATGAGGCCGGCCGCGGCGAGAATGCCAAGCAGTCTTTTGCCGGCATTCTCGGCATCTTCCCAAGGCGTGGGGGGCATATGCAACGCCCATCCGACCTGTTCTCCTTGCAGAAACCACCATCCGAATCCCAGAGCTGTGCATGGAAGAGTCAGTGCATCCGGGAGCCAACGGTGTTCAGCGTCAAGAACGACTAAGCCGACCAAAACCCACGCGAGAAACATCATTCCGGCAGCAAATTCGAGCGGGGAAAAGGCCTTCTCAGAACGCCATGCGACAATGGCCCACAATATCCCAACTGCCAATTCCACCAGCGGATAGCGCCAGCCGATCCAGGCGCGGCAGGTGCGGCAGCGGCCGCGCAGGGCCAGCCAGCTCACCAGCGGCAGATTCTCCCACCAGGCGAGGGTCCGGCCGCACTGGCGGCAGTGGGAGCGGGGCGTAACGATGCTCTCGCCCTGGGGCCAGCGGCTCAGGCACACGTTCAGAAAGCTGCCGAAGGCCAGCCCCAGCAGTCCCGCAAAGACCGTTCCCAAGATGCAAATCATAGTCGAGGTTGAGTATATCGCCGGGTGCCCCACCCTCGCCGCGTTCTTGTTTTTGCGGCTAGGGCGGGAAATTTTAAACCCCAACCCGCTTTATTCATGGGAAGTAGACCGCACGGTAGACTGAAAGTGTATGGACCCCAAGCCCGAAACCTCAACCGCAAAGCTATCCCTCCAGCCGCCCGCCGTAACCGATCCGGCGCGGGCGGCGGCCCTGTTTGAGCAGTCGGTCGAGATCATGGCGCGGCTGCGCGCTCCCGGCGGCTGCCCCTGGGACCGCGAGCAGTCCTTCGATTCTATCCGCAAATATACGCTGGAAGAGACCTACGAGGTCTTCGACGCCATCGAGCGCCGCGACTGGCAGCACCTGGCCGAGGAGCTGGGCGACCTGCTGCTGCAAGTGCTCTTCTATGCTGAGATGGCGGCCAACGAGGGCCATTTCACCATTGCCGATGTGCTCGACCATCTGAACCGCAAGCTGGTGCGGCGGCATCCTCACGTCTTTGGCGAGGAGGCCTCGCTGGCGGCGGGGAACCGGGCGCAGGTCGATGCCGATGTGGCGGGATCTCCGGCAGCGGTGCTGCGCAACTGGGAGGAGATCAAGGCAGCAGAGGCGCTGGCGGCAGCGGCTCCAGAAGCGGCGGCGGATGCGGGCAGTACGGGTGATCGCGCGGCGTCGCGGCTGGACGGCGTGTTGCGGGCGCTGCCGGCGCTGGCCGAGGCTGCCAAGCTGGGGGCCAAGGCGCGCAAGTCGGGCTTCGACTGGCCGCACTGGCGCGACCTGCTGCCCAAGCTGGCCGAGGAGACAGCGGAGCTTGAGGCCGAAGCCGCATCGGAAAACCCGGCCCGCAAGCCGGCCGTGGAAGCGGAGCTGGGCGATCTGCTCTTTACCGCGGTCAACCTGGGCCGCCATCTGGGCGTGGACGCGGAGATGGCGCTGCGGGGTTGCAACCGGCGCTTTCGGGAGCGCTTCCGGGAGATGGAACGATCGTCGGCCAGGCCGCTCGAAGAGCTTTCTCCTCCAGAATTGGAAGAGCTATGGGAACGGGCGAAGCGGAAGCTGGCTGCAACCGCCCCGGATTCCCGGCCGGAGGCGCAGTCATGATTGTGGTCCGGTCCTGCAAGGGGTTTGAGGAGCTGGAGGCCTGCGTGCGGCTCCAGGTGGAGACCTGGGGCTACGACCCGGCCGACGTGATTCCCCGCCGGGCGTTTCTGGTGGCGCAGAAGATCGGCGGCCAGGTAATCGGCGCCTTCGATGCGGAGATTCCCGGCTCCCAGCCGAACGGCAGCGCGGAGTCGCTGGTTGGCTTTGCTTTTTCCTTGCCGGGGATGAAGTGCGGCGCGGGCGAGCCTCAGCCCTATTTGCACTCCCACATGCTGGCAGTCAAACAGTCCTGCCGCAATCGCGGGCTGGGCATGAGACTCAAGCTCGAACAGCGTCGGGAGGCGCTTGCGCGGGGCGTACGGCGGATCGAGTGGACCTTCGATCCGCTGGAGATCAAGAATGCTTATCTGAATATTCACAAACTGGGAGCGATGGTTGGCGAGTACAGGGTGAATTTCTATGGTGTATCCTCATCTCAACTGCAGGGCGGGCTACCCACGGATCGCTTGTTGGCGGAGTGGCGGCTGGATTCGCCCAGAGTGAAGGCGATTCTTGAGGGCCGTACGCCAGTTCCGCAGCCGATCGAAGAACGTATTCAGGTTCCGGCCTCCATCTACCAGTGGAAGGCCTCCGAGAGCGGCCGGGAACGAGCCCTCGCCGTTCAGTTGGAGAACCGGCAGAAGTTTCAACAGGCGTTTGCCCAGGGGTTGGCCGTGCTTTGCTTCTCCCTGGATGCGGAAGGAAATGGAGTCTTCGAGCTGGGTTTCCCCACCCCGGCTGAACTGGATTGATCTCCCAAGGAACGCAAGAAGTCTATGAAAATCGATGCGATTATCCTGCGCGAAGTGCATATGCCTCTGGTGCGGCCGTTTGAAACCAGCTTTGGCGTCACCCGCAAGCGAAGGATTCTTCTCGCTGAGATCAAGTCGGAAGGGCTGACCGGCTGGGGCGAGTGCACGGCAGGAGAACGGCCGTTCTTCTCAGAGGAGTCGACCGACAGCGCCTGGGCTGCGATCACCCAGGAACTGGGGCCCATGCTGGCCGCGGAGACGCCGGAGCACGGCGGGGAATGCCCGCGGATCTTCCGCCAGGTGCGCCACAATCGCATGGCCAAGGCGACGTTGGAAAACGCCATCTGGGATCTTGAGGCGCAGCGCGAGGGCGTTTCGCTCGCCCATTTGCTCGGCGGGGTCCACGACGTAATTCCGTGCGGCGTGTCGCTGGGGATTGAGGCGTCGATTCCCGCGCTGATGGCGGAGATCGAGAAGGAGTTGGCGGCCGGCTACCAGCGCATCAAGCTCAAATGCAAGCCGGGCTGGGATGTGGAGGTCTTCGAGCGGGTGCGAAGCCGTTGGCCGGGCATCACGCTCAGTTGCGACGCCAACTCGTCTTACCGGCTCAAGGACGTCGACCATCTGACTGCGTTCGACGCCTTCGACCTGCTGATGATCGAGCAGCCATTGTGGCACGACGACTTCTACTACCACTCGATGTTGCAAAAGCGGTTGCAGACGCCCATCTGCCTGGACGAATCGATACACAACCGGCGCGACGCTCTGGCGGCCATCGAGATGGAATCCTGCCGCATCATCAACATTAAGCTGGGGCGCGTGGGCGGCTTCTCCGAGGCCATCGCGGTCCACAACGCGGCCCAGGAGCGCGGCATTCCGGTGTGGTGCGGGGGGATGCTGGAATCGGGCGTGGGACGGTCGCACAACATCGCGCTGTCGACTCTGGAGAACTTCACGCTGCCCGGCGATGTATCGGCTTCGGCGCGCTACTGGCATGAGGATATCGTGGAGCCGGAGATCGCGGTTTCGTCGGCGGGCGAGATCGCCGTGCCGGATACGCCGGGGCGCGGCTACGAAGTGCGGACGGAGTTGGTCGAGCGGCTTACAGTGCGCAAGGAGACGATCCGGGCCGTGGAGTTGGTGGGGTAGAAGCGCTGGTTGACAGAGAGCCGATCTTCCAGAAACCTCTGAACAAGTCACACCCTCATCTGTTTTGAAAGGCCGCGGCCGGGTACCGGGGAACCCTCTGGGTCGGGTGCCGTGCCGCAAACGTCTGACAACAGGATTGAGCTTTAGACTCCGAGGGAATGCTTCTACACTCAACCCAGTCGCTCGATAAACTCGAGCAGAGCTTCCTTAAAGTTTTCCTCGCCCACCGACAAAAGTGAGGCGCATCACATCCGTTAGGCTATGGAGAAGCTAGACTCGAAGTCACTTCGAACGGCTTCCAGGGGCGCCATGCATCCTTTTCCCGCTGTAGATCCAATCCCTTTGCCGGCTCCGATATGGTTATTGAAATTGCTGCACATCGTTACGCTGGCGCTGCATTTTGTGGCCGTGGAAATGCTGCTGGGCGGATTGCTGCTTGCGGTTCTGCTCAGTCTCTTCCGCAGCTCGCCGGCCGCGATGGTTACAGCGCGAGCGCTGGCCCGCCGGCTCACCGTTGTAATGACGTTTGTCATCAACCTGGCCGTGCCGCCGTTGCTCTTTGCCCAGGTGCTATACGGCCGGGCTCTTTATACCAGCAGCGTGCTGATCGGCCTTTATTGGATCTCAATCATCGGCCTGCTTATGCTTGCCTACTGGCTGCTGTATAAGTTCTCGGCGCGGCTTGAGGTGGGCAAATCGGCCTGGTGGGTCGGCCTGAGCGCGTGGCTGCTGGCCGGCTTCATCGCCCGCCTGCTCTCCACCAATATGACGCTCATGCTGCGCCCCGAGGCTTGGCGCAAGATGTATTCCGCCTCGGCCATGGGCGCCTATCTGCCCACCGGCGACACGACTCTGACCCCGCGTTGGCTGCTGATGATGGCCGGGGGCCTGTTCATCGGCGGGCTATGGCTGGTCTATCTGGCGGGCCGCTCGACCTTTACCGCCGATGAGAAGCGGTTTGTGGCCGGCCTGGGCGGCAAGGTGGCAGCCGGCTTCGGCATCGTCTATCTGGCGACCGGGTTATGGGCAGCCAGCGTGCAACCCGAGGTCGTCAAGGCCGGGCTTGCAGGCCACACAGGTTATTCGTTCTACAAGTTTGCCAGTTATGCCGGCTACGGCTGGCTGGCGCTGGTGGCGGTGGCCGTTCTGCTGGGCGCGTATGCCGGGTTTGGCAAGCTCGCAGCCGCCTGGATCGGATGGGCCGGCGTTCTGCTTGCCGTGCTGCTCGAGTTAACCTTCACCATCTATCGCGACGGCGTGCGCGACGTGACCTTGTTGAGCAAGGGCTACGACGTGTGGAATCGGGCCGTGGTCACCAACTGGTGGGTTGTCGGACTGTTTCTCGCCCTCTTTGTCGCGGGCCTGGGCGTGGTTGGATGGCTTATATCTGTGGTGGCGCGCGCAAAGAAAACGATGGAGGCCGCGGTCTAACTCCCCGCGATGAGATTGCCATGAGCGATGAGACAAATCTCGCCACGAATATCGTCGAGGAACCCGGCGAGCAGGCAACGCGCCGGGCCTTTCTGGCCGCTGCCGGCGCGGCAGGGCTGTGCTATGCGGCAGCGTTTGCCTATCCCGTTTACCGCTATCTGGCCTCGCCGGAAGAGATGGCGCTCTCTGCCACCGCGGTCACTGAAGTTACGCTCAAGGACGCGCAGAGACTGCCTTTGGGCTCGGTACTGATGTTTAAGTTCGGCACCTCTCCTGCCATGCTCATCCATCACGCCGACGGACGCTGGGCTGCGATGACCGCGGTCTGCACGCACCTGGGCTGCACGGTGCAGTATGAGCCCCAGGCCGACCGCATCCACTGCGCATGCCACGGCGGCGTCTACAACGCCTACACCGGCGCTAACGTCAGCGGCCCGCCGCCCAAACCGCTCCGGGTCTTCAAAGTGACTGCCGGCGACGCCGGCGTGGAAGTTTCGCGGAGTTAGGCATTTCACAACGGAACTTATGAGTTCTCTCAAACAAAGGAGCAATTCAATGGGAATCCTCGATCTATTCAGTCTCAAGGGCAAGAACGCGCTGGTCACCGGATCGGGACAGGGTCTCGGATCCGGCATGGCTATCGCATTTGCGCAGGCCGGCGCCAATGTAACTCTGCACAACTACGACAAGGTATTGGACTCGACGATCGAGGAGGTCGAGAAGACCGGCGTCAAGTACATCTGCCGGTCGGGCGATGTCTGTGACAAGGTGATCGCCCGGATGTTGGTCGACGATACGGTCGCGGCCTTCGGATCGATCGATATTCTGGTGAACAACGCCGGCACCATCCGCCGCGCTCCCGCCGCCGAGCACTCCGAGGAGTTCTGGAACACGGTCATCAACACCAACCTCAACGCCGTCTGGTTCCTCAGCCAGTACGCGGGCCGATTGATGCTGGCGCAGAGCCACGGCAAGATCATCAACACCTCCTCTTTGCTGGCCTTCCAGGGAGGCATTCTGGTTCCCGGTTATGCCGCTGCCAAGGGCGCGGTTGCGCAATTAACCAAAGCGCTGGCCAATGAATGGGCCGATAAGGGCGTAAACGTGAACGCCATCGCTCCTGGCTACATGGCCACCGACAATACCGCGGCCTTGCGGGCCGATGCCGCGCGCTCCGCCTCGATCCTGGCCCGGATTCCCGCTGGGCGCTGGGGCGTGCCATCGGACCTCGCCGGCGCCGCGGTGTTCCTGGCCTCCGAGGCAAGCAGTTATGTGAACGGCCACATTTTGGTTGTAGATGGGGGATGGCTCTGCCGCTAGAGCAGTTTTCATAGCGAGTGTAAGACCTGGGTGCCCCATCCTTGCGATCCGCCGCGGCGGATTGTTGTCGCAAGGATGGGATGGCACGAGGCGAGAACAAAGGATAGAAGCATGACTGCAAAGACCATCACAAGCTGCGTTTACGATTGGGTGGATGAGCGGCTGGGCCTCTCCGAGCTGACCGCCTTCGCGCGCCACAAGACCGTCCCCGTCCACTCCCAATCCTTCTGGTACTACTGGGGCGGCATCACGCTGTTCCTCTTCCTGGTCCAGTGCTTCACCGGCGTGCTCCTGCTGGTCTATTATCGGCCCGGAGCGGAGGCCTTCGAATCGGTCCGCCAGATCACCTTTGTGATGAACTTCGGCTGGCTGATCCGCTCGGCGCATGCCTGGTCCGCCAACCTGATGATCTTCTCCATCCTCGTCCACATGTTCTCGGTGTACTTCATGAAGGCCTATCGCAAGCCGCGCGAGTTCGGCTGGCTGAGCGGCATGGCGCTGCTGGGACTCGCCGCGGTCTTCGGATTCTCCGGCTACCTGCTGCCCATGGATGAGCTCAGTTACTTTGCCACCAAGGTCGGCCTGGAGATTCCGGCGGCCATTCCGTGGATCGGTCCCCCTATCGCCAACATGCTGCGCGGCGGCCCGGAGGTGGGCGAGTTCACCGTTCAGCGCTTCTTTGCGCTTCACGTCGTGGTGCTGCCGGCTTTGTTCGTGCCGCTGCTGGCCTTTCACATCTGGCTGGTGCAGCGCCACGGCAACGCCTCACCGCCCAGCGTTGAAGCTCTGCCGCCCGCCGAGCGCAAGAATATGCCCTTCCTGCCCAACTTCCTGCGCAAGGATCTGGCCATGTGGCTTATCTCGCTTAACATTCTGGCGCTGCTGGCTTCGGTCTTTCCGTGGTCGCTGGGTAGACAATTTGATCCGCTTGCGCCCGCTCCGCTGGGCATTCATCCCGAGTGGTACTTCATGAGCCCCTTCGAGATGCTCAAGTTGATCGGCATGGTGTTTTCCAGCAAGTATGCGGAAATGGGCGAGATTGCCGGGATATTGCTGTTCACTCTGGGCATCGTGCTATGGATTCTGATTCCCTTCTACGACATCCAGAAGGAATCCAGCCGGCGCGCCCGAGCCGCGCACTACTTCGGCCTGCTGGCGGTCTTCGCCCTGCTGGCCACCACCGTCATCGGCTATTGGACCGTCCGGTAAAGGAACAGCGACGATGAACTATCCATTCTGGGACATTTCTTATCTCGGCTCGGGCTGGGTGATCGGCATTATCGCCATCTTCCACGTCATGATCTCTCAGTTTGCCGTGGGCGGCGGGTTTTATCTGCCCATGGCCGAGCGCAAGGCGCAGCGCATGACCGACCCCGAGATGCGTTCGGCGTGGCTCGCCCAGATCGTCAGCCACTCCAGGTTCTTTCTCATCCTCACCGGCGTCTTCGGCACCATCTCCGGCGTCGGCATCTGGTTCGCCATCGGCCTCACCCACCCCGAAGCCACCAGCACGCTGATTCATAACTTCGTCTTCGGCTGGGCCATCGAGTGGGTCTTCTTTCTCGTGGAGCTTTCGACCGCCGCCGTCTATTACTACACCTGGAACAAGATCGACGACAAGCTGCACCTCACCGTGGGTTGGGTCTATGCCGGCGCCTCGGCCGCCACGCTCATCATCATCAACGGCATTCTCTCCTTCATGCTCACCCCCGGCGACGCCTGGCTCGCTGTCGCCGGAACCGGCCAGGAAGCCGGCAAGTTCTGGAACGCCTTCTTCAATCCCACTAACTGGCCCAGCCTGTTTCTGCGCGCCGGCGTTTGCATCTCGCTGGCCGGCGTCTGGGCGCTCATCACCGCGAGCCGCATCGACGGCGACAAGCAGCCCTCCCTCAAGGCGTCGCTCGTCAAGTGGAGCGTCAAGTGGCTGGTGCCCTCCTTTGTGGCCACGCCCTTCCTCATGATCTGGTATCTCTACATGGTTCCCGCATCCCAGCGCGCGCTGCTCACGCTGGGCATCGACACCATCGGCGCCGGCACATTCTCCACCGTTACCCGCATCGCCCTCATCATCGTCGTTACCTCGGCCACCATCGTCGGCGTCGCTTACTTCCTGGCCTATCGCAACCCGGTGGAGTTCAATCTCTCGCACTCGGTTGCCGTGCTGCTGCTGGCGCTCACTGTCACCGCCGCGGGCGAATACTCGCGCGAGATGCTGCGCAAGCCCTACGTCATCAGCCGCTGGATGTACTCGAACGGCGTCCGCGTCCCGTACGTCAGCCGCATTAATACCGAAGGTTACCTGGCGCACTCGATGTGGGTCTGGAGCGGGCAGAAGACGAACGACCCGCCCATGCCGCCATGGGTCACCTTCTACTCGACCGATCCCGCAACCAGCTACTCCCGCGGCGAGGCCATCTTCCGCGGCGAGTGCGGCTCCTGCCACACGCTCTCCGGCTATCGACCGCTCAAGAGCCTGCTTGCCGGACGCGACCGCGCCAATATCGGCAGCTTCATCGCCATGCTCCACGAGTACAAGCCCGACTCGCCCTACCGCCGCTTCATGCCGCCTATGGTTGGCACCAAACAGGACGTAGACGACCTCACCAACTACCTCAACGCGAAGGTCAACCCGTCGGGCGGCCCACCTCTGAGGTAGCAGGAATCCGGCAGAAGCACAAAGACACCGCATTCATAGGGATTAACGGAAGAGAGAACGTCCGGCGCGCATCGTCTCTCACTACAAACCTCAGCGATTGGCACAAGACAACGGCCTCCGCGCAGGTCGGAGGCCGTTGTCTTGTGCCGGTGAGCGCCCGAATTTACTTCAGGTTGCCGCTTGAATCTATGGTGATGCCGCCCGGCCCCTTGTTCTTCAACTCTTCGTTGGCCTTGCGCGTACCCATCGCCTTTTGGCGCCAGTCCTCCGCTGCTGCCACATCCGCCTTGCGGGCGGCTTCGTCGCCGTAATCCACATCCGCCTTGCTGCGGTAGACCAGGTTCATGTAGACCATGGCATCGTCATAATTGGGCCGGTTCGCCACCGCTTGATGCAGATATTCCAGAGCCTCTTCGACCAGCGGACCATTCTGCGCCTTGAGAGGCTCCATCACCTGCTTGGGGGCCTTGGCATTGCCCTCACCGTCGTCGGTGATGCCCGCCGGCATCAGCGCCGCCAGCGTATGCGTATGGGCCTGGGTCCAGTCGATCACGCCAACGGTGTAAGCTGCCTCGGGGTCCTTAGGGTCCACGGCCAGCACCTTTTTCTGCCATGCCCGGGCATCATCCAACTTCTTGATGCTGAAATAAATGCCCGCAATCTGCTTCAGGCTGTTCACATCGCTCGGATCCTTTTCCAGAACCTCTTGAAAGATGCTGATCGCCTGCTGCGCGGTCTTCAGGTTCTCCGGCGTATCCAGCCCGGGCACCACGTTCTGGGCCAGCGCCGTGGCCAGATAGCTCTTTGCCATCGGCAGCCCCGGGTCGAGCTGCGTGGCCAGCTGGAAGTGTCCGATCGCCTCTTCATACCGCTGGCTCTTGTACGCATCCACTCCTTTGTTCAATTGGTCGCGGGCTCTAAGTTTGTTGCACCCGCTCATGGAAATCACCATGCCGGCCAAGGCAACCGCAAGTGCCGTAATACGTGCGGGTCCATTCATGTTCGTATCCTTCTCCTTCAGGCGGGCGCCTATCGATCGTACGCCTGGAATCTTATGAAGCTGGCCGCGGGCGGGAGTTTCCGAAACCAGGATGAAAAAATTGTACTACTGTTTTCCGCCCGCATGGACTGCCTCCGGACGGAGCCGCCTACGCTGGGATAAACCGGAGCCTTGCCAACGTCCCCGCCCCCCCAATTCTCCAGTCTGAACATTGGTTGCCATGCAACCAAGGCCATCGAAATCGCCAACTGGCCGATGCCGATCACCTCCTCAGGCCTCCCCGCTCAGGAAAAACTTCCCTTGCGCAGCCGGCTACTGGCCAGCCATGATCTTGGGCGTCCTCAGTCCGATGTGATCCACGTTGGCCGCTTTGCCAATATCAATGACCTCGGCCACATACCGGAAGTCCACGTTGTCGTCGCCTCTGACGAACATGACGCGCTCCGCGCGGTTGGCGTAAATGTCGGTCAGCTTCGGCAGCAACTCCCTCCTGGCGTAGTCGGTTTCGTTGATTTTGTACGTTGGGGCCGCGCCGCGGTTGTAGAGAACCTGCACCACAATTGTGCGGGGCGGGTCCGGATTCCGCGGCAGATTCGGCTTCGGCGGCTGGGGCACCAGCGCATCCAGGCCCTTGGGCGTCGTCGGCACAATGACCATGAAGATGATCAGCAGCACCAGCAGAATGTCGATCATCGGCGTAACGTTGATGTCGGACGAGTAGCCTCCCGGGCCCGTACCAGTTGTCATTGCCATGGCTTAAAACTCCTCGCTTCCTCGAAATCGTTGAATAGACGGCTCACGGGCTGAATCACTGCTCCTGTGCAGCCGGCTACTGGCCAGCCATGATCTTGGGCGTCATCAATCCGATGTGATCCACGTTGGCCGCTTTGCCAATATCGATGACGTCGGCCACATACCGGAAGTCCACGTTGTCGTCGCCTCTGACGAACATGACGCGCTCCGCGCGGTTGGCGTAGATATCGGTCAGCTTCTGCAGCAACTCCCTCTTGGCCACGTCGGTTTCGTTGATCTTGTACGTTGGGGCCGCGCCACGGTTGTAAATAACCTGCACCACGATAGTGCGTTGGTTGTCCTGTGGCGTATTCTGTGGAGTCTTGGGCGGCTGGGGCACCAGCGCATCCAGGCCCTTGGGCGTCGTCGGCACGATGACCATAAAGATGATCAGCAGCACCAGCAGAATGTCGATCATCGGCGTAACGTTGATGTCGGACGAGTAACCTCCCCCGCCTCCCACTGTCATTGCCATGGCTTAAAACTCCTCGCTTCCTCGAAATCGTTGAATAAACGGCGCAAGAGCGAAATCACTGCCCCGGCGTGCCGGGTTCGCGCTTCTGCGTCAGCAAGCCCACGTCGTCTACGCCGGCGGTACGCACTGCGTCGATGGCGTCTTCAACCGCCTTGAACTGCGCTCGCGCATCGGCGCGCACATAGATCGTCTTGCTGGCTTTGTCGGACAATTTGTCGCGAACCAGGCCGCCAAGCTGATCGACGGAGATATGGTTCTGCCCCAGAAAGACATCTCCGCTGCGGGTAATCGCGACGACAATGGCGTCTTCCTTGTCCGCGTCCGGCATGTTGGTCGGGTTATCGACCCTGGCCATATCGACGGACACCTTGCTCTGGAGCATGGGGGTGATGACCATGAAGATGATGAGCAGCACCAGCATGACGTCTACCATGGGGGTAACGTTGATATTCGAGTTGACCTTACTGCCTTCGTTGCGAACCGAAATTCCCATAGTTAGGCTCCGTGGCTAAGAATTTTTGTTCCGGATGGCTTCCGGCGTTGCTGCCAATCGCCTGACCGGCGCGAGACTCAAATGGGTGGGCGGAAGAGATCTTCACTCCGCCGCCCTCCCCAAAAATTCCCGCTCTTACCGGCAGCCGCTTCGCTTAGCGCCTGTGGCTCTGCTTGATGAAGTAATCGACCAGCTCGCTAGAGGAGTTGTCCATCTCCACGTCGAAAGCTTCGACACGCCCGGTGAAATAGTTGAACGCCATCACGGCCGGGATGGCTACAAACAATCCAAAGGCCGTGGTTACCAGCGCCTCGGAGATACCGCCGGCAACCGCGCCGATCCCCGAGGTCTTCTGGGTGGCGATCTGCTGGAAAGCGTGCAGAATGCCGATGACGGTGCCCAGAAGTCCAACAAACGGAGCCGTGGCGCCGATGGTGGCCAGCACTGCGAGGCCCCTCTTCAGCTTGGCGTGAACGATGGCCTCGGCCCGCTCCAACGCCCGGCCCGAGCTCTCGATGGTTTCCTCGGTCGGCAAGCCGGCTGAGGAGCGGAACTCCTGGAGACCGGCGGTTACAACCTCGGCTAGGTGAGACTTCTTGTTGCGGTCGGCGATCTTGATGGCTTCTTCCAGCTTGCTGTCCTTCAGCGCGCCGGCAACCTTGGGCGCGAATTCGCGCGACTGCTTGCGGGCGGCGTTGAAGTACAGGTAACGGTCGATCATCACGGCCAGCGACCAGATCGACTCGACGAAAAGGACGACGGCGACACAGCGCACCAACCATCCCATGTGTTCCCAAAGTTGCATAGGGCTGAAGCCGACCGCCTGCTCTTCCTGGAAGAGGGCAAGGCTGCTGACCGTGTGCGAAGCAAAATGTGCGAGCTGAGCGAGAATCACTGAATCGTTCCTCCTAAGGAGTTTCTTGTGAACTGCGACTGTATTGCGGTTGCTGGGAATGCGGGTCTTTGCTGATTCGCATTCAGGTCAAAAGCGAGGCCCCTGCCCAAAAGTGCGGGAAGGAACCGAAGGGCAAGTCATTGGCCAAGGGTGAAGATCACGTTCACCGTGGTCTCCACTTCCACCGGTTCGTTGTTCAGAAGGTAAGGTCTGTAACGCCAGGTCTTCACGGCATCTATTGCGGCCTGCTGCAACATCGCCGGTCCGCTGACAACGCGCAGATTCTCGATCGATCCGGTCTTGGAAATGGTGGCTTGCAGCACCACCGTGCCAGAAACGCGGGCCGCCTTGGCGATGGGCGGATACAAGGGCGTGGTCTTCTGAATCAGCATGCCAACCGCCACGCCGGCCGAAATGTTCACCTTCTTGGGCGCCGCAGCTTGTACCTTGGGACCGCCTTGCCCACCGAACAGGCTGCCAATCACGCCGGTGCTGCTGCCGCCCAGGCCTTCCATGCCGGCCACGCCAAAACCTGAAGTAGGCGGCGCTTCCCTCTCGGTCACCATCTTGATGTCCTTGGGGATCCGGCTGGGAGCTGTCAACTGATTGTTCATCATCTCCGACTGCACACGAACCACATGCACGACTTCAGGCGGCGGCGGAGGAGGAGGAGGAGGAGGAGGCGGCGGCGGGACCGTTAAAGTTGTCAGCATCATTGCCTTGGGCAGCGCCTCAGGATAGATCAGCGGAAGAAGGATGAGCAGCAGCAGAATGGAACCGTTGGTGATGAACGTCACAATCATCCAACGGCCGCTCTTGCTCTTGATCCTGCCCGCGGACTCAAACGTAGAATCTTCAAACATGGCCAGCCTCGAATCGGGTGTTGGTTACCTCTAATTAGACACCACGAGAATTTGAAATGTTCCCAATCAAAAAAATTTCACAGCGGAAACGTGTTCCACCATATCAGAGCCACGCCTCACTTGCAAAGCGTGCTGCAAAACTGGTCCATAATCCACTATACTCTGGCTCGCTTCGCCGGCGGCAGGGCCGCGGCCTTGCCCTTCCTTGCCCGCCACTCCTGCCAGGCCACCAACATCGGCGCGGCAACGGCGATCGATGAATACGTCCCAATAAGAATACCGATTACTAGCGCAAATGAAAAGCCGCTCAGGACCTGCCCGCCAAAAATGTAAAGCGAAAGTACCGTCAGGAAGGTCAGGCCCGAGGTCAGTACGGTCCGGCTCAGCGTCTGGTTGATGCTGCGATTCACCACGTCCGGCAGCGACTCGCGCCGGCTCAGGCGCAGGTTCTCCCGGATGCGGTCGAAGACGACAATCGTGTCGTTCATCGAGTAGCCCACCAGGGTCAGAATCGCCGCGATCACCGTCAGGCTGATCTCCTGGTTGGTGAGCGCAAAGGCGCCAACGGTGATCAGCGTGTCGTGGAAGCAGGCCACTACCGCGGCCACGCCGTAGATCAGTTGGAAGCGGAACCAGAGGTAGACCAGCATCCCCAGCATCGAGTACAGCGTGGCTAGCAAAGCCTGTTTTTCCAACTGTTTGCCCACGGTGGGACCGACAACATCCACGTTGCGCACCGTGAAGGGGTTATCAGCGTAGTGCGCCTGGAGGGCATCGACGATCTGCTGGCGGCCGGCGTCGAGCGAGGCTTCATCCTGCTGCTCCGGCAGGCTGATGAGCACTTCGTTGTTGCTGGGCTCATCGACGGCCTTGATGGTCTGGATGCGTGCATCCTTGATGCCCGCCGCCGAGGTGGCCTGGCGAATTTTGTCCACGTTGGGCGTCTGCTTGAACTCCCCCTGCACCTGGGTGCCGCCGCGGAAGTCGACTCCGAGCGGCACCGGGCTGTGAATGCTGTGCATGTGCATTCCCATCGAGACGATGCCGGCCACGCTGAAGATCATAGAAAAGCCGAGGAAGTGCCACTTCAGCCTCAGCCAATCCACATTTACGCCGCGAAACAATTCCACTGGTTCTCTCCGCTTTCTGGGGCTGGAGACCGTGTGGCTCCAGCGTTCAATTCCTTTGCGGCTGTCGTTCGGGGGCAATCAGAATCGCCGATCCGCCAGCCTTACTGTCCTGGCTCTAGATGGACACCGCTTCCCCCGGCTTCATCTTGTTCAAGTGGGCGTCGAAGATTACCCGCGAGACGAAGACCGCCGTGAAGAGGTTGGCCGCCAAACCGACGGTCAGGGTGGTCGCAAATCCCCTCACCGGCCCGGTGCCGAAGAGGAATAGGATGGCCGCCGAAACGATGGTGGTCACGTGGGTATCGACGATGGTGATCCATGCATGGGCAAAGCCCTGGTCCACGGCCGCCGCCGCCGCCTTTCCGGCGCGCACCTCTTCGCGGATGCGCTCGAAGATCAGCACGTTGGAATCCACGCCCATGCCTATGGTCAAAATCACTCCGGCGATTCCGGGCAGGGTCAGAGTCGAACTGGATACGCCCATGAAGCCCAGTAGAATCACCAAGTTCATCAGCAACGCCAAGTCGGCGTTGACGCCCGAACCCCGGTAATAGATCAACATGAAGGCCATCACCACCAGCATCCCGACGATGGCCGCCCTCACGCCCTGCCGAATGGAATCGGCGCCCAGTGATGCGCCCACAAAACGCTTCTCGAGCTGTTTCAGCGAGGCCGGAAGCGCGCCGGTGCGCAGCAGCTTCGACAGCGCGGCAACCTCATTTGGAGAGAAGCTGCCCCTGATTTCGCCGGAGTCGCGGATCGCGCTCTCGATGGTGGCCACTTCGCGGACCTGGTCGTTCATGACCACGGCCATCCTCTGGCCCACGTTCTTGCTGGTGTAGTCGTAGAAGCGGTCGCCGGCCTCGTTGGTCAGCGTAAAGCGGACATTCCGCTGCCCGGTGTTAGAATCCGTACCCGGATCGGCGGAGCGGAAGTCGTTTCCCGCCACCACCGATTCCCGCTGCAGCACATACACGCTCTGCTGTTCCTCCGCGCTGGAACCGCCCTCCATCACCCCGGAGAAGCTCTTCAGCTCCTCGTCCGCTGGAATACTGCCTCCCTGGCTGGCTATCGCTTCCTGCTCATCCTTGTAGGGACCGCCGGCCACGGCGTGAATCTCAAGCCGGTTTGTGCCCTGGATGATAGACTCGATCTGGCTTTCGTTTTCCACTCCCGGCAGGTCCACCAGAATCTGGTCGGCGCCCAGGTTGTACTCCTGAATCTGCGGCTCGCTCACGCCCAGCGCGTCCACGCGGTCGCGGATGGCCTCAATGGCCTGCTGGACTGTCTTTTCTTCCAAAGCCTTCTCGATCAGCGGCTTCATGGTCAGCGTCCAGGTATTGTCCTCCCCGCTGTTCAGGTCGTATTCGTTGGAGTACTTGGTACCTTCCAGAAGCGCCCGGACGGCGCTGGAACTGCCCGCGGCGGTTCCTTCAATGCGGATTGCCTCCGGCTTGTCCGGATCGGGCTTGAACACCTGCGTAAAGCTCAGGTTGGCCGCCTTCAGATCCTGCTGGATACGGGTCACGGTATTGTCCGTTTCGGCGCCGACCGCTTCTTTGACCACCACCTGCAAGATCAGGTGAGCGCCGCCGCGCAGGTCCAATCCAAGATGAATCCGGTTGCCGATGGCCTCGGTAAGGGCCTTACCGCTCACTCCCGAGGGCACTCCGATAATGCCGTAGATGCAAATCGCCAGGACCGCAACAATCAGGGTAACTCTGTTCTTGAGATTCTTATTCATCGTCCCGTTTCTCTAGTCCAGAAGACTAAAATCCTGTCCAAAACTCAAGAGCCTTATGGCCCGTCCGGCGTCACCACTGATGCGATCGCGTTCTTGGCCACTTCCAGCTTGATGCTGTCCGGAGCCACGCGAATCACGATTGAATCGTCCTTGATGGAAACGATGATGCCGCGAATGCCTCCCGCCGTTGTCACCCGGTCGCCCGCCTTGATCGAGCCCAGCATCTGCTGCCACTGCCTTTGCCGCTTCTGCTGCGGGCGGATCATCACGAAGTACAGCACCGGGATTAGCAGAAATATGGGCAGCAACCCGATGGCGCCCCCACCCGTTCCGGCGGGCGCCGCCGCCAACATTGCAAGACTCGTCGCCACACTCATCCTTTACTAGCCTCCGGCAGTGAGCCGGCAGTCTCGCCAAAAAACCTGTCTCCGGGAACGGACTTAGCTTGATCCAGGCCGCCGATTGCGCCTAGCCCAGGCTCGTGTCAGACTCCAAGCCGGATCGCCCGGTTGCAGCAGGCCTTAAAGAAAGAATGATAATCCCGCGCCCGCACCAATCCGTGGAACCCAACTGCCGTCTGCTTCCTGCTCGAGGAGGCCCTCTCCCCGAACCCCTTTCCGGAAGTCCAACTCCAGAGGCCGCACAGGGCACCCCGCGCGCCTTCCGCCCGGATTCCAGGAGAATGCCTATTGATGATAAGAAATGCGCGGGCTGTTTTGTGTCAAGGCGTCTGCCAGTTGTCAGTTGCCCGCGATCAGCTGACCATGATCCCGGCAGACGGTTTTGCACTTGCCCGCCGGCTGGCTACTTCGGCACCGCCGTGGGCGTCTCCGCCTCGTCCCCCGCATCCTCCACCAGCACCGCCGAGCCGGGAACGACGTCGAAGCCGACGGCATCCCTGCCCGTCGCGTGGAAGGTAATCCGGAGCGGCTCGCGCTGCCACTCCGCCGGACCGCAGACCGGCTCGGGGTGGTTTTCCGGATCGAACGCTGCCAGCTTCTTGGCCAGCACCGGCTTGCGCGCGGCCACTTGGGCCACCAAGGCATACAGACTTTTGCCGCTGGACGTCACCCCGCAGTAAGCGGCGTAGTCGCGGAACCAGCTCACCTGGCTCACGCCGGGATCGTAGTCCGGTAGCTTCAAGGCCGCCACATGGCCTGTTTCGCGGTCCACCAGCAGCCAGGGACCCCGCTGCCAAACCCAGCGGCTGGCCGCCGGGGCGGGCTTTTCATTGGATTTGTCGTTGGACCCAGGCTTGTCGCTGGGCAAGGCGTCGTTCAGCTTGACCGCCCGTCGGACCACAAAGCTGCGGTCGGTCACATCGTGGGCGTCGCCGGTGGTCCACTCCTTCAGCGCCCCATCCACCAGCAGGGCGCGAATCTTCAGTTCATTCTCGCCGGGAAGCGCGCCCGCCGGGTCGCCGGCCTGGGAGTACGGCATCCGCCGCACCGCGCCTAGAACCACCAAATGCGCCTTGCGCGGAGCAGCGTGTACTGCCGCAGAAAGTAATATCACTAGAATCACTGCTAAGATGCGTGAAATTTTGTGCATACATACCTCTTAAGGAACTTTCGGCATTTCAGCAAACGGCGGTCCACCAATAAGTTCAGCTTCAACACCTATCCAATAAGCTCCTTAATTTGGTGAAGAATATCTGGATGGCTCGTTAGTGAATATCGGCTTAGATGTGGAAGACCGATGAGTTTTTCATCCGTTTTAAGTATCGAGCATCGCCACGTCCAGTTTCCGTGCCCAGCTCGGGAGTCCTCGGAAGCAGTTCCGCTGAGCTTATCAATGATGAAGTTGAAAGGTTGGCGCCCAAAAGTGATTATCGCTGCAGGACGAACGATCTCTAGGATCGCCTCGTGAACTGGCCAGCACGACTTTGCCCTCTCAATTCCTCCAGCGCCTTTCTCGCCAATGCTTCTGCTGAAGATTAGATTGGATGCGCAGACCGCGCGGGGATTCTCTCCAAGAGCTTCGAAAAGACCTTTGAAATTCTTTTGAAGCGGGTGGCACCCCTTACTGTATGAGCGAGAATCGCTACCCCAATCTTCATCGAGGTAAGCGCAATCCGTGAGAGCGCCCAAATTTCCTAAAGACTCTCGAATCGTTTTTGTGTTCGCATCTGCCCCCCCAGGATTCAGTCCGAGGAAATAGTATTTCCCGGGTTTGAGAGTCGCGCATGAACTGTAGAGTATCGTTCCCGACTCATCCAGAATTGTGCCCAAGGATTCCTCTGCCTTTCGGACGACGGCAGCAACATTTCTTTCATGTGCTGATAGATCATTCATGGTCATACATTCTTTCACAGCGTCAATCCACGCCTTCTGGAAATGTCACAAACAGCACGTTAACATCAGCAATTCACCCGGCTGCCAGCTTCCTAAATTCTCATGGCCTCAACGGCTCGCGCCACGCGAAACGCCGTCCCCTCGTTCAAATGGCGGGCGAGCACCTGCATCCCCACTGGTAACCCTGCCTGGGTCGTACCGCAAGGCACCGTCACTCCGCAGATGCCGGCGAGACTCGCCGTCACCGTGTAGATGTCGGCCAGATACATGGCCAGCGGATCGCCGGTCTTCTCGCCCATCTTGAAGGGCGCCGTGGGCGCTGTTGGCGTTACGATGGCGTCCACCGAATCGAAAGCGCGCAGGAACTCCTCGGCCAGGATGCGCCGAACCTGCTGGGCTTTCAGGTAGTAGGCATCGTAATAGCCCGCGCTGAGCGCGTAGGTTCCCAGCAGAATGCGGCGCTTGACCTCGGCGCCGAAGCCCTCGTCGCGGGAGTGCCGGTACATGTCGGAGAGAGTCTCCGAGTTCTTCGAGCGCGGCCCATAGCGCACACCGTCAAAGCGGGCCAGGTTGGCGCTGGCCTCCGCCGTGGCGATCAGGTAATAGGTTGGGACAGCGTAACGGGTGTGCGGCAGCGAAACCGGCATGACGGCACAGCCCGCCGCCTCCAGCGCGGCGATTCCGGATTCGATGGCCGCGCGCACCTCCGCGTCGAGGCCTTCGCCAAAGTACTCGTTGGGCACGCCGATGCGCAGGCGCTCCGCGCCTTTATCGCTCTCAGCAGCAAAGTCCGGCACAGGCGCCGCCGAGTTGGTGGCGTCCCTGAGATCGTGGCCTGCGATCACGCTGAGCAGCATGGCTGCGTCCCGCACATTGGCGGCCAGCGGCCCCACGCGGTCCAGCGACGAGGCAAAGGCGATCAGCCCGTAACGCGAGACGCGCCCATAGGTTGGCAGCACGCCCACCACTCCGCAGAAACTGGCCGGCTGGCGAATCGAGCCGCCGGTATCCGATCCCAGCGTGGCCACAGCCAGGTTGGCCGCCACCGCCGCGGCCGAGCCGCCGCTCGACCCCCCCGGAACCCGCTCCGTATCCACCGGGTTGCGCACCGGCCCGTAGGCCGAGTTTTCGGTCGAGGAGCCCATGGCAAACTCGTCGCAGTTCAGCTTGCCCAAGAGAACCGCGCCCGCAGCCTCCAACCTGGAGACCGCCGTGGCGTCGTACGGAGGCCGGTAGCCCTGGAGAATCTTCGACCCCGCCGTGGCCGGAGCTCCGCGCATCACTAGCACGTCCTTGATGCCCATTGGAATGCCGGCCAGCGCGGGCAGCGGATCGCCCTTGGCCGCCAGCGCGTCCATGCGCTCCGCCTGCTCCATCGCCCGCGCTTTGGTGAGGCTCAAGTAAACGTTCAGCCGTGGATTCACCTGCGCGATGCGCTCATAGTAGCCGGCGGCCAGATCCACGGCCTTGGCACGGCCGGTGGCAAGGTCCGCGCGCAACTCGGCGAGAGTCCTGGGCTTTTCTACAAAGAATTCAGGCGCTATGGCTTCGCTGGACAATCGAACCCTTCCTTCTTCCGGCCGTCTCCTGGCCTTATTGCCTCTTGCCGCGGACCTGCCGCATTCACGCCAGCCGTCGATTCCGTTCCAGCAGCACGCTTACCGCTCAATCACTTTGGGCACCTTGAAGAAGACCCGGTCGGTCTCCGGCGCCTGCGCCAGCACGGTTGCCCGATCGAGCGAGGGCAGCGGCTGATCGGCGCGCAGCGCTCCCGCGCCCGCCACGTCCCCTAGCTCGCTCACCTGCGCCAGCGGCGCCACCCCCGAAGTGTCCAATTCGTTCAACTCGGCCACGTAATCGAGAATGGCGTTCAAATCGTGCAACATGCGCGGGGTCTCATCCGGCGCCAACTCCAGATGTGCCAGTTCGGCCACGCGCTCCACGTCTTCCACGGTTACCTTGGCGGTCATTCCCTGCTCTTCCCCGTTCCTCGTCTCTATCTCCCCGCCCTGCCCGCTATTCCATTCCGGGCTCACCCGGCAAGAACCTGAAGATAAAGTATAGCCCGTCCCGGTTTCCACCCCGCTGCGAAGCCGGCGCACCCCCTCAGTCGACCGTAAGCGTCAAAGTCACGCTGTGCTGTACTCCGGCCGCAGTCGCGGTCACGGGAATCGAATACGTCCCCGCCGGGGTTCCACCGGAGCCGCCTTCTCCGCCCGAGCCTCCCGAGCCGCCTCCGGAGCTGGCGCAACTGGATGCGCCGCCAACCAGGATCGACAGAAGCGCCACCAGCAGCAGGGACTTGCGGCGCCGCCTCCATCCGAACGGCAGCAAGACCAGCCCGCAGGCCAGCGGAAGAATGCGCCACACCGCGGGATCTGTCGATCGAGCGGTCGCCGCTGTGGTCGAGATCTCCACCGTCACGTTTCCGGTTATTCCGTTGAGCGTTTCAGTCGCCGGGTTGAAGAGGCAAAGAGCATTGGCGGGAAGCGTGCCGCACGCGAACGTAAATGTTCCTCCTGAACCATTCAATGGAGTGATCGCCAGCATGTAGTCGGCGGTTTGGCCGGCGGCGATGGTCTGGCTGGAGGTAGTGACGCAAGGCGGACCACCGTTTCCGAAGCAAAAGGTGAAATCGAGGCTCATCCCCGAAAGCGGCACGGACGCGCCTGTCGCCACCGCGCTGCTGGTCACCGTGAGGGTTCCCGTCTGCGCGCCCGCGCTGGTGGGAGCGAACTCCACACCCGCCGTGCAACTCAACCCCGGCGCCAGAGCGGCGGGGCAGGTATTGCTTACGATCTGGAAGCCCGCCGTAACCGCCAGCGCGAGGTTGCTCAGGCTGGCGGATATGCCCGTGTTGGTCACGGTTACAGTCGTCGGGCTGCTGATCGCGTTGGGAGCGGTGGTCGCAAAAATGATCGCCGTGGGCGCCACCTGGATCGCCGCTCCAACTACGCCGGCTCCACTCAGCAACACGGTCGCCGGAGTCGCTACCGAAGCCGAGCTGACGGTCAATACCCCCGTCGCCGTCCCGACCGCGGTGGGCTGGAAAATTACCCCCACCGCGCAGCTTGCCCCGGCGGCCAGGCTGGCGGTGCAGTTGTTCTGCGTCACGCTAAATTGAGCGGGGGCTGAAAACGCCGGCTGGCCGATTGAAAAGCTGCTCGTGTTGTTGACGGTCACCGTTTGCGCCGCGCTGGACTGCCCGATGGCGGTAACCCCGAAGGTCAACTGCGACGGGCTCACATTCAATCCGGACTGGACCTGCCCCGTGCCGTTCAGCGGCACGGTCACCGGCGCCACGCCCAGAGTCGAAGAGGTGACCGTCAATATAGCCGCGCTTCCGCCCGCCGCGGCTGGAGTGAAGATCACCTGCACCGTGCAACTGCTCCCGTTGGCGAGCGTCGCCCCGCAGGTGGTGGCGCCTGTTGTAAAGCTGCTGGCGGCCTGGCCTGTGATCTGGAAGCCCACATTGGCCATCGGCGCTCCGCCGGTGTTGGACACCGTCAGCGTCAAGGCCGAACTGGCCACACCCACCTGCTGCGCCGGAAAGTTCAAACTCGGCGGGCTGACGGAGATCGCCGGCGGCTGCACGCCCGTGCCGCTCACAGCCACGGTCTGCGTGCGCAGCGCATCCGCGACGGTCAGCGTACCCGTCTGGGGGCCCAGTTGGCTGGGAGCATAGACGACGCTTATCGTGCAGCTCGCCGACCCGGACAACTGCGTGCCGCAGTTGTCCGATTCGTTGAACGCCCCGCTCACCGTGATGGCGATTCCCGTCAGCGGCAGGTCTCCGGTATTCGTCAGCGGTACGGCCTGGGCCGGCGATAGCTGCCCCACCACCACGCCTCCAAAACTGAGTGAGGTGGCCGGTAGGCTGTCTGTGGGCGCGGCCCAGCCAAAGCCGCTCAGCGCCACGGTCTGGGTTCCGGCGCCATCGGTCAGCGTCAGGGTTCCCGCCGCCGCTCCCCGTTGCGTGGGAGTGAAGGTCAACTGAATCTGGCAGTCGGTCTGGGCCGCCAGCGTACTGGTTCCGCACGTGTTGCTCGCAATCGCGAAGGGCGGGGTGATGGTGATGCCGGTGATGGAAACCGCCGTACTGCCGCTGTTGCCGGCTTCCACCTGGAACAGGCCGGAGGTCGTTCCCACCTCCACCGGCGGCGACGAGGAGCTCTGGCCGGGCGACGGGTCGAAGCCGATGCTGGAAGGAGTCAGCGTTACGGTTCCCGCGGCGGCGCCGGTCCCGCTCAACTCGACCGTAAGCTGCCCACCGGAAACATTCGCGTAGATGGTCATCTGGCCCGTCCGGCTGCCTGTCGCGGTAGGCGTAAACGTCACCTGAATGGTACAGCTCGCGCTTGTGGCTATGGCCGTATTCACGCAGTCGTCGGTCTCGCTGAAGTCTCCGCTCATGGTGATCGCAGTTGGCGTCAAGGCAAGGAGACCCGTGTTCTCCAGAGTTACTGTTTGCGCGCTGCTGGTGGTTCCGAAGACCTGGCTTCCGAAGGTCAGAGATGCGGGGTTGGCGGTCGCGGTCGTCAATCCCGCGGACGCGCTCCATAAGGGAATCTGCCAGATGCCGCGTCCGTAGGTCGCCGCCACCAGCACCTGCGCCGCTGAGCTCGCCGGAGAGGCGTTCAGTTGCACCACCGGCGCCCCAGGGAGTCCGGTTCCAAACGGCGACCAGCAAGTGGAAACCTCATCGGTGCAGGAGGCGATCTGGGTCGTGAAGTATACCCCCGCATCCGTGGCAACATAGACCGTATTCGCGTTCTGCGGGTTCACCACCAGGCTGCTGGCCGGAGCCCAGGGTAGATTGGCCATCAATTGCGCCCAGTGCGCTCCCCCATCGGTCGAGAGATAGACCGCCCTCACTTTCTCCGCGGTGGAGAGCATCCCCTCCACCGTCAGGTAGACCGTGTTTCCGCTCGGGTCGTGGGAATCGATGAAGATACTGGAGATGTCCAGGCCGTATGCGTTCATCGCGTAGCTGTCGTTGGTCACCGGATTCAGCGTCAGATCGCGCCACGCGGACCAGTTGCCCGTGGCGACGTTATAGGTCGCGCTCAGCACATGGCCGGGCAAGAGCGAGCCGCCATCCGCCGAGCCGTACATGCCCACGTAAACCACTTCGCCGCCGCTGGGGAACGCGAGCGAGGCGGAAATCGGCCCAGCCGCAATCGAGCGAATCAGCGCATCGCCATTGCAGAAGCCAGTGGAGGCCGGGTCGTCCAGGATAGGGCTGATCGCGTTGCTCGCGCTCCAGCCAACGCCGTCGGCCGACCCGCGCCAGACGCGGCAGGTTGCGATCAGCAACTGCGTGTCATCCAGCGGGTCCACCAGAAAAGGCGCGGGCGCAGTCATGGTGTACCCATCCCCATCCACGTCCGCATCGGTGACTACCGCGCTGGCGCCGAACGTGGCCGGAGTGCAAGGCGCCGTCTCATTGCACAGGTAGATGGAAACTCCCGCCTCGCTGTTCACATACCAGTTCAGGTTGTTTCTCGCGTCGATCTCCACCGGGCCGCCTTCACCGCCCAGAATCTGCGGCCAGTCCGCTGTCGGCCCGGTGGCGCTCTTTACGCCCGCCGTCCCGTTCACCCCCAGCCCGGCCATCATCGTGTAGGGTGTGTTTTCGGACGCGGAGATGCTCATCACCTCCGCCAGCGATCCCAGGCTCCCGTTCAGATTCTGGAAGTGGGCGGCGTCGGTGGCCGCGCAGACCTGCCCCGTCTCACCGATTGCGTCCATCGAGCGCCATAGTCCGCTGTCGTTGCCTACAAAAATCTCCAGCGGATTGGCCGCATTCCACTCCACCGCATGCTGAAACTCACCTACCTGCGCACAAAAGCCGACCGTGGAATTGGTGGTATTGCGCCACTGGCAACCCTTGGACAGAGGGCAGTTGGTCTTCCACAGGTCGTTGGCCCCAGCCAGCAACATCATCTCCTGTCCGGAGGGAACCGCGGCCAGCGCCAGGTTGTAGTCGCCGTTGCCAATGGTCGCAGCTCCATCGATGGTGCTCGTCTCCAGCACCACCGTGTTCCATTGCTGCTGAAAGGCGATGCTCTGATTCGCGCAAACGCCCGCGCTCAGCGCGCACTGGTCCTGCCAGATTCCCTGGTCCTGGTTGTAGGCATCCACCGTCCATGCAAAGGTGTCTCCGGTCTGCGGATTCACCGCCAAGGTTCCGCGAAAGATCGGGCAGTCGATGGAGCCAATGGCGCCGGAGTTGGTGGGACAGAAGGCCGCCGTCAACCCTGCGCCGGGCTGCACCGCCAGCCGCGTCCAGGTCACGCCGTCCTTCGACTGGTAATACCCGTGGTAGCGCACCGCCGCCACAAACAATTGCCGCACCGGGTTCCACACCACCGATGTCGCGGCATTGCCATCGGGACTCGCAAATGGATCGCTCGGTCCCTGCACATCCGCCCCGGCTCCGTCCTTGATGGTTGCGATGTGCCAACTGGCTCCCCCATCGGACGAATAGTACAGCCCCTCGTAGCTCTGTTGGGGCCGGTCCGCATTCACCAGCGTCCCCTCGTAGGCTTGCGAGACCGCGGCCACCACCAGCTGCGGATTGACCGTGCTCCACGCAAAGCCGGCGAAGCCTTCCCCGGCAAAGCTGAAGTCATGGCTGCTCAGGAGTTCCTCAAAGTCCACCGTGTTGGCAATCAGGCTCCAACTGTTTCCCCCGTCGGTCGAGCGCAGGATTCCGGCCCCATAATAGGAGTCGAGCGCATCGTTGGGGTCGCCGGTTCCGGCCAGAATCACGCCGCCCCCGGTCGCTCCCGTCCCGCACCCCGCGACCGTCCCCGGCTGCACCGTCAATGCACCGATGCTGATCGAAGCGTCCTGTGCGCCGCTCAGGACCGCCACGGTGTCCGTCAATGGCGTGAAGACGATCGAAGACGCACTGGAAGTGGCGGCATTCTGCGCCAGCCATACCCCGCCTCCGGTCGTTCCCAGGTAGAGACAATTGCCGGTCGAGTCCGAGGGGTCAAGCGCCAGCGCGGAGACCCTGCCCGTCACTAGGCCATAGTTAGGGGTCAATACCGCGGTGGGGCCCAGCGGCTGCCAAGTCGCCGTCTCCGCTGCCTGCGTCTGTGGTCGAACCGCATCGGCGCGCAAGCCAGTTGCCCGCAGGTTGCCCCGCGAGGCTTCGCTTCGTACCCGTCTGCGCCCTTGCGTCCAGCCCCGCTCCGCCAGAAACCTCTGCGCCTGAATCACCCGAGGAGGCAGATTCGTCCGCGCGGGAGCTTTCTGCGCCGCTGCGCCTTGCGCCCGCGCCGGCATCGCAACTGCGGCCAGAAGGAGAGCAAGCGTCAGCGCCGCCTGCATCCCGCCGGCCCATCCGCCGCGGCAACCGGCCTTCCTGGCAGGATAGACACTCAGCCTTCTCCTGTCGCTGGGGGCAGGCTCACCGGAAATCCGCCGAAAGACACGCATGAACACACGTCCGGAATCCGATTCCGGCCTCTCCTCTCCTCATCTTCGGAGGGAGATCTGGCCGGAACCCAATGGATTAGACAGCGCGAAACACGCATTTTCCGGGTTCGGGATCAGGCTTCGATTATAGTACGAAAACGGCACGGGTGGGTGTGTGGGGACTCATTTACGTCCCGCAAGCCTTTGCCTAAACCGTCGGAGCGCCTAAAACAGACCTAGCCCACCGCCCGCATCGCCACTGCATCCAATAGCCGACGCCCGCGCGCCCTCGCGCACCGTCCCTCCGCGACTCGCCAAGGCGCGGTTCCGGCCACCAGCCAGGCATGCTCCTCCGGAGCCTGCGGCGTTTCGGGTGTGGGGCTCGCCTCGAATCGGTTGCTGCCTCCATTCTGCATTCAGGTCCAGAAACGAACATTCCGTTCACCCGACTCACATCGTTAAGACGTTTTTGGGTTAGAATGTTCTCGTTTAGGATTTCTCCCGCGGGCTGGTGTTGGCGAGAAAGAGTGCAAGATGATGGACTGGGTTCCAATAGTGGCGGCTCCGGCTATCGCCGGAGGTTTTTCAATCATTTGCGAGTTCATCCACCACTGGCTGACTACTCGCCCCGGGGACGGCCATCCGGTTTCAGCCGTGAGTAACGCCAATCCGACAACTCATGAGACAGAAGCAAAGCGGTTGACGGAACGGAAACGCGCGAGAGCGAGGCGATCCATGGCATGGAAACGCGCGCGGGATCTTAGCATGATCCTCTTCGTCGTTATCGTAGGCGTAGAAGGTGGGTTGGCATTTCTACCTCGCATGTGGACCGGTTCAGGGACTCATTTAGCCGGAATTAGCATCGCTATCACGCAGATTCCGCCAGCTGGTGAAGGAGGTCCCGACAGAATGGGGCACATAGCGGGGAAAGTGTCCGGTGTCAAGCCCGAGGACCTTCGGCGCGAGGACTTTCGGGTTGTTGTCTACGCAAAAGCCGACCACTGGTACGTCCAACCATTTGCCTCGGTGCCGACAACCGGCATCAACGATAACGGCACGTGGGAAAACGACACGCATCTTGGGAATCGATATGCCGCCCTGCTCGTGAAACCATCATACCAACCGCCGCAGATTGCTGATGTATTGCCGAATATTGGCGGCGACGTCGTCGCCACGACGAATATGGCGCCGATGCCCTAGAAGGAAGCGGGCAGGTGAGAACCTGCGCCTTAGTCAGGACAAAGAAGGAGGAGCCTTCAGTATGAAAGCGAGAAGTTTCGGACAATCTGGCATACGCTGCCTCTGGCTCATGCTTGTCGTCACGCTCGTGCCTCAAGCACTCAGTCTTGGGCAGCAATCGTCGTCCTACCAAAGCAATAACAGTGCAAAGGCATCTATTTCCATAACAGGCGTCCCGCACGCAGGGCCGGGCGGAGACGAGCCGATAGAAGCCATCTCCGGTGTGGTGCGGAAAGTTGACTTCGCAGCGCACAAGGTTGTTGTGTATGCCTATGCCGGCGGAACTTGGTGGGTCCAGCCAACGGCCGCCAATCCGCTCACCGATATTGATAGGACTGGAAAATGGGAAACGGACACCCACCTCGGAAGTACTTACGCAGCCCTGTTGGTGAGGCAGTCGTTCAAGCCGTCGGCCACTATTGGCACCCTTCCTAACGTGCAAGGAGACATCGTCGCCATCGTTAAAGTGGCCGGAGTGAAATAGACAAGCCTATCGAGCCGAGCTGGGCTCTCCCCATCGGCGCGGGGCTGAGGCAGTTGCGTCTCCTGGGGGCTCTCAGTCTTTTTTGAGCGTGAGGCCTTCCCTTGCCCGTCGAATAGGAACCGTCCGCAGAATGGCTATGCTTCCGCCCTACCAGTTTCCCCACGCCCGGCTGATGTAGTCGGCCAGCGTCAGGCTGATGAGCGTGAGAAACATGAAGATGCCCGCGCCGACGGTCAGCACGGTCAGCTTCGAGCTGTAGCGCACGTGCATGAAGTAAAGCACCACCAGGACGGCCTTGGTGGTGGCGATGGCCAGCGCGATAACGGGATTCCAGACGCCCAGGTCGATAAACGACGCCCATACCGTGAGCCCTGTGCCCGCGAGCAGCGCGAAGAGGATCACCACGTAGACCCTGGGGCCGACTATGTGGTGCGCGAGTTGGTTGTGTCCGCTCATGCCGTTTGTCCTCATTGCTGCCGTTCGCTTGCCCATAACCCCTAATTCCTAACCCCTATTGATGCCTGCTGATCAAATAGAGCAGCGCGAAGAGATAGATCCAGACAATGTCGATGAAGTGCCAGTAGAGGCCGAAGTTCAGTACGTAAGTAGAGTGGCCTGAGGTGTAAGCCCCGGCCCGGGCGCGCAGGATCATGAATGCCAGTATTCCGACGCCGATGATCATGTGCGCCGCGTGCATGCCGGTCATCAGGAAGTAGAGCGAGAAGTAGAGCTCGGTGTGGCGCGCCATGTCCGGCGGCAGCGGCTTGTCGTGATACTCCGAATAAACTTCGGGCTCCGATTGCGGATCGACAAACGACTGCAGGCTGTAATGAAATCCGGGAACGTGATGCTTTTCGATCTTCTCCCGGTACTCGATGGTTTTGATACCCAGGAATCCCAGGCCGAGCAAGCAGGTGAGCGAGAGGCAGAGGACGAGCCCTCGCCTGCGGCCGGTCTGGGCGCACCACACTCCCATGGCCATGGTGAAGCTGGAGACGATCAGCACCAGCGTGTTCAGCGTGCCCCAGCGCACATCCAACTGGTGCGAGCCGGCCACAAACGCCGGGTAATACCAGTTGCGATAGATCAAATACGCGGTAAACAACCCGCTGAAGAACATGACCTCGGTCACCAGAAACAGCCACATGGCGAAGCCGGCCGTATCGGCCTGCTGCTCGACGGAATTGAAGTGGTGGCGCAGATAGGACGGATGCTCTTCATGAGCGGGTTCCGGCGCGCCATGGGCAATCGCGGGACTATCCGGCACTGTTCACCTCTTTCTGGCGCTTTTGATTCTGAACCTCCAGCCACTCGTAGTCGTAGGCTTCGTGGTCCATCGCCGGCATCTCGGCAAAGTTCTCGGTCAACGGCGGGGATTGGGTCTGCCACTCCAGGCCTGTCGCCTGCCAGGGATTGTCGCCCGCCACCGCGCCGTACTTCAGCGACCAGACCAGATACAGCACCGGCAGCAGGTAGCCCACGCCCAGAATGGTCGCGCCCGCGGTGGAGAAGACATTCAGCACCTGAAACTCCGGCGGGTACGAAGCGTAGCGCCGCGGCATGCCCAAAACTCCCAGAATGAACTGCGGGAAGAAGGTGAAGATGAACCCGATGAACGTAACCACGGCCGCCAACTGTGACAGCTTCTCCGGATACATTCGCCCCGTCATCTTGGGCCACCAGAAGTGGATGCCGGCCAGAAACGCCATCAGCATGCCGCCCACCATGACGACATGG